>OGEQ01000941.1_pt1 | contig 27116 bp, 22 predicted proteins | sample 1570731 | NCBI WGS metagenome assembly OGEQ01 (sample SAMEA2582132, study PRJEB24529) | metagenome | biome: Human gut stool | place: China | collected 2011
AGGAACGGCAAAATTTTTTACACTTCTATTACTTCTTTATCGCACATCAATAAAAATTGCCGGAGTATCATTCGTTTTCCCGCTTCTATCCACGCTTCATCCCGCATATTGGTACCCCCTTCTGCCCTTTTTTTATTGTAGCATACTAGGATTCTGTTGGATATGCTGATTTCTCCAAAAACTAAAGCAGTGCTGCCGCAAAAAATATCCCCAGAATACAAATACCGCTGATTAGTCTATGGATTCTCGTGGGTGCAATATCCATAACATATCCTGCATCCTCTAATTCCTTCATGATTTTTGCGACACTCTGCACCGCAAAAGCATACACCACAAACAATGCAACAGGAAGCAGCAATCCTAAATAACCAAAAAACATCCGCAGCAAATAAAACACCAGATACCACAGCATCAAAACCAGTACACCTTTGGCATGTGGTGGCAATCCTGCTTTTTGCTGCACCGTCCGCAGCCCCAGCCAAAAGAAAAGAAGAAAAACAAAAACACCATAGGTATAAAATCCGGCTGCAAAAAGAAAAACTGTCTTTGTATAAATCAATTCCAGAAAAACCTCTGCTGGGAGCCACAATTTCACCAGAAAAAACAGACCTCTCGCAGCAGCGATACCGCCGCAAATACGAAACCAGCGATTCTCCCGAAAAACTGCTGAAAAACCCCAGAAAAAAAACAGATAACCAACTGCCGGAAGGATTATATCCAAGTAAAAAATATCCAGAGAAAGAGAGGTCATGACAAAACCTGCCAACACCTGTCCCATGGCTTTTTTCCACGGCGTGACCTGTTTTACGATTTCATCAGGCAGGATTTCCGGCACACTGGATTCCAACCAACTATCAAATCCATTTTCTTCTACTCTTTGTTTCATACCGTATCCCCTCCTAACAAATTCCGTAATTTCTTTTTCAAGCGATAAAGTTTTCCTTCCACAGCCCGTTCCGTCATGCCAAGTTCTCTGGCAATCTGCACTGTGGATTGCAGATAGTAATACTTTCGGTAAAAAGCAACCGTTCCTGGCGGGATACTTGCAGCAGCGCCTGCTCCAATGCTTTCTGCCGTTCTTTCCGTAGCAGAATATCTTCCGGCGCCATAGTATCTGCGGGTATTTCTTCCGATAACGGTTCCGCCTGTTTCCGTGTTCTGTTCCAATTCAGTGCTGTGTTCCTCGCAATGTCTGCCATCCAAGCTTTCCAAGAACCTTTTCCGGGGTCATATTGTGCCTGCTTCTGCCAGATACGGGCAATGACTTCCGAAAAGCATTCTTCCCGTTCACTGGCATTGAGTAGTACAGGCGTCAGAATATATCGCAAGAAAGGGCCGTACTGCTGCATCAGTGCTTCCATCGCTTGACTGTCCCCGTCCCTCAGCCTCGCAATGATATCCTCTTCTTTCATACCGTTCCCCCTTTCACTGTTCCTGATTGATCCTTCTATCTTATTCTACACACAACAGCATAAAAACCCACGGAATTTATACAAAAAGACCCCGCTTTCCACAGGAAAACGAGGTCTGATTTTTTATGTTTTATGCTTCACATTCCACAGGAATGAAGGAGAATGTGCCTACATCAAACAGACCCATGTCTGTCAGTTTGATTTCGGGGATAACCGCCAAAGACATGAAGCAAAGTGTCATAACAGGTTCTACGTCCCCTGCTACGCCCAATTCGCTGTATGCTTTGTCGTGAATGTCGATAAGTTTCTGTTTTACCCATTCGCCGCTCTGATCGCTCATGAGCCCTGCAATGGGCATAGGCATGCTTTCAATAACTTCGCCGTTTTTCACCAGAACAATACCGCCGTTCTGTTCTTTCAGTTTTTCTACGGCAAATGCCATTTCTTCATCGCTGACACCTGTCACGATGATGTTATGAGAATCATGGGCAATGGACAGCGCCACAGCACCTTCTTTGATGCCATAGCCTTTCAGGAAGCCACATGCCACATTACCTGTCATCTGGTGACGTTCCACAACGGCAACCTTCACGATGTCGTTGTCAGGAGAGAACACAAATTCACCGTTTTCCACGGGAATATGAGCTGTTTCTTTCTTTGTCACAACACCGCCGGGCTGAATAGCGATCACATGAACATGATCGGATTTCAGATGCATTTTGAATTTATCTACGGAGAAATCCTTCAAATGCACGCTGTTGCGTACGGTGGAAATATCGTGGGTTTTGAATTCCGGCAGATATTTGCCTTCTTCTGCCACCAGTTCCCCGCAAATCCAAACTTTATGGACATGGAACTGTTCCAGATCATCCAGCAACACAACGTCCGCACGATAGCCGGGAGCGATGGCACCTCTGTCGTACAGTCTGAAGCATTCTGCCGCATTCAGTGTTGCCATGCGGATGGCTGTCATGGCGTCAATGCCTTCTTCTACGCACATGCGCAGGTGGTTGTCCAAATGACCTTCCTGCAGGATGGTTTTGGGCTGTCTGTCGTCGGAGCACAGCAAACAACGACGGCTGTTTTCCGGTGTCACGCCTTTGAGCAGTCTGCGCAGGTCATGGCAGGCAGAGCCTTCACGCAGCAGGATATACATACCCAGGCTCAGACGTTCTTTCATATCTTCCACAGTTGCACATTCATGGTCGCCCTGGATTCTCGCGCTGGCATAAGCTGTCAGGTTTTTGCCTGTCAGACCGGGAGAATGACCGTCGATGAGTTTGCCTGCGTTTTTGGCAACCATCAGTTTATCCAGTGTATCATCATCGGCATTGAAAACGCCGGGGAAATTCATGAATTCGCCCAGGCCCAGGATATTTTCCCGTTCAATGGGTTCTTCCATTTTATCTGCGCCCAGTACCAGACCAGCATGTTCAAAAGGTGTGGCAGGCACGCAGGATGGCAGCATGTATTTCACGTCCATTTTGGTATTCTTTGCCGCTTCCATCATGTAGTCCAGTGCCTCAATACCCATAACGTTTACGATTTCATGAGGATCTGCGATGATGGTACAACCGCCATGAGGCACCAGCAGTCTGCCCAGTTCTTCGGGGCTTACATAAGAGGATTCAATGTGAATATGGCTGTCAATGAAGCCGGGAGCGGCATATCTGCCGCCGGCATCCACTTCCACTTTCCCCTGATACTGGCCAACACCTGCGATCTGGTCGCCGGAAATGGCAATATCACCTTCCTGGATTTCACCGGTAAATACGTTTACCACTTTACAGTTCTTGATAACAACATCCGCTTCCACAGCGCCTTTTGCTGTGAGGATCAGTTTTCTCAGTTCTTCTTTCTTCATGGCAACCCCTTCTCTCATTCTTCTACCAGTTCCAAAACGGGATCATAGGTGGTCAAAGCGCAGTAATCCACAGGGCCAACGTCTGTCAAAGCGTAGTCAGGGATTGCTGTGATAGGCAGGAAGAACATGTACATCATAGGGTTAGGCAGATCGGAGCCGATTCTTCTTGCCGCTTCGTCGATTTTCTTTTCCAGTTCTGCGATTACTTCAGGTTCTTCGTCACTAACGATACCGCCCACAGGCAGAGGCAGGAATTCGATAACTTTGCCGTTTTCTACAACAACCTGACCGCCGCCCTGTTCAATCAGATGGTTCACGGCGATGGACATATCTTCTGCGCTGGAACCCATAACAACCAAGTTGTTGTCGTCAGGTGCGCAGGTAGAAGCCATAGCGCCGTTTTTCAGTTTCCAACCAGAGCAGAATGCCAGAGATTTGTTGCCGTTTTTGCCGAATCTTTCCAGAACGGAAACCATGATGGCATCCTGTTCTGTATCAGGCTGGATCACACCGTTTACAACTTTCAGTTCTACATCGCGTCTCTTACGAACGAAGGGGCCTTTTACATCCATAGACAGGACTTTTGCTTTGCCGTTCTGGATGGGCACTTTGTATTCGAAATCTTCTTTTGTTGTCATTTTGCATTTGAGCTGACCTTTGAAGATAGGGCTTCTTGCGGGTGCTTTCAGTTCATAGGAAATGTGATGGTTTTCCGCTACCATCTGACCATTTGTCATAACTTTTGCAACGGTGAATTCTTCCAGATTATCTACGAACAGGATATCCGCGATTCTGCCGGGGCAGATGGAACCTACCAGATGGTCGATGCGGTATGCTTCCGCGCTGTTGATGGTAGCCATCTGGATTGCTGTCATGGGATCAACGCCAGCCTGGATTGCCAGACGTACTACATGATCCAGGTGACCTTTGCTCAGGATATCTGTTGCTGTCACGTCGTCTGTGCAGAAGCTTACACGACGAGCGAAAGCAGGGTTCACTTCTGTCACCGCACGGATGTTTTCTGCCAGGAAGTGTGTTACACAAGATTCACGAATGAGCATGTGCATACCTTTACGCATTTTTTCCACTACTTCTTCGTGGTCATAGCTTTCATGATCCAGACGCACACCGCTGCACAGGTAACCGTTCAGTTTTGTGCCTCTTGCCATAGGTGCGCAGCCAAATACGGGCAGATTGTTTTTGTATGCTTCTGCAATAGCGCCCAGTGTGTCTTCGTCTTCTTCCTGTACGAATTCAGTAACAGTTTCCCATACGCCGTAGCATTCAGGCCATTTCTGTACCATTTCATGAACATCTTTGTTGAAGTTGAAAGATACGGTAGACTGAGGAACAGTATAAGGTGTTTTATAAGGAGCGCCCCAGAACACTTTCAAAGGACTCTGTTTGATTTCCGCGAAAATTTCCTGCAAGCCTTCCAGGTTGGATACGGAAATGTATTCATCCAGACCGGAAATCATGCTGGTGGTACCGTGAGGCACAACTGCTTTTGCATAGCTTGTGATGCTCAGTTTGCTGCATTCGCTGTGGATATGACCGTCAATGAGACCGGGTACCAAATATTTGCCTGTTGCGTCGATGATTTCTGTATCAGGGCCTACATAAGGTTCCACATCGCCCACTGCTGCGATCATATCTTTATAAACGGCAATATCCGCGGGATAAATTTCGCTGGACATAACGTTTACCAGCATACCGCCGCGAATCACCTTTTCTGCGGGGATTTTTGCGCTGCCGGCACGAATTCTTTCCTTCAAAGTTGCCACTGTTCTTTCCATATTTGTCTCCTTTCTGCTGTTCACACCATCTTTGTCTTTTGGAATCATGCCCATAAACAAAAAAAGCCTGGTTCCAATAACCAGGTTTCCCGTCCCGAATGCTTTTTAGAAGCCAGTATTGGAGTTATTTTATGACATCACCCCAATAGAATTTCGTTACACATGATTCACTTTGCAATCATCGTATCATAATTTGCCGAAATGTTCAAGACAAAGAATCAAATTTACCTATGTTTTCCTTGACGTACAGAAAAAAACAGTATCCCGGCAAAAACAAGGCTTTCGCCTATTGTTTCCCCCTGTATTCTTTGCTAAAATAAAAAGATATGACATATGGAATCTATATTGTTTAAAGGATAGAGGCGTTTTTTTATGAATAAGATCAAACTCATTGCCTCCGATCTGGACGGCACATTACTGACAAGCCAAAAAGAAATCACACCACGTCTGCAAAAGGCGCTGACTTCCATTCATGAAATGGGCATTTTTTTTGTGCCCTCCACCGGCAGACCTTTTGCCGCACTGCCCACATGCGTCAAAGAGCTGCCCTTTCTGAAGTATGTCATCACCAGCAACGGCGCGGCAGTTTATGATGCGGAACAAAAACAGAATCTTTTCCAGAGCCTGCTTTCAGCGGAAGCCGTAGACAAGACCGTAAAAACCGTAAAGGGACTTCCCATACTGACGGAGTTTTTCATTGACGGAAAGGCGTATATTTCTCAGGATGCATACGACAACCTTTCCCGTTATCACCTGACGGATACCCACATGAAATATACCCGTGCCACCAGAATTCCTCTCTCTGACTTCTGGGGCGCGCTGGAAAAACAGAAGGATATTCTGGAAAACATCAATCTTGTTTTCAGCGATATGGAACTGAAAGACCATATCTGGCAGACATTAAAGGAAACGGGGCTGGCTTCCGTCACAGCTTCCTCCGAAAAGAACATTGAAGTCACCAGCCTCATGGCAACCAAAGCCCACGCCCTCTCCCATCTTTGCGGCATTCTGGACATCCCCCGGGAAAACGTCCTTGCTCTTGGGGACAGGGATAACGACCTGCCCATGCTGGAATTTGCCGGCACCGGCGTTGCCATGGAAAACGGCGAAGACCATATCAAAAAAGTCGCTGATTTCGTCACCAAAAGCTGTGATGATTTTGGCGCAGCCATTGTATTAGAACAGATTATCGAAAAAGGAGAACTTTCATGAGCATTTTGAATGTAGAAAAACTGAGCCACGGCTTCGGCGACAGAGCCATTTTCACAGACGTTTCTTTCCGCCTGCTCAAAGGGGAACATGTTGGCTTTGTAGGCGCCAACGGCGAAGGAAAATCCACATTTATGAATATCATCACCGGCAAACTTATGCCCGACGAAGGGAAGATCGAATGGTCTAAGAACGTCCGCGTTGGCTATTTGGATCAGCACGCCGTACTGGAAAAAGGTCAGACCATCCGTGATGTCCTCCAGTCTGCCTTTGCCTTCCTCTTCGATCTGGAAGCCCAGATGAACGGCTATTATGCGGAAATGGCAGAAGCCGACGAAGAACGGATGAATTTCCTGATGGAAGAAACAGGCAGTATCCAAGAACTGCTGGAACACCATGACTTCTATATTATTGATTCCAAAGTGGAAGAAATCGGCCGGGCATTGGGTCTGACAGACATCGGTCTGGACAAAGATGTCACAGAGCTTTCCGGCGGTCAGCGTACCAAAGTCCTCATGGGCAAACTGTTGTTGGAAAAACCGGACATCCTCCTGCTGGACGAACCTACCAACTATCTGGATGAAAACCACATCGAATGGCTGAAACGGTATCTCATCGACTACGAAAACGCCTTCATCCTCATTTCCCACGACATTCCCTTCCTCAACAGTGTAGTAAACCTCATTTACCATGTGGAAAACGCGGAACTGAACCGGTATGTAGGCAACTACGAAAAATTCCAGGAAGTTTATGAAATGAAAAAAGCTCAGCTGGAAGCGGCTTATCGCAAACAGCAGCAGGAAATCGAAGACCTGAAAGACTTCGTTGCCAGAAACAAAGCCCGTGTTGCCACCAGAAACATGGCAATGAGCCGCCAGAAAAAGCTGGATAAAATGGATGTCATCGAGCTGGCAAAGGAAAAACCCAAGCCAGAATTTAACTTCAAAGAAGCACGTGCTTCCGGCAGATATATCTTCCAAACAGAAGACCTTGTCATTGGTTATGACAAGCCACTTTCCCGTCCTCTGACCCTTTCCATGGAACGGGGACAGAAAATCGCGCTGGTAGGTGCCAACGGTATCGGGAAAACCACACTGCTCAAATCCATCATTGGAGAAATCCCTCCCATCAGCGGCAAAACCACACTGGGAGATTATCTCTATCCCGGTTATTTTGAGCAGGAAAAGAAATATACCGATAATGTGACCTGCATCGACGAAATCTGGAAGGAATTCCCCTCCTACACCCAGTATGAAGTACGTTCCGCACTGGCAAAATGCGGCTTGACCACCAAGCACATTGAAAGCATGGTGAAAGTCCTCAGCGGCGGCGAACAGGCAAAAGTCCGTCTGTGCAAACTCATCAACAACGAAACAAACGTATTGCTGCTGGACGAACCTACCAACCACTTAGACGTGGACGCAAAAGAAGAACTGAAACGTGCTCTCAAAGCATACAAAGGCAGTATTCTGCTGATCTGCCACGAACCGGAATTTTATCAGGACGTAGTGACAGAAGTCTGGAACTGCGAAGACTGGACAACGGTTCAGCTTTAATAGAAATTCTTTACTCCCTTGAAAAACTAAATTTTTTCAAGGGCGCGGAAGGGCTTGGGGAACAAAGGGGTCAACACATTTGCTTCGCAAATGCCAGCCATAAATGGCTGTCCGCATCTCTTGCGGTGTGAGATTCCCCAACTGGAATCCGCAGTCGGAATTCACTTCTGACGAGGAAAAGCCAAAGTTTCAAGGCTTTTAGCCGATGGAACTTTGGCTTTATACTTCTGTCTACTCGTCAAAGTCTTGAATGAAATGAGACTTTGACGACAGGGTGTCGACTTTTTCGACACCCTGAAGCCCCTTTCCAATTTCTTGGAAAGGGGTTTTTGTTATATAGAAAACCTTTTACATACTTTTTTTCAGAATTTCCATAATTTCATCTTCTGTCAGCACTTTATAACCGCCATCCAGAATGAAAGTACCTTTGACAATGCCGGGCAGCATGTCTTCTGTGACACCCAGTTTACGGATGTTCATGACCAGATCCAGTTCCTTCATCCAGCTTTCCATAGCTTTCAGACCTTCATCAGCGATTGCTTCATCGGTTTTGCCTTCTGGATTCACATTCCATACGTTCATGGCAAAACGTTTGAATTTCTGCAAACCATAAGGGCAGATAGCACGATAATAAGGAATGGAAACAGCGGACAATGTCATGCCATGGGTCGCATCTGTATAAGCGCCAATGGATTGTCCAATCATGTGCACCATCCAGTCGGTGGTTTTGCCCTTATCCAGCAGTGTATTCAACGCCCAAGTTGCTGTCCACATGATATTACTGCGGGCTTCGTAGTTTTCCGGATCTTTGACTGCAATGCGGCTGCTGTGAATCAAAGACCGCATCAGACCTTCGGCAATATAATCGGTAGTGTTGTCGTCATCGCCGGAGAAATACTGTTCTGTGATATGGTTCATAATATCGTAAATGCCGGACACCATCTGACGTTTGGGCAATGTATAAGTCAGTTTTGGATTCATGATAGAAAACTTGGGAAATACATTTTCTCCAAAAACATGACCGATTTTCAATTTCTGCTCATGGTTGGTGATAACAGAACCGCCGTTCATTTCAGAACCAGTTCCCACCATTGTCAGCACACATCCCACAGGAATGATGCGGTTATCCACATCTTCCATCCGCAGATAATACTTATCCCAAGGATCTTCTTCACACCATGTGGAAACGGAAACAGCTTTTGCGTAGTCGCAAACAGAACCGCCGCCATAGATCAGCTGTACGGTATCGCCGTATTTCTGCAATTCCGCTTCCAGATTTTGCAAAGCATCTTCCCCAAAATACAGCTTTGTTGGATTAGCATAATAGAAATTTCCTAACATCTTTCTGTCCCTCCTTATTTCTCTACATTTCCGATAACTTTTGCAGGCACACCGCCTACAATGGTGTTTGCCGCCACATCTTTGGAAACCACTGCGCCTGCCGCTACAATGGCACCATCACCAATGGTCACTCCTGCGTTGGCACCGATCCACACATTTTTTCCGATATGGATAGCAGCAGGATGCATATTGCCTCTTTTTTCTGGATTTTTGTCATGGTTCAGTGTTGCCAGAACCACGTTATGTCCTAACAGGGTACCATCGCCGATGGTGATGCCGCCCTGATCCTGCATTCTACATCCGCTGTTGAAAAATACGTTTTTCCCAATGGTCAGATTCTTCCCGCAGTCTGTATAGAAAGGCGGAAAGACTGCAAAATTTTCCCCAACGGTTTTACCTGTCAATTTGCAGAACAATTCTGTGATTTCTTCCGGCGTATGGTAAGCATTGTTGAGTTTTGCTGTGATTTTCAAGGCTTCCTGTGCCAGCACATGCATGCACTGATGCACGTCGGAACCTGCCACAACTTCTTTGCCACTGTCCATAACTGCCAGAAATGCTTCCAGTGACAAAGGCATATTTTCCAGAGAGCTGCCGAAAGCAAAGAGTTCTTTCCGCAGTGCTTCAGACTGATTTTGCAGGTCATAGGCTTTAAAAATCCCCATGTTTTCCAGTCCCAAATACTGGATAAAGGAATTTTCGTAAGCATAAATGGCGCCTTCGTATACGCTGTCGCTTCCGGAAGACAGGAACAATGCGGCTTTTCTCAATTTCTTGGGTTTATCCAGCGCATAAATCCGATTGATGGCACACTGTAACTGTCCACTAAATCCATGATAATACACTGGGGACGCCAATACAACCATTTCCGTTTCCTGCAATAAAGGATAAATTTCCTGCATGTCATCCTGCTGGATGCAGGCACCATTTCCTTTTGTATGACAGTATTCACAAGCCAAACAGCCATTGATGTTCTTTTCGCAAACAGAAATCACATCCACATGATGGCCCTGCTGTTTTGTCCCATCCAAAAAGGCTTCAATCATAAAGGCCGTATTCCCGTGTTTCCGCGGGCTGCCGTTCAATACCAAAATATTCATTGCTTATTCCACTCCCATCTGAAAAGTTACTTCCACTGCCCCACTGCCTACGGCTTTCACTAAACCGGCAGGGTCATCCACCTTGCCCAAAGGCGTATAGCCACAGCTTGTGGCAAAATCTTCATAAAACAGCACCAAACAGTCTGAATCATAAAGCATCAGATCGCCTGTGTGAATCTGCCCCGGATACACCCGCGCTGTGGGCAGGGATTGAGAAAGATAAGTATATTTTTCATTGCCGTTGAGTTCTTCCATAGAAACCGTCATGGGCAACAGATTTTTCAGAGATTTTGTCGTTTCATTCTCATAAAGGGAAACGTTATAAGTTTTTTGTCCGATCACAATCTGCATCTTTTCCATCTGCACTTCCTCCTCCAAAACCGTTTGTTCCTGCACTTCTGCCGTTGTCCTTTCATCTGGAATATTCATGGAAATCCATAGACTAGGCACAAGGGCACACATCAAAATAGCCGTAAAACAAAATACTTTTATGGTTCGCTTTCTTTTCATAGCTTTTCCCCCATTCATCGTACTTTTTGCAGCCTGCACTTCTTTAGCATCATTATATCTGCTTCCAGTTCAAAGAACAAATACTTATATCAAATACATTGTTATGCTTTTCAGGCATAGAAAAACATGTTATAATTCCAAGTAAAAAAAGGAGGTCTTGCCCATGGAACTTCGTGTACTGCAATATTTTCTCACCGTTGCCAGAGAACAGAGCATTTCTGCCGCCGCTCAGGCGCTCCATTTGTCCCAGCCCACACTTTCACGACAGCTGAAAGAAATGGAAGAAGAATTGGGAAAAACATTATTCCTGCGAGGCAATCGAAAAATCACTCTCACAGAAGAAGGGATGATCCTGCGGAAACGTGCCCAGGAAGTTATGGAGCTGCTGGAAAAAGCGCAGGAGGAAATCGCCTGTTCCACAGAAATCATTGCGGGCAACATCCACATAGGTGCCGGGGAAACAGAAGGCATCCGCCCTTTGATTCAAGCCGCCCATTCCCTGCAAAAACAATACCCGTTGGTACATTTCCACGTTGTCAGCGGCGACAAGACTACCGTTCTGGAAGAACTGGATCATGGGCTCATTGACTTTGCCCTGATATTCGGGGAAATCGATACATCCCGCTATGATTTTCTCCCCCTTCCCGCAGTGGACGCTTTCGGCGTACTGATGCCCAAAGATGCACCTCTTGCCCAAAAAGCAGTCATCGCCCCACAAGATCTTCTGCCCTATCCCCTCATCACTTCCAGACAGATGCTCCGGGACAATCATCTGGCGCATATCTTCGGAAATGATGCCAAAAATCTCACCATTGCTGGCACTTATAACCTGCTGTTCAATGGCTCCATCATGGTGGAAGAAGGCATGGGATACGCCATCTGTTTTGACAATATCATTCACATTAGCGAGGACAGTCCTCTTTGTTTCCGCCCTCTTTCCGTGCAAGTTTCGCCGCAAATGCAGCTGATCTGGAAAAAACATCAGACATTTACAAAGGCTTCACAAAAATTTCTGGAAACCCTGCGGACATTTCTGTCACAATGATCCTATCAGTCTCGCAGAATTTACAAGCCCTATGATAGAATACAAAGCAAAGGAGGCTACACTATGAACAGAAACTATGATCTGCCTACCCCTATCATTGATGGAAAAGAAGCAGAAGCACTGGATGTACTGACGAAGAAATACCTTCAACTGATGGAGCCGAGCAAAATTGCCAAAATAGGAACAAAAGCCAGTCAGCTGATACCGGAAAAAATGAAAAAAATGGGAAAAGATATTGGTCTTACCATATCTGAACAGGAATTATATTCTCAAATAATGACTTTATTAGGCAGTGGATTTCATACTCTTGAAGAACATGCTGTCAAGTATCTCATCAGCGAAAAACAGATCATCAAAAAAGTCAATCAAAATACTGATTTTGAAATCTGTCAATTAAACGAAATCTGTTTCTTGCGAAGCTATGACGTAGCAAAATCCGTTAATGCATATAAAAATCAGGATATCCTTGCCGCTACACTAGAAGGCAGCGGAACAGGTGCCTTAGGATTTGCAGGACTTCCCCTTAACATTGCACTGAGCACTTTCCTATATTTCCGTGCAGTACAGTCCATTTCCATGTTTTATGGGTATGATGTGAAAAATGACAGTGCTGAAATGGTCATCGCGAGCGAGGTATTCACCAACGCGTTAAGCCCCAAAACAAGTAATGCCAACAACGAAATGACAAACATCATTGCCAAAATCATGTTAATGAGCCAAGCCACAGCCATAAAGCAAACAGCGAAAAAAACATGGACTCATATGATAGAAAAAGGTGGAATTCCATTATTGTTGGCACAAATGAGAGCATTGGCAAACAAATCCGCCCAAAAAGCACTGCAAAATGCAGGTCAAAAAGGATTGGAAAATAGCGTCTTTAAAGAAACCTTTGAGCAAATCGGACGAAAACTGACGTTAAAAAATATTGGAAAAGCCGTTCCAATCGCTTCTGCAGTGGTGGGCGCATTGATGGATACTGCACAGATGAAACAAGTGCTTACATTCGCTGATTTGTTCTATCAGAAAAGGTTTATTCTTGAAAAAGAAAGTCGGATTGCCAATCTAATGGACAACAAAAAACTTTTCTCTGATGATGTAATCGATATCGAATTTACAGAAAAATGATGTTGCTTCTGGCAAATAGGAATACTTGCTAAAATCATCTAAAAAAGCACTAAAAAAGGCCTTCTGATAAACAGAAAGCCTTTTTCTTTTCTAATTATTTTTTGAAAGGTTTGTATTCCACATCCAGACCGAAATGTTTGGGGCCGAAGCATGCCAGACCTTCTGGTGTTGTCCAGATTTCAGGAGAAGGCAGTGCAAGAACTGTCATTTTCTGACCAATACCGAAATTGGGAGATGTGAGAGGATTGCCGTCCTCGCCGATCATGCAGATCAGATCAGGTGCAACCACATCCACTTCACCATTGCGGTAAGAAATGATATTTTCATTCTTCAGCCAGATTTTATACTGTTCACCAGCGTATTCTCCTTCACCTGCCAGATGGATTTCACCAAAGTTAAAACCATCTCTTGTTTCCCAAGGGAAATCTGTGACTGCACCTTTGAACAGGATTTTACCTTCTTTTGCGTCAGCAATGGCCTGTGCCACATCTGCGCCTTTTTCTTTTGTTTCTCTCAGGATCTGACCGATTTCCTGTGCGTAAGTAATCATATCGGGAATCAGAGATTCTTTGATGACTTTGCCCACGTTCGCATGGTCTGCGACACCAACCATGTTGTCGCTGGCAACAGCAATGGCTCTGACGATATCTTCCGCTCTCAGGTCATTCTGTACGTTCTGGATAACGATCTTTTCACCGAAACGAGTAGCTACACCCATAGGATAAATGGGTACGCCTTTCACATAGTATGTAGAATGCTGCAATTCAGGCACAGATCTGCCGGCAGGGTCAGCATCCAGCAGAGGCACGCCTTTTTCCAGCGCCGCATGAAGAGCTTCCGCTGTGTTTGCGCCGCCCAGTTCTGTGGAACCTACGGCATAGATTTTTTTGCCCAATGCTTCTTCCAGGGCTTCCATTGCCAGAACAGAGGGAACCACTTCGGAAACTTCCAAATCTTTGAATTTGGGGTTCAAACCTGTTGCAGAAGGTGCGCCGCAGCCATAAGGTGTTACCACATATTCATCATCGGGCAGTTCATCCAGACTGATGAGCTGAAGCACTTCGTCATTGTCAAAATGCTTCTGCATCATTGCCAGACCTTCTTCCAGCGGGCCGCCGCCGCCAGTGCCCAGTACGGCACAGCCGTACAAAATATCTATCATATCCTGTTTTTTCAATTCTCTCATGTTACTACATCCTTTCTTTTTTTACTGTTCACAAATGCCGTCTCTTGAAGTGGAAGGCATGAATTTTTCTAAAATGAGATAAACGATTCCGCCGATGATAATACCGGAGAATTCAACTTTCACAAGGAAATATGCACAAAGTGCGCCAATGAACCAGGAAATTACACCGCACCAGTTCACGCCATCCACAGGTCTGAAATTCTGTTTTTTGCCCTTGCCTACAATCCAGTAATCGGCAATGATGACGCCGCCAATGGGGCAAACCACATAAGAAAGCAGGCTCAGCACCCCTTCAATATGGGACAGTACACCAATGTTACACAGTACGATCCCCAGAATACCAGCAATAAGGGTAGCTTCCCGTCTTTTATTATCTTTCAGATTGAACGCCATAACGATGTTCAGTCCTCCGCTGTAAGCATTGGTGGAGTTGGTTGTCCAGGTGGAAATAATCATAGCTGCAATGCCGAAGAGAGGCAGTCCAACGTCAATCAATACCATGCTGATGTCATATTCCCCGGAAATCTTTGTCAGCAGGATACCCATAATCAGTGTAATAACACCCATAGGGAATACACCGTAGAATACAGATTTCACTGTATCTTTTCTGCTCTTCTGGAATCTGGTATAGTCCGCTGCGTTAATGGTTCCCACTGCTGTAAAGTTAAAGGACAATGCTACACCACCCATAAAACTCATGGTCTGCACAGTTTCTGTTTCCAGACCCTGTCTGCCGTAAATCTTGAATGCCAGATACAAACCAAAAAGCATAATAATCATCAACAGTGGAATGGAAATCTTGTCCAATTTTTCCAGTGCTGTCATACCGAAAACAGCTGTTAACAGCATAATGAGACCCCAAACGGTATTGGATACCACAACGGGAACGTGAATCCCTGTCATTGCCTGCAAACCATTGGTAAAAGCTTCCCCACAGACACCATTTTGGATACCAAACCAGCCAATCAAATTCACGGCAAAAATGATGCTGACAATAAATCTTGCACCTTTTTTCCCGAAACCGGCTTCACATGCTGTGCAGGAAGGAACGCCAAGGTCACAGCCCATCATACCTGTGATAACCATACCGATGACAACCACCAAATAGCCCAAAGAGCCGGAAATGATGGCTGGCCAGATTGGCATAGCCTCTGCCAACATTGCACCCAGCAAAAACGCTGGTACGCAGACACAGATACCTGCCTGTACAAATGCCAGGGAAATCCAGTCTTTTCTTTCGTCAGCGGAAATCGCCTGCAATGCTGTGGTCTCTTTTTTATTTTCTTTTGTTAATTTGTCTTTTGTTATTTTTTCTTTTTCCATAGCCCTCTTTTGTCTAATTCCTTTCTTTGTTTTTCTATATGTTATCATGTTCTCATTCATTTGACTTTGTGCACGCAGGAAAAAACGACATATATTCTTTATGCACATGCACAAAAAAGGTTGTTCCTCTTGCTGTTATATAGTATAATAACAGAAGATTTTTGTGCAAGGAGTTTTTTTATGAGTATTACCATTCGAGATTGTCTGAACCTGCCCTCTTTCAGTTTTGGAAATGTTGTGGCAGGCAAAAACGGACTGGATAAAATCGTATCCTCCGTTTCCGTCATGGAGTTTTTCTCCCTTTCCGACTTTGATGTATTCACACCAAACGAATTGATTATTTCCGCTTTCTATGCCATCAAAGACGATGTGGAAAAGCAGTGTGAAGCCTTGAAAGAACTGGCGGACACCGGTGCCATCGCACTGGTATTATTTTACGTGGGTGCCGTTATACCGGAAATTGATGAAAAAGTCATCAATCTGGCGGATAAGCTGGAACTGCCTCTCATTGAGCTGCGTTCCGAAAATTATTCCATCAAATACAGCGACATCATCACCGATGTGATGACTGCCATCATACAAGACCAAAACGCCTCTCAGGACTTTATCGACACCACCAAAAAACGGCTGGAACAGCTGCCCTTTGAAGTCCGCACCATGGAAAACCTGCTGAACATCATTTCCAACCATTATAAATGCAATCTGCTGCTGACTGGCGCTTCACAACTTTATTTCCAGTCACAATATCGCCCCACCTATATCAGCGGCGATTCTGACTTTTTTTATGAGCAATTTCATAATGCGCCCACAGGCTATTGGGAGAAAACGTTGATGGTACAGGACAAAACGGTACATATCTACAAAATGGACTTTTCTTACGCCTCCAACATCCGCATGACAATGTATGCTTCCTGTCACAACACGGTTTTGGACGAAAATATCCTGCACAACATGTGTAACTGTACTCTCTTTTTCTCTACCCTCTGGGGATACTCTCTGGATTTATCATCGCCGGAAACACTGCTTTCTCTGATCTTCAAAACAGAAACCGGTGCCGCAAACCGTTATCTCAATGCGGCAGGCATCTCCTTTTCCCGCATTGCCAACCTTATCATCGTTTCTCCCGGCGGCGGCGATATCCAGAAACTGAAGGCACACCTGCTGGCATTTTTCTATGATTACAAAAAGTACTTTCTGGAAGATATCATTGATAACCAGATTGTCATTCTTTCGGCTTTTGACCTGACAAACAGCATGGATGCTGCGCTTTTTGAGGAATTGTGGCGTTATACAGATAAATTCGATCCCAAAGCCACATTCTTTATGAATGAAGGCAGCAAAGACATTGCCGCTTTGAAAAGAACCTATATGGATTTCCGCAAAAGCCTGCCAGCCTTATACAAAATCTTCCAAAACCGCAGAAACTGGGATACCCATGACATCATGCTCTCTCAGGAAATCATCGCACTGGCGGAAACGGAAAACAAGCGTACCAAATATCTTTCCAATCTGGCTGAAATACTGAAGCAGGACAGTGACGACCTGCTGACCACATTAGGGGTCTATATGATCGACTGTGACAGCAAACTGAATCTCACTGCCCAGACCCTTTTCCTCCATCGAAATACCGTCACATACCGCCTAAACAAAGTCCGGCAGCTAACCAATACCAACTTTACGCTGATGCCTGCCGCCTATGACTTTTATATGGCTTTGGCATTATGGCGGTATCAGAAAATGGATGGCTGACAAAGAAGAAAACACCTCAAGTTCCCCAATGAAAGGAAATCGTGAGGTGTTTTCTTTTCGCTCAATTTATGTAGTTTTACCGCAGAGGAAATTTCCTTGCCGCTTCCTGAATACCGTCTGCAATTGCCTGTGCCACCTGATCCTGATAAGCAGGATTGGAAATCTTCAAAGCATCCCCTGTATTGGTAATGAAAACCACTTCCACAATGGCTGACGGAACTGTGGTACGATTCAATATCAACAAATCTGTCCGCAGTTTTACACCACGGTTCGTATTGCCAGTGCTGGAAATCATGCTCGCCTGCAAGATTTCTGCCAGCTGTTTGCTGGTTAACCTGGAACTGCTGTCATTGGCATGAACCTGATACAGTGTTTCTGTACCGTTGGCTGTTTCCTGGCCGGAATTGATATGAATGGAAACCATCAAATCGGCAATGTCATTTGCTATTTTCGCTCTCGTGCTGTTTTCCGGGTAAACGTCCCTATCTCTGGTCATATAAACCTTGATGCCGCTGCCTCGTAATTCCTGCTCGATCTTCTGGGCAATTGTCAAGGTCAGATTCTTTTCCTGCATACCATTTCCGCTGGTACCTGGGTCTTTTCCGCCATGTCCCGCATCCAACAGCAAGACTTTGTCATAGACTTCTTTGGGATTTTTCACACGGATGGCATAGCTGTCCCCTTCATCAGTCACTTCATATGCGCTGATGCAGTTCTGCTTGAAACGGAATGTGGTGCTGCCGCCTTTTGTGGACACTTCGATATTTTCCACCACAGTTCCTTTCACGTCATATGTGCCATAACCGTAAAGTTTTTCATAATCTCCTGGCAATGTCACATCAAAATATCCATCCAGATAGTGATCTTCAAACTTGACGCTTCCCGTATCTATTTTATCTTTTTTGTCCAGATAAAGCACATTGGCATTTTTATCGTAACGCATGTTTTTCAAAGTCGTCGGATAGATTTCCAGAATCAGGTTCTGGTTTTCTTCCCGATAGCTGTACTGCACCAAATCGTCTACACGAAATACCATTTCCACTGTATTCCCCTTGGATGTATCCACTTTTCCATCCAAAACATACTGAAGTTCATCCGTATTGATTTTGTCCTTCAAATTGGACTGGCAATTGGGGATGGTCACAACAATCTTCTGAGGGTCAGCCGTCATGGCAACGCTGGCTCCAAAAGAGCCTGTCCCTCCGATGGTGATGATGTCTTTATTCTGGCTGTGGACAGCGGAAATCTTATCCACCGTTGTTTTGCCGAAAGAAATGGTGATATTTTTCTTGTCTGCACTCTGTTTTACTTCATAGTCCTTTTTCCCACTCAGGTCAAATACCACACGCGTAAAGGAATCGCCATTATTTTCATGGGTTGCTGTGCGAATTCCTGTGACGATATCGCTGTTTGTTTTTTTGATTTCACCGGGAAGGCTGCTTTTTGCGCCATAAAAATCCAAAACGATCTTCTGGTCATCCACAAAAGTTTTTTCATACCGTCCCATTGGCCCATCGGCTTGAATGGTAAATGTCTGGTCTGCATCTTTTGCAGATGGTGTCTGGATACCCGTCAATGTGCCTGCCGTTGTCTGTCCGCTTTCCGGTTTTGTTGGTTCTTCTTTCGCATCCGTATCGTCGCTGTTGATGATAACCGTTCTGTTGGGGTCATCCCATTTGATGTTCAAATGCAAAGCATCTGCCAATGCACGCACAGGCAGCATGGTTCTATCATTGACGATGGTCGCCGGAACATCCATGGTAAATTCCTTCCCATTTTCATATCCCGCTTTGCTGTCTACGGTAAAAACAATGATGTCACTTCCCCGCATGACATAAATCTGTTTTGCCGCTTCGTTCCAAGTGACTTCACATCCCAGCTCCTGGGCAATCTGCCGCATGGGAAGCATGGTTCTGCCGTCAATAATGACCGCAGGCATGTCCTTTGGAACCATCGCTTTTCCATCAATACTGATTTTGACTTCCTTTGCCGCATAGGCATGGTGCTTGCCGTTATAAAACAAGTCCATCTTGACTTGTTCACCATAAACCGTTGTTGCGCTAAATAACCCCAGCGCAAGGGTTGTAAACAGAAGTTTTTTCCAATTCATTGTCGCACATCCTTTGCTTTTTCCTGCGTTTTCATAAATGCCCTATCTGCATTTTACCATCTTCCAGACACAGAAAAAACAAAAATGAAAATTGTTAAGAATATCTTCAAACTTTTTCTAAGATAAGGAAAAAACCGCTCCGGAACATCGAAAAAACAATGCTGAAAATACTGTAAATCCAGAAAATTTCTTGCATTTTTCTTAACTTTATATACACCCAAAACAAATTGTGCTATGTTGAATAAAAAGTTGATATGTCAGACAATTCGTTTCGTCAAATCAATTGTTCCAGCATCATTTACACAAGGAATAAGGGGGGCATTTCCATGAAGAAAAAAAGAATTCGAATCTATTCCAGTCTGACGGCATTAACATTCCTTTGTGCATCAGCATTTTGTGCCTGTATCAACACGGATACATCTGCCGCAGCAAAAACAGATCAAAGCCGATTCTATTTTCATGGGGCAGAAAAGGCTGCAGCCAACAAAAGAACAAATTTTTATATTGATACCAACAACAATCTTTGGGCATGGGACTCTGTTTATCCAGAAACTCCTTATATTTACGACGCCTTTCTACCGCCGACGGAACCAGAACGCATCATGAAAAATATCAAGGAAGTTGTTCCCACCGGTATGTATAACGATTTATTTTATGTATTGGATACAGACAATTCCCTTTGGGAACTGCCTACGGACATGGATCCTTCTATCCCTAAGAAGAAACTGCTGGATGATGTAGCGGTACCAAATATGGAACATGCCATCACCGCCAATGGGGACTTATATGTCTGGGATATGCAAACCAGATATATTTCAGGAATGGTTGCTCTGACGAAAGAGGAAATGAAAACACCAAGGTGTATAGTGAAACAAGCCGTACATACAGATTTAGATAGCAGTACCGATTTTGCCATAGATCAGGATGGTTATTTGTGGTCTTGGGGTGAATGCAAGTATGGAGAATTAGGTCAGGGAGAATCATACATCAAAAGTTCATCGCCAACGATCATTGCTGATCATGTGGCGAAATTCTATCGCAGCCATGACCGCGGCGAGCCTACCATGTACGCACTGAAAACAGACGGGACTTTATGGGCATGGGGATACAACCAATACGGCGCTGTGGGAAATGGCACAACGGAAACGGTATCAATCCCCACCAAAGTTCTGGATCATGTGAAAACATTTACCTGCACCGCTTGCCCTAGCAATGGTGCTTTCGATACATATACCAACGCCTTTGCTCTGCGGGAGGATGACAGTCTTTGGGCATGGGGATACAATGACGAGGGTAATCTAGGAAATGGTACCACCGAATCTGTGCTATCTCCCGTAAAAATCTTGGATGATGTAGCAGAAATTGAAACAAATGTACAAATGCATACAAATCTTTCTTTCGCAATCAAAAAAGACGGCAGTTTATGGGGCTGGGGCTATAACCTATATGGACAGCTTTGCACCGGAAATACAGAACCTGTACTTCTTCCCGTAAAAATTACAGACGATGTCAAAGATTATAGCTCCGTTTATGCAACACTGTATTTTGTGAAACAGGACAACACCCTTTGGGGCAGCGGATTCAACATTTCTTCTTTTTCCAACGATCAGCCAGAACTTACGCCGCCTGTCCTTTTACAAGAGAATATTGACCACATACAAATCATTGACGATACGGTCTTTTCCTTCGGCACAGATGGCAGTCTGTCTATCTGCGGCTATAATGATGTCGTTCAAATCAATGACGGGTTTGATTCTCCCTATGAAATCGATCGCAGAAAAATCCTTGACAACGTCGCATGGATCGACGGCGAGTGCGGAGATATCTTTGCCATGACAAATGACGGAAAACTCATGAATTTCTCTATTGTGGCCATCTATGACGGCAAAGTCCAGCCAACAGAACCAGCGGAAATTCCGCTGCCACTGACATAAAAAGAAATCCCCTTCCTGCTTGATTGGAAGGGGATTTTTTTCATTTCATTTTCTTATGCCAAACAAAACAAATTCCAATAAATTTGTTTCTGTTTCTTGCCTGCATTGCAGACTGCAAGGACTTTTATTTTTTCTTATGGACATTCCGAATGGTTTTCTTTTTGGCTGGTGCCTGTTTTCCACCTGTTCTTCCCATGGGTTTTCCACTGGACTTGCCTGCTGCGGCTTTTTTCGCGTTTTGTTTCTGAGCAATCTGTCTGGGGCGAATCAGGCACTGTGGGCCAAAACCGATGAGCTCCTCACGATGGGCCAATTTCAAAGCTTCATAAACCAGATCATAATTCTGTGGCAGACGATACTGCATCAGCGCTCTTTGCATGGCTTTTTCATGGGGTGTTTTGGGCACATATACCTTTTCTTTTGTGCGGGGGTCAATGCCCGTATAGTACATTGCTGTGGAAAGCGTCCCCGGTGTAGGATAAAAATCCTGTACCTGTTCCGGCATATGATGGATGTCCCGCAGGTATTCCGCCAACTCTATGGCAGCATGGAGGTCGCTTCCTGGATGACTGCTCATCAGATATGGCACCAGATACTGATCCATACCCAATCGCTCATTGATCTCCTTATATCTCTTGACGAATCTCTGGTATACGTCGCCGCCGGGTTTGCCCATTTTCGCCAAAACTTTATCAGAAACATGTTCCGGTGCTACCTTTAACTGTCCACTGATATGATATTTGCAAAGCTCCTTGAAAAATGTTTCATCTTTATCGTAAATCAGATAGTCATACCGAATCCCGGAACGAATGAAAACTTTTTTCACCTTTGGAATTTCGCGGATCTTCCGAAGCAATTTCACATAATCCCGATGGTCTACATCCAAATTTTCGCATTTTGTAGGCCACAAGCACTGTTTGTTCCGACAAGCGCCATGCTCTAACTGCTTTTTGCACGCCGGCTGGCGGAAGTTTGCTGTCGGCCCGCCTACGTCATGAATATATCCTTTGAATCCTTGGTCATGGGTAATCTTCTCCGCTTCTGTCACCAAAGACTGGTGGCTTCTCGCTGTAACTACGCGCCCCTGATGGAATGCCAATGCGCAGAAATTGCAGTTCCCAAAACAGCCGCGATTGCTTACCAAACTGAATTTTACTTCTTCAATGGCAGGAATGCCGCCTTTTTCTTCATACATAGGATGATAAGTACGCTCAAAATTCAATGCGTACACACGATCCAACTCATTTGTCCGCAGTGGCGGAGATGGAGGATTCTGCACCACAGTCCACTCATCATATTCCTCAATCAATGTTTTGCCAATAACCGCGTCTGTATTTTGATATTGGATCAAAAAACTTTCCGCATACTTCATTTTGTCCTGTTTGATTTCGTTATACTTCGGCAAAACGATATAGTCATATGCTCTGGAAATATCTTTTGTCTTATATACAGAACCGCGGAGGAACGTCAATTCTTCCACAGGCAGCCCGCTGGCCAAAGCATCTGCCATTTCAATAATCTGGTGTTCTCCCATGCCATAGAGCAAAAGGTCTGCACCACTGTCCAGCAAAATGGAGCGGCGCACCTTATTATCCCAGTAATCATAATGACTCAAGCGACGCAGGCTGGCTTCGATTCCTCCAATGATGATGGGGGTCTTTTTATAGACTTCCCGCAGTTTATTACAATAAACAATGGTAGCACGATCCGGACGAAGCCCCATTTCTCCGCCGGGAGAATAGGAATCTTTTTTTCTTCTTTTTTTGGCCACTGTGTAATGGTTTACCATGGAATCAATATTGCCGGCACTGACCAAAAAACCCAGCCTTGGCTCCCCAAAACGGGTGAAATCTTCCGTTGTCCTCCAATTGGGCTGCGGAATAAAACAAACCTTATAACCATGGCTTTCCAATACACGACAGATAATTGCCGCACCAAAAGAAGGATGATCCACATAGGCGTCCCCGCTGATATATACAAAATCCGGTCTTTCCCATCCTCTTTCTAACATTTCCTTTTTTGTTACAGGTAAAAATGCCATAAAACTCTCTCCTCATTCAAAACGGTGTGCCAAAAATCTCTGACTCTGTTCTGCTTTTTACAGCAATACTTTTATTTATTTTACCATATGAAGACAGGTCATGTCTGCCTTTTCTTTCATGATACGCCATTCCAATACTTCCATTTTCTGTTTTTCGTTTTCTGATTCTGTTTAAAATGCCCCAAACTTCATGAAAACGGCACCCAAAAATCATAGTCTCTTTATGAAAATTCCACGAAATTTACTTTGTGCAAATCTATTTTACTTTCCCAACAAAACAAATTTTTTCCATAAAAAATCCCCCTTTTCTATAAATCGAAGAGGAGGATTTCCATTCTTTCCATATTAAACTGACTACGCACCAAAACACTCATTCACCGCTTGGAATCTGTCTGCCTTCATGATCCACCGTATATTCTCCAGTATGTATGAGTTCAGAAACAGGTACAATGTCATATCCTTTTTCTTTCAAGCCTTTCAAAATGGTATCCAGCGCTTGGGGGGTGTATTTTGCATCGTTATGAAATAAAAGGATAGAGCCATTGCCTAAATGCTTATGATTCAAAACCTGGTTGATTTCCGCTTCTACGCCCTGTTCTTTCCAGTCTAGACTATCCACGCTTGAAACAAAAATACTTCCCGTGATTCCGGCATTTCAGAAGTTTCTGATAATCAATTCTTTGTATCTTCTTTCACCGCCAGCAGCAATACCCATGTTATTGCTCCGTTCCACTTCTTCTATAACAAATCCCTGATACAGCTCCCGAATGAACGGATGGTCATTATAGGAAAGTACAAATTTTCCTTTGATGTTCGCTAGCTTGTCCCGCAGAATGATGTGCTGACTTTCATCAAAAACAAAATCTCCTGTATCATAGTATTTTTCTGTTTCGTAGTATGGTGGATCACAATAAAATAAAGTGCCGCTTCCGTCATGTCTCTTAATCAACTCCACAAAGCTGCGGTTTTCAATCAAAACCGTAGACAGACGTTTCCTTATTTCTTCCAAATTTTTCAGCTTAAGAACATCTCGTGTCTGACAGCCAAAGGATGACACCTTACCACTATATGATGTTTTGATCAGGAAAAGAAAGCGTGCTGCACGTTGAATTTCGGTCAAATCTTCTCGGTCAATAGTCTTGCGACACATCTGGTACATTTCTCTGGAATTGAGTGCATACTCTAATTCCTTCTCCACCGCTTCCGGATGATGCTTCATCATACGGAATAAATTTACCAGATTAGAATTGATGTCATTATATACTTCTTTCGGTGCGTGCTTGTCCCGATGAAACAGAACCCAGCCAGCTCCACCGAATACCTCTACATATTTCTGGATACCTTCTTTTGGAAATCTGGAAACGATGGCTTCACGCAGTTGCTTTTTGCCACCGATCCATGTGATAAAACTGTTCATAGTCTACCTCCTCTCTGTTTTCAGACGTTTATTATGACAGAGATGGAGTCCCAAAGAGTATCAAGTTTTTCATATAAAAAGTTCAAAGTAGCTTCTTATCATATTAAATAAATTATTCAGTCTTTTAAAATATCTATTTATAAAATAAAAAAGAGGCGGATTTCCGCCTCAATTTTAATCGAATCTTATTCAATGTGGATTGATTCTTTTGTAGAATTAGAATAAACCAAATCTATTTCTTTTAATATTGAACACTTCTCAATGCTTTTCCCTTGTAGTTCCGCTCCAGTATATGGAGTACCAACTTTACCTCCTGTAATTAAATAATATTCAGCCAACAAATCTTTTTCCATAAATTCTACCTCCTTCATTACAATATTCTATTCACCTTTCCCCGTTATCATAGCTTGTCCATTTTGATTTTCGATTATTTTAATTGTGTTTGAATTAGCCAATGTATGCATATAAGTATGATGTATACTTAATACGCAATCCTGCAAGTCTTTACATCCATTTATTTCATGATGTTCAAAACTTTCTAAAGGTGTTATTTTTAATCCTAAACTCACTAGTTCATCAATATGAATATGCTTTTGATGTGAAAAAGTTTTGTTATGGCTAGATAGCTGATCTATAACAACTTTAGCTGCTCTTTCAGGATCCTCACTATCGCTAAACATATTCTCCTTCAACCACTTTTTTACTGTAGTCTCTGACCACTCAATCGCCTTCTTGCAATCCCCAATAAATGTTGGATGATATTTGGAAATTATAGGTCCCCATAAAGCAGCTTTATTGGGATTCTCTGTCACATCTTTTACAGCTTCTTCAAACTCTTCGATAATTCCAGCACAGGAAAGTCCTCCAAATTGTGGATCTATTGGTCCTAAATTAGAATGCTTTCCCATAATAATTTCTTTTGCCGATAAAGCGATCATCGTTCCTGCAGACATTGCAATTTGAGGAACGAAAACCCTTATATCATTTCCAAAGATACCCTTTAAATAATACACAATAGATTCAGCTGCAGCAATTTGCCCACCTGGTGTATGTAAAATCAAATCAAGTCCTTTTGATTTATCTATACCACAAATAGTTTGCATAAATGCGCTTTTATCGGTATCATCGATTCCCGTCCCATCTAAACGAGGTTTTTGTAAAAATGCAGAATAATAGGCAATTACATTTCTTCCTGTATACTCTTCCATTGTCTTTAGATATTTTCTTCTCAACACATCTAATGGATTGGGTGTTTTTTTATATTCATTTAAAATGTCTCCCCAGCTTGGCATAAAATCTCCCCTTTTATATCCGTATGTATTATTTTTTTCAGTTTATATCTTTTTTTCGCGTTTGTAAATTAGTTTTCGATGAATTATCTATAATTTACAAAATAAATAGTCTTAACTAGTCCCATATTCTTATTTATCCATTAAAAACTGGGCTTTTCCTCATCTCTCCTACCCCTTCGTCAGCATTGCTGTACTTTCCTGATTACTAATCTCATATCCCAGCACATCCGCAATATTCCTAATTATGATATATCCACCGTTTCAGAGAAATACTTTGTCATACAGAATAAATTTACTAGATTTGAATTGATGTCATTATACACTTCTTTCGGTACATACTGGTTCCGATGAAACAGAATCCATCCAGTTTCTCGAAATACCTCTACATACTTCTTAATACCTTCTTTTGGAAAACGAGAACCAATAGTTTTATGTAACTACTTTTACTACCAATCCATATGATAAAACTGTTCATTGTATTCCTCCTTCCTCACTGCTATTAAGCATTTTGATGCTAGAGTGGAAATCACAAAATGTATTATAGGAAAACTTAATTATAATAAAAATTGTTAAAATAATTAAAAATCTTAAAAACATAGTCATCTAGTTTTTAGCTAAGTAAAGGATAGGCAAATACTACCTATCCTTTACTGAAAATCAGCTTTTATTATACAATACATCGTAATATAATCATGTAGTCTGCTCAAAAATGCTGTTTCTGATCCCAGTTACAAAAATCTAAAAAAGCAGGCTGCAATTCATCTGCATCCATACGATTTAATGCACTAAGATATATTCCTTTACTTTGCAATATAACTTCGTTAACCTTATATAAATGCGCTTCTTTATATATTATATTTCTATCTTTTAAATAGCTTAGAACTTGTTTTTTAACCTCACTACTGCCAACTACAACAAAGTCAATTCTTTCAGCCGTTTTTGCAAGTACATCCTTACGATGTGTTCTAAATTCTCTAAGTATACAATGCAATGCATGAATAAACTTTGTCTTATCCATACTCGATGTATCTTCGAAATCATATTTTCCAACAAATTTTATATCTGATTTTTGATTATCCGCATAAACACTATACTTTCAAACATTT
>OGEQ01000946.1_pt1 | contig 26951 bp, 19 predicted proteins | sample 1570731 | NCBI WGS metagenome assembly OGEQ01 (sample SAMEA2582132, study PRJEB24529) | metagenome | biome: Human gut stool | place: China | collected 2011
TGCCATGCAAAAATTTATTCAAACTTATATAATTTTCAAAGAACGAGTAATTTTACAAATAGTTAAGCTATTTTTTCATAACAACTTAACAGATTCGAATTATTTATCCTAATAATATCATATTTTAAAAAATTATGTATAAATTTTGAATATTTTAAACCTTAAATAAACCTTAAATCCCATTTTTAATATTTTATTAACAAAAAAAATAAGATAGCAAAACTATCTTATTCTCCTAAAACATTTTCTATACATTTTTTAGTTACATAAACCATAAATGTCATATCTTCTTCTGAAATAATATATGGTGGATTAAAATATAATACATCCCCTAAAGGTCTTAAAATAAGTCCCATTTTTAAAGCTTCTTTGTATATTTTGTATCCTATTCTTAAGTCACTAGAAAAACTTTCTTTTGTTTTTCTGTCTTTAACCAACTCTATAGCATTTATCATTCCAATATTTCTTATTTCACCTACATTTTTATGATTCTTTATGGCTGAATTTAACTTTTCATTTAATAAATTTCCTTTCTCATTTACCATATCTAATATATTTTCTTCTTCAAATATATTTAAAACCTCAACAGCTATAGATGCTCCTAAAGCATTACCTGAATAAGTATGTGAATGCATAAATGCTTTATGTTTATTATAATCATCATAAAAGCAATTATAGATTTTATTTCCTGTTAATAGCAATGCCATTGGCATATATCCACCTGTTAAACCTTTAGATAAGCACATAAAATCTGGACATACTTCACCATGTTCTGTAGCAAACATCTTTCCTGTTCTTCCAAAGCCTACAGCTATTTCATCTGCAATAAAATGCACATCATATTTATCACAAGCTTCTCTTAATTTCTTTAAATATAATGCTGGATATATTTTCATTCCAGCAGCTGCTTGTACTAAGGGCTCTATAATAACTCCTGATATTTCTTCTGAATATTTTTTAAGCTCTTCTTCCATATAAAAAAAGCATTCACAGTTGCAATTTTCTCTTTGTTTAGAAAATTCACATCTATAACAATTTGGAGCTTTTACTCGTATTACATCTATCATTAATGGTTTATAAACTGAACTATAAATATCTAAGTCTCCCATTGATAACGCACCTAAAGTTTCTCCATGATATGCATCTTCTAAAGCTATAAATCTTTTTTTCTTCTCTTTTCCACTCTGTCTATTATAATGAAAACTCATCTTTATAGCTGCCTCTATAGCTGAAGAACCATTATCACAGAAAAACACCTTATCTAATCTTTCTCCCCTTAACTTTATTAATCTTTTACTCAACTCTATAGCTGGCAGATTAGAAAAATTAGCAAAAATAACATGCTCCAACTTATCTACTTGATTTTTTAAAGTATTATTTAGCCTTTCATTGGAATGTCCAAAAAGATTACACCACCAAGAACTAACACAGTCTAAATATCTTTTATTATCTAAATCATAGAGATATGGTCCTTTTCCTTCTTTTATTATTATAGGTTTAAGTTCCTCATAATCTTTCATCTGTGAACATGGATGCCATATATATTCTAAATCACTTTTTATTAAATCCTCTTTAAATTCCATAAAGCACCTCATTAAGTTCATTTAAATCATACTTTTCTATATCTTCTATCTTTGGTACAGTTGAAATATTATTTACTCCTGTCAATTCTTTGATTATCTTCTTATTATCTCTGTGTATGATATCACTTTTATTAAATTTATTAAGTATTATTCCTTTTACTTTTAGCCCTAAGTTTCTTAAATAACTTACTGTTAAAACAGTGTGATTAATAGCACCCAATCCACTATTGGATACTAATATTATTGGAAGGTTAAGCTCTTTAATTATATCTTCTAGCATAAGCTTTTTCTCTGAAAAACTTATTGGACACACTATTCCTCCACTTCCTTCACAAAGAATAAAGTCATATTTATCTCTAACCCTCTTATAATCTTTTTTTATCTTTTCCATACTTATAGAAACTTCTTCTACTTCACTTGCTAAATGAGGAGAATATGAATTTTCTAATACGTAAGAAACCATATTTTCATAGGATTCCTTAAGTCCAGAAATCTCTATAACTTCTTTACAATCTAAAGGTATTAACCCCTTTTTGTCTTTTATAGCTCCACTTAAAACTGCCTTGTAATACCCTGCATTTATTCCCTCTTCTCTTAACTTTTTTAAAATTAGTCCACTAATAAAGGTTTTACCAATATCAGTGCTAGTTCCAATTATATATACTCCATTTTCCATAATTAAAAAATCCTCATCCCAATATTCTCTATTAATCTTTTATCGTCTTTTATCTTATTTCCACATGTAGTTAATAAATTCCCTGTTATAGTAGCATTTGCTCCTGCTTTAAAAGCATTTTCACCAAAGTTTTTAAGCAAATATCTCCCTCCTGCCAATCTTATTTTAGCTTCTGGATTTATAAATCTAAAAACAGCTATTGTCCTAATAATTTCTTCTTCATTTAAAGGAGTCATATGCTGAAGCTTAGTTCCCTTAATAGCACTTAAAATATTTATTGGAATTGATTTTATTTCTAATTCTCTAAGGGTAGTAGCTAAATCTATTCTATCTATAATTGTTTCTCCAAGACCAATTATTCCTCCCGAGCATACTTCTAAACCAGCTTCCTTAGCATTTTTTATAGTCTTTACTCTTTCCTCATAAGAATGAGTTTTGCATATTTTCTCATAATAGTTTCTGGATGTCTCTAAATTGTGATGATATCTTTTTACTCCAGCTTTCTTTAATTTTATTAAATACTCTTTATTTATTATTCCATGGGAAGCACAAAGATTTATTTTAAGCTCTTTATTTAAATTTGAATAATAAGTAATTACTCTCTCAAATTCCTCACCATAAAGTCCTCTTCCTGAGGTAACTATAGAAAATCTATGAACACCTTCGTCTTCATTTTCTTTAGCAACTTTTTTTATCTTTTCATAATCAAGAAGAGTATATTCACTTATATTAGTCTTATGATACTTAGATTGAGCACAAAAAGCACAATCTTCCCCACACCTTCCACTTTTCCCATTAATTATTGAACATAAATCAATGCCATCACCATGAATTTCTTTTCTTATGTTGTTAGCTTCTTTAATTAACTTTTCTAGATTACTATTAAAAAGCCTTAAACCTTCTTCCCTAGTTAACTTCCCATTTTTTAAAGCTTTTTCCTTCATTTTTAAAATAAAATCCATAAAGACCAACTTCCCCCTTAAATATAATCAAGTCTTTTTAACCTTGGACAAACCTTAGATCCTACTAATGAAATTATAAATGTCAATAATAAATCACTTGGTAAACATGCTATAGCTCCAATACTTACTGCTGATAATAAGCTCATTGCATCACCTAGATAAAAATTATAAATTACATACATATATGAAACTCCAAATAAATAGATTACTAAAAGCCCTAAAATTCCAGCTAAAAATAAATTTTTAATATTTATACTTTTTAGATTTTCTGTTATTTTTCCAATTATATAAGCTCCAAAAATAAAACCAATTAAATATCCAAAGGTAGGTTGAAATACATATGATGGTCCTCCTCCTTGAGTAAATACAGGAATTCCAAGTAGTCCTACTAATACATAGATTATTTGAGATAAAGCTCCTCTTTTAGCACCAAGTAAAATTGCTCCTAAGGCACAAAAGAAATATTGAAGTGTAAAAGGCACTATTGGTATTGGTATCTTAATGAAAGCCCCAATAGCTGTAAGCGCTGCAAAAATAGGTATCAGTGTTAAATCTCTTGTTTTCATTTCCATAGTTAAATCTCCTTTAATCTTATACATCCATACAATTTTAAAAATCAATTTATCTTGATTGTCAAATTATATTCCATATAATAACCTTATAATCCACAATTGTCAACTATTTTATATTTTTAGGTTTACAATAAAACTTAATTAGTTTACCTTAAACCCTATTTAAAAATAAAAAAAGAGAGTTAAATACTCTCTTTTTTAATACTAATTATTTTGTTTGATTTTGTCCTTGTTCATTTTGTTGATTTTGATTATTATCATTTGACTGAGTTTGTGGCTTATCTTGGATATTTTCTTGATTCTTTGATTCATCAGAATTATTTCCTGTTTTTATAACTATATTACCATTTTCATCGTAGGTTATTCCATCTTTAACTTTTTCACTAGCTGAGCTAAACATATTTACTAAAAAATCCTTAATATCAACTAAAACATTTTTTATACCATTTAATGCTTTTTCTAAAAGACCACTTTCTTCTAATTGTTTTCCTGTGTCTTTTAATATTTGTTGAAGCTTGTCATTCATTTGATTTAAAGATTCTTTCATAGCACCATAGTTATAGTCTAAATCATTTATTTTAGACATAAATTTTATTGTTTGCTCTTGTTGCCCTTGTGTTAAAAGTATATTATAGTTATTTGTAACATTGTTTACTATCTTACCTATTTCCTCATCATTTTTAGGTTTATCTTTAATTACATCAGTTTTAATATCATTTACTACCACAGCGGCTTCATCTTTTCCTAGTGTTTGTCCATCTTTAGTTTTAGCATTACTTAAATTATTAGTTAAAGAAATTTCCTCTCTTGCCGCCTCTTTCTTTGGAAGAGATAATTCCTCTCCTGATGCATCTTCAAATCCTTTTAAAATACCTGCTAAGGCAGCTGTTCCCGTAACCTTAAATGGAGCATCAGCCTTTACATCAGCATTATTTACCCCTGAAGTAAGAAGGGCATTAGCAAGCATACTTCCTGTTACCTCTGTTAAATTGTTAGTAGTTACATTTATTCCACCTTTGTCCTTAACCACAACGTAAGAACTTGATATTGATTGACTGCTAGCAGGTATTGGTTTACTTGTATCTAAACCTAATTGTTCTCTTATATCTTGATTAGTTACATCTATTATTTTAACCTCATTAGCTTTTACTCCAAAAGCATCTAACATTTGTAATCTTTCTGACTTTGTTAAATTAGCTCCTAAAGTTACTACAGCCTCAGTTTTTTCACTTTGTGCAAATACTGGAGTAGCCATTCCAAACATGAATGTACTAACTATTGTCCCACAAAGAACTTTCATAATACTCTTTTTCTTTATCATACTCTATTTGTTGTAAGTAATAGCTAATATACTTTTAACTATTTTCCTATTACTAACAACCTCACCTCCTAAAATAATTATTATGAGAAACTTAAGCTTTAAAGTTAAAACTCTGCTTAATTAATCATCTGTTTTCAAATTATATCATGGCAAATATGAGTAAAAATTAAAATTTAATTACGTTAGTGTATCTTAAGAAAAAAGTAATTTATATAAATAAGATCCTAGCACAATATTAATTGTACTAGGATCTTAGCAATCTAGGTAAATTTAATACTTTTTCAAATAGAATTTATACCTAACTTAGAAATATTTAATTTATAAATTTAATTATTTAAAAACTTCCATTTTGAGTTGTATTTTTCTTTAAAAAGATTTCAGTACTCTTTAATATATCCTCTGATATAATTCTATTTATTGTATTTATATCAAAATCTTCATCACAAACTCTAATGCTTTGTACTCTTACTAAGCTATCTAAAAATTGCTTAATCATAAGACCATTTTTAAGTGCTAGCTCTCCCATTCTCTTTTGTATATCTCCAATAGCATTTTCTAAAGCAGTTTCAGCTTCTTCATCTAAGGTAAAACCTTTTTTAACTAAAGTGCTTGAGGCTATGTCATATAATTCTCTTTCATTGTAGTTTCCAAAGTCAACCCAAACAGGAAATCTATAATTTAATCCCTCATTAGTTAAAATAAGGTCTTTCATCTTACCTCTTATTCCACCAAGAACAATAACTATTCTATTGCTATTGTTATCTATGAATTTTATAAGATCAGATACTATTTCATTGTATCTTTCTTCTCCAAAGAAGGTATTCCATTTATCTATATATAATATTTTTCCAACATGTTTATTTAATATATCTTCAACTTTCATACCTGAATTAATCATTGCCATAAATTCATATTTATCTATTTGAACTATATTTTTTGCCTTGATTATCCCCATACTATATAGCATTTCTGAATATATATTTAAAACTGTCTTTTTCCCTGTTCCACTTTCCCCAGTAAAGACCATATTCATATACTTGTTTAAATCAACTTGAAAACCAAGTTTCTTTCTCTTTTCTCTGATTTTCATAAGTTTATATTGTCCTCTAAGAAAATCCTTAAGCTCTTCATTTCCAATTAAATCATTTAACCTTTTCTCTAAATCAAAGTGATTATCATATTTTATTGCATTCATAGCCTTTATATCCTTTGTGTTTATAAGGTTCATTTCATAAACACTTATATCACTTTCTGCAATTCTAATACTTTGATTTCTTATAAGTTGCTCAACATAGTTTCTTACCATTCTTCCATTTCCTGATTGAGCATCTGCATTTTCATATATCTCAACGAAATTCTTTTTAAGCTCTGAATATCCATTTTTAGAAAGTTTAAATCCCTTAGCTTCTACTAATTTTATTGCCATTTCTAAAAGTTCATTAGGATTGTAGTCTTCAAATTTAGTCCAAAGTGGGAATCTTGATCTTAATCCTATGTTAACATCAAAGAAATTCTCCATTTCTTCTTCATATCCTGCTAAAATAACTATTACTTCTCTTGAATAGTCCTCTATTAACTTAAGAAGTGTCTCTATAGCTTCTCTACCTATGGAATCATTAGCTAAAGTATAGGCTTCATCAATAAATAAAACTCCACCTAAGGCTTCTTTAAATTTTTCTTCAGTTTTCTTTGAAGTTTCTCCTGGAATATCCGAAACAAAACTTGATCTATCTGTTTCAACTAATTGCCCAACCTTTAAAAGCCCCATGCTATTTAACATTTCAGCTACTAATCTTGCTATACTAGTCTTTCCTGTTCCAGGGTTACCTGCAAATATCATATTTAAATTTTGCTCTATTTTCGTATTTACTCCAACAGATTTTCTCTTTTCTTGAGCTACTATAAGCTTATATTGGCTTCTTAAAAATTCCTTAACCTCTTCAAGACCTATTATTTCTTTTAATTTTTCTTCTAAATCAAATTTTGCACTTACCTTAAAGTTAAAATTATCTTTTTCTAGAAGATCAATAGCTCTCTCCTTGTTCACTAAATACTTCTTAGATGCATCCATTATTGCATTTTCTACAATATTTCTAACAAATCTTGCATTTCCTAAATCGCTTTTCCCAACCATTTGGTTTTTAGTAAATAATTCAATAAGTCCAGCCTTTGCATTTTTAGCTATTCTATATCCCTTTGACTTAGCAATATTAACTGCTATCTCATACATCTCTGAAGGATTATAGTCCTCAAATTTAATTACATTTGGAAATCTTGATTTTAATCCTTGGTTGAAACTTAGGAAAGTTTCCATATCTTTCTCATACCCTGCTAAAATAACGGTTATATTGTCTCTGTTATCTTCTATTCCTTTTAATAAAGCATCTACTATTTCACGACCTACCTTATCATTTTTATCTGTACATAAGGAATAAGCTTCATCTATAAATAATACTCCACCTAAAGCTGATTCTATTATTTCATTAGTTCTTCTTGCTGTATTACTAATTCCTTCCCCTATAAAATCTGCTTTACTAACCTCTTTAAATATATTTTCTTTTATCATACCTAAGGCATATAAATACTCAAAGGTTATTCTTGCTGCATTAGTTTTACCAGTACCAGCATTTCCAGCAAATATCATATTTAATGAGATTTGTGTAGTCTTTAATCCAAGTTTCTCTCTTATTTTTTGAACCTTAAAGTTATTTTCAATCTTATCTATAAACTCCTTAAGCTCTTTCATACCAATTATAGATTCTAATTTATATCTAACCTCTTCTAAGGTTGGATTACTATAATTACTTAAATCATAAACCTCATCATTTGATTTACAATAGATTTCATCATCTTCTACATATATAAGTAATCTACTATTTGCTTCAATAGCTTCTTTTCTAATTATATTGATTATAGGCTTACAAATCTTATATGATATGTATTGATCTAAGCTTAGACTTCCTTTTTCCCTAAAGTTATCTTCTATATAAGTACAAACCCCTGATTTTTCTTCTACATATGGATTTTCATCTACTCCTATTATTATGTCAATATCAAAAAGCTCCTTAACCTTATTTATTTCTTTTAATAGCTTTTTCTTTATTACTTTATTTTTGTCCTTTTCGCTTAAGGCTTTTCTATATAAGGTCTTATCTTTATTTATTAAGAATTCATTATCTATTATTTCAAGTTCTTCACCTTTATCCTTGTTATAAAGGAATATGAAAAATTTATTATTACAAATAATTTTATTTACAATATCCTCATCAATTTCTTCAGCTTCAACTAAAAATTTATTTTTTATTACATAATTATCTTTTAGCATTATACAAGAATTAGGGCTTATTCCTGAAAGAACATTTAATATATCTTCACTTGCTTTATCTGTATTTTTAAATACTAAACATTGAGAGTCATTATTTAATTTTTCATATAAATCTGTTAAGAAGGCATTGTACCCTAAATTAAACTTATATGAAGCTAAATCAATCTCATCAATTTTACTATTTTTAACAAACTTATAATAATTAAGTTCTTTAAAAAAGTATTTTAGTACACTATTTTTAAATATGTCTCTTTCCTCTACTATAAGCAATATACCTTTACTATCTTCCTCTATTTTTTCTTTAAAGTAATCACATAACTCCTTATTGAAAGTTTTTTGTCCTATAAATTCTTCATTTAGCTTTTTTTCTATTTTAAAAAATCCATTTTCTATAATCTCTTTATTCACCATATCTTTTCGCTTCAAAAAATACTTTATGAAGCATCCTCCTTTTTCTTTAATGTTTATTCTCTTAAAATACAACCTTTCTCTTTTGATTTTTATTTATTATATATTTTCAATCTCTATAAAGGTTTCATTATATGTTATTTGTCCACCTATGTCAGAGATTCCTGATTCAGTTAAAAAGTTTGGATTCCCATGTTTTTTCCACCAACCAACATACATTAAAGCCACATAATCTTGAACTCCATTATCTAAAGAACAAATTGCTGTAATTTCTCCAGTTCTTGATTTTAATTTAACCTTTTCTCCGCAAATTAAGGAAAACTTTCTTATCATATTCTCATTTAAATATACTTTCGCCTTTTCATCTACATCTATATAATGCTGACTTGATAATGAATCTTTAGAATGATTAGTAAGCAATCTAAAGCAGTTTTCTTTTATTCTAGAACTTATATAGGTTGGTGTTAAGCTTCCGCACTCTTTTAAAGCTCTTTTAGATGCAAGCTCAAATTTACCCGAAGGTGTTTTAAACTTTTTATTTTCCCAAGCTACATCATCATAAACTGTAAAAGGATTATTTTTTAAATAATCTAAGGTTATATATTTATTATATCTCATTAAAGGTTCAATAACCTTACTTAAATATTCTTTTTTAGATAGGATTGGATATCCTTTTAAGTTCATTCTTTTAGCTAATTCTCTAAAAAAGTAGTATTCATCCATAAGTTTTTCTCTAGGTTCTATTACCTTTTCATTATATATTAAATAAGGGTTAGTCATTGAACTAAAAACCATATCCTCACTTTCTAAGGTATTGGTACAAGGAATGAATAAATCACACTTTGAAGCAGTATCTGTCATAAACATATCAAAACAAACTTTAAAATCAACTTTATCTATACTATTATTTAATCTATTTAAGTTTGGAAGTTGATTCATAAGATTGCTATTAGCTATTACCATGATTTTTATTGGTGCATTAGAATCTTCTACACTTAAAGAATATTTTTTAGGTTCTTCTATAAACTCATTTATATTAGAGACATAAAATTCTCTATTTTCTCCAATTTCTCCACTTTTAAAGGGATCTAAATCTAAAATTCTACTTAATACCTTATTGGCGTAATTTACTCCACCACCTTTAACTCCAATTTGACCAGTTAAAGCACCTAAGGCATCAATAGCTCTTATGGTATTTCCACCATTTTTATATTTTTGCATTCCATATCCTAAATATATGCTGGAATTTTTTTCACAATAGTATTTAGTTAGCTTTTCTATATCCTCTATTTCTATTCCACATTCATAACTTAAATAATCTAAATCAAAATTATCTAAATGATCTTTATATTCTTGAAATCCTAAAACATATTTATTTATAAAATCCTTATCTTGAAGATCTTTAGAAATTATTATTTTTGCCATGGCCATAGCTAAAGCTCCATCTGTACCAGGTTTAATTTTTACATGAATATCTCCAAACTTTGCACTTTTAGTATTTATTGGATCTATAACTATTATTCTGCTCCCGTTTTTCTTTGCCTTATTTAAAATTGCCATAGTATGTATGGTTGTATTTGCAGGATTTTTACCCCATAAAAATATGTTTTTACTATTTATCATATCCTCTAAAGAATTTGATACAGAATCTCCAAAATCATATTTTTGAGCTCTCATTCCAGCACTCCAGCAAGGACCTCCTGTAGCTTTGCTTACACCACCATAAAAATTAAAGAATATATCCTCTATTCCCTTTAGTATTCCTCCACTTCCATATTGGCTATAATATAATATTGACTTAGAAGAATACTTCTCTTTTGTAGATTCAAGTTTCTCTTTCATTATTTCTAAGGCATCTTCAAAGGAAATCTCTTTCCATACTCCATTATTCTTTAAAAGAGGAGTGTATATTCTATCTTTATGATTTAATCTTTTTAAGTGAGCTATTCCTTTTTTACATATGAGTCCCTTTGTAAACGGATGATCTTTGTCACCTTCTATTTTTAGAATTTCACTTCCTTCTTTATAAACATTAAATTTACAACAATCAAAACAATCTAATGTACATCCATGACTTAATACTTCCATAATAACTTCCCCTTCTCTTTAAATGACATACATAATAAAATTCCTCTATTTCTAATTTAGTCTAATTTTATATGAATGTTCCTTATTTAACAACCATAAAATCAAAAATTACTATTACAAAATAAAAATAATTATAATTATACTATGACCTTTTTACTCTCTTTCAACTTAAATTTAACTGTAAAGAAAGAGATTTTTTATGAATTAAATTTAGAATAATATTCATATCTTTAAAAAAATCTAAATTATCTGACAACAAAATTTCAAGTTTTTTATTAAATTTAGTAAAAAATTATGATAAATTTCTATTTTTAAAAGTAAATTATTCGTATATAATATAAATGACGATATCTTTAGTATTTACGATTGTAAAATATTTTAAATAAGCATTAAAAAAGGAGATAGACGAATGAACGAACGAAATCATGGATTAGGTATTATAGCTTTAGAAAGTTGCACAGAACTTGGTAATGCTATAGACAAGCTTATACAAGAGAAAAGAAATTGTGAGGAATCTTTTTTAATAAAAACTGATGAGATAAGATTCTCTAACGGTGAGGGAAAAGTAAAAATACCTGAATCTGTAAGAGGAAGAGATATATACATTCTTTGTGATATAGGTAACTATAGTTGTACATATAAAATGTTTGGTTTTGAAAATCATAAGGGACCAGATGAACATTTCCAAGACATAAAAAGAACAGTTTCTGCTATAAGAGGAAAAGCTAGAAGAATAACTGTAATAATGCCTCTTTTATATGAATCAAGACAACATAGACGTAAAGGAAGAGAATCTCTAGATTGTGCTTTAGCACTTCAAGAACTAGAAAGATTAGGAGTTGATGAAGTTTTAACTTTTGATGTTCACGACCCTAACGTTCAAAATGCTATCCCACTAATGTCCTTTGAAAACTTCTACCCAACTTATGATATAGTTAAATCTTTAATTCACAATGAAAAAGATTTAGAGCTTGATAAGGAAAAATTACTTGTAATAAGCCCTGATACTGGTGCTATGGATAGAGCAATCTACTATTCAAGCGTACTGGGTGTTGATGTTGGTTTATTCTACAAAAGAAGAGACCATTCACGTATAGTTAATGGTAAAAACCCAATAGTTAAACATGAATATATGGGAAGAGATGTTGATGGAAAAGATGTCTTAATCGTTGATGATATGATAGCTTCTGGAGAATCTGTACTTGATATTGCTAAAGAACTTAAAGGAAGAAATGCTAGAAATGTATATGTTGCTACTACTTTCTCATTCTTTACTGAAGGTTTAGAAAAATTCAACAAATTCTTTAATGATGGAATAATTAAGAGCGTTTACTCAACAAATTTAACTTATATACCTGATGAATTAAAGACTGCTCCTTGGTTTAAAGCTGTTGATTTATCTGATTTTATCGCAAGAATAATAAACAGATTAAACTATGATAAATCTGTAGCATCATATATGGACGCTACTCACATAATTCAAAGATTATTAGACGAAAAATAATTACTTAATTTAAAAGTGCTCTGCGTTTTTTTGCAGAGCACCTTTTTAGTCTATTCAAATAAAAATTCTAAAGCACTTTTTGCTTCCTTATGATTAAATGCATTATTATAAATATCATCTAGCTTATTTTTTACTTCTTCTCCTTTTAATAAAAAAGCCGTTCCCTTTGTCACTTGATCTTTATAATTTAAAGCTATCTTTTTAATCTCTTCTTTGTGAATTTTATCAACATCTCCATCAATGTATGTTGTATAAACATCTATTATTTCATCATCTTCCCTACTTGGGAAATATTCATGAGGAGCTGTGCTATCAAAAATTGCAAAGTTTAACTCTCTACTTATAACCATATCCTTACTATCTGGATCAAATCCACAATTATAAACTTCCACATCATACCCTAATTCCATTACTGCCTTAGCTATTTTCTTTAGCATAGTTGACTTTCCTGTTCCTGCTCTTCCTTTTAAAAAGTATCTTTTTACCCCTTCAGTTATACTAGGAACAGAATCCTTAGCTCCACTTGGTGTTGCTCCACCTAAATATCTTTCAACACACTTACCCTTTGACTCTTTCTTAACTGCACCATTAGTTAATAAAGAAATAACATGATCAGTAAATTTATTTGCCTTTTCAATATTTAAGTAAGGGAAATAAATATCTTCCCAATAATCATGTATCTTTAAAGCCTTTTCGTATTCTTTATGGGCATTTTCCATACACTCTTTAAATTGTTCCTTTAAAAATTCTATAGTCTCTTCATTTTTTTCTATTTCATCTTTGTCTAAAAACACATCTAAATCTATAACTTCAATATTATCACTATCTAAATTCATAAATCCATGAAGAGGTGTTCCATTTATTACTGCTATTTCTTTTTCTCTTAATATTACTCCCTCTATTTCATTATTGTCTATAGTGCTAACTATTCCTTCTAAACTTAAAGTATCACTATATTCATCTATAAGTTCCTTTATAATTGCAGTTTTAAATATATTGCTACCTCCATTTAGTGAATAAATTTTCTTGATTCCTTGAAATATAGAATTATAAAGTGGTCTAAACCCTTTTGCTGTGTTTCCTGCTCCATAATAATAAACTACATTTTTCATCTTCTTCTCCTTAATATCAATATATAGCTCTTAACTTATTATATTTTTAAATTTGTAAATAAGTTACAATAAATAAGAGAGCTGATCTTATTTTTATAAAATCAACTCTCTTCTTTATCTTAAATAATTTTTTCTTAAATCCTTCTTATATATTTAATTAAGTATTAATATTTAAAAATTCAATGTATGTTTATTGCTAATAATTTATATTTACTTTGTTTTATTATCAGTATTTTGTGAACCTTTAGTTGAATCTGAAGAATTTTTTTCACCTACAGGTGAATTTTTTATTACTTTAAATGCATACCCATGTTCTTTATAGAATTTAATTATTGCAGGTAATGCTTGTACAGTTTCTTTTTTAGCTGCTGCATCATGCATTAATAAAATTACATGATTTAAAGTATTGATATTTTTAGCTGAGTTTTGAACATATTGCTCTACTGTATAATGTCTTCCAGTTGCATCACCAGTTTCTGCATCCCAATCTATACTAACTATATTATCCTTTGCAAAAGCCTCATCTAAAGCTTTTAAGTTAGGATCTCTATAATATCTTCTAGACATATATCCACCTGGCATTCTAATTACTCTAGCATTAAAGTTTTTTCCTAATACACTTTTCATTATTTCATTAGTTTCATTTAATTCGTTCATAAACTTATTTACATCAACTGAATTTCCTGGATATAATGTTTTATAATTATGTGAAAAACTATGACCAGCTACTGCATTTCCTTGATCAATTTCTTGTTTTAATAACTCTTGATTTTCTTTATTGTCCTTTAAGGCAGATCCTATATCAAAAAATGTAGCATGTACATCTTCTTCCTTTAAAATCTTTAATATTTCTCTTGTATTTTCACTTGGACCATCATCAAAAGTTAAAAATATTTCTTTATCATTATTTGAAGCTTTTCCTTCAAGCATTTTTTCAACTTCATCTGCACTAACTGCATATGAATCTGCAGCATAAATTATATTCCCATTTGGCATTATGTCTGTTGGTTTTGGTTTTTCCTCTTCTTTTTTAGCTTCTTCTTTTTTAGCTGATGCTAAAGCCTCTTTATTAGCTTTATTGCTAACTATTGATTTAATTCCAAAACCAACTCCTGCAATTACTACAATACCAGCTATAGCTACAGCTATTCTTCTTTTTAAATACTTATTATTTTTTCCACTTCTTAATTGATTACTCACAAAATTCATCTCCATGTCTATATAAATTAAATTATTAATCTCTCATTATTTATAATAAAACTTAACAAAAATATTTTTGTTACAAATTGTTTAAATTTAATTCATATTAAGTTTAATAGGAAAATATATTTTTATTTTAAAATAAGTATCTATACAAAATGTAATAAAGTTTATAAACGAGAATTACTAAATTTAAAATTAAATCCAAAATTTTTAATAAGTATTCTTTAAATTATATAATAGAATTTTTAGATATTATATAATTAAAAAATTAATAGTCTCTAATTCTTAATTCTATATACTCTAGTTAAAAATTTAAATTCCAAGATTAAGCCATATAATACCTTAATACTTTTTATAATATATTAAAATTCATTTTATTAAACTCTAAATTTTACAATTATATTTAATTACTTATTTTTTTTAAAACATATGCTGACTTTCTTATTATATCATAAAAATCTCTAGCTTCATCCATTATTTCTTTTCCTGAAAATTTATTATTAACCATAACTCCCCAAAGGCCCTTAGGAAGGTTTATTTTAACTTCATTATTATTACTATTAAAAATTACTATGAATTCATTATTATTATCTTTTAATCTATAAGCAACTATACCTTTTTCATTTATTCCTAACTTACTCTCTATAAATGAAATTTTTTCTCTTATTTCTTTGTTACTTTCTAACCTAAATAAAGGATATTCCTTTCTTAATTCAATTAATCCCTTATAGTATTTAAATAAATCCATATACTTTACTTTTCTAGTCCAATCAATCTTGTTTACAAAGTCATTAAAATTATAACTATTTTCAACAAATTCTCCTTTTTCATTAATCTTAGTTCTTAAGAACTCCTCTCCTGAATGGATAAATGGTATTCCTTGAGATGTTAAGAAAATAGCGGCACTTAACTTATTCATTTCTATTATCTCTTCTTCTGAAGCATTTTCACATACAATTTTAAGTTTATCATGTAATGTATTATTATCATGGGCAGAACAATAATTTACTGTCTGATAAGGTTCATTTGCCCAAGGAGAATCTGAATAATTTACTTTATTATAATCTACACCTTCATGATAAGTAGAAGCTACTATTCCAAACTTTATACTCTCTTCAAAGTCTTCTCCTCCATTTACGAAGCCTCCATCTTTAAGATGTGATACATGTCCTTTTATTCCATCTCTCATATCATCACTAAAAGCTGCTATTTGTAATTTATCAAATTTCTCTATATTACATTTAAAACAAGCTTCTTCTTTAGGCAGTGGAGATTCTCCTCCGTTCCACCCTTCTCCATATATTAATATTGAAGGATCTATTTTATTTAATTCTTCTCTTATTCCCTTTAAGGTTTCAATGTCATGTAATGCCATTAAATCAAATCTAAAACCATCTATGTGATATTCTCTTGCCCAATATTTTAATGAATCAACCATATATTTTCTTACCATAAGTCTTTCTGATGCTAATTCATTACCACATCCTGAACCATTAGAAAAATTTCCAAAATCATCTTGTCTATGATAATATCCTGGATAAGATAAATTTAAATTAGAGTTTTCTCCTGAATAAGTATGATTATATACAACATCCATGACAACTCTTATTCCTGCTTTATGAAGTTTAAGTACCATTTCCTTAAACTCTTTAATTCTAACTTCACCTTTATATGGATTTTTAGAATATGATCCTTCTGGTACATTATAGTTTACAGGGTCATATCCCCAATTATACTGCTCTTCATCTAACCTCTCCTCATCAACTGTTCCAAAATCAAAAGAAGGTAAAAGATGTACATGGGTTATTCCTAATTCCTTTAAATGATCTAAGGTTGTTTTTACTTCTGTACCAGGAACTTTTGTATTTTCCTCAACTATTCCTAAAAACTTTCCTCTATTTTCTAAAGAAACCCCTGAACTCTCATCAATTGAAAAATCTCTTACATGCATTTCATATAAAATTGAATCTAAGGGATTTTCAAGTGATGGTTTCTTTTCATTTTCCCATCCCTTAGGATTAGTTTTCTTCAAGTCAATAACCATAGCTCTATACCCATTAACTCCTAAGGCTTTGCAGTAAGGATCAACAAAATCATGCTCAAAATCTTCTCCTACAATATGGTACTTATAATAAACTCCATTTAAATCTCCCTTCTTTACTAATTCCCAAAGTCCATTGCTTTTTTTATGAAGCAAATCTCTTTCTATTAAACTCTCTGTATTTCCATCTCTATAAAGTAACAATTCTAAACTCTTAGCTTCTGGTGACCATACTCTAAAAATAGTCTTCTCTTTATTATAAATAGCTCCAAGTTCTCCATCATAATAATACTTATCATTAAACTCTTTAGAATTAAAATTTCTTCTCATAAAATCCTCTCCCCCAACTTAGGTAACGTTTCCAATCAACTGTATATAAATTACAACTAACTTAATTATATTAAAGTAGTAATTAAATTTCAACTTAAAGTTAATTATTAGTTCTTATTTGAATACATAAAAAATAATCTAATAATATATTCTTAATATACATGAGGTAATAATTCATGAAATGCTTTAATTACATTTTAGATCTACCTGATAGCTTTTTTAAGATTATAATAACCATATTAATATCATTAATTTTAATTTTAGGTTTCCTCTTAAACAATATATTCATAGCTGTTGTTGATGGCTCTTCAATGGAAGATACTATTCATCACGGTGATGTATTAATTATAAATAAAAAATCCTATTCCACCACTTCTCCTAAAAGGTATGATATAGTAAATATTTATGCACATTATAAATATGATAATTTTCTAGTTAAAAGAATCATAGGTCTTCCTGGTGATACAATTGAAATAAATAATTCTGAAGTATATATAAATGGTGATAAAATTTATGAATCATATATAAAAGAAGAAATGAATATTCCTTATTATTTAAAATTAAATATACCTAAAGATAAATTCTTTGTTATGGGTGATAATAGGAATATAAGTTTAGATTCTAGATATTTTGGACTAGTACAAGGTACTGATATTCAAGGCAAGGCAATCTTTAAATATTGCTATAAGAATCATAAATTTAAATTCTTTTAATTTAAATTAAACAAACTAGAGAGAATAAAATATCACTCTAGTTTGTCATAAATTTTTAATTTAATTCTTTAATAATACCCTCTTTAACCTCTTTAACTTTCCACGATTCTTTATCTACTAAATACTGACATATAAATGCTGGCTCTGGCTTTCCTTCTGGATAATAGTATTTATTTACTATAAAACCGTAACTTCCATCACCTAAGTCATATACTTCATCAGATTTTAACTCTAAATACTGATCTTTTTTTACTACACCAAAACTTTTTACAGTTTCTAAAGCTTTATTTGCTAATTCTTTATTATTTTCGGAAGAATCAGTTTTTTCTTCTTTACTATTATCTTCTTTAACTATTTCCTTTTTATCAAGCTTTTCATCTAAATTCTTCAATTTAGAATTTCCACTTGCAATTAGTTCCTTAACATTTTCTCCTAAATAAGAAATATTTTTAAGAGATTTATTTAACAAATCTCTTGCTTCTGATATCTTACCTTCATTTTCTAAATCATTAACCTTTTCCATACTTGAGTAAAAGTCATCTAATACACTCTTATCTTTACTTATTTCTTCTTTTAAACTAGTAATATCTTCTTTCATTAATTCTTTATTTTTATTTTCTTCTACTTTTTTTAAACTATCTAAAGCCACATCTAACTTAAACTCATTATATGCTTTATTAGATATTACATAATTATATGTTAAATCATATAAGCTTTCAGCTTCTTCTTTATCCTTTGAATCCTCTTCACTGGCCACTTTAAAAATTGCTGTAGCTTCTTCATAATTTCCTTGTTTTATGGCAACTTTACCTTGTTCTACTAAACTTTTATTTCCACACCCAACCAAAAAACTTAAACTAAATACCAAACCTATAGCTACAACTGTTTTTTTTATCATATTTTAACTTCTCTCCCTTATTTACCATTAATAAAATATACTCTTTACAAATAAAAGGCATGTATCAAAATAAGTTTTATTTGTTATATTTGATACAGCCCCTTTTAATTATTTTCTATATTTTACATATGCTCTTAAAACATCACTAAACTTCTCATTTTTTAATGTATCAATTACAACCCCAATAACTTCATAACTTGAAGTTTCTCCATTATCTTTTCTTATTTTTTTTAATGTTTCTTCAACATCTTTTGCAATTATATTTATATCTGATTTATTAAGTGTAAAATTTAAATCACTTGCTGCATTAGATAAGCTTGTTGATAATTTTTCAATTTTAAATTCTTCAATTCTTCCATCTTTTTTTATTATGTTCATAAATATCCTCCTGTTAAATTAGTATAATTTAGTAATTATTAAATTAAGTATAACATTTACATTTTATTCTTAAAAGATAAATTTATGCTAAGAGCTAATAAATAAAAGTACTATTTTATTTCTAATGAATTGCTACTACTTAGTATTTTATCATACTTTCCTATTTGGCCAACTGAAATATTTTTAATGTTTGAAGGAATTTCAGTAGTTGTTAATGTATTTTCATCTATAAAATTAGTTTCTTTAATCTTTCCATTTATAATAATTTTGCTCTTATAATTAAAATTATCACCAGTTACAGTTAATATATCATCTTTTATATCATAATTATTTAAAGTTATTTCTTTTAATCCCATCTTCATATTGGTTTTTTCATATTTATTTTTATTTTCATTTAAGATATATTTATTTCCAAATAGCATGTCATATTGAAGAAGTTCAAAATCTTCTTTGTAATGCTCATCATCCTTGCATGCATTATGGAAAGTAGGCATAACTCCTACCACCATATTAAGCTTTTCTAATATATATGTTGTAAACTCCTCTGCTTCCATATTTATATTTTCCTTTGGTAAGCCAATGTTATCCCATATAAAGAAGTCAGCTAAATATTTATTTCCATCTTTTAATACACTCTCATCATCATTTATTATCTTTAATGAAGGTAGATGATCTCCAAACATAGCTATTACTGTAGGCTCTCCTGAAGATTCTACATAATCTAAAAGTTCTTTTATGTATTCATCAACACCTCTTAATTTATCTATGTAACATTGAAGTTCATTTTTTTCTTCTTGATCTAAATTTCCATCTACTGTATAATTTTCAAAATCTGAAGAAGAATATCCTCCATGACTTTCTACAGTTACATTATAAATAAACTGAGGCTTTTCATTATTAGATATTATATCTTCTATAGGTTCTATGTTTAAAACATCCTCTGGATATTGCCAAGATTGATTATTCGGCTTGTCCATATACTCCATAGATATATATTTATCAAATCCTAAGTTAGGATAAACTGTGTCTCTATTATAAAAATTTCCTTCGTAATTATGTATAACATTTGTTCCATATCCATAATCATGTAATATATAAGCTAAACTTTCAACTGGCTGTTTTTTAAGTATATTATTGTTAGGTATTTCACCTACTGGTAAGTAATCAGTACTTAATCCAGTTAGCACTTCAAATTCACTTCTAACAGTTCCACCTCCATAAGTAGGTACCTTTAAAAAGCCCTTTGTTGATTCACTAGCTATTTTTCTAAAGGTTGGTATAGGGTCCTCTTTAAAAGTTAATCCATTTATTCTATGTAAATCCATAAATGATTCTAATTGAACAATTATTATATTAGGAAATTTTGCTGGCATAGCAGATGCCATTTTAGTATCATTACTAGCTAGTTGTGATTCTTCAATTATATCATTCTTTATTTTCTCAATAGATGCCTTATTGTAATCACTTGGCTCTTTAACCTTAAATCCTGCCGCAGTATCTAAAAATGAGTACATAAACCCATTTCTCTCATAGGAAACTGGCAAATCCCATCTATATACTTCTATACTCCCTTTTGCATTTCCATAAAAAGCTCCTACAGCCAAAATAGATAATGGGAAAATTATAAAGCCATATGGATTAATCACTTTATTTCTACTTTTATATCTTTCACTAAACCATAAAAATACTAATATTGCAATTATAATTACTAAGGCTATAACAGTATATTTTAAAATATTTAAGTTTAAATAATTTCCTGCTATAGCTAATCCTTCTTTAAAAGAAAACATATCTGCCCATATAAGTGGTGTTCCTCTAAAGCCTAGTATTACTCCACTTGCCATATAAAATCCCATAAGAATAGTGCTTATTATTCCATAAACCATTCTAGTCTTCTTAAAGAAAAAAGCTATTGAAGTAATCATCAAAAATATTAGATAGTTTAATAGAAATACTGTTATTTGATTATCTAAAAAATCCTTTCCATTTTCAATAGATCCTCTATGAAATGACTCCCCTAAAAATACTAATAGAAAAGATAGAGTAATCCAAATAAATACGTTAATCCCCAAATTCTTCAAAGTTTTTTTATTTCCTAAAACCTCTTTAAAGTACTTTTTGTTCATCTTATGCCTCCCTTAGAACGAATGTAACAAAACAAGACTTAATTAAGAATTAAGTTTATAAATCTATATTGATTATTCTAACTTATTTAAGAATTTTATGCTATTTTAATTTTGTTAATAATCGTTAAATGAATATTAATCATATTTACTAATATAATATATTTTGCATATAATTTTATTTATTGTATTTTATTTCATCATAATTATAGCCAAACTTTATATTTTTAACCTTATTAATAGTAAAATATGTAAGTTTATCTAAATATTTTTATCTTAATAGCTATATTCTAATTATAATTTTTTATTTTATATAACATTGATTTTTTGTTTTTATAAAAATCTCTAAATCATTAATAAATTGAAATAACATAGCTCTATTTTCAAATTCTTCTCTGGTTACTGGAAGTTCTTGTTCACTTAACTCTTTTTTCAATCTATTTAATCTATTTATAAGAATATTTACGTTAACTTCTTTACCTATTACAGAGGCTACTTCTTCTGTAAAATTAGCAACTAGTTCAGTCTGTTTTACAGTAATAGATATTCTAGAAAAGTGTTCTCTCATGTACTTTAAAATTTGAAATTGAACTTCTCTCATATCTATATAATGCACATAGTACTTAACATCTGAAAACAAATAGTTATTAAAATTATCATTAGCTCTTTTTTTAGCTAACTCTATTCTATTTTCAAGTTCATCAAAAAGTCTTTGTTCCTTTATTGAAACACTATGTGTTCTTAAAGAATATGCCATGTCCATAAATATCTCTTTTATTTTTTCAGATATATAATCTATGTCTTCTTTTATCTTTTCCTCATTCTTAGGCATATAACTATTTAATATTAATGCAACTAAAACCCCAACTAGCATAAGACCTAGTTCATTTATTATCCAATATGAATTCACCTGTTTCTCAACTAATAAATGAGTTACTAAAACAGAACTTACAACAATTCCATCCGTCACTTTTAGTTTTACTGTTAAAGGTATAAAAACTAAAATATATAATCCAAAAACAACTGAGTTAAACCCTAATGCTAAGAATAAAACTGAAGACACTATTAAGGCTATAATAACAGATTCTATTCTCTTTATAGCTATCTTTAATGATTCTCTTTTTGTACTCTGTATGCTAAGTATGGTTATAATTCCTGCTGAAACCCAGTAACTTAGCCCTAATTCCTTTGCTATTATCATAGCTATTACAGCGCCTATTCCTGTTTTCCAAGTTCTAACACCTATAAATCTCATTTTTTCAACTCCGTATAATTAACATTAAATTTTTCCATAAAATAATAATATAATTAAAATTTAAAATAATCAAATTTATGCATGTTATTTATTAAAATGGGAATACTTTCATTTGAATCTATTTTTAAGAAAGGGTTGAGACATATTATGAGAATTCCAAAACATATAGGGGTTATCCCAGATGGCAATAGACGTTGGGCCGTAGAAAATGGACTTGAAAAGGATCAAGGATATTTACATGGAATTAAACCTGGACTTGAACTTTTTAAACTTTGTCAAAAACTAGATATTAAAGAAATAACTTATTATGGTTTTACTACAGACAATACCAAAAGACCATCATATCAAAAAAAGGCCTTCATAGATGCCTGCATAAAATCAGTGGAATTAATTGCAAATGAAGATTGTGAATTGCTTGTTATAGGTAATGCTGATTCTCCAGTTTTTCCTGAAGATTTAAAAAAATATACTAAAAGAACTACAATAGGCAAAGGTGGCATACGCGTTAACTTCCTTGTTAACTATGGTTGGGAATGGGATTTAAACCTTCTAAAAGCCTGTGACATTAAGAGTAAAAATATCTATGATAATATTCAATCAAAGGATATTTCAAGAATAGATTTATTAATAAGATGGGGCGGTAGACGTAGATTAAGCGGATTTTTACCAGTTCAATCAGTTTATTCTGATATATACATAATTGATGATTTATGGCCTAATTTTAATAAAGATCATTTCTTTAATGCCCTTGAATGGTATAAAGATCAAGATATTACCTTAGGTGGTTAATTAAATGAGTAAAAATAAAAAAGCTATAATAGTTGGAGCTGGAATAGGTGGATTAGCTACTGCTGTTCGCCTTCTTATTAATAATTTTGAAGTAGATATTTTTGAAAAAAACTCTAAGATAGGTGGAAAAGTAAATTTAATTGAATACAAAGATTTTAAGATAGATTCTTCTGCTTCAATATTTATGCTCCCTAAGCACTATTTAGAAGTATTTAAATATACAAAAAAAGACCCTAAAGACTATATAGAACTTGTAGAATTAAATACTTTATATAAAGTGTTTAATGATGAAGGGGATAGTTTTAATATTTATTCCGACTTTTTAAAAACTACAGAGTCCTTAGAAAAAGTATTTAATGATGAAAGTTCAAATTATTATAAATATATATCTGACTCCTATAGAAGATATCTTTTAGTAGAAAAATACTTTTTAAATAGGAGTTTTTTTATCTTAAATTATTGGAGATATTTAAAATCTTTACCTGAACTAATTAAAATACATCCTTTTAAAAGTTGTTATAAAACCATTGAAAAATATGTAAGTAATGAATATTTAAAAACCTTATTAGCTTTCCAATGCATGTATCTTGGGGAGTCTCCTCTTAAAAGCTCTAATGTTTTTAATTTAATTCCATCAACCACTCAAATATATGGATTATATTATATTAAAGGTGGAATGTACTCTTACGTTAAGGCTTTAGAAAAATTAATCCTAGAACTTGGTGGAAAAATACATCTTAACTCAAATGTAACTAATATACTTATGGAAAAGAATGTGGCAATTGGAGCAAAAATAAACCACGAAAATATATTTTCTGATTTAATCGTTTGTAATTCATATTATTCTTCCAGCAGATTGATTTCAATCTGATCCAGATAGATATTCACAGCCTTCTCGGGAGACGTTTTCTTAAAGACAAAGAAAGGATAAGTATTCAATAAGATATCAGGAACTGCACTACCTGTGATATCTTTATCCTTCACCTCAAACTCATAACGAAATTCTTTCCAAGTAGAATTCAATGCGATACTACTATCATAAACTAAACGAGATTCTGTGGTCTGATAGCTAAGAGGTATATTCGGGTAAAAATTAGCCCAACCTGTAGAAATTGCGCTTTGCACAACCGCATCGTACATATAATCATACGTAGCATTGATTATTATCATTTCACCAATAGAATAGGGCTGGTCACTCTTTGCATAAAATGTAAATTCATATTTCTTACCCTTTTCCAGTTTAGCATTAGACGCCCACATATCACGAGAAAAGAATTGCCAATCACTTAAACCATCATATTTGATTTGAATACTATGTTCCGTTCCATACGCTCCACCACTACACTGGGACACAACTCCCGTATCAAAAATATTGCCACTGCCATTCCACACAATCCAGTAACCGATGCTACTACCAGCATCTGCCGCCCAGCTATCTGTATTATATTCACCCATTGTACGTAACATAGGATATGGTCCCACATGAATCGTTTTCTTTAGAGTCTTTTCTGCCTGATCCGTAGATCGTTTAACCACTAATGTAATCTCTACATCCCCTTTCTTACTCCATTCTACACGAGGAGATTGTTCAGTAGAAGTTGCGGGAGTACCTCCTGGGAAAGTCCACTCGAAACTGGTTGGATTGCCAGTACATTCAAGATTGAAATTGACGAGTTCATCCACCTTTACACATCCCTTCGGAGTCAGTTGCGGAATCTCCAGTTCGACTCCCAATACCGATTTTACTACTACTAAGAAATCTGCTGTTTCAGACTGCCCATTGTCGTACTGTACCTTCAAAGAACATTTCTTTTTTCCCTCCTTACTAAAAGAAACTTTAACTACCGGATCATTTGATTCCGCCGGAATACCATCTTCAAATGTCCACGTACGAGAAGTGATTCCTAATGAAAGATCAGTTACTTCAAATGGTTCACCCAACAAAGCCGACTCTCCTTCAAGACGATACTGTAATTCGTGAATATTGCTTTTCCATTCCTTATCGTCATTACAGGAAATGTGTAGTAAAGATAATACGCCAAGCAATAAAAGCGTTTTTAATTTGATTTTAATCATAATAAATATGTATTAGATTTACGGTTTCAAAAGTAGAGTAATAAAAAGATATAGGTAAGCGGAAATCGTTCATAAAGTCACAGAGCCTTTTTCAACAATCGCACAAATCGTTCAAAAACTCGCAATTTTATGATTCAAATACATAAAAGGGGACTGCAAGGGCTATTCTTGCTTAAATTGCTTAGGTAAATAGCCGAATTCTTCTTTGAAAATCTTACTAAAATAAGAAAGATTATTGATGCCTACACTATACATTACTTCGCCAAAATTTGTGCCGCCCGTTTCAAACGAATACTGCGGATAAACTGCACGGCAGATAAGCCTGTCAATGATTTTATTTTGCGATATAACTGTGGGCGACTAATCCCGACTTCTCTTCCCAACTCATTGACCCCAAAGTCCGGATTATGCATGTTCATCTCCACCACTTCCAGACATTTGCTCAATAAACGTTCATCAGAAGTAGATACGGTTATTTCAGAGGGTTCAAGAATCAGCTGTGTACGAAACATTTCTTTCATACACCTGCGAGACAAGATCAGATTCTTTATCCGGGTACGCAACAGTTTAAGGCTGAAAGGCTTCGTCACGTATGCATCGGCTCCGGTAGCATACCCCTCTATTTCATAAGACAACATATCCCGGGCTGTCAGAATGAGCACCGGAATATGAGATGTATTGATATTTGTCTTTATTTTATCGCATAGTTCTATTCCTGTCATCCCAGGCATAACAATATCGGTGATAATCAAATCAGGCAGTTCTGTAAGTGCAGTCTCATAGGCTGTCTGGCCGTCAGGAGCCGTAATAACAGTATATTCTTTATCCAACACCTGTTTCAGATATTTGCACAATGCTTCATTGTCTTCTGCTATCAGAATAGTGGCGTCTTTATGCATCTGTGCCCCAACTTCAGAAGTCTCTTCCTCTTTCAATATATCTTCTTCTAAAACTTCATATCGTATTCCATCACTACTACCTTGTTGCCGTTCCAGAATCTCTTCTTCTTCAAAATGATTCTTGCCCTTTAGCAACTGAATATAAAATTTCGCTCCTTTACCCGGTTCCGAATCAACCCATATCTTACCTTTATGTTGCTCAACGATATATCGTACCAATGAAAGACCGATTCCCGTTCCACCTCTCGTACCTATATTAGAACTCTGGTAAAAGCGGTCGAACACCTTTTCCAGATCCGCTTTCACAATTCCCTCCCCACTATCTTCAACACATATAATAAGATCCAGTTCTGTTTCCTCACAGGAAATCCGAATATATCCATTTTCAGAAGTGAACTTCAATGCATTCGATAACAAATTGACAATTACTTTCTCAAACTTTTCCTTATCGACATAAGCCATCATGTGCTCTTTAAGATCGCATTTAATAACGATGTTTTTCTTGCGAATAGCAGGTTTAAACAACATAACGATTTCTTCGATAAAAAGGGATAAATCTACTTCTCCCACTTTCAGTTTCATTACGTTATTGTCATATTTACGAATATCCATAATCTGTTCTACGAGCGTCATCAAACGTTTCACGTTCTGATTAATCAGTTTAAGTTTGGTACGCGTCGTATTTCCCAGCATTG
>OGEQ01000956.1_pt1 | contig 26678 bp, 19 predicted proteins | sample 1570731 | NCBI WGS metagenome assembly OGEQ01 (sample SAMEA2582132, study PRJEB24529) | metagenome | biome: Human gut stool | place: China | collected 2011
AGGACGAGACAGTGATAGGATTGTGATACCGTAGTGATAGAGAAAACGGGCATATATCACTAATCAAATAAGTTGAATATCAACTGGTAAAAAGAAATCAGTGATACAGTGACAGAGGAAATGGGAAACATAGTTCTTCGTCACTTTCGGGGCAGGTCATGTGTTAAAGCTAATAAGTTTATTGCATAGCAAGGTAATGCTTGCCCTGTTGTCTTTATGCATGTTTAGGATTTAGATAAACAAGTTTTGGTCGCACCTAGCTATTTCCCATCAGTCTTTTGTTGGAGGAGCGGAAACTCCGAAAGTCTTGAATAGGGATTATCTGGGTAATAAAAGAAGCCGGAAAAACTCGTATCCGGGGGCGATCGAGTTTGAAAAAGGAGGCATGCAAAAGCTTAAGGTCTACTGATCGGCTGCCGCGTCTGGGAGCAGTTCCGTTTTGTGTTAGTTTTCCTGTTTTTTGTTCCTGGCAGGTGTGTACTCAATTAGAATAGAGAGAGGAAAGATGTTGGGATTGTCCGTACTTTTGCATATCAGATAATGTAAATATAAAACGAAAACCAATATGCGTATGGTCAATCTATGTAAAAACAAGCTGTTCAATACCGGGCTTATGCTCTTTTTGTGCCTTGGCTTGCAGGCCCAGAACAAGGAGATGCGGCGGGTGGCTACGAACGACTGCGGAGTAACGAATACACAAGCTTTCCTGATCAAAGGGGATGACTATACATTGCCGGATTCTTTCACGGGAAGCAAAGAGGCGAAAACCTGTAATTTCGGCGGGACGGTCATCTATGCTTTCGATCAGATGGATATACAGGCCGATTACCGGATGGAGGTGGTCTATCTGGCTGACAACCGGAGGGAACAGCGTATCGTGGCTGACGGCAACGAAGTGCAGGGGCCCGTCGTACTTGAAAAAGGGAAGGAGCAACGCTACATGATCGACCTGCCGAAGAAAGCCTACGCCTACGGACAATTGGTCTTGGTGTTTGAAGCCTTGAAGGGAGATAATGCGATTGTTTCGGAGCTGAACCTGTATTCGTCCAATCCGGCCCAGCTGAAACCTTTCGGGGAAGAACGTAAAAAGGAACTGGTGCATACCCAGGCTTATACGGTGGATACGACTGTTTGTGCGGAAAAAGTTTTACCTGTATATACCATCAAGCCCCATCAGGTAGCCGGTGTCTATAATCCGGTCCTGTCCTTAAACGGGACGTGGTTGTTCAATGAAAAGCCTGCTGCCCGTTTTTATGAACAGAAACAGAACGGGCGGGACTGGAAGCCGATCGTAGTTCCGGGACAGTGGTCCATGCAAGGCTTTAAAGTCGATTCCGCCGGTTTCGGAGGCTATCAGACTACATTCACATTGCCTGCGGATTGGCAGGGAAAGCAGGTGAAACTGCGTTTCGACGGTGTCTCCAGTGAGTCGGTCGTGTATCTGAATGGAAAGGAAATCGGTTCCCATATGGGAGGAATGACTGCTTTTGAACTGGATGTCACGAAAGGGCTGAAGGCGGGTGAAAACCTGTTGGCCCTGCGGGTTCGCAGCGAGTCGTTGGCAGACATGTTAGGGAGCCTGACTCAATATGCGGCACATCAGTTGGAAGGCATAACCCGTAAAGTGACGTTCTTTGCCGTTCCGGATATCCATTTGTCGGACCTTCGTATCGTGACGGAGCTGGACGATGACTATAAAGATGCAGACTTGAAAGTCTATCTGTCGGTAACGAATAGCTCGGATGAGATACAAAAAGATGTATCGGTTCGCCTTTCCCTTTCCGGACTGCCTGTTGTCCTGAGCCGGCATATTCCGGAGATTGCCGCCGGGTCTTCCTGGAGCGGTTGGCTGACTGGCAAAGTCGTTTCTCCGGATAAGTGGGATAACGAGCATCCATCTTTATATACGATGAAAATCGAAGTCGGAACCTCGGACAAGGTTGTCGAGCAGATAGAGAAACGTTTTGGCTTCCGCGAGATCCGGATACAAGGGAATCGTTTGCTGGTAAATGGCAAGGCTGTCAAGTTGAGAGGAGTTTGCCGGCATGAAATGCATCCGTTGACCGGACGTGTGATGAATCCTGCCCTGGAACGGAAGGATGTCGAGCTGTACCGGGATGCGAACTGCAATTTTATCCGTACTTCCCATTACCCTCCTTGTGAAGAGCTGCTCGAAGTCTGTGACGAACTGGGCATGTTCGTGGAAGTGGAAGCACCGGTCTGTTGGATCGGCCATCATGCGAATGAGAACTGGAAGGTGCTGAACTATCGTGATCCTAAATATTACCCGTATGTATTGCAGGCGAATATGGAGATGATCCAGTTCTACCGGAACCATCCTTCCATCATCTTCTGGTCGATGGCGAACGAATCGTACTGGAATAAGGAATTTGCACAGGTAGAGGTCTATATGGGAAAAGCCGATCCTACCCGTCCGTTCACTTTTCACGACCAGGCCTATGGCGGGTTCAACAACCAAGGCAGCACGGCCCCGATCGCGAATATCCATTATCCGGGTCCCAACGGATATAAGGTCGCCGCCAAAAGCGACCGGCCGATGACGTATGGCGAATACTGCCACCTGAATGTCTATAACCGGAGCGAGCTGGTGACTGACCCCGGCATCCGTAGCGATTGGGCATTGGCGCTGGCTCCTACGTGGGACAATATGTATAAGACACCGGGCGTTTTAGGCGGTTCTATCTGGTCTGGTATCGACGATATTTTCCAGATGCCTAACGGGGATGCAGTCGGTTATGGCCCCTGGGGACCGATCGACGGCTGGCGTCGCCCGAAACCGGAGTACTGGGATATGAAAAAGATATACAGTCCGGTCCGTGTGACGACCGAGGCGTTATCTCCAGCCAACGAACTGGTCATCGATCTTGAAAACCGGTACACCTATACAAACCTGGATGAACTGCGTATCACGTGGGCGTATGGAGAGGAGAAGGGAACGGCCTTCGCAGACCTGGAACCCGGTGAAAAAGGACAACTTCGCATCCGGCTTGCCCATCCCGAAAAGGCGAATGAACTCTATCTGTCTTTTGCCGATCCCCGCGGCTTTACTGCCGATGAGTATTTGATCCCTGTCGGCAGACAGGGGCAGAACGAATTGCAGGCGTTGCCAACTGCTTCTACCCGCTTGAAAGAAAAGAAAGACCGCTATGTCATTACCGGAAAAGATTTTAGTTGTGAGATCAGCCGTGTATCCGGCCAGATACTCTCGGTGAAGAAAGGGGAAAAAGAAATATTGAACGGCGGCCCGTGGCTGATGGCCTTGCCGTTGACAGGTGGCGGATGCTACCCGAATCATAATGCCAATACGCCTGTGTTCAATGACCTTTGCTCGGACTGGAAGGTAGAAAAAGTAGAGGCGGTCCGACAGGGTGATGACGTCTTGGTAAAGGTGGCAGGCGCTTATAAAGAGGTTTCCGGCTCTTATGACCTGAAAATAAATGCAGGAGGCGAACTGTCGGTAACCTATTCGTTCGATGCCCTTGAAGAGGTGAATCCGAGGCAGTGGGGACTGGTTTTTGAAGCTCCTGTTTCTTATGATAAGACCTTCTGGCGCCGGGATGGCATGTGGAGCGTTTATCCGGCCGACCATATCAGCCGTCCGGTAGGTGAAGCCTGTCTCTTTTATGAAGGACTCCCTGCGAAAGTCAATCCACGTACGGAACCTGCCTGGTCTTGGAGTATGGATTATAACGAACTGGGAAGTAATGATTTCCGTTCCACCCGCCGGAACATTTGGTATGCCGGTCTGAAAGACGGAAACGGCAGTAAGATTACCGTCCCTTCCAATGGCAAACAGCACTGGCGCTCCTGGTTGGAAAAAGACAAGATCCGCTTCCTGGTTGCCGACTTTGTGACGGCAGGAAACGAGATGTTCCTCAGTAGCTATTATGCTCCCTACCGCAAGCCGTTGAAGAAAGGAGACCGGATCGGTGGAGAGATTGTGGTGAGAGTGGAATAACCTCTTAATTTACCCTATAACCTGTATCTTTACAGGCTATAGGGTATTGTCCGACAGCCCGTAAGGAGACTAAAATACCTTACGGGCTATTGGGCATTACCGGTATTTTTGCTAACTTTGTAAGCATCAATCAAATGCAGAGCCGTATGGAACAACCGTCTGAACAATCGTTATGGGGAATGCTGGAAGGCATCACCGAGAATCTGAAGCACAAGCGGCTGGCGGATGTGTTTCGCTTTGTGTCGTTCCGCCCGTTCGAGACATTCGGGCCGCATAAGCATCTGCGTATCGAGATCAACTATGTGAAGAAGGGCAATTGCATCCTGCATCTGGAGAACGAGAGTATCAGCTTCAGCGAGAACGAGATGATGGTGATCTGTTCCAATGTCGAGCATACCTTCGAGGCCGGTTCCGAAGATACGACCCTGATGCAGTTGGAGTTCCTGCCGGAAGTCTTCTCCCGCTTCAATCCGGACGGGCACGGGCAGACGAAGGATCTGGCGCCTGTCACGATCTTTTCCGAAGAGAACCGGTTGATCAAGATTGTGAATAACGTTCGGATCATGCGCGCCGTGCAGCGTATTGTCAACGAGATGAACCAGAAGAGCAAATACTACCAATATCTGGTTGTCATGTACTATGCCGAACTGCTGATCCTGATTTACCGTTATCTCGATGAGGCCTATCTTCCGATTTGTACAAACGATTCGTTGAAAAAGGCGATCTCCTATATCCGTTTGAACTACCAGTCCGATATCACGATCAGCGATGTCGCGTCGCAAACCGGAGTCGGAGAACGGTACTTGCGCAAACTGTTCTCCCAGTACCTGAACCTCTCCCCGCTGGACTACCTGAACCAGATCCGGATCAACAAAGCGATCGAGCTGCTGCGGAACACGGAGATGTCCGTCAAGGAAGTCTGCTTTGCCTGCGGTTTCCAGTCCCCCCAATACTTCTCCCGTATCTTCAAACAACAAATGGGCATCTCTCCGCGGGAAGTGACGAAATAGAGAGTGCCGTTTTCTCTACTTTTTCCCTTGTTCTGTTCCTCGTAGCATAAGCAACCGGGAGCTTTACTGCCGTATCTTCTTCCCTCCGGGCTCTATCTTTGCAGGTAGAAAGACGAACTGTAAAAAGGAATTCACAATGAAAGAATGGAAAGACGATAAAGACCTGTTTGCTTTGATAAAGGAAGAACTTTACACCGCAGTGGTCGGTGATATTATGGATAAGATGGGCTATCCCCGCCAGTTTTTGCCTCCCCGTATCCGTCCGCTTCGTGACGACATGCTGGTGGCCGGACGTGCCATGACGGTATTGGAAGCCGATGTGCTGGATGTCGGAAAGAAGAAAGGGGTGAACCCGGTGCTGAAACGCTCCTTCGGCCTGATGCTCGAAGCGTTGGACGACCTGAAGGAAGACGAGGTATATGTTTGTTCCGGCTCTTCCCCTGCTTATGCCTTGTGGGGCGAGCTGATGAGTGCCCGTGCGATCCAGTGCAAGGCGGCCGGAGCGGTTGTCAACGGCTATATCAGGGATACCAATGGAATTTTAAAGCTGGATTACCTTGCTTCTCCTACGGTCCCTATGCACAGGATCAGGCGCCACGTGGAAAGGTGATCGACTACCGTGTGCCGATCGAAATGGAGGGCGTACGGATCAATGACGGGGATATCCTGGTCGGCGACATCGACGGCGTATGTGTCGTGCCCCGTGAGATCGAGGAAGAAGTGTTCACCCGCGCCTTGGAGAAAGCCCGTGGCGAACGGATGGTCCTGAAGAAGATACAGGAAGGGATGAAAGCCCGTGATGCTTTCGATACATACGGAATTATGTAAAATACGATAAAAAGGTAGGAGACAATACAATGAAGATTACAGACGTAAAAGTATGGTTGGTCCGGGGCATCAAATATAACTGGACATTACTGAAAATCTATACCGACGAAGGCTATACCGGCGTAGGCGAAGCTACCAACTGGCCCGGCAGCCCGATCGTTTTCGAAGCCGCCAAGCATGTCGGACAACGCATCATCGGCCTCGACCCGATGAAGACCGATTTTATCTGGACGAAGCTCTACCGCGACCTGAACTGGATCGGCCCGTACGGAGCCAGCCTGTGTGCGATCAGCGGTATCGACATGGCGCTGCTCGACCTGAAAGCAAAGGTGTTGGGCGTTCCCTGCTACGAACTGTTGGGCGGGGCTTACCGGAAAGATATCTTGCTCTATGCCAACTACTGGTTTACGGGCGGCGGACACAACGAGGCGGACTATGCCGCCCAGGCACGCCGTGTCATGGACGCCGGTTTTACGGGGCTGAAGTTCGACCCCTTCGCCCACACGAACTATTTCTATGGCGAAGACCTCGCCTCTAACCTGACGCTTACGGCGGAACAGCAGGACCTGGCGTTCAACGTCTCCAAAGCCGTACGCGAGGCTGTCGGCCCGGAATGCGACATCATGATCGAGACACACGCCATGCTGAACTACCGGGTTGCCGTCAAGATGGCGGAACGGCTGGCAAAGCTCGATATCACCTGGTATGAGGAACCCGCCGGCCCGGAAAGTTCGCAGACGCTCCGTGCCATGCGCGAACGCATCCCGTCGGATGTCGCCATCTGTGTAGGCGAGCGCCATTACACCCGTTTCGGCATCCGTTCGCTGTTGGAAAAGCATGTGTGCGACGTGATCATGCCCGACATCACCCGTTGCGGCGGACCGTCCGAGATGAAGCGGATGGCTACGATGGCGGAGGCCTACAACGTTCTGATCGCCCCGCATAACCCGAACGGCCCTCTCTCGACACTCGCCTCTTCGCATGTCTGCGCCGCTATCCCGAACTTCTTCCGCCAGGAGTTTATGTTCAACGATGTCCCCTGGCGCGACACGGTGATCGACCATCCGATAGCCGAGATGGTCTATGACGGCCACCTGCACCTGTCCGACCGTCCCGGCTTGGGCGTGGACCTCGTTGAAGAGGAGATGGAGAAACACCCCGGCATCACGACGGATGCTCCCGATAACTTTTATATCTGATCCCTATGAGCTTTGTACTCGATTATAAAGATAAGGTAGTCCTGGTCACCGGAGTCTCCTCCGGGATCGGCTTAGGTGTCGCCAGGGAGTTCGCACGGGCGGGTGCCCATGTGGCAGGCTGTTCGCGCAAGTCTCCGGACGATGCGAGCGTGCAGGCTTTCCGCGAGGTGGTAGAACAGGAGGGCGTACGCTCGTTCTACCGCCCCGCGGATGTGACGGATGCGGAGGAGCTGAAAGGCTTCGTCGAAGAGGCGGCCCGTACCTTCGGACGTATAGACATGGTCGTCTCCAATGCCGGCATGAACGTGTTCGAGGGAGCCGAAGGTTGCACGGAGGAGCGTTGGCATTACAACCTCGATCTGAACCTGGCTTCCCACTGGCGTCTGGCCCGGCTCTGCAAGCCCTATCTCGAAAAGAGCGGCGAAGGCGTCCTGCTCCTGATGACCTCCAACCATGCTTTCAGCTCCATCCCCGGATGCTTCCCTTATAACGTGACGAAGACGGCTATCACCGGCCTGGTGCGCAGCCTGGCGATCGAGTGGGGGCCGGCTGTCCGTACGGTTGGTGTGGCTCCCGGATTTATCGATACGGCGGGCAACGACACTTGGTTCGACTCTTTTCCCGATCCCGAAGCGGAACGCCGGCGGACGATCGACCTGCATCCTGTCAAACGGATCGGGACGGTCGAGGAGGTAGGGGCGTTATGCGTCTATCTCGCCTCCCCGTATGCCCGGTTTATCAGCGGGACGACGATTCTGATGGACGGTGGGCGCTCGGCGTTGATGCAGGATGAATAAGAAACAGATACCATGAACACGATCGACTTAATAATCTTTATAGCTTACTGCCTCCTGATCCTCTGTGTCGGCCTTTTTGTCTCACGCGGCAGGAAGGGGGACGAGCGGGATGCCGGCGATTATTTCCTCGCCGGGCGCGGGCTTGCCTGGTGGGCGATAGGCGCTTCTATCATCGCTTCCAATATCTCCGCCGAACAGTTTGTCGGCATGTCCGGCTCCGGCTATGCCATCGGGCTGGCGATGGCGACCTACGAATGGATCGCCGCCCTCGGACTGATCCTCGTGGCGAAGTTCTTCATCCCGATCTTTTTGGAGAAGAAGATCTTCACCATGCCCCAGTTCCTCGAAGAGCGTTTCGACAAGCGCGTCAAGACGGTGATGGCGGTCTTCTGGCTGGCTGTCTTCATCTTTATCAATCTTACTTCCATCTTGTACTTGGGAGCCTTGACGATCGAGAAGGTGATGGGGATCCCGATGCTCTACGGCATAATCGGGCTGGCGGCCTTTGCCGGTATCTATTCGATCTACGGAGGATTGAAGGCGGTGGCGCTGACGGATGTGGTCCAGGTCGTGTTCCTGGTTGGCGGCGGGCTGGTCACGACCTATATCGCCCTCGACCTCCTCGGAGAAGGTGGCGGCGTGTACCAGGGAATGGTCAACCTCTATGGCGAGGCGAGCGATAAGTTCCATCTGATCCTCGACAAGTCGCATCCCGGTTATAAGGACCTGCCGGGTATCTCCGTGATCCTCGGCGGTCTCTGGGTGGCAAACCTTTATTACTGGGGATGCAACCAGTATATCATCCAACGCGCGTTGGCCGCCAAATCGGTCCGGGAGGCGCAGAACGGGATGCTTTTCGCCGGTTTCATCAAGCTGTTCATCCCGCTTTTGGTCGTGATTCCCGGCATTGCCGCCTTTGCGCTGGAGGCTCCGTTAGAGAAATCGGACGAAGCCTACCCGTGGTTGCTCGGCAACCTCCTTCCGGTAGGGGTGAAGGGGGTGGCGTTTGCTGCTTTGACAGCCGCAATCGTCAGTTCGCTCGCTTCGATGATGAACAGTATCTCCACGATCTTTACGATGGATATCTACCGTTCCTATTTCCGGAAAGAGGCCGGACAGAAAGAACTGGTCCATACCGGACGTTGGGCGAGCTTCGGCTCGTTGCTGATAGCCGTGCTGATCGCCCCGATGCTGTCGGGGTTGGACCAGGCGTTCCAGTATATCCAGGAGTTTACCGGCTTTGTCAGTCCCGGCGCCCTGTCGATCTTCCTGGCTGGCTTCTTCTATAAACGGGCGACGGCAAACGGGGCGTTGGCGGCGGCATTGGGCTCGTTCGTCTTCTCCTTCGGCCTGAAGTTCCTCTTCCCCGGATTGCCCTGGATGGACCGCATGGGGCTTGTGTTCCTGATGTGCTGCGCGCTCATCGTCCTGCTGGGGAAAAAGGGCCAGTCTGCCAACGCTTATACGCGCCATGACCCGGCTTTGTTCCATACCGGCCGGATGTTCAATGTAATGTCGGTAGTCATACTGGCGATATTAATAGGCTTTTACTACTTTTGGTGGTAAATTTATACACATGTAATAATAGGCACATAAATGAAACAGATAAAGACAATCCTATTCGCTTTCGGTTGCAGCTTCCTGCTGTCAGGCACGAAAGCATTCGCACAGATAGAGAGGCTTCCCGATGAAGCCTCCTATCCTGTCTTGCAGGAATTGGCCGGTGTCGAAACGCCTGCCGTCCTGCTGAGTGGAACCTGGCAGTTCCAGTATTCTCCGGATAGCAAGTGGGACAAGATACAGGTTCCCGGCGAGCCTGCTATGCAGGGCTATGCCATCGAGCACGACAAGCCGTTCACCTACCGGAAGTCGTTCACCGTCCCGGCCGATTACGCCGGCAAGCATACGATCCTGCGTTTCGACGGCGTCTACAGCCATGCCCGCCTGTTTGTGAACGGCACGTTCGTCCGCGAACATCATGGCGGCTTTACCCGTTGGGAGACGGATGTCACCCCCTTCGTCCGTCCCGGAAAGAAAAACGAGATACGCCTCGAAGTGACGGATCGCCTGGACGATATTTCCTATGCCTCCGGCTATGCCCATCATCCGATCGGGGGAATCCTGCGCGATGTAACCTTGTTCGCATTACCCGAAACCTGCTTGTATGACTTCTACGCCGAGACACATCTGGATGCTGCTTACGAGGATGCCGTCCTGAAGATCGGCTACAGCAGCCCGGTTGCCGGAGGTGCGGAAGTTGCCTATACGCTGACCGAGCCGTCCGGCAGACGCTATCCGTTGGTGCAATCCCGGTTCCCCCTGGAAGAGGGCGGGAACATGAATGAACTGCCCGTGAAGAACCCCTTGAAGTGGGATGCCGAACATCCGAACCTCTATACGCTGACCATCACCCTCAGCAAGGACGGAAAGGAGATCGGCCGTTTCGACCGCCGTATCGGTTTCCGTGACGTGAAGATCGAGAAAGACCGCATGTTGGTGAACGGCATGCCGGTGAAGTTGCGCGGGGCCTGCCGCCATGACATCCCCCCGACACTCGGCCGCACGACGACTGCCGAACTGGACAGCCTCGATGTGATCCTCTTCAAACGTTCCAATATGAACTTTGTCCGTACCTCGCATTATCCTCCCACGGAACGTTTCCTGGAGTATTGCGACCGCTACGGCATCTATGTGGAGAGCGAGACGGCTGTCTGCTTTGTCGATACCTACCGGCAGAAGAACTATGCGCCGGGCAAGACCCAGGATAGTGCCGAGTTTACGCCCCGCTATCTCTCGCAATGCCGCGAGATGGTGAAGTCGTTCCGTTCCCATCCCTCCATTCTGTTCTGGTCGATCGGTAATGAAAGCGTGTACGGCACGAACTTCCAGCAATGCTGGGATTGGGTGAAGGCAACCGACAAGACTCGCCCGGTTATATTCAGCTATCCCGGATCGGTCGGTGAGAAGAAGCCGGTCTATGATATCCTGAGCATGCACTACCAGGATGTAAACGGAAACCTGAACCAATGGAACCGCTCTACCCATGGTTTCCAGGGGGAAGGGATACCTGCCCTGTTCGACGAATGGGCGCACCCGGCGTGCTACACCTACGCTACCTTGCAGGAAGATCCGAATATCCGCGAGTTCTGGGGGCATTCGATCGAAAGGATGTGGAGCGGCCTCTTTGATGCTCCCGGCGGCTTGGGTGGTGCGATCTGGGGATATGTGGATGAAACGTTTATGCTGCCCGAACCGAAAGTAGGGACTGCCTTCTGGAAAGAGTTTGCCCGTACCGCCAAGCCGGAGGATTATCAGGGTAAATGCGTCGGCTACGGAGAGTGGGGGATCGTCGATGTCTGGCGCCGTGAGAAACCGGAGTTCTGGGCTACCAAGAAAGCCTATTCGCCCGTCCGCCTGATGACGACCGAGGTGGCTTCCTTCCTGTCCGGACAACGTTTGTTGCTTCCGTTGTACAACCGCTTCGACCATACTGACCTGGATGAGATCAAGATACGTTATACCTACAAAGGTGTGGAGAAGGAACTTCCCGCTCCTTCCATCGCTCCTCACCAAAAAGGACTGTTGGTAATCCCTGCCGAGGCTTGGGAGGAAGGCGAACTGTTGTCAATTTGTTTCTATACAGCTACGGGTGAGTTATTGGATGCCGAACAAGTTTCATTGGGCAGCGATTACCACGTTCGCCTTGCCGATTCGGAAGCATCTCCGGTAAACGGTGTGTTGCAGGTAGAGGAAACCGCCGGTATGATGACGATTAAAGGAGACGGTTTCGAGATCCCTTTCTCCAAAGAAACCGGCCTGATCAGCAACGCGACCTCCAAGGGACAGGTCATCATCGAGAAAGGCCCGTTCCTCCATCTCGACATCAATCTGAACCATCTGACTGGAGCCGAAGTGCGTAAGAGCGCCCGGAAGTTCCTGACCTCCGACAGCGATTGGAAGAAGCAGAGCTTGACCTATACCCGCAAAGAGGGAGCGGTGGAAGTCGCCCTCTCCGGCTTCTATCAGGATGTACAAACGGATATCCTGATCCGGATATCTCCCGCCGGGGAAATGAATGTCAGCTATGTCGTTGCGGGACAGCCAAACGGTTACCTGCGTGAGACGGGCTTGTCTTTCTACTTACCCGAACGTCTGGACTATCTGCAATGGGAGCGTAAAGGTATGTGGAGTTGTTACCCCGAAGGCGCTTTTGCCGGAAACACGGGCGAGACTTCCCTTTATAACCCGAAGCAAGTGCGATATGGCGAGAACCCTGCTCAACCCTGGTCGGCCGATACGCACAACTATTACTATTGGGCGGATGCCGGTGCAAACTGTGACTGTCCGTTGACGCAAATGGCAAAGGGTATGAAGGAGAACATCTATCGCTATACCCTTTCCGCTACAGGTGTGAAGGCAGGGCTTACGGTTTGTTCACCGGACGCATCCCTGGCTTGCCGCACCTCCAAAAGAGGAGACGGGCAGTTGATGCTTTACATTAATAATCGTTGGGATTACCCGGAGATTGCCTGGGGCAACTATTGCAAGACGTTGGAGGCGGTGCCTTGCTATGGCGAGATGAAGATACGGTTCTGATTAAATTAATAAGAGAAGATAGCATGGAACTGTGTCAAAACTGCCTTGTCCCTGCGCTTGACGCGGGGCCGCAAAAGAACAGGCCTTATTAATCAGATATTTATAGGGTCAGTTCTAATGCGATCCCACGTCAAGCGCGGGAACGGGGCAGTTTTGACACAGCTCCACGTATTGTTTAAAGATGGAGTTTCCCCTTGATCGCCTTCGGTATCGCGTCCTTATGGACCATCACATAGATGGTTTTGGCGCGGACGAAGCTCTCGGACATGTTCAGGTAGCCGCCGAACTTGTTGCGGTCGGTTCCCCATGAGTTCTTGGTGATGTAGTATTTCGTGCCGTTCTGGTCTTTGGCGATGCCGGTCAGGTGCATCAGGTGGTCGTCGGTGGTCACGAATGATTCGAATCCGGCCTGGCGCACTTCCGGGGTCACGTTGATTTCCGGGTAGGGACGTTCGAACTTGAAGACCTCTTCTAAGCGTTCCTTCTCCCCTAATTTCTCGAAGCGTGCGCGATCCGTATTCGACAGGTCTTCCACCTTCTTCACTTCCGGGTTGATGGCGACACCGTTCGTAAAGGAGAATCCCTTCTCGCTCACGTCTCCGTCCCAGCAGACCGTATAACCGTTGTTCAGGGCATAATCCACCGTTTGCATCATCTCGTCGAGCGGCAGGTTATACATCAGGGAATGTTCCCAGTTGTCCGGCACTTCCACGTTGAACTTCACATAATACGGATGATGCGTGAAGCTGGTCAGTTCGATATAGTCGTCCATATTCAGTCCTAAGGATTCGGCGAATGACTTCGGCGTATATTCCTTTCCTTTATACGTGAACTTCTCCGGCAGCTTTCCCAGGTAGGTGTCGAACAGGTTAGCAATCAGCTTGTCATATTCCGGACTGCGCTGTTTCGCCTTCACTGCCACATCGGCGATGGCGTGCATGTAGCGAACCATCTCGCTGTGGTTATGCTTCTCGGAGTCGTAGTTGATACCCGTATATACCTCTTCCGGGACGATCCCTACCTGGCGGTACGCATTCATGAAAGTATGCGAAAGGCTGCCCTGCCCGATATTACCGTCCCCGCGACGCAGGTAGTTGTCCTGCAACTGGTTCATGTATTTCTGGCGGACGATGAACATCTCCGAAAGGTCATACGTGCCTTTCCCCATACGAAGCAGTTCGGATTCCATAAACGACGTAGTGGCAAAGCACCAGCAAGTCCCTGTTGCCGCTTGGTTCTTAACCGGGGTAGCGGGAACCGTTACCACTTCCGTAAACTGGTACCCCTGACCGAACGTTGCCGAAGCAGAGAAAGCCAGCATGCAAGATAGAATAAGTGATTTCATGTATATAAAGATTAAATTATTAATTATCGTGTCTTGAAAAGCAACTATTATCTATTATATGAATATCGGTCAATTGTTCAGAATCCCCTCGCGAACATCTTCCAGAACTCGTCCGCCATCTCCTGCCAGCGCAGGATTGTCGCTCCTGCGAAGTCGGCCGTGTAACCGGTCAGGAAAGCCCGTGCGGTCTCTTCCCCTTTGCTGTCCTGCAACTCTTTGTAGCGGTTTTCCACGAAAGGCATTTCGGATAAGCCCTTTTCCTCGAAATGGGCGACCGCGCCGTTGATCTTCTCTTTGGTCAATCCCCAGCGGACCGTAGCCAGTTTGTTTGCCGTCCGGTATTTCCAGACGATGGCATCTTCACGGTGGCGGTGTTGTCCGCAGATACCGAAAGCAGCCGGCAGGTCGGTCGTACCGGAGAAGATCGGGATACGCGGGCTCTGCCCCGGATTGTCGAACGACAGCCAGGCAACGCCGCCCACTGCATCCGGCAACCAGTTGCGCAGCTGTATCACGTGCGAGTAGGAACATTGCGGAACCGCCACTAAGCGATTGCGTGTCACCGTCCCTTCCTTCACGCCGTTCAGCATATTCAGCATATCTGTTCCCATCCAGGGGTTAGCCGCCGGACTTGTGATCGTATCCGTTTCCTTCGTCTCCTTGTTCTTGACAGCCACTTTCAGATTCTTCGTCATGTCCCATTCCGTCCCTTCATACGTCTGGCGTAGCAATGCCATCACATCCGTTACGGCAACCGGCTTGTCCGGCTTCACGCTGATCGGCAGCTCTTCCGAGTCGTACGACAGTTGGAGGGAAGGGGCAAGCGCATTCAGAATGAAATACTCGCGGATGCTGAATGCCTTCGGTTCGCCGAAATAGTTGCCTCCGCTGTAAGCTTTCCAGAACTTGAACGGCTCCTTGCCGTCCCAGAACTCCATCTTCTTAGCAACAGAAAATACGTTTTCGGAAGCCATATAGTTATCCCTGTCCTTCAGGTCGAGCGTCGAGATACGCGAGATATTGGCCGACACCCCCACATGATCGTCCGGGATGCGGACAGCCGCCCATACACCCCCGATCTTGTCCGGCCCCTCGCCGAACACCTCGAAATGCCAGACCTCGTTCGGGTCGGCGATCGTCAGGCATTCGCCCGAATCCCCGTATCCATGTTCGGCAACCAATTGCCCGATCAGCCGTATCGCTTCGCGTGCTGTCGTGCAACGCTGCAAGGCTATCTTTTCCAACTCCTCGATCATGAACATACCTTTCTTGTTCTGCAACTCTTTGCGCCCGGAGATGGTCGTTTCGCCGATACCCAACTGTTTTTCGTTGAGGCAAGGGTAGGCGGTGTTCAGGAACTGGTAGGTAGAGCGGGCTTCCGGTATTGTCCCTTTCAATTCCATATTCGTGCGATCGGCAGGATATTCGGTGTGCATGCGGCCGTTATAGATGGCGACTGTCGTGTCGCGCTCGTAGCGTGCCGCCGGGACGATCTCCATCCAGGTGCGATAGTTCCCGTCGCAGGTGTGACTGGTCATGACCGAACCGTCGGCCGATGCTTTCTTGCCGACCAGGATGCTTGTACAACTTTCAGGAGTGTTGACCGGTCGGGAGTATTCGATTTCCTGGGCCCGAAGGCTGTTCCCGTAACAGATAAGTACAATAAGAAGGATAATTAGTCTATTCATGGCATTATCTTTAATTTTGTGGCTAAAGATATGAAATTTTCATATATTTGCTACCCCTTGCCGGGGGATTAATCCCCCGGTAAAAGAGGAATATCCCTGTAAGGAAATGATTAAATATAAATATGCCATGAAGAAACTAATTTATTTAAGCACATTACTATTTCTATTCGTGTTGCCGATGATGGCACAACAACCTTTGTTCCCGACACCCGCAAAAGTGCAGAACGGGAAAGGCTCTTTCGTTATCGGAAAGAATCTCCAGGTACAAGGCAATGGCGGGTATGCCGACAAGTTAGCCGCCGCCCTGCCGGCCGAGTTGAAAGAAGCCGGTTTGCAGTCGTCACCCGCCAGCGGAACCATCCGTCTGGAACTGACAAACGATTGCAAGATGGCCGATGAAGCCTATACGCTTGTCGTCGAACCGAACAGCATCCTGCTGCAAGCCTCTTCCGAAGCCGGCCTGTTCTATGCGAAGGAAGCCCTTCTGCAACTTTCCCGTTTCGGCAAAGGTAACGTGCGTGCCTGTAAGATACAAGATCAGCCCCGCTACGGCTGGCGCGGTTTCATGCTCGACGAGAGCCGCCACTTCTTCGGCAAAGAGAAGGTAAAACAATATCTGGATATCATGGCGTCCCTTCGCCTGAACGTCTTCCACTGGCACCTGACCGACGAACCGGGCTGGCGCATCGAGATCAAGCGTTATCCGAAGCTGACCACCGAAGGGGCTGTCGGCAACTGGCACGACCCGAAAGCGCCCGCTACGTTCTACACCCAGGAAGAGATCAAGGAGATCGTTGCCTATGCAGCCGATCGCCACATCATGGTCGTTCCCGAATTCGACATGCCGGGCCATGCTACTGCTGTCTGCCGTTCCTATCCTGAAATCTCCGGTGGAGGCGAGGGCAAATGGCAACATTTCACGTTCCATCCCTGCAAGGAAGAGACGTTTGAGTTTATCAGCAACGTGCTCGACGAGATCGTCGCCCTGTTCCCGTCTCCCTATATCCATATCGGAGGCGACGAGGTGCACTACGGCAACCAGAGCTGGTTCACCGATCCCGAAATCCAGCAGTTCATCAAAGATAAGAACTTAGGTAACGAAACGGGCCTTGAACAGTATTTCATCCGCCGTGCCGCCGATATTGTCGCCTCCAAGGGCAAGACCATGATCGGCTGGGACGAGATGATCGATGCTGGTGTCTCTCCCGACAAGGCTGTCATCATGTGGTGGCGTCACGACCGCAAACACCAGTTGGTGAAAGCGCTCGAAAACGGCTACCGGGTGATTATGACCCCGCGCCGTCCGTTGTATGCCGATTTCATCCAGTACGGCGGTCATAAGGTGGGCCGTGTGTGGGGCGGTTACAACACGATCGAGGACATCTACCGTTTCCCCGAACCGATCATCCATCTGACACGCGATTATGAAGACCAGGTGATGGGCCTCCAGTTCTCCCTTTGGACGGAACGGGTCGCTGATGCCAAGCGTCTGGACTATATGACTTTCCCCCGCCTGGTAGCTGTCGCCGAATCCGCCTGGACTCCTGCCAAGTCGAAGGAATGCAGCCTCTTTATGCAGAAGCTCCCTTACTTCCTGCAATTCCTCGGTGAAAAAGGCATCTACTACTTCAACCCCTTCAACCCCGAATCTACACCCGAACCCAGTGCACCGGACAAGGACGATGTGTTGAAGAATGGATAAGATATATATGAAAAAGTGTATATTTGCGTCTGACGTAACAGAAAGATAAGAAAGGAAAACTGATATGGATTCGGATGTCAAAAACAAAGTGGAATATATCATTGCTGTGATAAGTGAGTTTGCTGCGGCACACTCACTTAACACATTGCAAGCCTATCGCTACTTGGAGAGGTTCAAAGGCCTCGACTTTGTGAGTCGTTTCTATAATGTGGAGCATACACTCTCGTTTGAAGACGTAATAGAAGATCTTACAGCATATTGCCACAGGAAAGGAGGGGCATTGGTATGATATTGTATCATGGCTCAAACACAGACATTGCAGAGATAGACCTTTCGGTGTCAAAGGTAGGTAAAGATTTCGGATGCGGTTTTTATCTTTCGGCTGATAAGGAGCAGGCTTTGGAACTTGCTGCCCGGAAAACGGAACAATTGGGAGTAGGGACCCCTATGTTGAACTCTTATGAATTTGACGAGAATAGTTTGCACGGCAGAGGTCTGTCGGTTCTCGAATTTCAGGAATACAGTAGGGAGTGGGCCGAGTTTGTGTTGATGAACCGCCGGAATCGAACGCGTGTACCCTCGCATAGCTACGATATTGTTATTGGCCCTATTGTAAATGATTCGGTTGGCTTTCAGATACGACGGCTCACTTCCGGGTTGATAGATATGGATAAGTTTCTTGAAGAACTTAAATATATGAAGGGAGTGACTATGCAGTACCTTTTCGGTACGGAGAAGTCTATCCGATATTTAACCAAAGTAAGTGGATTATGACCAAAGAACAATTTATGATAGAGGAGATTTCCAAGGAAATCGTACTGTTGCTTATGGAAGAGCACCAAATGGATATGCGTGAGGCTCTCAAGGCACTCTATACCTCTGATACATACAGCCGGCTCATAAATCTTGATACAGGGCTATATGCTCAGAGTACAGCCTATGTGTATGAATATCTTGAAAAAGAATTAGTAATGGGGAAAATGGTGTAAAGAACTTCCGGTCCCCGAACCCGGTGCCCCGATGTGTTGAAGAATGGATAAGATACAAAGCACTGTCTTTTGCCGTCTGCTTCAGCAGACGGATGAATAAATATCCGGCTTTGCCGGTTCCTCTGTGGGGGTTAGCCCCTTGAAAATAAGATATATTTTTTTCTTCCTACCGTCGGCTTCAGCCGACGGCAAGGGATATAGGTTCCTATTGCTTGGATTATATGCTGGTTTTTTTTTAAAAACGGCTCATTTTGTCCCCTTTTTGGAAAAAGTGCAAAAAAAGGGGCTGGTAGAGGCTTGCCGGAAAACATATCTAAACAATTGATTACAATCTATATAGTGAAGTCTTTTATATACTGATGGAAAGTACATTTTTTACCCTCTTTTTAAGGGTAGTTTTTGTCTTGTTTCTTGCTTGTATATTATTGGGAATGAATAAGATAGATGGCTTTTTCCAAAATGACTAAAAAAACGTACGTTTAAATTCGTCATAATTCAGCTACAAAAATACAACTACTTTTTAAACCTGCAATTCTTTCTTCAAAGTTTTTTCCTTTTCTATATCGTTTCTTATCAATTAGATAGCCTTAGCTGTACGAAAAACCGCCTTTTGGCGACAAACCTTCCGAACCTTCTCCCAAAATGACGAATTTAAACGTACGTTTTAGCTGTCAAAATACAGATGTTAACATCTATCCATATAAGGTGGGCGGCTAAGGTTTGGATGATATTATTTCAATATTCATAGTATTATTAATTTAAATGTTTAAAGTATGAAGAAGAGAATCTTTACTCTTATGACGGCGGCTCTGCTCATGGCAGGTCCTGCTTTCAATGCTGCCTATGCTGGTGCTGTGACTCCGGTTGCTTACTCAAGCGTTGCTGGAAATACAAAGTTGGCCAATGGCATGAAGTTTTATCTAAAAGCCGGATGGGTTACATCTGGTGATGCATTTGCAACCGTTAAAGAGGTTACATTGTCGGATAACAAAACAAAAGTTTGGACTATTGCCGGTGAAACAGAAACTGATATTGCAAAAGCTGCTGTGTTTGAAGTTGCAGACTTTCAGAAGGTAGGCCAGAAATATACCTTTACACTGAAAGTGGATGGAAAACCTATCTATTTGGGAACTGGCGGTACTGTTTCGGCTAATGTTGATGCAAAAACGATTACGTCTACTATGATCGTTGCAAGCGACAAGTTGGCAGAGCTGGCTAAAATCACTCCGGTATTAGACGGTGACAATGTCACTGAAAACGAGCTTTCAGCTTACACTACAAGCGAAGAGTATTCTGCTGAAGACCTGAACGACTACAACTTGAATGGTTTCACTTTTACATTTGAAGCTAAAGAAGGTACGGAATTGGAAGGTAACACTTTTGCCAATCCGATGTATGCAGTGAATGTCGGTTCCGATTTGTATTTCGTTGATGTAAACGGTAGCGATGCCAAAGCATTGAAAGCTTTAAAGGAAAAGGCTTCTGTAACTTTGTCCGATTTGGAGAATAGCAAACTGAAAGTATTGGCTCTGAACAGTGATAGCAAATATGGCACGTCAGGTGAAAAGAAGACTGCTTATAAGATTCTGACTATTGCCGGCGACAAGATCGGTGATGACAAGAACAACGATGCCAAGTTTACAGTAACCGAGTTCGACCAATTGGCTAACGAAGGTGAATTTGAAATCAAGGCAACTGTTAGTGGTACTTCATACCAGATCGGTGCTATCCGTTTCACTACTTCTGATACGAAGACGTATGTAACTACAGTAGATGAAGCTGACAAAGCTAAGATCGCTAAAGCAACTCTTGGTACAAATTCTTACCTGGATGCTTCTGTTCTGTTGAAGGAAGATGCCATGAATGTAGTGAACATCTACTTCACAAGCAACGAGAAGAGCTGGAATGATGAAGAGGGTGCACAGAGAGAATACCACAAATATTTGGTAGCGGATGGTTCTTCTGCAGGTTTGGTTGCATTGGCTCAGAACCATGTAGATTTCACTTCTCCTCTGGCACAGTGGATCGTTTCTGACTTCGATGGCAAATATACATTTACATTGACAAACCGCGAAACGGGTAAGACTTTAGGTCTGCGTTTGGCAGAAGACGGTAAAGAAGGTGGTTATGAAGTGGTAGGTACTGTAACAGGCGGTTATACTGCAATTTCTACGGGCGTGACAAGTTCAACTCCTATTTCCGGTACTTCCGTGAAATTCAATACGATCCCGACTACTCAATATGACAGCTACCGCCTGTTTACGGAAGAAGAGATGGAAGCGGGTATCGCTTTGGTGTTCTCTGGAAAGAATGCCGTCATCGGTGAAAGAGACTACTATGCTTCTATCGCAAACGGCAAGGTCGTTCCGTCAAGAAAAGAAAGTGAAATCGCATTGTTCTATCCGGAAAGAGTAAAAGCGGCTGCTGATCCTAACAAGGGTAAGGAAAACTATGTATTGGACATCAATGAATATGCTTATTTGAATGAAGATGGCGAAGTGGCTACAGGAAAAGATACGTTGATCGTTCCGACTTATCGTCTGGCTACTGCTGAAGATAAATATTGGGGTGCTAACGCTTCAGGTTCAGATGATGCTAAATATGCTTTAGCAGATGCTGCTGTTACAGCTGCTACTGAATGGGCATTTGTCATGACTGCCAACGGTGAATATTCTTTGGCCGAAGTGAAACGTGGAACGAATGGTTCCGCTCAATATTCTGACGTTACCGCATCAAAGGTATGGGGTGTGAAAGGTGTGAATACATCTACTATCGGTTTCAACACGTACAATCATTATAATAATGGCGTAGTAGTTGATGAAGGATTTGCTAACCTGACAATCCTGGTTAACGACAACTCCGACAAATCTCACTTGGTTGCTGAATCTCGCCATGCTTCATTCGACAACAAACTGGGATCTATTGCTATGCAGTTGAACGCTAATGGCATCAATGAAGGTATCTTGAACAGTGAAGGCATGGTCTTCTGGCTGGATACTGTTGGAAATGAAACTCCTGCATTCTATATCTCAAGAGGTGTTGAAGGTCAGAATGAACGTCTGTTCATGTATAATGCGACAGACTCGATGAAGATCTTTGACGAAGGTGAAGCTCAGGAATACTTCAATGAAGCTTATGTTCTTGAAGGAACTTATGATGAAAGTGGCGCAACACCGACTGGCGATGCGAAAGTAATCTTCCGTCCGGCAGTATTGGTTGACAATGATACGTTGACAACGACTGTAGGTGACAAGCTTGTTTCTGTAGTGGCTAAAGATGCCGATATCACGAAAGATCAGGTTGATGGTTTGAAGGCATTCCAGTTCGGCATCTGCTTGGCTGACGAAGATGTAGAAGGTGAATATATTGTTTACAACGGTTCTAAATATGTTTATGCATTGAATGGCAAATTAGGTTTGACTTCCGATCCTCAGAAGGCTATGGTCTTCACTCTCGGCGACGAAACCCCGACAGCCAACGAAGGTGTCGAAGTATCCGAAGTCAAAGTAATTGCCGGTGAAGGCAACGTGATGATTGCTGGTGCTCAGGGCAAGAAGGTTGTTATCAGCAACATCTTGGGTCAGGTAGTGGCTAACACGGTTATTGCTTCCGACAATGCTACGATCGCTGCTCCGGCAGGTGTTGTTGTTGTAGCTGTCGAAGGTGAAGCTGCTGTTAAGGCTATCGTTAAGTAATTGATACTAAAATAATCCCTTACCGGGGGATTCATCCCCCGGTAAAAGAAAGACATTTTTTATAATCAAATAATCTAAATAATACCACGCGGTGTCCATCCGCTTTTTGGCGGAAGGTCCAATTACCCCGTGAGGGAGAACAAGTGGTAGTATTAATACTAAAGTAATGAAATTAAAAGTTCTACTGTAAGTACCTTTGAGAAAAGGGGAAGCAGGCAAAAAAGGCTCCGGGAGAAATCCTTCCGGGGCTTTCTTTTTTCCCATCTCCATCTGCCGGGAAATTTATTTCTCTATTACCCGGAGATAAATTCCCAGGCAAGGAAAATATATTTATCTTGGCTCTTATTTTATAATACCTGTATAACATGAGAAATACAAAAAGAATCACAAGAAACAGGATGGAAAGAAGAAGCCATCGAGTTGTTATCCCTTATCCTCGGCCTCTGTGAGAAGCGGCAGGCGAATGACGCCTTATCCAAGCGAGACTATGCCGCCCTGCGCAAGGCAGGCAAAAGGTTCGAGGAAATCACCGGCCTCGGATTGATATTCGGGTTCGAACGCATAGAGGTCAATGCCTCCTATGACCTGATCCGTCTCTGGAAAGCCATCCGCAACTTGCCGGAATTCGGGCATGCCGGTTCAGGTATACACCGCCTCTTTGCCCAGATGATGAAAGTATTCAGGCTGAATAAGATCTCGCGTTCTTCCGCCCACAATTACTACAACCGCAAGGAAGACGAATGACGGAGGAAAAGACAACGGGAGGAAAAATATTTTCTCCCGTTGTCTTACCGTAAAGTAACGGCTTTTTGCCGATGGCATCTCTATATGCCTTGAAAATCAATCAGCATTGTATTCCTTTCGTTACTTTTCACTCATTGACAAGGCTGAAGCAATAGCGTATCTTTGTCCATTATTAATCAAATAAAAAAATCAGTCATGAACAAGGAACACAAAGTCTCGTTGTTTCCCTCTCTTTACAAGTACGAAAGTGAAGAAACCACCCTCGAAGAAATTATCATCCTGATTCGCCGTCGCCGTTGGGTCCGTGAAATCACCGCCTATCGCCATGCCGTCGCCGAAGGACGTAAGGAAGAGGCTGTCCGGTTGAAGAGGTTCCTGCCAGGTTTCACCCCGTCAGGGGTTTTCCGGGGCGGGCATCGTGACGACCAAGTGGCGGCCTATTCGATGGTCGTCGGACTGGATTTCGACCATGTGGAAAATCTTGCGGTGCTGATCGCCCTCTTCCGGTCGATGCCGACCACGCTCGCCCTCTTCGTCAGTCCCGGTGGCGAAGGGCTGAAAGTTTTCGTCCGCGTGGATAGCGGGGCGGAACACCACCGCCGCGCCTTCGAGGTCGTCACTCTCCGCTATGAAGAGGTTGCCGGGATGGCGAGCGACCGCAAATGCCGTAACATAGGCCGTTGCTGCTACGTGAGCGATGATCCGGAGGCATACTATAATCCCGACGCCGAAGTCTTCCATGTGGCTGTCGAGATGCCCCAGGCGGCTTCCGGCGGAAACCGGGGTATGACGGATGCCGGGTCGTTCGTCTCCTGGTGGGCCGCCCGCAACCCGCTGGTCGAAGGGAGCCGTAACCAGACGGTCTACAACCTCGGTTGCGAGGCGAACCGCCGGGGTTTTCCGGAGGCGGAAATCGCTCGTTTGTGTGTCTCGCTGATGCAAGCTCCTTCGTTTTCGGCGCAAGAGATCGGTCAGGCGTTACATTCTGCCTATCAGTCTCATACGGGAGAATACGGGACGAAAGTCTTTGCTAACGGACAAATTGCGGACAGAACGGCACCCCATGCATCTGAAATCCCGAACCCCTCCGAAAAGGACCTGGAAAAGGAAGGGGAGGAGCTTCGGAAGCAGACGCCCTGCCTTCCGGACGACCTCTTGGAGAAGCTGCCGCCAGTCATCCGCGAAGCGGTCCGTTACTATGCCGACGTACGCGAGCGCGACATGGGCGTGCTCGCCGCCTGTACCGTCCTGAGCGCCTGCCTGCCCGGTGTGCACGGCTATTACCGTCGCAAATGGCTGACCCCGCATCTCTATACGGTCGAGGTGGCTCCGGCAGCCAACGGGAAGGGTTGTGTCGATGAGATGCGCCATCTGGCCGACCATTACGCCACGCTCATCAAGACCGAGAGCGAACGTGAGGTACAGGAGTACCAGCAGGCACTCGATGACTGGGAGGCCAAGAAGGCGGAGCTTCGGGGCAAGCATAAGTCCATGTCGGTGAAGGATGCCCCGAAGCCGGCCTACGTCCGCTACCTGGTCGTGTCGGGCCAGGTGACGAAGGCGAAGCTACTCGTCCACCTGCGCGACAACGGTGAGGCAGGCCTGCTGATCGTGGACAGCGAGATCGACACGCTGATTACGGCGACTAAGCAGGACTACGGGCAGTTTGACGACCTCCTCCGCAAGGCGTTCCACCACGAACCTGTGTCGTCGTCGCGCAAAGGCGACAATGAGATGATCCTCGTCGACCGTCCCACCGTCGCCCTCCTGCTGGCGGGTACGCCGGGACAGTTCTCCCGTCTGATACCTGATGCCGAAAACGGGTTGATGAGCCGCCTGCTGCTCTACACCTGCCGTTCGCGTGCCGTCTGGCAGGACGTGTCGCCCGAAGGGGGTGGAGCCGACTTTGTGAAGCATATCGCTTCGCTCTCGGAGCAGGTGAGGGGGATGGCCGTGCGTCTGCGGAAACGCAACTTGCAGGTCGGTCTGAGCCTTGCGCAGTGGTCGAAGCTGAACCGTTGTTTTGCGGATTTGCTGCGCGAGTCGGACCTGTTCGGAGGCGAGGAGTTTCTTTCGGTGGTGAAACGCTACGGGTTGATGACCTACCGCCTTTGCATGCTTTTCACCGCCCTCGAGGTGGCGGCCGAGGACGACTATATCCCCGGCCTTCGTGTCTGTTCGGACAGCCATTTCGCGGCAGCCCTGGCGATCACCTTGTGCTGCCTCGAGCACAGCCGCCTCCTGATGACGCAGCTACGCGCCCCGCAGGATCAGCCTGAACTGACGTTACCCCTCAAATTCCGCTCCGTCTACGACGCCCTCCCTTCTTCCTTCACCCTGTCCGAAGTCTACCGCCTCGCTGCCCTCGAAGGGATAGGCGAACGCACGGCACGCCGCTTTATCGCGAAGATTATTCCGGTGTATATCAAGAAGATGACACCTGGACAGTATCAGAAAAACACTCCTCCCGGAAAATAAATATATCGGGTGTCCGTTGTGTCCGTAGTTGTCCGTTCTCCCTTTTCCCTTCCTCCCCTATGGAGCATGTCGGGATGCTTTATAGGGGAAAATTGTTTTCTCTATAGGGCAGAAGAAGATAGGGTGTAATAAGCAGGAAGAACATCTTTACCGGGGGATTTATCCCCTGGCAAAAGAGAGATCCTCCTTCTTTTTCCTCATCTTTCCTCTTCACTCCCTCTCCTGACCAGTTGTTCCCCGTGGCGGAGCAGGTGTGTCGTATCTTTGTTATGTGATTAAGAGTTAGAGGTTTAATTAAAAAAAACAAAGAAACGTATGCCAGCAAAGTACAAGTTAGTGTTGCGTAAGGATATGCGCAAGGGAGCAGAGGCGGATGCCAAGTTATATTATGCGAATGCGAAAGCGGCGGGGACGGTCGGTATCCAGGAGTTATGCGACTTGATCGCCGAAGGTTCCACTGCCTCGGCGGGGGATGTGAAGCTGATTCTGGACGAGTTGATACGGGTCATGCGGCGCAGTCTCGGCAAAGGGGAAGTGGTGCAGGTCGGCGAATTGGGAAATTTCCAGTTGCAGTTCGGCAGTACCGGCACGCTGACCGAGAAGGAGTTCAACAGTGCCCTGATCAAAAGCAAACGTATCCTGTTCCGTCCGGGCAAGCAGTTGCGGGATGCGATCAGCAACTACACCTTCGAAAAGATCGTTCCCGAAACTCCGTCCACTCCTTCGGGCGGGGGCGAGGAAGAGAGACCGGGAGAGCTTTGATTAGTTGAGAGTTGAAAGTTGAGCTTCGCGTTTGTATAAATAACTTTCACCTCTTCACGGTTCTCCGAGGTGCCCCACGATGTAGTCCCGTTGGCGGGGAGTGAGGTATTTTAGTCCGGGGTGCCATCCGGCCTCTTCCAGGTCGTGCATCAGTTTGTCGCTGACGCGAATCCATTTCAGCAGTTGGCCGGTGGCGCTCTTTTGGGAGATGTTCGGGAAGTAGAGTTGGGCGAGTTCGCCCCATCCGTAGACCCTGTTCTGATTGAAGGAGTTTTCCATGATTGTACAGTGTGTTTCTTGATGCGGCGAACCGCTTGGTTTATAACCGCTAAGATAATAAATATTTGCCTGTTGAACAAGCAAATGCCTTGATAAATTCTCTCTTGCGGGGGATTAATAGATTGGCTCTCTCTTGCCGGGGGATTCATCCCCCGGATAAAAAGGAAAATGATTAAAAAGAAAAAAGATTAGGAAAGATGGATAAGAAGATATTTTACCTCCGTAGGTGCCGGGCTGCCGCTGAAGAGGCGGGACGTGCGTTCGATATGAACCCGCGTGTCATTCTGGCTCAGGGAGCGCTTGAAAGCGGGTGGGGGACCTCCTGCTTGGCGACGGAGCATAACAACTATTTCGGTATAATGGGTTACGGGGCGTCTAACGCCTGGTGGCATGGCGAACGGGTGGAGCTGGAGACGGCCGGCGGGATGGTCCATTATTTCCGGCATTACACATCGCCCCGGATGTCTTTCTTCGATTTCGCCCGCCTGATCCATACCGGCTACCACCGTGCCTGGAGCTTTAGCCGCATCCCCGAAGCCTATGCTAAAGAGATCGCTTACAGTCCCTACATAAGCGAACTGAACGGT
>OGEQ01000958.1_pt1 | contig 26641 bp, 14 predicted proteins | sample 1570731 | NCBI WGS metagenome assembly OGEQ01 (sample SAMEA2582132, study PRJEB24529) | metagenome | biome: Human gut stool | place: China | collected 2011
CACAAAATATATTACACTGCCATAATGACTTATGGTGGTTATTAATTGTTAATTTTAATCGTGTATAGTTAGTGTTTTTGTGGGGTAAGATTATGAAAAAACAAATTACCGCAATGTTAGCAGCAACGGCTGTATTGGGCGCAACAACTGCATTTGCTAACAATCCATTTTCTGATGTGAGCACAGATTCTTGGGCTTATCAAGCTGTATCCCAATTGGCTGCAGCAGGTGTTGTGAATGGCTATCCAGATGGGACTTTCAAAGGGCAAAAAGAAATTACTCGTTTTGAAATGGCTCAAATGATTGCAAAAGCAATGGCTAATCAAGACCGGGCTAATGCGGAACAACAAGCGATGATTAATCGTTTGGCTGACGAATTCTCTAACGAACTGAATAATTTAGGAGTTCGCGTTGGTCGTTTGGAAGATCGCGTAGGTAATGTGAAAGTAACAGGCGATATGCGTCTTCGTTATTTGGGGGCACAAGAAAAGAATGGTCACTATGTAACTGATAGAACTAATCTTGATTCCCGTGATTATAGTCAACGTTCTTTATTTGATGCTCGTGCTCGCGTTCAATTCAATGCAAAGGTTAATGATCGTACAGAAGCAGTAGTTCGTATGACTTCTGGTAATATTGAATTTGGTGATGCACATACTCCATCTGGTGTAGGCGCTATTGGTTTGAAACCTGGTACTGTAACTATTGATCGTGCGTATGTAAATCACAAATTTGGTGAAAGAGTATCCGCTAAGGTTGGTCGTTTCCAACAAACATTTGGCAATGGTTTAATCTATGACGATACATTTGATGGTGCTCAATTTAATGCGGGGAATGATAAAGTTCAATTCCAAGCAGCATATGGTTATGCTGTTGAAGGTGGCTATGCAACCGATGAATATGGCGAACGTACAATTGATAGAGATAAAAACTTCACCATTACATATGCTGGTTTGAAAGGTGAATTGAATAAACATGTAGCCCTTGGTGCATTCTATGCTCGTCACAACAAGGAAAAATCATCTAACAATGATATCCGTAACATGTATGGCTTCAGCACGGACATGAACTTTGATAAAGTTTGGGTTGGTGGTGAATGGGTGAAAGCTCCTGGCGTTTCTCATGGTTATGGTTGGACTGCTGGCCTTGGTTACGGTGCGTATAATCAAGCTAAACGTGGTACATGGGATGTGAAAGCACAATATTTCAACTTTGGTGAAAACATGACTGCTCAATCCTCCACATGGCAAATTGGCTATGATGATACTACTAGATACCTTGATAACACATCTACATTTGTAACTAAATTACGTGGCTTCAAAGGTTGGTTAGCAACTGCAAACTATGCAGTACAAGACAATGTAGGCTTAACTGCATACTACGGCTTCAATAACAAGACAAACAAATCTACTGGTGATAATGAAAAACTTTCTGATTACTACCGTATAGATCTTAACTACCAATTCTAATGTGATGATTGGTATCGTACATAACTAAAATAATCCCCTTGATGAGTATCTAGGTACTTAACAAGGGGATTTTAAATTACTACAGGGCTGTACTAATTTATGAAATATCATATATTTATTAATTTCATTTGAATTTGACGATATATATAATTATCTTTATAATATAAGAAGATAGTCAGACGAGTAGATCCGTCAGGCTCATCTCAAGAAACAGAAAAGTGATGAAATGGCCTTTCAGTTACCTAGCTATCCTAGGATAACGAAGGGCTATTTGTCTTTTCCAAGACAAATAAGAGCCACAAGTGCGCCAAAGGCAATAACAACAGTCATTACCTCTAGAATTATCATGATTAACTCATAATCACTCATAGAGCACCCCTCCCTCCATTAAAGAAGAGAGGCCCAACCTCGCCGACTATCTTAGGTTAATTATAATGCGAACATATGAGTTAAGCAATAAGCATCTATAAATCATCTATAAATACAGATATACGAATTAAAGGAGAATAAGGGGCTTAACCAATACTACAGGGCTGTACTAATTCTAAATAGGTATGTCAAAAAAACGCAATCTCAGAAAATGTGGTATAATAAGTTGTTAAATCGTATACAATCATTTTTATACCTACACAATCTACCTACCATTAGTATATATTAATGTATATATTAAGATGTGATTCATATAATATATATAGTATTAATATAGGTAGTAATTCATAATGAGGAGGCCTCATGTTTCAACGTATATGCGCAGTGGCTATGTTTGTAGCAGCGCTGTTTATATCTGTTATACCCAATGCCGATGCTCGGCAAGATATTTATGCTTTCACCTATAATGGCAATAATTGGTATGTGGACCGCGACTCGATTGACCGCAGTAAACCGGATGGGTTGCTACATTTTACGGTATATACTATGATTGGTTTGCGTTATGATGTGGCCAGTGGTAGTGAGTATTACAACGCTGATGTATATTATTACGATCAAAAATTGTCTACCGAAGGTGGTCAGTTATTATATCGCAACCCAGGTATCTTGGCGGCGGCTCGTGTGGCACGTCAACAACCAGATGCGCCTAAACAAGCACCAAAACCAGTGGTAGCACAGCAAACAGCATCTCAATCGATAGCAGCTCAAACGGCGGCTCAATCTGTAGCGCCAACAGCACCACAACCAAATATCGTCAAGGCTTTATCGACACCGGTTCAAGCCCCTGTACCTGCTAATGGTCCTGTGAAAGTAAACACTCAAATACCTATTGTATTACCAACAGGCCCAGTGAAAAAGGTGGCGGCTAAAACGGTGATGACCTTCCATAATACATCGAAACAAACGACAGGTACGACATCTGAATCCGATGAAACAGAGGCTAATCGTACTCGTAAGTAATCCTAAAAACTGCAATTTAGTCTTATGTATACTGAGAATGTATCAGTTACAGTATATATGACTAGGTTGCAGTTTTTATTTTGTATATATGAGGCTGTCTGAAGAAATTTCTAACTTGTAATCTGTATGCATTCCTTTTTATCAATATGCGGAATCTGCAGGTTGAAAATTGTGGTCTTTTAATGAGGCATTAATGAAATAGATGGTATATAATAGAATGTATAAAGTGTTAACAATAGGACTTATGACTGGGAGGGCAGAGGTTTAACCGTAACTTGATTGTATTTGAGCTGTCAATAGAGGGTAGAGAGATATGAAGCAGTTCGTAAAGAGGATGGCTTGCGGTGTATTGGCAATAGCCATGATAGGCATCCTTGTAGGGTGTAGTCGAGAGACGCCGAGTACGACGGCAAGTTCTGACCGTGCGCCCGTAGGGTATAAGGCGATTGCCGCCATGAATGCGTCGGCTGCGGAAAAGGCGGACCGCAGTGTGCGTACGATGTCACAAGAGGACAAGATTGGTCAGTTAATGTGTATCGGTCTAGATGGCACTACATTTGATGAGTCACAAAAAGAATTAGTACGTAAATATCGCGTAGGTGGTATTGTATTAGATAATGATAATATGGAATCTAAGGAACAAGTGCGGGCTTTCACAAAAGGCATACGAGATACTGCGAATACGTCCAGCCTCATGCCACCGTTCATCGCCATGAATCGGGAACGCATGCAGTATAGACCTAATTTGATGCTGCCTTGGACGGACCCTAAGTTGTTATCGAAGCAGGGGCTTGATGCGGTGTCGAGTCTAGCGACGCGCACGGCCATTGAGATGCGCGACCTTGGGTTCAATCTCAATTTGGGTGTCATGGTGAATACCCACTCGTTTTACTCGTACACGAGCGATGTGGACCGGGCGGCGCACATCGGTGAGACCATTACTAAACGCTATGCGGCGAATCGCGTGTTTACGGGGTACCAATATTTTCCAGGCGGCGCTGATTACACGGTGCCGGGCATGAAACTAGATGCGTCGAAGGCGAGCCTCATGGACGATGATGGCCGCATTTTTGCTCAGCTCATCGATGCGACGCGTGACGAACATCCTATGATTATGGTAAATGCTGTGAAAGTAACCTCTATTGACGCCAATCAGCCGGTGAGTCTATCTAAACCGATCATTACAGATTGGCTACGGAATGAACTGGGCTTTGAGGGCGTCGTGATGACCGATGATATCGAGGTCGGCGCTGCTATTGCTGGTATATCAATAGAGGATTATGCGGTGCGTACCATTAATGCAGGCAGCGACATGGTTATCCTTTGTAAGCATGCCAAGCACATCAAGGCAGTTCACGATGCGTTAACACAGGCTGTAGAGAATGGAACCATTTCCGAAGCACGCCTTGATGAATCGGTACGCCGCATCATGCTCATGAAATTTAGCAATGACCGATAGATATGGCTTACAACTGTAAGCTTTAATAATAAGAATGTAAAATTAGGCATAGAAACTCTTTTCTTGTAATAATGTACCCTCTTTACTGGACAACCAGTACAAGGGGTACATAGCATAATGGGAAAAGAGTTTTTTTTATGTGTAAAAAATGAATTTATTATCTATTTGTTAAAATTTGCAAGATATATTTTATAGTTTATTTAAAATATGATATAATAAACTCCTGAGAACTATTTTAAGGGAGGTGAGATCTTATATGAAATGTAGTAACCATGAGGCGGTCATTGACGCTATAATGGAACTATACAATCAGGACCGCATGGAAATGAGTGTTGTACACGGTCCTTACAGCGTTGGTAAAACGTATATCGCTAGAGCGTTACAGGCTCGATTAGGCAAGGGTCATACAATATATCTGCTTGGTCGCTTGGCGAATGAGTCCATTCATATTCGATCAATTGAGAGAGAACTAAAGGTGTCATCAGGGTCTTTTAAGACCTTAGAGGATGCATTGCGTGGCGTTTTTCAAGCAAGTCTTGACAAGCGGATCATGCTCATCATAGATGATTATCCTTCATTTGTGGATACAGTTCCACAAGCGCCTATCATATTGCGTGACTTGATGGAAACCTATCGCGACCATGGCAAAGTATTCGTACTTCTCATGGGAACCCATGTAGATGAATTGAAAGGTCGCATCATCGGCGAATCAAGTTTGATTGCAGCCTACATTCATAGTTATTTCAAGGTCAATCAGTTCACACTTGATGATGTGAGAGCATTAGGTTGGGACTATACGGACGAAGATCTTGTTAAGCTATACCATGTAACAGGTGGTATGCCGGGGAATCTCGTGCATATAGATCCAGCCTTATCGGTAGATGAAAATATTGTGCGTCTATTCTTCAGACCACAAGGCATATTATGTACGGAACCACAACGATTACTTATGCGCTACATTCGTAATGTAGGCGCCGCTAATGCGATTCTCTATGCGTTAGCACAACTGGATAAGCCGTTCTATACAGAATTATGTCATGCCAGTGAGCTTAAGAGTGGTACCTTTGCAACCCGTATGGCCGACCTCTTAGATATGGAAATTATTGGACGTATTCAAGGTGGTAGCCGTGGTCCATTGCGCTACGCAGATTACCATTTTGTGAATACTATGTTCCAATTTTGGTACCAGTTCGTGTTCCCAAATCTTGAGGAAATTAATTGCGGTCAAGGGCAAGATATTTATGATACCATTGCAAAACCTGCGCTAGATACACTCGCTTAATACAATCGTTTTAATGAAATGAATTCGAATTCGTGCGGCTTGTAATTGATTCGAACTCGCTCATTGTACAACAATCGATTCAAATTCATGCAGCTATGTAAAATTGATCTAAATTGGCGTACTTTACTGAAATAGGTTTGTAATTATACACAAATACATATGTAACAACAAAAATTCCGCTGTAAATCTATGCATTTATGGCGGAATTTCTCGTTTGTCTAAATACTCAATTGGGTGTATATTCCAAGTAAGCCTAGGCAGAAAGGAACGAATATGAACGTGAAACATGTGGTTTGTCCCCAAAAGGTGTTACAAGCGGTGACAGACCTTAGTTTAGTGCGCGTCTGCCAAGAACGTCGTGTATCGGTGCTCAGTACGGAACGAGCCGTATGTCCTATCGAGGAGTTGACCATTGATGCGGCACAAATCGAGCTATGCCGACGCTATCGGCCGCTTATCATGCGGTATGTAACCCGATGTAGTACGGCTATGATGACGGATGACGTCGAATCATTTCTGTGGATCATCTTTATCGAATCCATCTATAGCTTTCACACATCGGGAAAGGTACCATTTTCTGGCTATGTGAAAGCAGCCATTCATTATGGTTATCTTAATTTTTATAAACAATCAGCTCATCAGTGGCGCCACGAGTTGACCTTGCCTCTATGCACCGGTGATGATGTATCAGAGCCAGCGATGGATCAGTTCCCTAGCGATGTGAATCTTGAACGAGATATTGTCGGTATGGTGACAGAAGACGAATTGCGCAATCGTCTGTGGTCTGCTTTCAAAAAACTGCCACGGCAGCAACAACAGTTATTGTATGCCCTATATCGAGATGGCAAGAGCTGCGTAGACATAGGTTGTGAAACACATCAGTCTAGACAGGCTGTGCAACAACGCCATCAAAAGGCCATCGACCAATTGCGGTACTATATGATGGTAGCTGATAACAAACAATTCAATATGCAAGATATGCAAAATATGAATAGTTATAATTAGAGTTAAAAGAAATAAAATATTTTTAATTTATATATTTACAGCTTGTAATTATAGGTATACAATTAACTCATAAGTGCTGCTAAAGCACATTTATATAACACGTGTTATTTATACAATTTTACAAGAGGAATTCCTTAGTTTTATTACTCATTAATCTTAAGAAAGGTTATAATGATGCATAATACAGCGTATCAAAAGGTAAGTAATAAAGAATCAATTTCTTGTAATCCAAATACAATATATGGCGATGTAGATCACCATATATGTTGCTTAATCCCTGTTTACATAGATGGTGGTGACTGCACCGCCTGTTACTATGTAGATGGTCGACGTGATATCATTCACAAATCCATTAAAACGGTATTGCGAGAGATAGCACGACATGAGGGTGTTCTAGCAAACGGTATTCAATCAACGAGACGGTCAAAGCCGATGTATACGGATCCACGAACGTTAGGTCCTAACATGACATTTGCTTGTCTTAAAGCACGGAAACCAATTGCGCGCGATGTAGTGTATGGTTTATTCAACGTTATCATTCCATTTCAATACCATATTGAGCCAGGACCAGAACCACATACAACGTATATCATCATAGGAGACTTTGATCCTATACTCGTATTTCATTCCCCTGACCACGTGCAACGCAAACTACGGGATGCTATGTTAGAGCATTTAGATTATACGAAACGGATGCTTGCTAAATTGAGTACCTGCGGTAACCCTTATGTGGTGGCTGAAATCTATGGCGCATCGAGAACATTAGCGGGAGTATAACAACACATGTTTAGAGAGTCTGGGAGGGACGTAATATGAATTACGCAACAAAATTACGTGTGATAACAATGGTTAGTTTGCTTGGTGTATCTTCTATCGGGTTGGTTCAAGCTGCTGATACACCTATCGTTTCAACTGGTGGTGTGGCTTATAATATTGGCATACCAGGAGATTCTAAGTTTACTTATTCGGACAATGTATCCCTTGGTGGACAAGCGGGGACTACTAATGGCAATTCATATCTAAAACCTGGTGGTGATCCTAATGCAACGGGAAATAATATTGCCATTGGCCGTATTTCTTTGAATGGCTCTAGTGGTGGTGGTAATGTTGCTTTGGGGGGCAAGACATTTTTAGAGGGGAAAGGTGACTATAATTTCCTCGGTAATTTTGCGGCAGGTTTCAAATCTACCATATCCAATACAATTGCTATTGGAGCTTTCGCTGGCTCCAATGCTACAGGTAATAAAAACGTGTGGCTTGGCAATGGACAAGGCGCTGGTAGTAATGGCAACAATACTGTGTTAATCGGATCTAATTCCACAGTTGATGGTAATTTTAATTATGGCGTAGGTCATAATGCTGTATTAAAGGGTGAAAGCAATGCTGTTGTTGGTGCGTATAATCATGTAACGGCAAATAATACCTATGTACTAGGTGATCATGTAACGACAACTTTAGATAAAGCAGTTGTGCTTGGCAGTCGTTCCACTGCTGAAAGTAGTGATGTGGTGAGCACTCCAAGCTATACCTATGCAGGTGGTACCGTTAACTTTGCCGGTACTGCACCGGTATCCACCGTATCCGTAGGCGCTACCGGTCAAGAACGGACGATTACTCATGTAGCGGCAGGCCGCGTAAGCGCGGATTCTACGGATGCCATCAATGGTTCCCAATTATATGGTGCGAACCAACAAATCGATAATCTATATAACAAAATTAGCAACATTGGAAAAGAGGCCAACAAAGGCGATGCTCGTGCTGCGGCACTAGCTGCATTACATCCAATGCAATTTGATCCAGATAATCGAGTACAAGTGATGGGTGGTATTGGCCACTACAAAGATGCCAATGCGCTAGCCCTCGGTGTGGGGTATTATCCAAAGGAAAACTTGCTCCTCACTGCAGGTGCTACAGTTAATGACCACATCATGGCCAACCTTGGTGTATCCTATAAATTCGGTGAAAACAAAACGCTACAAAAAATCTCTCCTGCGTCCTATAATGCTCTCGAACAACGGGTTGATACATTGGAGGCTCAAAATAAAAAGTTACAAGAAACAGTAGATATGCTCGTGCAAAAATTGAATAACAGATAATATTGAGATACTCAGATAGCTGTATAATATAAACAGATCATTCATAAAAACCTCAGTATATAAGCGGATAGTTAGTCCATTGCGATTAACTATCCGTTTTTTATTATATTAATTATCTTATAAATCTGTTGATAAATTTAAGATAATTATAAACAAACTATTTACAAATATTTAAAATATGATAATATAATTCATGTAAACATCATGAATAAATGATGAGTGAGAGATCGTATTATGTATTTGTTTATAAATGGAGAGGGAAGATTATGAACAAACGGAAACGCTTATTGGCGATATTGATTAATGGTATGTTGTTGTCTAGCTTATGTGTGGCTAGTGCAGCGGGTGTTACTGTAGGTGCTGGTAATGGTATTGCTTATGGAACAGGTAGCAATGCGCCAAAGATTGAAAACGTAGCAATTGGTAATGGTGCTAAGATTGGGTATTCTAATGGCGCCAGTGCTGCTACAGGAGATATTGTAGTCGGTAACGGTGCTAACATCAATAACTATGCTAGCCAAGGTGGTAGTGTTGCAATCGGTAAAAATGCAAAAGTTGAAAATATGGCTGGTGGGGTTGAGGCTAGCTTTGCATTAGGTCAAACAACATTTAGTGGTAGGTGGTTCTCTTCTGCAAGAATTCCTGCAGATCCAACAAAGGTAGTAGGTAGCGTAGCAATTGGTGACAATACATTTGCTCGTACTGGCAGTACCATGATTGGTTCCCATAACTATAAAGGTGAACTTGGTGATACTACAGTAGATACAGCAACTACTCGTAAAGATGCATTGAATGCGTATGCCACTACAGTAGGTGCTAATAGCTTTACTAATGGTGCATTTGCTACTAATACAGGTACTTATAACATCATTTCCAGTGGATATAATGGTGGCCGTATGGCAAATCCTGTTAAGAACTTGGGATCTACTATTAATGGTTCTTTAAATAGTATCGAATCTAAAACAGCTAATAACTATTACTCTGGTGTTGCTAATAGCATTGTTGGTACAGCAAACCGAACTTTCAATTCCAATGGCTCTATTATCATGGGTGCTGGCAACGAAATCACTAATTCCGTTACATCTATTGATGGTGCACCGGAGGATGGTGGCAATTCTGCGAAGGAATTAGCTGAAAAATTCCGTGAAGCCGTAAAAGAATCTAACGGTGGCGGCGCAACGATGGCCTTCGGTGGCGGCAATAAGGCAGATTATACATTACGTACATCCCTGATTGGTGTAAACAATACCGTTACGGGCGTACGTGGTGACCAAAGCAAGGACAATTTAGCACTTGGCGTTGGCAATACAGCTACGAATGTGCAACATATGACTGCTATCGGTTCCAAGAACGCTGTATCCGATGCTAAGAATACTGTCATCGTTGGCGATAACCGTACCGTAACAGGTGCTAATAATGCTGTTATTATCGGCTCTAGCGACAATGGAACGACAACAACTGTTCATGATGCAGTGGCCCTTGGTCATAACACAGACGTATCCACCGAAGGTGGTGTAGCACTTGGTAGTGGCTCTAAAGCAACGGTAACAGCAGGTGCGGTTGGTTATGATATCCTTACTAATGCGCCATCTACCGATACATCTGCTACCTGGAAATCCACAGCATCTGCTGTGTCCGTTGGTGATGTAGCAAATGGCGTAACGCGTCAAATCACATCCGTTGCTGCTGGTACAAATGATACTGATGCGGTAAACGTGGCACAACTTAAACGATTACATGACATGATATCCGTGAATGCATACAATACTGTCAACGTTCAAGGGGATGTAACGAATCTTAAAAAAGATGTATCCCGCTTAGATAAACGCGTTAACAAGGCCGTAGCTGGTTCGGCTGCATTGGCGGCCCTTCATCCGCTCGACTTTGATCCAGATGCAAAATGGGACTTTGCGGCTGGCTATGGTCATTACCATAATGGCAATGCTGCTGCACTAGGCGCGTTCTATCGTCCTAATGAGGACGTTCAATTGAGCGTAGGTTCCACTGTAGGTAATGGAGAAACTGTTGTGAATGCCGGTCTTTCTGTGAAAGTCGGTGCTCATAGCAATGTATCTCGTTCTCGCGTGGCCATCGGTAAAGAAGTGCTAGAACTTAAGAAAACCGTAGCTCTTCAAAATGCACAAATCCAAAAATTGACAGCCCTCTTAAACGATGTGGCAGGTACGCATATGAAAGCAGACCGCACTACACTATTCCCAGATGTGGCTAGCAACCACTGGGCTTACGAAGCCGTAAGCGATTTATCTCGTCGTGGCTTAGTAGAAGGCTACCCAGATGGCACATTTGGTGGAGATCGTTTATTAACACGTTACGAATTTGCAGAAATCGTATATCGTGCCCTTCAAAACGGCGTACAAGTAGACGAACAACTGGTAACAGAATTCAGCCCTGAAATGGCATTGTTCCGCGTTGACACAGTGGCTAAAAATAGCCAAGGACAACCGACAATTGAACGAGTTAGAGTGAATAAAAAATAATAAGAAGTAATAAAAAGGCAGATAGATATCTCAATATGAGGTACCTATCTGCCTTTTACTTTTGAGGAATATGACTATCTCTGTTTATATATTTAGGATAGTGTTTGTTGAAACTTGCTAAATCTATCAAGGATATTACTTGGTAAAGACGTAAGTTTGCAATAATCAGAAAATAATGATCTTCTTAATTGATTTTGTTCATCTGTGGGATTGTTGAAAATAGTATTTTTAAATTCCGTAATAAACAATGCTTTTAGATATGATGTCTTTAGAAATAAAAGTATGATTAATATTGTGGAATAGAGGCCTTTGCATGCTGCTTTATCAATATTAAGTGGTTGCTTTAGGTCTTTAGTTAGATAAATCAGATAAGGCAATATTTTATATAGTTGTTTAGGTTGAATTGATTTATGACTTCTAAATTGAACAAAATGAAGATTATGTGCTGCTAGATTTCTAAAGGAACGTACATTTTCAAGGCCGTTTCTAATAATATCGACTCTTTGATTATATTCAATCCCAGGAGTATTTTCGAATAATATATCAGTAATAGGCTCTTTTTCTTGACGATTAAGTACACAGAACAAATTAATTGCATCACCGAATGATATATTTTTAAATAATATCCATGGAGGAATATGATTATGGTTTTCTTTATAGTGTTTAGTAGGCATTTTACATTTAGCTGTATCTGTTAAAAGAGGTAATATTTCTGAAAGTACATTATCTTTAAATGATACACCTGAATTATATGATTGATAGTTATTTGTATCAAGATATTTTGCTTCATCTACACCAAAGGAAGAAGCAATAGAATAGGCTAACAAATTTTTAAACATATTCTCTATAAATAGACTGTATTTCATAATAAAAGCCTGAATACTTTTATCTAGCAAATACAATTCATACAGGTATTCTATAGATAGTCCTGGCTTAAATTTGCCATTTTCCATTAGTGTACTTTTGTACCCATTAACGAGATCGTAATAGGATATAGATATTAATGCATGCTTAGCAAAATTGATGTCATTAATCATAAGCCCGTAGTCATTTTGTAGCTTAGTGATTTGTTCATCATAGGTTTTAAAGGGTTTATCGTAGGCCATATAGATATAGACTCCAGCATAAAAAGAAACCCGCTACAATTAAGTAGCGGGCATGGTGATATGCTCAAAGGCAATATCGTTTTACTACATAATTTATAGCATAAAAGAAAGTTAAGTGTCAATATATATCATATTATTCATTCGTTAATTGAGCGATGTCACCAACACTAATAGGAGTTATTGTGGGTGGCATAGGCATAGGAGTAGGTGTAACACCAGATAAAGTCATTTCCTCTTTTTTTGTTTTAGTAGGGACTGTAAAGGACTGAGCACATTTATAGTTGAATAATTAAATAATTTACATTCAGAAAATTGTTCATAAGGTACATGTATTTCAACTATTGCTTTTATAGCATCATAAGTACCGTAATCATGTTCATCTATAAGAATATGAGGGCCTTTTTCTATAATTCTAAGAGTTTGTCCACGCTTAGCGCCCTTACTCAGACCATAATTAATGAGAAGTGTATTAGAATTTGGAATAGCAATAACTTCATATTCTTTAAATGACATGTTAAAACCTCCTTTTGCCTATGTTTTTACTTTATGGATTGTATCTTAAAAGAAGCAATCTTATTTCTCAAAGTACCCCAACATTTCAATGTGTGTTAACACTTCGTCCATGTATTGTTCGGTCGGTACAACATAGTTATAGCCGTCCTTAGTGGTGCGGTTAACAGTTAGGTTTTCGTCGAGGTTGGCGATTAAATCGGCTCGAGAGATTGGTTTAGCCAATTGTTTCATCACATATAATAGGCCATTGTCGACGTCCCCGTCTACTTGATTGTACATGTTACCCGGTGTGAGGTATTGGCTGCCGCCTTTTTCCACAATGGTTTCGATGTATTTAATAAAGCGCTCTGGGATGTAGCTTTCATTTTCAACAAACGGCGTGCGAGGATAGGAAGAACCGTAAATGTTGAGGTTGTCAGTCACGATGAGTAGGAACAGACGTTGATATAACACGTCTCCATCGATGACATAGCCTGGATAGTGGGAACTAATATAGTTGACGATATCCTGAACGGTGAATTCCTTGAACGTATCCATCAACACCTTGATAGCGATGTGAACGGTATTGGTCCAGTCCTCAGGAACGCCCTTCACATTTCTAGACGGCGCCATAAAGTACAGGTTGTTCAAGATGTCTTGGGTTACCGTTTCGTCGTGGTTGATCTTGTCCTCGTTGGACAGTTTCGTCAATAGGCTCATGCGGAACTGCGTGTCGTACACGTAATCGTAGAACTGTTCCTTGTCAATATAATTGCCGTTGGATAGGGTGGAAATATTTTTTTCGACGTCTCCTGAAAGCCAGGTAATGAAGGATCGTTGTAATGATTCGTCACCTATATAGGCACAGCCGTGTTGACGAGCTCGTTCGATGAAATCGGATACATACACTGGATCATTGTACGTTTCCAAGTACTCGTGTGCTACGTAATAATCATTAGATTGTAACACCCGATTGATGTTGTTGATCTTGTAATTGGATTGTGCCCGAGAACGATCGTCGCTGTTCATCGTTTCCGCTACAAGCTTTAACACACTCTTCGTATATAATGTGCGTTCTAATAAACCCTTATCTTCCGCCCGTTTATCCGCGTACAACATGATATCGCGCAATTGCTCCAAGCGTTTCCAGCCAGGGTACGTATTGTACGATACATAAGCGATGCCGCGGCTCGATAAATTCTCGCTACAAATATCGAGAATTTTGTCTTTCACCATGTCCGGTACCCAAGACCAGATACCATGAACGATGATGTAATCGAAGGTGCCGAAATTCGTATCTATGTCCATAATGTTTTTTTCGAGCAGCGTCACGTTCTTAAGGCCGATGGATTCAATGATCTCCTTGCCGTGCTCCACCTGTACGCCGGATAGGTCGATGCCTGTGAAAGTCGCCGTAGGATAGTACATCGCTTGTGGGATGATATTACCGCCGCAAGATGCGCCAAGCTCTAACACGCGCGCCTTGCTCGGCGCCACCGGATCGAGGCCATAAATCTTAGCCTTTGCGTATAAATTGTTGATATTCGTGCTAGAAAATGGCTTTGAAATATATAGGAACGTATCGTAGGACGCTTTTAAATCATTAATATCTTTTTCCACATCCGTAGGCACGTCCATAGTATGCGTTGTCGTATCCGTTGCATCCGGTTTAGATACGATATTCTTGTTTGTTGCCGTTTCAGCAGAGGCTGATGCGGCCTTATTTTTTTTAGTTTCTTTTTTCATAATTAACCCCTTTGTTCTACACTCCCTCATGTATTACTGTAGATTAGTATATCATACTACATGGTTTTATGGTGAAAGTTTATGTCCCTATATATATATACTATATATAGAAAATTGCATGAGTTATAGATACAACATATTTGAGGAAAGCTTGCTGAGGTTTGTAGATATACGTATACGTTCTATATAGGTCACGCGTAATAACCATATGGTTGTTGCGCGTGGCCTTTTTATTTTAGTGAATTCTATTTGATGAGACTTTGTAAGAGGATCAGTCATGAATATAGATTAAGTAAAAAAATATCAAATTAATGTGATTACATTTGAGTTCAAGGGTAATGAGTAAGATGAGACCTAATCGTAAGGCAGGAGTATACGGTCCTGAATCGGTTTAGATTTTTGGGGATTTTAAAGGCGTTGTTATATTCCCTTGAAATATGATGGGCTCATAAATTGTTAGTGTAGAGACTGCTATATCGATATAGTGTGAGCTACACATTGTTTTATAAGAAAGGAGGTGCAAATTGATGCATCAAAGGACTATATTGAGCACTCTAGAATTACTTATAACTCTTGGCCTGATATATGCTTTGTGTCTATCCATTACTTATGGACAGACAGAAGTATCTTTTAAATTAATTAATCTCATACTATGTATGAGTGAATATATCAAAGTAAAAAATCAAAATCAGTTTATGATTTTAGAGATTTTTCTAGCTTTAGCATTATTGCCTTAGCTAATACTTTAGTTGAAGACTAACTGAAATTGCAAATTAATGAATTTTTGTAAGAGTTATGCATGTTAGATTCTTACAGAATAGGAATAGCAATAATAGTTAGTTATTAATTCAAATATAATTTTTCAAGAAAAGAGGTGAAAATGTGAAGGGATTAAATGAAATTGTTGTTATTATTGCAGTAACGATATCTTTAAATGTATCGATTGCATATGGAGAAAACGATATTGCATATATGCTTGTAGGGTATCTATGTAGTTTCATCACTGACGTTAAATCTAGCCAAAGTAGCTATTGGAAGTAGAGTATTTTGTATTGCAAACGCCATTATAACAATCATTCAGTTGTTATAATGGCGTTTATATTAAAGCTACAAATAATATCTCACTTAGTTTACTGTTTATTCATGAATATCTCATTCATGATTTGCGACACGTGTTTGATAAGTTTCGCTAATTTAAATGCTTATTTTTCTTGATAGGTAATGCTTTTTATATCCTTATTTAACATGATTTAATAGCATTTTACAATATATCGAAAAAACTTGTAGTGTATAAACATATTAACATCATATTTATGAAGAAATCGTGATTGTTAATATTTATGTAAGCAAATAAATCGAAAATGATTAATATATGTTTACTGAAATTGAAAAAAATCGTACAAAAATGTGTAAAAAATACACCATTTCTTAATAAAAATTAAAAAAATAAACATTTTTCCAAGTTTATGAGAAAAAAATGAGAGAAAATGTTTTACAAAAAGAAAATTTTTTGTTATAGTATGTACATGAAGTAAGATGAATGAAAAGTGAAGCATGCAAAAATGTTCTTCATACAATGATTTTTATTTCTATTGAATAGGGATTAATTAAGGATTATAAGTGTCTTAAAAAAAGAGAAAAAGAAAGGGGTTCATAGAAATATGAATAAGATCTTTAAAGTTGTTTGGAGCAAAACAAAAGAATGCTACGTAGTAGTATCCGAAGTAGCGAAAAACAATGGTGGTAAGAAAAAAATTTTAGCTAGCGTATTGGCTGGCTTAGCTATGGTTGGTGCTGGGGCTGCTGGTACACCAGTACAAGCGGATGTCATTCTTAATAATAGTGCAGTAAACGTTCAACCAGACAGTTTGTCAAATGCAGATAAAAATAAGGTTTCTAAGAACTCTATTGTTGTTGGTTATGGTAATGATACTACAACTGGTGTTGCTGGGAATGGACATATTGCAATTGGTGCGAATAATAAATCAACAAAGGATTCCTCTATAGCACTTGGTAATAAGAGTGAGGCAACAGCAGGTGCCGCTATTGCTATTGGTACGAGTACTATAGCTAGTGGGGATGCAGCTGTTGGTATTGGTAATCTTACACAAGCAAATGGTTTTGGTTCAATTGCAATTGGCACTCGGGCTAACTATGATTCAGATAATAATACTGCATTGCAAGCTGGAAAGTATTCTGTTGCTGTTGGTGCCAGAAATAGAGCGACTGGAGAAAATGCTAGTGCTTTTGGTTTCAAAGCACAAGCTACTGGGTTATCTTCTACTGCGATAGGTGACAATGCTCAATCTACAGGCCGTAAGTCTGCAGCTGTAGGTTTAAATACAAACGCTAGCGGAACAGCATCAGCTGCAATGGGGATACAAAATACTGCTTCAGGAGACTATTCTGCTGCATATGGTGTTGCTAGTAAAGCTGCAGGTGAAGGATCCTTTGCTGCAGGCTATCGTGCGATAGCCACTAATAAGGGCTCTATAGCTATAGGTCAATATGTTAATACTGAAGTTGGTGGGACAGCTACAAACCCTACGTATACTGATGTAACCAATGGTGATAATTCTACTGCTGTTGGCTCTAATTCAATTGCAAGTGGAGAAAATTCCTCAGCATTTGGTTATAACAATAAAGTGACTGGTGATAATTCTACAGCTCTTGGTAGAGGCAACGTAATTGACAGACGTGATCCTTCAAGTACAGTAGCTGGTGCTGTAGCAGTTGGTAATCAAAATAAAGCTTCTGGTGACCGTGCAATTGCTATTGGTGAAACTAATACATCTAAATTTGAAGATACAATCACAATGGGTGCTAACAATACAGCAAATACTGGTGGTGGTATCGCTATTGGTAAAGGAAATACTGCAGATTCAACTGCAGGTGGTGGTAGTAATAGTACTAACTCACAAGTTGCTATTGGTCGCGATAATCAAGCTAAAAATGAAGATACAATTGCTATTGGTCGTGAAAATACAGCTGATAAACGTTTAGCAATGGCTATAGGTAACAGAACTGAAGCTACTGGTGTTGGAGCTGTAGCGATTGGTTCTAATGGAGCGGGACAAAAAAGCATTTCTAGTGGGAGCTTTTCTGTTGCTTTAGGTACGGGGACTAATTCTACTGGGACTGCCTCTACAGCATTAGGTGGTAAATCTCAAGCAACTGCAGATAGTGCTACTGCAGTTGGCCGTGAAGCTAATGCATCTGCTGAAAGTGCGACTGCATTAGGTTACAAAGCTGCTGCATCTATAAAAGATGGAGTTGCTCTTGGCTCTGAATCCAAAACAACAGTTGATGCTGGTCAAGTTGGGTATAATCCAGCAGCTGGTAGAACTAATAAATATGACAATTTAACTAATAATACGAATAATGTATTAACATCTAATCGTGCTGCTATAGCTATTGGTGATGACGATGCTCATATTACTCGTCAATTGACAGGTCTTGCAGCTGGTACTAAGGATACTGATGCTGTTAACGTAGCTCAATTGAGAGCAGTTAATTTAAAATATGCTGGTAATAGTGGCAATAGCGATGTGCGATTAGAAAATGGTACATTGAATATTAAAGGTGAAGGTTTACTTTCTACATCTGCTGATGCAACTGGTATTACTGTAAAACTTACTAAAGGTGATGATATCGCTAAAGACAATGGTAAGGCGAAAGAACCTACTAACAATGGCGTAGCTACAACACAAAATGTAGTACAAGCTATTAATAACTCCTACTGGAAAGCGACTGCTGGTGGTAACACAGATGGTACTCCAACTGTAGGCAATGTTAAACCTGGTACACAAGTTACTTATAGTGCAGGCGATAATCTAAAAGTAAAACAAACTATTGCTGCAAATGGCGATCAAGAATATAAATACTCCTTAAATCCAGTTTTAACAGGTATTACATCTATTGCTAATACTGCAGCTGGACCAAAAATGACATTTGGTGGTAATTCCATCAATATTACTGGTGGTTCCTTAGATATGGGGACTAATAAGATCACAAATCTTGCTCCTGGTACAGCAGATAATGATGCAGTTAATGTAAAACAGTTGAAAGATACTGAATTACATATCACGCCTGGTACGTATACACCTGATGCCAATAAAAAAGTTAAATTAACGTATACAGATGGTAATAATACTGTAGTTAATGGTAAAGAAGCTGTTATCGACTTATCTGGCTTGGCAACAGGTGGTACTGCATCTACTGAGAAAGTTAAAAAAGCAGCCAATGGTACTAATGATACGAATATTGCAGAAGTAAATCCACAAACTGGCGATACATTCGGTGGTGCTGGTGCAACGTATGAAGTATCCGTATCCCGTAATGCTGTTAAAGACGCAGCTCGTGAAGCTGTAACAGTAAATAACGGTGGTACAACAACTGGTGGTACTTATACAGCAGATACAAATAACCCTATCTCTGTAACAGCGAAACCAGATAATACTAACCACAATACAACATATGAAGTTACATTCGATGGCAATAAAGCTGCAAAACAAATTCCATTAACTTATAAAGCAACTAATGGTACTATTACAACTGCTGATCAAACAGTAAAACTAGATAAAGGCTTGAACTTCACAGGTGGTGATTATACAACTGCTAGCGTTGGTGCTGATGGTAAAGTAACATTTGATGTTAACCTTGGTACAGCTCCAACAGTAACTGATGGTAAACCTGGTGTTCCAGGACAAGCTGGTGCAGCTGGTAAAGATGGTATTGCTACTGTTAAAACTGTAGTAGATACAATCAATAACTCTGGTTGGAAAGCAAATGCTAAAGCAAACGGTGGTACACTTGATGGATCTGCTACAGCGACTGTTGTAAAACCTGGTAATACAGTTAACTACGCAGCAGGTAAAAACATCACTGTTAAACAAGAACTTGAAACAGATGGTGCGGGTGCATTAACTGGTAACCAAACGTATACATACTCTTTAAACAAAGATATTGATCTTACTAGTGCTGGTTCCTTAACTGTTGGTGATACTAAAGTAAATAATGATGGTATTACAATTAAGGCTCCTACACCTGCAGCGGGTACAACACCTACTACAGATGTTAAGTTGACGAATACTGGCTTAGATAATGGTGGTAACAAAATTGTTAATGTTAAAGATGGTGATGTAAGTGCTACGTCTAAAGATGCTGTAAATGGTAGCCAATTACATGCAGTAGCTGCTAAAGAACGCCACATTGCACCTACTACAGCGTCTCATGCTGCATATACAGTAGATAATAATGGCGATGTAACATTATGTTGATGGTGATGGTGCTGCAACATCTGAAAAAGCTATTATTAAAGGTGTTGCTAAACAAGATTTATCTAACATCACTAATGCGGGAAAACAGGTTATCACTGGTTTAAGTAATAAGGTAGTAGCTGGTGATAATATCACTGTTGATGAAACAGAAGATACAACAACGAAGCAAAAAACATATAAAGTAAATGCTAAGTTGGCTAAACTTGAAGATGGTACTAACACAACTGTAACTGGTGATGGTACTACAGGTAATGCATACCATGTAAATGTAGCTGGCGATTTAACAGGTATTTCCTCTATTACAAATGGTGGTACAAACAACGGTAAAATTTCCTTTGGTCCAAATAAAACTGTAACTGTAGATGGTGATCATAGTATTACACTTAATGCAAGCACAGGTACAATTGGTGGATTACAAAATAAAACATTTGATCCAACAAATATCACATCTGGCCAAGCAGCAACAGAAGACCAATTGAAATCTGTTCATGATACGTTGAAAACTAATGAACTTCACATTGCTCCAACAGAAACTAATCGTACTGGGGAATACACTGCTGGTGGTGTTACTGGTAATACAGCAGCTGGTGCGGCAAACAAGGCTTACAAATATGATGCAACTACAAAACAAGTTGTATTGGAATACAATGACGGTACTGGCGCTAATAAGACTGCTACTAAAGCAGTTATCGACTTCTCTGCGTTAAACACTGGTGCAGGTGCTTCTTCTTGGAATATTGCATCTGATAAAGTATCTACTACTGAAGGTACTGTAGCAGCAGGTTCTGCGGCAACTCAAAATATTGCTGATGGCAAAACTGTTACTATGAAAGCTGGTAAAAATTTAACTGTTAAGCAAGAGAACGTGGGTGGTAATGCATCTGTTGCATTCTCTCTTGATAAAGATCTTACTAACTTAGACAAAGTTGTTGTTAATGGTGAAAATGGTACTAACGGTAAAGATGGTGTGACAATCATTGGACCACAAGGTGCAACTGGTGCTACAGGTATGCCTGGCACTAACGGTATCGATGGTAAAGTTGGTATTACTGGTAAAGACGGTAAAGACGCTGTATCTATCGCTGGTAAAGATGGCGTTGGTACAATCGGCTTGACCGGCCCTCAAGGCCCTGCTGGTACAAACGGCAAATCTGTAGATATTTTTACCGAAAATGGTACCCAAACATTAGTTAAACCAGAAGCAAACAATAATAATCAATCTCAACGTATCGTATACGTACCAAAAGATGCTAATGGCAATCCATTGAAAGATGATGCTGGCAACACAATTAAACGTGAAGTTGCTACTATGGATGATGGCTTGAAATTCACTGGTAACAATGAATCCACTGTAAATAAACATAACTTGGGTTCCTTGGTAAAAGTACAAGGTGAAGGCACTAAAGAAGGTACTAATGCAGCTGGCACTAAAGAAATCCAAACTTCTGATGGTACTAAATTCGAATCTGCTAAAGATAACATCGCAGTAGAAGCAAATAATGGTGATACATTAACTGTTAAGTTGAACAAGAATCTCAAAGGTTTAGATTCTGTTCAAACAAAAACTGTTGAATTAGGTGATCATACAACACCTGGTGGTACAACTAATATTACTTATAATACTGGTGATAACCGTATTGAATACACAACACCTGGTGCAACCCCTGGTACTACAGGTACTAAGAAAGTAGCAACTACTGATGATATCTGGACAATCCAAGGTAATGGTACTGATGTTAAACCTGTCAATGGCAAGGTTAACGTAAAAGCTGGTGACAATGTTGTTATTACAACACCAACAACAGCTGATGGTTCTATGACTATTAATGCAGTAAGCCCTGTCGTGTATACAACTCCAGCTGGTGATAAATTAACTAAAAAATCTGATGGCAAGTTCTATAAGGCGGATGGTTCTGAGTATACTGGTGGCGATATCATCGCATCTTTTGAAAATCCTAATGCGAATAGTATTCCAGCAGGTAAACTTAATACAACTGATGGTGGTATGATCGTTAACAACGTTGGTTCTGCTATTAAAGGCCTTGGTAGTACTGGTGATAACTACCTTACTAAATTGGATTTAGCTAATACTGCAACTCCAAATGCAGCTGTTAATGTATCTGATTTGAAAAATACTGCTGATGCATTGAAATCTAATGAATTGCATATTCGCCCAACTACATCTGGTCGTACAGGCGAAACTGTAAACAAAAATACTGCTGGTACAGCTGAAAGCTATAAATATGATGCTGCTACTAAATCTGTAACATTGAAATACAATGATGGTACAGGTGCTGGCGTAACTGGTACAGAAGCTAAGATTGATTTGTCTGGTTTGGCAGATCAAATCACTAGTGGTTATACATTCTCTACGAATGCTAAAGGTAACTTAGCTGATGGTACAACTGCAACTGCTACAGCAGTTGGCAATGGTAAAACTGTATCTTTTGCAGCTGGTAAAAACTTGACTGTTGAACAAAATATTGATGCTACAACTGGTGAACATACATATACTTATGCATTGTCTGATAAAATCACAGCTGGTAAAGACGGTGTAAATGGTAAAGATGGTTCCGTTGGCGTAACTGGTAAAGACGGTTCTTCCGTAGTGATTAATGGTGCAGATGGTTCTATCGGTATGACTGGTCCTAAAGGCCAAGACGGCAAAGATGGTATCAACGGCCGTGATGGTGCAAACCTTTCCATGACATCTGCTAAGGGTGAACAAGTTCTTGTAAACCGTGATCCTGCTCATAATGCTGATACGGACAAAGCTGAACGTATTGTCTATGTTCCAAAAGATGCTAGTGGCAATCCAATTCAAGATGCTAATGGTAAGAATATCGTACGTGAAGTTGCTACGATGGATGATGGTTTGAAATTCACTGGTAACAATGAATCTACTGAAAATAAACATAAGTTAGGTTCCTTGGTAAAAGTACAAGGTGAAGGCGTTACAGAAAATACAACGACTAATAAACTTGAAGCTAATGGTGAAGAATTTAAATCTGCATCTGGTAACATCGCTGTAGTTGCTGATAGCATTGATAAATTAACTGTTAAGTTGAACAAAAACCTAGCTGGTATCAATAAGATTTCTAATGGTGGATCTTCCATTACATTGAATGATACTCCTAATGCAACTACTCCTGCCGTAACAATTACTGGTGGTAACTTGTCCTTGGGCGATGGTACAACTAACAATAAGATTGTAAACGTAGCTCCTGGTACAGATGATAGTGATGCTGTTAACTACAAACAATTGAAAGACGCGAAAACTGTATTAGCTGATGGTAAAAATACGAAAAAATCTGGTACTGGTACAGCTGCTGACCCATATAAAGTGAATGTAGAAGGTGATTTGACAGAAATTACATCTATCACTAATAAAGCAGATGCGTCTGGTAATGCTGGCAAAATTACTTTCAGCCCTAACCAAACAGTAACTGTAAATGGTGATCATAATATTACCCTTGATGCAGGTAGTGGCCATATTGGTGGTTTAACTAACTTAACCTTCAATCCAAACAGCTATACATCTGGCCAAGCAGCTACAGAAGATCAATTGAAATCTGTTCATGATACTTTGAAAGCAAATGAACGTCATATTGCACCTACAACAGTGGCAACTGGCTCTACTGAAACTAAAGGTGGTACAGTTAATGCTGCGGGTACTGCAAATGTATACAAATATGATGCAGCTAGTAAAACTGTTACATTGACATACAATGATGGTAATGGTCATGCAGTAACTGATACAAAAGCAGTTATCGACCTCTCCAACTTGAGTACTGGTGGTACAGGGGCTTCCTCTTGGAATGTTAAATCCTCTGCTAACACTACAGATGGTGGTGCTGTTGATGCTAATCATAATGCAAATGCTCAAAATATTGCTGATGGTAAGTCTGTAGAGTTCCAATCTGGTAAAAACTTAGTAGTGAAACAAACTAACGATACTACTAATGGTAATGCTACTGTTGAATTCTCCTTATCTGATAACATCACTGTTGGTAAAGACGGTGCTAATGGTAAAGATGGTTCTGTAGGTGCTAAAGGTGCAGACGGTTCTGCTGTTGTTATGAATGGTAAAGATGGTTCCATCGGCCTCAATGGTACAAACGGTGCTAATGGTATCTCCATTAAAGGTAAAGATGGTGCTAATGGCGTAGGTATCGATGGTAAAGATGGTGTAACTCGTATTGTTTACACTGAAAAAGTACCTGATCCAGCTAACCCTGGTACAACTAAAGAAGTTACTCATGAAGTAGCAACTATGGACGATGGATTGAAATTCACTGGTAACAATACTAGTACAGAAAACAAACAAAAACTTGGTTCTTTAGTAAAAGTTCAAGGTGAAGGTACAAAAGAAAGTACTGCAGTTGATCCTGCAACAGGTAAGAAATATGTAGTATTGTCTGATGGTACGACTAAATTCGAATCTGCTAAAGACAACATTGCAGTAGAAGCGGATGGTACAGATACATTAACTGTTAAGTTGAACAAAAACCTCAAAGGTTTGAATAGCATCCAACTTGGTGGTAACACTATTCAAAGCAATGGTGATAACATTACTTTCACAACTAATGGTGGCAATACAAAAACTGTAGCTACTACAGATCAATTGTGGACTATCCAAGCCAATGGTACTGATGTTCCTGCTAAAGATGGTAAGGTAAATCTTGTAGCAGGTGATCACATCACAATAACTCCTGATGCAACTAATGGCAAAATGACAATTAGTGCAACTGGCTTTGGTTCTATGGATGGTTTCAATGTAAAAACATCTGCAGAATCTGCTACAGTAGGTACTCATGCTGGCGATACAACAGAAAACATCAAAAATGGTAAAACTGTAGATATGCAAGCTGGCAAAAACTTGGTTGTTACTCAAACTAATGATGGTAATGGCAACACAACTGTTAACTATGCATTGAACAAAGATGTTGATCTTGGTACTAATGGTTCTTTGAAAACTGGAGATACTACTATCAACAATGATGGTTTCAAAAACGGTAATACTACAGTTGGTGGTAATGGCATGACTATCAAGGACCCAACTAATCCAACTAAGACTGTATCCTTAACTAAAGATGGTCTTAACAATGGTGGTAACCAAATCACTAATGTTGCATCTGGTGGTAATGTTGATACAAATGCTGCTAACATCGGCGATATCAAACGTCTTGCTAAAGATACTCGTATCAAAGACGGTACATACACAGTAGATAACAACGGTACTGTTGAATTGACTTATGTTGATGGTACTGGCAACCAAGTGAAAGATGCCTCTGGTAATGCTATTACAGCTAAAATCACTGGTCTTACAACACTTGACTCCACACGTGTAAATGTAGCAGTTAATGAAACTGGTTCTGGTAAAGCCGTTGGTTCTACGACTCCTGTAAAAGTTACAAAAGGTACAGAATTTGTAGCTGGTGATAACCTAATCGTTGAACGTAAAGCACATACTGGTAATGATTTAGACAACTCTGTTGTATACTCCTTGAATAAGGACTTAAAAGGTATTGAAACTATTAAAAATGGCAATACTACTATTACTTTACACAACAATCCAACGACTGCGGCAGATCCAACTGCAGTTACTATCACTGGTGGTAATATCAATATGGGCGGTAATCGAATCGTTAATGTAGCACCTGCTAAAGATGGTACAGATGCGGTTAACCTTAATCAATTAAATGGTGTTAGAACAAAAGTTTCACCTGGACGAAATGTTACAGTAGATGAACATCCTCTTGCTGGTGGTGGAATCGAATATGTGGTAAATGCTGAACCTGCTGGCACAGTTGACTTAACTAATGTTAATAACCGTGTTGACCAACTCGGCGAAGAAATCGGTCGTGTAGGTGCTCAAGGCGCAGCTCTCTCCGCATTGAAACCTATTCAATACGACCCATTAGAACCAACTCAAATCATGGCTGGTTATGGTAACTACCGTGGTAACTCCGCTATTGCAATGGGCGTTGCTCACTACAAAAACGAGTCCACAATGATGCATGCTGGCTTGGCATGGGCTGGTGGTTCCCGTCACATGATGGCAAACGCTGGTGTAACTTGGAAAGTTGGCAACCGTGATAGCGAAGCTGCTGTAGCAGATCGTTACCGCAAAGGTCCTATCAGTTCCGCGTATGCAATGCAACAAGAAATGGCAGCTATGAAAGCTCAAAATGCCGGATTAAAAGGCGAAGTATCTGACTTGAAAGCAGAAAATGAACAAATGAAAGCTCAAATTGCTGCAATGATGGCAAAATTAGGTTTATAATTTGATAGATTAAACTTTCACAGATAACGGGAAGAGGGAACTCGATACCGAGAACCCTCTCGTCCCTTTTGGTTCGACTAAGAAAAGAGGAATAGATATGAAAAAATCTACAATGCTTGCTTTCACAGCAGCAGTATTAATGAGCGCTGCATCCCTTACTGGTCACGCAGCCAGCGCACCTACATATGATGATGTATTAATTGTTAAAAACCCTGTAATGACGCCACAACTCGGTTCTGTTGTACTCGTTCCGGTAGCGAGTCCACAAACGGTGGCAGCTGTTCATGATTATGTGAAAGCTTGGCAAAATGCAGAAATCAATATTGCAAAAGCTAAGGTTAAATACGATGATCATAAACAATTGACGAAATCTGAAAAGGTTTGGTTGCATTCTTATGACAAGCATAACTATGCTGACTATTTCCGCACACATTCCATCGGTCGTGTGCATGGTCAAGAAGTGTTCATGAACTGGAACGGTGAAAATCGCAACAAAAATGAATACGAATTCTTTGATATGCCAAAATACAATGA
>OGEQ01000974.1_pt1 | contig 26406 bp, 19 predicted proteins | sample 1570731 | NCBI WGS metagenome assembly OGEQ01 (sample SAMEA2582132, study PRJEB24529) | metagenome | biome: Human gut stool | place: China | collected 2011
GGCGGGCAGCCCGGTCAGCGCCGCCACCGCGTCGCTCAGCGTGCCGGCCGGGGCATCCGGGGCCAGCAGCGGGGGAAACAGCGGCAGCAGTTCGTTCAGCCCCATCTCGTTCATCACCACCGAGGACCAGCTGCCGGTCTGCTGATTGAGTAACGAGCTGCTGGCGTCCGTCAGCTCCAGCGCCGCCACGCCGGTCAGGCGAAAGCGGATCCAGTCCTTGGCGAAAAACAGATAGCGCGCGGCCGCCAGCCGCGCCGGCTGATACTGTTTCAGCCAGTACAGCTGCAGGCTGGTATTGCAGGGCTGCAGGTGGGTGCCGGTATCGGCGAAATAGCGGCGGTCGAAGCCGGGTCGGCGCAGCAGGTCGCTCATTAGCTCGTGGCTGCGGGTATCGCTCCACAGGATCCCCGGGCCCACCGGTTCGCCCTGCTCATCGCTGAGCCAGACCCCCTCCCCTTGCCCGGCGAGGCCGATAGCCCGCAGCCGCCCCGCCTGTAGCGCCGGATGGCGGGCAATCTGGCGCAGAATAGCCAGCACCGAATGCCACAGCTGGGTCATATCCTGTTCCGCGTAGCCATTGGCCGACAGGCGGGGTGAGGTATTTTCCGCGGCGCTGGCGCAGGCGGTGAAATGCTGATCAAACAGCACCGCTTTCACCCGCGAGGTGCCAATATCGATACCAAGATAAAAATCCATACCTGCTCCGGCTCAGGGCTCGTATCGGCGGCGCATCAGCTCGCACTCGAACAGGAACTCCAGCCCCTCCAGTTGACGGCGGGCCTCCTGAATATCTTTCCCCCAGCAGGTCAGGCCGTGGCCGCGCAGCAGAAAGCCGTAGCGCAGCGGGCGCGTTTGCGCATAATCGGCAATCCGCGCCGCCAGGGCGTCAATATCCTGGTCATTATCGAAGATGGCGATCGGAACGGTATCGAGATGGCTATGCTGCCCGCTAAGGGTTTTCTGCATTTCATACCCCTGCAGCGCCAGCGTGTCGCTTTTTTCGATGCGCGACAGCACGGTGGCGTTGACGGTATGCACATGCAGCACCACGTTGGCTTCCGGGAACAGGCGATACACCAGGGTGTGCAGACCGGTCTCGGCCGACGGCTTCCGTCCGGAAGGCGCCTGGTTGGTGGCGATCTCAACCTGCAGAAAATCCTCGGTTGTCAGGCTGCCTTTGTCGCGGCCCGACTCGCTTAGCCAGCACCAGGTATCATCCTGACGCACCGACATATTGCCGCCGGTCGCCGGCGCCCAGCCTTTCGCGCCGATCCAATGACAGGTGGTGACCAGTTGCGCGAGTCTTTCTTGCCACATAGCAGTTCCTTAGGTTAGCGATGATTTATTTAGCCGTCTAAATGGCTATTTATCCGATACTAACACCGCTAACCGGAGGGGACAATATTTCAGGAAACACACACAAGACAAATGGTTATATCATAAAAGCATATTAAATAACCTTTATTCACAGTGATTTAACCAACCATTTTCAGTACACCACTATTCTCCACTACTCTCTGGCCAAAAACAGGCGGATCGTACTGGCTAAAATTCTCCTCCGGCGCCAGGGATGCGCTCACCGCCCTCCTCTGCCCTGGACTGGTGCAAAACCTGGCAGGATGCACAGTAGAATGGCATAACCCCTCCGGGATCCTTCAATAACTGTGCATGTTGCACACCGCGCGCTATTCCCCGTGCCCGGTTTTTCCTGGCACATCTCTTGCTACTTCCGGCTATCACCGCCCATCTACCAGCCAGAGGTTCCAGGATGTCAAACAGCAATGATTTTCCCCTCGTCGAAGCGCCCGCCGCCGGACGCAAAGGCGTATTTTCCATCGCCATGGTGTTGTTCAGCTTTACCTTTTTCACCGGCACGATGTTCGCCGGCGGTAAACTCGGCGTCTCCTTTTCCATCGTCAATCTGCTGTGGATAGCCGTCATCGGCAACGCCTTGCTGGCCCTCTATGCCGCGTCGCTGGGCTGGATCGCCGCGCGCAGCGGCCTGAATACGGTGCTGATGGGCCGCTTCTGCTTCGGGGAGATTGGCAGCAAGCTGGCCGATTTTATTCTTGGCTTTGCCGAGCTGGGCTGGTACGCCTGGGGCACCGCCACGGTCGCTATCTCGTTGGTGAAGATCCTCGCTCTGCCCGAGGCGCTGACCCAGCCGTTGATGGTGCTGTTTGGTATTCTGTTCTGCGTCACCGCGCTGGTGGGCTACAAGGGGCTGGACGCGCTGTCGCGCCTGTCGGTGCCATTGATGTTTGTGCTGCTGATGGTCTCCATGTATCTGGCGCTGCACCACGCCGGCGGCTGGCAGGCGATGACCCGTATTGCGCCGAGCGACACCATGACCTGGTCGGCGGCCATCACCATGGTCTTCGGCACTTTCGCCAGCGGCGCCACCCAGGCGACAAACTGGACCCGGCTGGCCAACTCCAGCCGGACCGCCATTCTCGCCAGCATGGGCAGCTTTCTCATCGGCAACGGGCTGATGATCGTCGCCGGCGCCTGGTGCGCTATCGTCTATCAACAGGCCGATATCGTTGAAGTGCTGATCCTGCAGGGGCTGTCGGTGGCCGCGGTGATCATGCTCTGTCTCAACCTGCTGACCATCCAGGGCCCCACCATCTATAACGTCTCCGCCGCCGCCTGCCATCTGCTGCGCAGCGAACGTCGCCGGACGCTGACCCTCGCCTCCGCCGGGGTGGGCATTGTGCTGGCCATTGGCGGGATGTACGAAATGCTGATCCCCTTCCTCGTGCTGCTGGGCAGTATTATTCCGCCCATCGGCGGGGTGATCCTCGCCGACTACTGGTTCGCCCGCGGCGGGCGCTATCCCCTGCTGCAGAACGCCCGCCTGCCGCGTTTTAACTGGCTGGGACTCGGCGCCTACGCCGCCGGCGCGGTGGTGGCCTATCTTTCGCCGTGGATCGCGCCGCTGGTGGGGATCTCCGTTTCCGCGCTGGTCTATATCGCCCTGACTCTGCTAAGCAAACGCCAGCCTGCCGCCGTCGCGGAGCAGGAGCCATGAGCCTGACGGTCAGCGAACTGCTGGCCCTTGAGGGACTCTCCGCCCTGCGCCTGCGGGCGGGAAAGCAAGGGCTGCAGCGGGCCGTACGCTGGTACTATGTGGCGGAAAATGAACATATCGCCGAGTGGATCATGGGCGGCGAGCTGGTGTTTATCACCGGCATCAACCATCCCCGGGATGAAGCCAACCTGATCCAGTTGCTGATGGAGGGCAAACAGCGCGGCATCGCCGGGATGGTGATCCTCACCGGCGAGGCCTATATCCACGCCATTCCCGCCACGCTGATCGCCCTTGCCGACGAGCTGGGCATGCCGCTGATCGAGCAGCCCTACCTGCTGAAGATGGTGATTGTCACCGAGCGCATCGGCACCGCGCTGGTCCACAGCGAAAACGTCCTGCAGTCGCAGCGCGACATTCTGATGCAGCTGGTCACCGGCGACTATCCGGACCTGCAGATGCTCCATCAGCGCGCCCTGCACCAGCAGCTCGATTTTACCCGTCCGCTGCGGCTGGCGGCGCTGCGTCTGGAGGGGTTGTCCCGCCTGTTTCGCCAGTTCCCGCCCGAGCAGGCCGAAGCCTGGCTGCTGCAGGCCCACCGCAGCGTGCGTCAGCAGCTGCAGCAGCAGCTCAACCAGCAGGGCAATTCCTTTCCGCTGCTGGAGCGCAGCAACATGTTCCTTTTCCTGCTGCCGGATGAGGAGGGGGAAGGCTTTCAGCAGAAAAAATGGCTACAGCAGTGGCTGCAGGCGCTGGCGGACGGAGAGGAGAGTTTGTCGCTGCTCTGCGGCCTCTCCGCGCCGGTCAGGCAGCTGCAGGGTTACCCGCGGGCGCTGTCGCAGGCGCGCCAGGCGCTGGATCTGTGCGATACCCTGCGGCCGACCCAGCGCATCAGCGACTATCAGCAGCTGGGGTTCATCAAACTGCTGTCCGCGGTCAGCGACCCGGCGCTGCTCAACGATTTTATGCACGACACCCTCGGCTGCCTGATCGAGCCGGGCCGTAAAGCGCCGTGGCTGCTGCTGGAGACCCTCGAGACGCTGCTGCAGGAGAACGGCAACGTGGTGCGGGCCGCCGACCGGCTGGGTCTCCACCGCAACACGTTGCATCAGCGCATCCAGCGCATTGAAAAACTGACCGGCTACCCGGTCAGCCACCCTCAGTTTCATCTCAACGCCTCGGTCGCGCTGGTGATCTGGCGTTTATCGCAAAACCATTTACAGGACCCACCATGAAAATTATTAACGCTCGCCTGCGCCGCCAGGAGGCGCTGTTTACTCTTGACCTGCAGGACGGGATGATTCACCGCATCACCGCCCAGGCCGCGATGCAGACTGCCGACGCCGGGGATATCGACGCCCAGGGCCGGCTGGCGATCCCGCCCTTCGTCGAGCCGCATATCCATCTTGACGCCACCCTCACCGCGGGCGAGCCGGAGTGGAACCGCAGCGGCACCCTGTTTGAAGGCATCACCCGCTGGAGCCAGCGCAAAGCGAGTATTACCCCGGAGGACACCCGTCAGCGAGCGCTGAAAACCATCGGCATGCTGCGCGATTTCGGCGTCCAGCACGTCCGCACCCATGTGGATGTCACCGACCCGTCGCTGGCGGCCCTGCAGGCGCTGCTGGCGGTGAAACAAGAGGCCGCCGATCTCATCGATCTGCAGATTGTCGCCTTTCCGCAGGAGGGAATCGAATCGTATCCCAACGGCCGGGAGTTGATGACGCGCGCCATCGAGATGGGCGCCGACGTGGTGGGCGGCATTCCGCACTATGAGAACACCCGCGACAAAGGGGTCAGCTCGGTGATGTTTTTGATGGACCTCGCCCAGCGCTACGGCCGCCTGGTGGATGTCCACTGCGATGAAATCGACGATCCGCAGTCGCGTTTCCTCGAAGTGCTGGCGGAAGAGGCGCGGGTGCGCGGCATGGGGGCGCAGGTCACCGCCAGCCACACCTGCGCGATGGGCTCTTACGATAACGCCTACTGCTCGAAGCTGTTTCGCCTGCTGAAAGCCTCGGGGATCAACTTCATCTCCTGCCCGACCGAAAGCATTCATCTGCAGGGCCGGTTTGACAGCTGGCCGAAACGGCGCGGCGTCACCCGGGTGGCGGAGCTGGATCGCGCCGGCATCAACGTCTGCTTTGCCCAGGACTCGATTCAGGATCCGTGGTATCCGTTGGGAAACGGCAATATCCTGCGCATTCTGGATGCCGGACTGCACATCTGCCATATGCTCGGCTATGACGATCTGCAGCGCTGTCTCGACTTTGTCACCGACAACAGCGCCCGGGCGCTGTGTCTGGGCGATAACTACGGCCTCGCCGAAGGCCGCCCGGCGAACCTGCTGATCCTCGATGCGGAAAACGACTACGAGGCCGTCCGTCGTCAGGCACGGGTGCTGACCTCCATTCGCCACGGCAAGGTGATTTTGCAGCGTGAGGTGGAGCACATCCGCTACCCGGCATAGGGCGCAAGGCGCTGCGCGACGACGCCTTTCTGTGATACCTTTTCAGGCAGTGTGCGTGACCGACGCCCGCCCGGGCGTCGGCTTCCTGGAAAACAGACGGCGCGAAACGACGATGAGCGATAAAAAATGGATTAAGGCCGAGGACGTGGCCAGACTGGCCGGGGTCTCGCGCTCGGCGGTCTCCCGCACCTTCACCCCCGGCGCCTCGGTGTCGGAGAAGACCCGGCAGAAGGTGCTGAGCGCCGCGGAAGCCCTGGGCTATCAGGTGAATATCATCGCCCGGACGATGATCACCGGCAGCAGTAATTTTATCGGCATCGTCACCGCCGGTTTCGACAACCCGTTTCGCAGCAAACTGCTGGCGCCGCTGGTCCATCAGCTGGCGCTCAATGGCTTTATGCCGCTGCTGATGAACGCTGACGATCCGCAGCAGCTCGCCCCCTCGCTTAAACAACTGCTGAGCTATCACGTCGCCGGGGTGATCATCACCTCCGGCGCGCCGCCGCTGTCGCTGGCGGAGGAGTATCTGGCGCGCAAGATCCCCGTCACCCTGATCAACCGCCATGCGGACCTCGCCGGCTGCGACCGGGTGTGCAGCGATAACGCCCAGGGAGCGAAGCTGGTGGCGGATCTGTTCAGCCGTCGAGGCTGGCGGCAGGTTGGCTTTATTGGCGAAAATCGCGAGAACTTCAGCACCCGCCAGCGCTATGAGGCTTTTATCGCCCGGACGTCGGATATGGCGGTGAGCAGCCGCTTCTGCGACGGCGGCGGCTATCAGGCCGGCTACCAGGCTGCCAGAGAATTGGTTGCTGAAAACCCCGGCATGCAGGCGCTGTTTTGCGCCACCGATATGCTGGCGCTGGGCGCCCAGGACGGCCTGCGGGACGCCGCCGCCCCGCTGCCGGCCATCGTCGGCTTTGACGATATCCCGCAGGCGGACTGGCAGCCCTATCAGCTCACCACCGTTCAGCAGAATACCGCCCTGCTGGCCCACCACGCGGTGGATTTGTTAATGACGCGGATCGCCCGCTTCAGCCTGCCCTCGCGCCATCGCGAAGTGCCGGTGAAACTAATTATTCGTCATAGTGCGAAATGAAAAAATCATTTTATGCTGGAGCGATCACAGAATCTTCTGCGAAACCCGGCCACACTCATTCGGCCCTTCGGGGCTGTTTTTTTCACGCAAAATGCACACGTGTGCAAAATAGGGAGTCACTATGCAATCTCAGGAATCAGAAGCGCTACAGGCCCGCTACCGTCTGGCCTGCGAGCTGGCGAAAGCGGGGGCTGAGCTGGCGTTTGAATACTATCAACAGCGCGAGGCGCTGACCGTCGACCATAAGGGCGACGACCTGCAGGATGTGGTCAGCGTGGCCGATAAGCGGGTGGAGGCCTTTGTCAAACAGCGCATTCAGAGCGCGTTTCCGGAGGATGGTTTTCTCGGCGAAGAGAGCGGCGCCCGCCTGCCCGACGCGCGAGTGCTGTGGGTGGTCGACCCCATCGATGGCACCAGCTGTTTCCTCAACGGCCTGCACACCTGGTGCCTGTCGCTGGCGATCGTCGCCGACGGCGAACCGGTCATCGGCGTGGTCTACGACCCCAACCATCGCGAGCTGTTTCACGCCCTGCGGGGCCATGGCGCCTGGCTCAACGACGCTCCGATCCGTCCGCACCCCGCGACGACGGTCAAAGAGGGCGTGATGGGCGTCGGCACCTCGCATCGCGTCACCCCGGCGGACTTTCTGCCGTTTCTGCAGGCGCTGCTCAGCGACGGCGGCATGTTTATCCGCAACGGCTCCGGGGCGTTGATGAGCGCCTGGGCGGCGGCGGGCCGGTTGATTGGCTACTACGAGCCGCACATGAACCCGTGGGACGCCCTGCCGGGGCTGGTGCTGATGCGCGAAGCGGGCGGCGCCAGCAACGATTTTCTGGCGCAGGAGGGGATCCAGCGCGGCAATCCGCTGCTGCTGGCCAGCCAGACGCTCTACCCGCAGCTGAAAAAGATGATCCCACAACCATTACATTAACCCTTACGGGTCAGGCTATTTCTGATTATGTACTCTACACAGTAACGATAACTTCATTCACGGACGAACCACATCAATCAGTCAGGCCTCCGACCTGCGGAGAACCACCTATGTCTGGAATTATCGCTTTTTTCCGGGCGTCGCCGCCGAAAGCGGGCGCCGCGTTTGATGAACACCGTTTTCGCCGGGTGCGCTGGCAAACCTTTATCGCCATGACCCTGGCCTACGTCACCTTTTACGTCTGCCGGTTATCCTTCACCGTCGCCAAAAGCGCGCTGGTGGAGCTGGGGATCACCCCGACGGAGCTCGGCATGATCGGCTCTACCCTGTTCTTCAGCTACGCCATCGGCAAACTGGTCAATGGTTTTATCGCCGATCACGCCAACGTGGTGCGCTATATGAGCCTCGGTTTATTGCTCAGCGCCGGGATGAACCTGATGATGGGGATGACCACCAACGCCCTGCTGCTGGCCATCTTCTGGGGGATCAACGGCTGGGCGCAGTCGATGGGCGTCGGCCCCTGCGCGGTCTCGCTGGCGCGCTGGTACGGCGTTAAGGAGCGCGGCACCTTCTATGGCATCTGGTCGACGGCGCATAATATCGGCGAGGCGGTGACCTATATGGTGATCGCCGCGGTGATCGCCGGGTTTGGCTGGCAGATGGGCTACCTGTCCACCGCCGCGCTCGGCGCCGCCGGCGTGGTGCTGCTGGTGCTGTTCATGCACGATTCGCCGCAGAGCAGCGGCTTCCCGTCCATCAACGTCATCCGCGATGAACCGCAGGAGGAGGTCGAAGCCCGCGGCTCGGTGTTTAAAAACCAGCTGCTGGCGCTGCGTAACCCGGCGCTGTGGACCCTCGCCCTCGCCTCCGCCTTTATGTACATCGACCGCTACGCCGTCAACTCCTGGGGGATCTTCTTTCTCGAGCAGGATAAAGCTTATTCCACCCTGGAGGCGTCCGGGATTATCGGCGTCAACGCTATCGCCGGCATCGCCGGGACCATCATCGCCGGCATGCTCTCCGACCGCTTTTTCCCGCGCAACCGCAGCGTGATGGCCGGATTCATCAGCCTGCTGAACACCGCCGGCTTCGCCCTGATGCTCTGGTCGCCGCACAATTACTACACTGATATTCTGGCGATGATTATCTTCGGGGCCACCATTGGCGCTCTGACCTGCTTCCTTGGCGGGCTGATCGCCGTCGATATCTCTTCGCGCAAGGCCGCCGGGGCCGCGCTCGGCACCATCGGCATCGCCAGCTACGCCGGCGCCGGCCTGGGCGAGTTTCTCACCGGGATCATTATTGATAAAACGGCTATCCTTGAGAACGGCAAAACGCTGTATGATTTCAGCACGTTGGCGCTGTTCTGGGTGGGTACCGGTCTGGGTTCCGCGCTACTCTGTTTTACCACTGCCGCCATCGTCGCCCGGCGCCATGCCGTCGAACGGCAGACCTCGTTCTCCTCATAACCGATTAACGAATAAGGAAGAAGATATGATGCCTGCAAGACATCAGGGGCTGTTACGCCTGTTTATCGCCTGCGCGCTGCCGCTGCTGGCGCTGCAATCTGCCGCCGCCGCGGACTGGCAGCTGGAGAAAGTGGTCGAGCTCAGCCGCCACGGTATTCGTCCGCCGACGGCCGGCAACCGGGAAGCCATCGAGGCCGCCACCGGACGACCGTGGACCGAGTGGACCACCCATGACGGGGAGCTCACCGGCCATGGCTATGCCGCCGTGGTCAACAAAGGGCGTGCGGAAGGCCAGCATTACCGCCAGCTCGGCCTGCTGCAGGCCGGATGCCCGACGGCGGAGTCGATATACGTGCGCGCCAGCCCGCTGCAGCGGACGCGAGCGACCGCCCAGGCGCTGGTGGATGGCGCCTTCCCCGGCTGCGGCGTCGCTATCCATTATGTCAGCGGGGATGCCGATCCCCTGTTTCAGACCGACAAGTTCGCCGCCACGCAAACCGACCCCGCCCGCCAGCTGGCGGCGGTGAAAGAGAAGGCCGGGGATCTGGCGCAGCGTCGGCAGGCGCTGGCGCCGACCATCCAGCTATTGAAACAGGCGGTTTGTCAGGCCGATAAGCCCTGCCCGATCTTCGATACCCCGTGGCAGGTCGAGCAGAGCAAAAGTGGGAAGACCACCATTAGCGGACTGAGCGTGATGGCCAATATGGTGGAGACGCTGCGTCTCGGCTGGAGTGAAAACCTGCCTCTCAGCCAGCTGGCGTGGGGCAAGATCACCCAGGCCAGGCAGATCACCGCCCTGCTGCCGCTGTTAACGGAAAACTACGATCTGAGTAACGATGTGTTGTATACCGCGCAAAAACGCGGGTCGGTGCTGCTCAACGCTATGCTCGACGGCGTCAAACCGGAGGCGAATCCGAACGTACGCTGGCTGCTGCTGGTGGCCCATGACACCAATATCGCCATGGTGCGCACGCTGATGAACTTTAGCTGGCAGCTGCCGGGCTACAGCCGGGGAAATATCCCGCCGGGCAGCAGCCTGGTGCTGGAGCGCTGGCGCAACGCGAAGAGCGGAGAACGCTATCTGCGGGTCTATTTCCAGGCGCAAGGCCTCGACGACCTGCGTCGTCTGCAGACGCCGGACGCGCAGCACCCGATGCTGCGTCAGGAGTGGCGTCAGCCGGGCTGCCGTCAGACCGACGTCGGTACGCTGTGTCCCTTCCAGGCGGCCATCACCGCGCTGGGTCAGCGTATCGACCGATCATCCGCCCCGGCGGTAGCCATGGTCCTGCCGTAGCGGCGCGGTGTTTGTCCGGGCCCGGGAAAACCTTTTTTTCCAGGCCCGGCACGACGTCCGTTATCCGTTGTCCGGCGCAAACGCCCCGGCGGCGACCTGCGCCGGGGTGACCACCCCGCTGTCCAGCACCCAGCCGCTTATCAGCCCAGCAGGCGTGACGTCGAACGCCGGATTGTAAACGGCGGCCCCCGTCGGCGCCCACTGTACCGCGCCGAAGCTGCCCGCCACTCCGGTCACTTCCGCCGCCGCGCGCTGCTCAATGGGGATCGCCGCCCCGTTCGGGCAATGGCGGTCGAGGGTGGTCTGCGGGGCAGCGACGTAAAACGGGATCTGGTGATAATGGGCCAAAACCGCCAGAGAATAGGTGCCGATTTTATTCGCCACGTCGCCGTTGGCGGCGATACGGTCGGCGCCGACCCACACCGCATCCACCTGCCCCTGCGCCATCAGGCTGGCGGCCATTGAATCGGCGATCAGCTGATAGGGCACGCCCAGCTCGCCCAGCTCCCAGGCGGTTAAACGACCGCCCTGCAGCAGCGGCCGGGTTTCATCAACCCATACGTTGGTCACTTTTCCCTGCCGGTGCGCCAGCGCGATAACGCCGAGGGCGGTCCCTACCCCGGCGGTCGCCAGGCCACCGGTGTTGCAGTGGGTCAGCAGTCGACTGCCGGGCTTCACCAGCGCACTGCCCGCCTCAGCGATGCGGTCGCACAGCTGTTTATCTTCTTCGACCAGACGCAAGGCTTCCGCTTCCAGCGCCTGCGGGTAATCCTCCCGGGCCAGCGCCTGCTTCATGCGATCCAGATTATTCATCAGGTTGACCGCCGTCGGCCGCGCCGCGCGCAGCGTCTCCAGCGCCTGCTGGAGTGCATCCCGGTTCAGGCCGCGCTGGGCCAGCAGGGCCAGCAGCAGGCTGGCGGACAGGCCAATCAGCGGCGCGCCGCGCACCCGCAGGGTATGAATATGGTCCACCAGCAGCGCAACGTTATCCGCCGCCAGCCAGCGTTTTTCCTGCGGCAAGGCCTGCTGGTCGAGAATAAAAAGCTGATTTTCACTCACCCGCAGGCTGGTGGTCTGTAATGTCTGCATGTCGTTAAATCCCTGTTGCGTTGTTGTATCACATTGTGTCAGGATGGAATCCAGAAGTATAGACGTCTGAACGGCTTAATCAGAATTCGAGGATCGAGGCAATGTCGCAATACCATACCTTCACCGCCCACGATGCCGTGGCTTACGCGCAACAGTTCGCCGGCATCGACAACCCATCTGAGCTGGTCAGCGCGCAGGAAGTGGGCGATGGCAACCTCAATCTGGTGTTTAAAGTGTTCGATCGTCAGGGCGTCAGCCGGGCGATCGTCAAACAGGCCCTGCCCTACGTGCGCTGCGTCGGCGAATCCTGGCCGCTGACCCTCGACCGCGCCCGTCTCGAAGCGCAGACCCTGGTCGCCCACTATCAGCACAGCCCGCAGCACACGGTAAAAATCCATCACTTTGATCCCGAGCTGGCGGTGATGGTGATGGAAGATCTTTCCGACCACCGCATCTGGCGCGGGGAGCTTATCGCTAACGTCTACTATCCCCAGGCGGCCCTCCAGCTTGGCGACTATCTGGCGCAGGTGCTGTTTCACACCAGCGATTTCTACCTCCATCCCCACGAGAAAAAGGCGCAGGTGGCGCAGTTTATTAACCCGGCGATGTGCGAGATCACCGAGGATCTGTTCTTTAACGACCCGTATCAGATCCACGAGCGCAATAACTACCCGGCGGAGCTGGAGGCCGATGTCGCCGCCCTGCGCGACGACGCCCAGCTTAAGCTGGCGGTGGCGGCGCTGAAGCACCGTTTCTTTGCCCATGCGGAAGCGCTGCTGCACGGCGATATCCACAGCGGGTCGATCTTCGTTGCCGAAGGCAGCCTGAAGGCCATCGACGCCGAGTTCGGCTACTTCGGCCCCATCGGCTTCGATATCGGCACCGCCATCGGCAACCTGCTGCTTAACTACTGCGGCCTGCCGGGCCAGCTCGGCATTCGCGATGCCGCCGCCGCGCGCGAGCAGCGGCTGAACGACATCCACCAGCTGTGGACCACCTTCGCCGAGCGCTTCCAGGCGCTGGCGGCGGAGAAAACCCGCGACGCGGCGCTGGCTTACCCCGGCTATGCCTCCGCCTTTCTGAAAAAGGTGTGGGCGGACGCGGTCGGCTTCTGCGGCAGCGAACTGATCCGCCGCAGCGTCGGACTGTCGCACGTCGCGGATATCGACACTATCCAGGACGACGCCATGCGTCATGAGTGCCTGCGCCACGCCATTACCCTGGGCAGAGCGCTGATCGTGCTGGCCGAGCGTATCGACAGCGTCGACGAGCTGCTGGCGCGGGTACGCCAGTACAGCTGAGTGCGCCTGTTTCCCTCACCCCAACCCTCTCCCACAGGGAGAGGGAGCCCCCCCTAAAAAAGTGCTATTTTCTGGGATTGCCCGGCGGCGCTGCGCTTGCCGGGCCTACAAATAGCCGCATAACGGTTTGATCTTGCACTCTTTCGTAGGCCGGGTAAGGCGAAAGCCGCCACCCGGCAGACATGCGAGCACAATTTTGCGTTTACCTTACCCTCACCCCAGATACTCAATCACCGATAGCCCGCCGTTGTAATCGGTGCTGTAGATAATGCCTTGCGCATCGACAAACACGTCACAGGACTGGATCACCCGCGGGCGGCCGGGACGGGTATCCATCATTCTCTCAGGCGCAGCCGGGACCAGCGCCCCGGTCTCCAGCGGGCGATACGGGTTGGAAATGTCGTAAGCCCGCACGCCGGCATTCTGATACGTGGCAAAAATCAGCGTTGAGCTGACAAAGCTGCCTGGACGATTCTCATGCAGGTTATGCGGGCCGAAATGCGCCCCTTTCGCCACGTAATCCGCTTCATCCGGCGGCGGGAAGGTGGCGATGCTCACCGGGTTGGTTGGCTCGCGGATATCAAACAGCCAGATCAGCTTCTCGCCGTCCTCCTGGTTGTCGAGCACCGCTTCATCCAGCACCACCAGCAGATCGCGATCCGGCAGCGGCAGCGCGGTATGCGTTCCGCCGCCGAACGGCGGGCTCCAGTTGCGATGACTAATCAGCCTCGGCTGGGTACGGTCTTTGACATCCAGCAGCGTCAGGCCGCCGTCGCGCCAGCTGCCGTAGGCGGTATCCCCGGCAATAATGGCGTGATGCAGCGCATAGCGTTTGCCCTGCGGCCAGTCCGGTGTTTCACCGCCCGCCTGGTGCATCCCCGGCAGCCACCAGCGCCCGGCTACTTCGGGCTTACGCGGATCGGCCATATCGATGGTCAGGAAGATGTAGTCGGTAAAACCGTCGATCAGCGCGGACACATACGCCCAGCGCCCGCCGACGTACCAGATGCGGTGAATACCGATGCCGTTAAGCGACAGGAAACTGATTTCCCGCGGCTGCGCGGGAGTGGAAATATCAAAGATGCGCAGCCCGGCGCTCCAGCCCCTGTCCTGCACATCGCTGACCGTGTCACCCACCGAGCGGGTGTAGTACACCTTCTCATCAGCAAAACGGGCGTCGGCAAACAGATCCCGGGCGTTGATCACCAGCAGCAGATCGTCATGCGCCTGGAGATGCACGTTCCAGGTGCCCGGCGGCGCGGCAATATAGTTGACGGTGGTGGGCCGGGTCGGATCGCGAACATCGACCACGGAAAAACCCTGCGACACCATATGGCCGATATAGGCGAATCCGCGATGCACCATCAGCTGCACGCCGTCCGGACGACCGCCCTGATCGCTATGGCCAATCAGCCGCATATTGCGGCTGTATTCGGGGGAAGGTAATGCTGACATAGGGGATCCCTTTCGCCCGGTGGCATGGTTTTCCCCCTCTCCCTGCGGAGAGGGCCGGGGCGAGGGCACCAGGCCGCCGCCCACCGCCACCCGGCTTGATTTTATTTGTTCTTCGCTTCCAGCGTCGCGAACCACGGCGCGATAAAGTCTTCGGTCTGGCCCCAGCCAGGGATAATTTTCCCCAGCGACGCCACGTTTACCGCTCCCGGCTGGGCCGCCAGCAGCGCCTGGGGAATCGCTGCCGCCTTGAAGTCGTAGGTGGCTGGCGTCGGCTCGCCGGCGATCTTGTTGGCGATCAGCCGCACGTTGGTCGCGCCGATAAGCTTCGGATCCACCGCCACGCTCACCTTCCACGGGCTGCCGGCTTCGCGCATCAGCTGCAAATCCTGGTTGGAAATATCAATGCTGTAGAGTTTGATCTCGGTGCGGCCGTTCTCTTTCAGCGCTTTATAGGCTCCCTGGCTAAAGGCATCCCAGGTGCCCCAGATCGCGTCAATTTTCCCTTTCGGATACTTGGCGAGGATCGCCCCCACCTTGTTGGCAGTGTCGCCCTGCACATCGGATGACACGGCGCCGATCGACTCCAGCTCTTTAATCCCCGGGTTTTGCTTCAGCAGCGTCTGGTAAGCCGCCTGACGGCGCTCCATCGGCGGGAAGCCCGCCACCCACAGCTTGACTATGTTGGCCTTGCCGTTGAAATCTTTCACCAGCTGGCCAAAAGAGAGCTCGGTCAGTGAGGCATCATCCTGCTGACTGACCGTCACCCCGGGGATCTCACCGCTTACCGCGGTATCGAACACCGCCACTTTGATCCCGGCATCCACCGCCTTCTTCACAAGGGCGGTGGAATACGGGTCACGCCCCTGGGAGAGAATAATGCCATCGTATTTCTGGCTGATGGCCTGGTTGACGAAGTCCTGGAATTTGGCGTCATCGCCGTTGCTCAGGAAGGTGCTGATTTTGAAACCGAGCTTTTTGCCTTCCTGCAGCGCCCCGGAGACAAACTGGGTGGTGTTATCGTCAGACCCCAGGTTGCGGATCACCGCAATACGGATCGGGCCGCTGTGCTCGGCAATCGCCGCCGGCACCGGCGTCGGGGCGGTGGCCAGCGCCGCCGTCGACTGCAGCAGACCCAGCGTCATCAGAGAGAGTGCGATCTTTTTCATGCTGTTTACCCTGTAAAATGTTAAGTACGGCGCTGAAAATAGGTCAGTGCCAGCGCGCCAGCCAGCACCAACCCTTTAATAATGTCCATCGCGTAATACGGCACCGAGAGCATCACCAGCCCGTTGGAGAGCACGCCGAGGATCACCGCCCCCACCAGCGTCCCCAGGGCGTTCGGTTTACCGGAGCCCGCCAGCGAAAAGCCGATCCAGGCCGCGGCCACCGCGTCCATCAGATAGCCGCCGCCGGCGTTGACCTGCGAAGAGCCGATGCGCGAGGCCAGCAGAATGCCGCCCAGCCCGGCCAGCAGCGAGGCAATCACGTATGCTGCGACTTTGTAACGCGTGATCCGCAGGCCGGAGAGCCGCGCCGCCTCCGGGTTGCCGCCGATGGCGTACATCCGCCGTCCGTGGGTAGTGAACGACAGCGCCAGCTGGGCGACCAGCGTCACCACCAGCATGATAATGACGATGGTCGGCACCTGCCCCAGCGCGCCAAAGGCCGCCGGGATAGTACCCTCCGCCATCTCGCCGCTCGGCAGAACCATGTTTTCGGTAATCGACCCACCGTAGCTGTAGGTCATTGCCACGCCCTGAATCACAAACAGGCTGGCCAGGGTGGCGAGCATGTCAGGAATGCGCAGCACCACGATCAGAAAGGCGTTAAACAGCCCCACCAGGGTGCAGAGCGCGAGGGTGATCAGAATCGCTTCGGTGGTCCCCAGGCCATGCCAGACAAACAGGGAAATCACCAGCGCGTTAGCCAGCGATGCCGTCGATCCGACGGACAGATCGAAGCCGCCGATGGTGAGGGAAATCGACACCCCAATGGCAATCACCGTCACGATGGCAATCGAGCGCAGAATGTTGATGATGTTGAACGGGTCAAGGAAGTTGTCCGAGGCGAGGCCAAAGACCGCCACCAGCAGCACCACGGTCAGCAACATGCCCCACTTATAGAGAAAATCAAAAAATCGCTGACGGCCCGATACCGTCGCGTTTACTGCCAGGGCCTTGCTCACGCTGCCGCTCCTCCGGTTGAATAATAAAGCAGTGTCTCTTCCCGGGCTTCCGCGCCGGGGATCTCCGCTACGATCCGTCCGTCCCACAGTACGCAGATGCGGTCGCATAAACCGACCAGCTCGGCGAATTCACCCGAGGCATAAATCACCCCTTTGCCTTCCCGTGCCAGACCATCGATCAGCGTGAACAGATCGGTTTTCGCTTTCACATCGACCCCTTTGGTCGGTTCGTCAAAAATCAAAACGTTGGCATCACCGCGCAGCCATTTGCCAATGGCCACCTTCTGCTGGTTGCCGCCAGAAAGACGGCGCAGCGTCTGACCGGGACCGGTAGCGCGCACGCCGAGGCGGGCAATCACCTCCTCCGCCCAGCGCCAGGCCTGCCGATGGCCAAACAGGCTCCAGCGCGAAAAGCTGTTATCGGCGCTGACCGCCAGGTTCATCGCGATCGGCTCTTCAATGAAAATGCCCTCTTTGCGTCGCTCCTCCGGGACCAGCGCCAGGCCGCGCCCTACCGAGTCGGCCGGATCGCGCGGCCGCCACGGCTGACCGTTCAGCTCGCCCCGCTGCACCCGGCTTTTGCTGGCGCCGAACAGCGCTTTGCACAGCTCGGTTTTACCGACACCCGTCGGCCCCAGGAACAGAAACGAACCGATCGGCCGCTTCGGATCCTTGAGTCCCACACGACCACGGCGGATCGCACGCGCCACGGCGGATACAGCTTCCTCCTGTCCGACCACGCGCTCATGCAGAATGGACTCCAGTTTCAACAGCCGCTCTGACTCTTCTTCTGCCAGCTTGCGAACCGGGATCTTCGTCCAGTCAGAAACAATGTCCGCAATCTCATTTTCACCGACCACTAACTTGCGTGAATTTTTCTCTTTTTCCCATTTTTCACGAATCTTTTCAATCTTTTCCTGCTTTTTCTGCTGCTTCTTCTTGATCTCACCGGCTTTCTCATAGGCTTCAGCCTTGATCGCCTCTTCCTTCTGACCTTCGAGTTTTTTGATCTCCGCTTCGAGCTTTTTGATCTCCTCCGGCTCCGTATATACAGTCAGACGCAGCTTCGAGGATGCTTCATCGATCAGATCGATCGCCTTGTCCGGCAGGAAACGGTCATTGATATAGCGGGCAGACAGGCGCACCGCTGCCACCAGTGCCTCATCCTGGATCGTCACCTTGTGATGTTCCTCATAGCGGCTGCGAAGCCCCTTCAAAATCTCAATGGATTCCGCCTCCGTCGGCTCATCCACCATAACCGGCTGAAACCGGCGTTCCAAGGCCGCATCTTTTTCGATGTATTTGCGGTATTCTTCCAGCGTCGTCGCACCAATGAGCTGAATCTCGCCCCTCGCCAGCGACGGTTTCAGGATATTAGAGGCATCGATCGCGCCCTCCGCGCCGCCTGCACCGATGATCGTGTGAATCTCATCAATAAACAAGAGCACATTTCCACTCTCCCGCACCTCGGCAAGTACCTTCTTAATCCGCTCTTCGAACTCACCACGGTACTTGGATCCTGCGACCATGCCGGACAAATCGAGGCTGACAACCCGCTTTTTCGCGATCGTCTCCGGTACATTGCCGGAAACAATGAACTGTGCCAGACCTTCCACAACCGCCGTCTTTCCGACGCCTGGTTCCCCGATCAGGCACGGATTATTCTTCGTCCGGCGGCTTAAAATCTGAATAACACGTTTCATTTCCCGTTCCCTGCCGATGACTGGATCGAGCTTTCCGTCCCGCGCCATCTGGGTCAGATCCCGGCTGAAATTGTCCAGATTCGGTGTATTGCCTTTCTCCGGGCGCACCCGTCCTGCTGCCGCATCTTCCGCTGCCTCGGACGGCGCATCATCGCCCATAGCCCCCATCAGATCCACATATAATTTCTGAATATTAACATTCATTGTATTGAGTAAACGGCACGCAGTTGATTTTCCATCCTTAATGATAGCAATCAGGATGTGCTCCGTTCCAATCAGAGGCGCTTTGAAAAAAACCGCCTCATCATAACTCGCCTGCAGCACGGCACGCGCCCCCGGCGTATACTCAATCTGTCCCTCTACCTGAGTCGCCACTGCCGGGCTTATCAGACGCTCCATCAGTTCCATGACACGCTCTTCTGTCACATCATGTTCTGCCAGAACCGCTGCCGCCACGCCAGTTTCCTCTTTTATCAGTCCTAAAAGCAGATGCTCCGTCCCCACATAGCCGTGTTCCAGCTCCTGCGCTGTCTCGACTGCCAGACGGATCGCTTCTCTGGCTTTCTGAGTAAAACGATCGATCATTTTACTGTTCCTCCTGTTTCTTTTTACTTTACACCAGCTTCGGCAGTTCCTCCCGCAGATACCGCGCCCGCTCTGCCTCCAATTCCTCACGTCCCAGCGGCTTGCTCGAACGTTTCTGTAAGTTTGCCGGCTGGATGCCGATCATCAGGCGGTAAATGCTCACAAATTCTGCCGGTTTTAACAGCCCGTCCGCGATGCCCGCCCAGACATGAGATAGAAATGTCATCGCTTCCTTGAGCGTCATCCGGCGCGCATATTTCAGAACGCCGTAGGACTTGTACGCCTCATCCTCCCGCTCCAGGCGGTGCCTCGACAGAGAAACCTCACGGAACTGATTTTCCTGCGCCGAGAGCTGCCCCGCCACGTTGGCTACCAGCTCCAGAATCTCTTGTTCGGTGATGCCGAGTGTCTTCTGATTGACTACCTCGTACAGATCGCCGTAGTTTTCATTGCCTCTGCCATAAACGCCGCGCACGGTCGTGCCGAAACGTCCCATATCGCCCAGAAGTTCCTGAAATTTCTTATTCATCGTCAGAGACGGCAGATGCACGACCACAGACGCCTTCATTGCTGTTCCGACATTCGTCGGATAGGACGTCAGATATCCATATTTCTCATTAAATGCATACGGAATCTTCTCGTTGATATAATCATCCAGCGCATCCGCTTTTGCATAACATTCTTGCAGATCGAGTCCCGATGCCAGCACCTGTAAACGGATATGATCGTCCGCATTTAATACCATGCTGACCCGCTCATCCTCCGAACAGAGGAGCCCGAACGGCGTCGTCTTCTCCGCCAGCGTGCGGTTTAAAAGCCGCCGTTCCCGCAATGCGGTTCGGTCAAGCTTCTCCATCAATTCCAGATCTTCATATTCATAAAACTGACCGTCCCGGTCACCCAGATCGCGGAAATTCTGTTTTAAACGGGCAATCATCGTCCGCGCCTCATCCGGCTCCAGACGGTTCGGAAATTTATATTCTTCCCAGTTCCGAGACAGACGCACCCGGCTGGAAACGATATTGGACGCATCATTCGCCACTTCCTCAAACCATTTCGTCATGTCTCATCTCTCCTTCCAGACTGTGTATCTTATCCCGGCAGGCAGCAGCCGTCTCATAGTCTTCTTCCTGCAACGCCGCTTCCAGCCTGCGTTTCAGCTGCTTAATCTGCTCTTCCGGGCTGAATTCCAGTTCTCCTTTCTTCGTCACCTCTGCAGCCGCCTGACTGCGCGGCTGGATCTTCGGATGTTTGCCGGTATGGCTCGAATTTTCCTGCAATTTCTTAATTTTCTCTCCAAGCAACGGATCAAACACATGATAACAGTCCGCGCATCCGAAACGGCTGTTCTTGATAAATTCTTCATACGTCGTGCCGCAGGTCGGGCATACCACATCCTCTTTCGGTGCCTGGCTGGCAGACGCATCCGTCAGTCCCAAAAGGCTCGAAAGCAGTTTTCCAAGCGGAAATTCTCCCTCAATCAGTGCCGAGTACGGTCCCAGATCCATCTCTTTCGCGCACTGGGCGCAGAGATTATGCTCTGTCTTGACGCCGTTAAACACTTCTGTATATTTAATATTCGCTTCGCGAATCCCACATTTCTCACACAGCATAATTTATCCTCCCAACATACACATCCCGCAACGGTTCCAATACACAAAAACCATCGCCCGCAGCCGGAACCTGCTATTCCGCTGTAAATGCGTCATAAATGGAATCCACCAGATTGTGAACCTCCTCGCGGCTCACATTTTTACAGACACCTCTTGCCAGAATTACACTGAGATCCCGGCGCATCTCCGAGATCGTCCGCATCTTATCCGTGTCAAGTGCAATCACTGCCCCGCGGCGGCGGTCCACACGCAGAAAACCTTCCTGTTTCAGTACAGAATATGCCTTGTTGACCGTGTGCATGTTAATTCCGATGTTATCCGCTAACTGGCGCACGGATGGCAGCGTATCGCCCTCCCGGATCTGGTCGGTTGCAATCCCGATGATGATCTGGTTTATGAGCTGAATATAAAGCGCTTCCTCACTGTTAAAATCAATCTCTACAATCATACTCCACCATCTTTCATTCTGACGGCAGACCCCGTTTCTAAATACAGTCAGCCGCCTGTTTTATCATTTGTTATATAGATTGTATAACAAACAGATGTTTTCGTCAACTGTAAAACTGTGTTAATTGTGTGAACTTGTTACTGTTCACGGATAGGCACTTTTGGAACTGAAAGTGCCGTAAGAAAACGTGGTGGCAGCAGGAATTTGCCGTATTTAAATGCGAAGCCACGGCAAATTCCGTTACTGGGCACGTATGCGTGAACAGTAACGTGAACTTGTTACAAAAAAAGCGATATAAAAGAAAAGACAGATACCCGCCAGAAATCTCCTGGACAGATATCCATCTTTTCCTCTTTTATTTACTGCGGATCGTCGATATACTCAAATCCATCCTCATCGCGCCGATCCCGCTCTAACCGGGCTTTTGCCTCGCGGGCGCGTCTGGATCGCTCTGATTCCGACTCGTATCTCGTTGGGCGATCACCGTATTCCTCCCGTTCCAGCGTGTAGTAAAGCTCCGAGCGGGATGCCGGGCGCACATGAATCGCCGGGCGCGCATTCCGGCGTTCTCCCGATGCTGCAGACTCTTTCGCCGCACGATGCGCCGATGCCGGCGTGTAATCGCGCTGCAGGCGGCTTTCTTTTGCTGAAACAGCACGTTCCCGTTCTGTGCGTCGGCTTTCTGCCACTGCCTGGCGTTCCCGCTCTGCGCGGCTTCCGTCTGCCGAAGTTCTGCGCGGACACTCTGAATGGCTTTCCTCTGCCGCATCTCTGCGGGTGCGCTGCAGACGTTCTTCTTCTGATGCCTCTCTGCACAAGCCGGACTGCTTTCTTCTGGCATTTCTCTACGAACGCGTTCGGAACGATTTTCGCTTCCTGCTTCCCGGCGGCGTCTTTCCTCCGGCATCCGTTTTGCGCGGTCTGCCGATGCTGCCTCCATACTCCGCTCCCGGCGAACCGGCTGGAACGCGCGCTCATCTTCCCTTGTCCGGCGGACCGGCTGCATCTCGCGCTCCTCTTCCCGCTCCCAGCGGACCGGCCTTGTCTCCAGCGTCTCTTGGGTTCGGCGCGCACTCCGACGCCCTTCCTCCATCCGCTCTGCGGACGGGCGGCGTCTGTCATCCGCTGCCATGCGCTCCTTCTCACTCCGCGCTGCCGGTCTTGCCGGCGTCATTTCCCCATCTTCTCTCTTGTCGCGCCCAGTGCCTCGTTTCACCCGTGCGTCTGCCGCCGGTCGTGCATTCGGCGATGACGGACGACGCTTGGATCTCTGTCTGCCTCCAGCTGCCTGCGCTTCCTCTCTCCACTCTTTCCGCTTGAGCAGAAGATTGATCACGATAAAGAACAAGATTACACACGCTACGCCCAGAACCGCAAGCATGACAAAGCGGATATTATAATCCCTGCAAAGTGCGTTGTACTTATCTACAATCTCTTCCACTTGTGCATCATCGTATTTAGTTGCCAGAGACGGGTCTTCAAAATACCGCTGGAAGGTCTTTTCTGCAATATCATACCGGTACAGCGACTTCTCGCCGCTCTCATTCATACCATATACGACACAATACTTCTGCTGTTCATCGCTCTTCCACACCCAGCCCTGCACTTTATACGTGCCGTTTAACTGAATGGTCGTCTCCATAAATCCATCCGGAATCTGAACCGACTCATCCGGTGGAAGCACCAGAATCGACTTTGCTGTCACATCGATCGTCACATACGGCGATAACACACCGGATTCCGGTATATAAATATAAAACGCACCATTTCCATCGGCACCCTGCAAATACAGAAGCGTCAGGTCATTGCCATTTCCACACTGGACCTCTGAACCGCCATAAGTACAGGTAGACTGCGTATATCCTTCCGGAAGCAGGGAGGCATCAAATTCCGTCGCCACCGTATAGGAAACGCCGTCTATTTCCACATCCAGCCCGTTTGTCACAACCGGCGTTGTCCCAACTGCCTCTGTTTCAGCCCCTGTCTCCGCCTCTGACGGCACATCGACCGTATCTAGCTTATTGACTGTGATCGTGTAGCTCTTAGTTGTCTGTCCATCCTCCGCCGTCACCTTGCAGACAACGGTATTAGCACCTACCTTTAAGCCGGAATCACCGCTGACAAGGACTTTCGCCTTGCTGTCCTTCGCACTCGCGCTGACCGCCAGCTTATCGACGCTGGCTCCTACCTGCGCCGTATAGGAAGTCACATTTGGCGAAAATGCAGGGGAAAGTGTTCCTGGAGAAATCTTCAAGGACGAAAGCGCCGCTTCCGCCGAGGAGGTTGCCGGTGCTTTTACTTTGACGCTCGCCGTCCCCGTTTTAGAAACTGTGACTGCCTGTGCATCTGAGTCATAGACTTCATAACTTCCCACAGAGATCGAAGTATTTCCCGCCTGCACTGCCTTGAATTTCAGCGTATAGGAAAATGCCTTCGTCGAATTGGAATCCATCGTTCCAACCAGGCGGACGGAACCTGCACCGCCGCTTGCGTTATTTCCGCTCACAAACTCAATGACCGACGGATCATAGGAAAGTACCACGTCGGATGCCCCTAGATTTCCATCCTGAGAGGAGATCTTCACATTGACGCTGAACTCCTGACCCACCGTCGCACTCGGATCGGAAAATGAAATTTTTGCGCTGGATGCATAGGCGCTGATCCCGCCAACCGGCGCCGCCACCGTCAGCATACCTGCCGCAAGTATACCTAATATGATATTTTTAAACCTTTTCATTCAACTGCCCTGTCCTATATTCTTTATTGGTAACGGTCCCATATCTGCACCGTTCCCTTTCTTTACAAATTTTCACGTACCCGCTGCCATCTCTCAAGATCAGCCGCAGGTACGTGAAATATCCCTACAGTCCCAGAATCTTCTTCTGCATCAGAAGAATATCCAAAATATCTACTTTTCCATTTCCATTTAGGTCGGCGCGCGCGATTTCCTCCGCTCTTAACTTTCCAAGTCCCAGTATCGACCGCTGTGCCAGCAGGATATCCATGATGTTCAGCTTACCGTCGCCGTTGACATCCCCGCGCACCGACGATGCCGCATGCGTTCCCGATGTGGACTGGGATGGTGCCGCCGCGCTGGTCGGCGACTGGCTCCCCTGCGGACTGCCGGCGCTCCCGACAGACTCCCCATTTGGCGCAATCAGGGTTCCGGAACTGCCGCTCCCAAATCCATTCACATTCGATCCCGGTGCAGACTGCCCGGAAGGAGAGCTTCCTGAACTGCTTCCCGAAGAGGTCGGACCGACAATCTGCACATCCGAACCGCCGGAGGAAGAATTTCCTGAACTGCTTCCTGAAGACATGCCCGGTCCCGTCGCCGGACCGCTAGAGCTGCTTCCAGAGGAAACGCCGCTTCCAATCGAGCTTGAGTAGGTCGGACCGCCTGACTGGCGCACTACGTGAAGGACGTAATTTCGCAGATTTCCATTTGCCGCTTTGACCGTCACGGTGATCTCATTGACACCGCTCTGCAGATCGACCGTTCCCGTTCCGGCAATCGTTGCCTTGGAATCAATCGCGCTCGCTGCTACCGTCACGCTTGCCACCGACGGATCCACGATCAGATCGTAGGACTCTGTATCTCGGTTAAAGGTCGGTGTCAGTGCAAATCCATCGACACCCAGCGCCGACAGCTTGTTGTTCGGGCTGCCGTCCAGCGTCGGTTTGACGCAGGCGCCCGCCGGCATATTTTTATACACCGGAATCGAGAACTCAAGTGTTGTATTTGCCAATGCCGTGATCTTCGAAAGCGTCAGTCCTTCGGCAGCTGCCGCCTGCACGTTCGTCATGTACTGGTGTTTATAAAGGTTGCTGCCCTGCACATTAAATTTCTTTAAGTACAGCGTATCCTGCCCTTTTTTCACATAATTCTCGCCATAATAAACCGAACCGCCGCGGATCGATTTCTCGATGCTGTTCCACGGGCGCAGATAGCTTCCCGACTGGGATGCCCACCAGAGTCCGCGTTCTACCGCACTCATCGAGCCGGACTGATATGCCTCTATATTAAAGAAGTTATAATAACCCTGATAGCCGGACACCGTTCCGGAAATACTGCGTCCGGTTCCCTGGCTGCCCTGTTCCTGCAGAATCATCGATGCCAGAATATATGGATTGACTCCCGATTCGGATGCCGCATTCATGATGATATCTACATAGGAAGTGCCGATTGCAGACTGCTGCGCCACTCCCGTGGAAGTTCCCGAACTGCTGGAAGTGCCACTTCCCGGTGCACTTGTTCTTCCGCTGCTGGTTGAACCAGAAGTTGTTCCAGTTGTGCTGCTTCCCGGTGCGCTTGTACTGCCACTGGTGGTTCCAGCCGTGCTGCTGGTTGTCCCCGATGACTTATTCGATGTGCCGCTGCTGACCGGCGCCGTCTCCCCGTCTGCATTGTTGGAAGAAAATCCATCTCCCGCCATGCCCGGTCCATTGGTCGCTGCCACCCGCTCCGTCTTATGATCGCTGATCGAAGCAATCGGAGACGACAGACCGGCGCTGCTTCCGCTCGAACCTGACAAACTTCCCGGTCCCGTCGCTGAACCGGAAGAAGAGCTTCCAGAACTGCTTCCCGTACCGGCCGATACCGACGATCCGCCCGACACCGTGCCGGAAAGGAAGGTTCCGCTCACCATGTTCTGCAGCCCCGTCTTCGTGTGAAGCGAACTGTCATACGACTGTTTCATGAACTGGTAAATATATTTATCATTTAAGAAATTCCGCGGATCCATATAATAGGCGATAATATCCGAAGACGCCTGTACCCAGGAGCTTCCGTCAAAGCCCGGCCAGGTTCCGGTTCCCCAGTCATACGCACCTGTCTCGGTCGATTTCCAGGACGAAATGCTGCTGCTCGCAACCAGGTTCCGCCCGATCACGCTTTCATTTTTCAACGCTGTGTTCCAATCCAGATTCGTCTGGAACGCCGTGAACGTCCAATTCGGATATTGTGCATGCAATTCCCGGAGTCCCTGTTTATAGCTCTCCGGAAATCCCTGCTTTGTCAGATAGCTTTCAAAATCCGAATCCGATTTGATCGCAGTCGGAAACTTTATGTATTTGCTCGAAACATAACCCGTCTGCTCACCGCCGCTTCCGCTATATCGTATCTGATACCATACGACGCCATCCGTTCCCGTCTGCTCACCAAGTACTGTAACTGGTGCGCCCTTGGACAGCTTCGCTAGTGCCTGATACGAAGTGCCCGGACCACTCCGGACATTCAGGTTTGTCGCATTGACCGACGCGGTTCTCTCTTCCGCATAGCTGACGATCCCCAGCAAAGACTCTGCTGCAGTACCTGCCAGCCCTGGGTTGACCGCCATCACAGCGCCCAGCAGAAACGCCGCCGCCCGTTTCCCCAATAACTTCCATTTTTTCATCCGTCTATCTCCTCATTCTGCTGCGTTTTCTGCAATTCATCCCCCGCAACGGAATTCTTATTCTGTCTGCCGCCGCATTTCCAGACAGCCGCTCGACTGTTTTCCATCTTTTTCACGTTTTTACAATCGTATCTATTATAATGAAAAAAGACCATATGTGTCAACCTTACCGAAAAAACTTCGCAAAATTTGGGGTCTTTGCGTGAAATTGTAAGATTTTCTTAATTTTTAGAAGCAGTATAGGTTGGCTTCGAAATGTTTTCCGGATACATGATTTTTGAATGCATGACCGCATGAAAAAGAATGTGCCTTGGCACATTCTCGCGCCGAGCGCGGTCGCTTG
>OGEQ01000988.1_pt1 | contig 26079 bp, 25 predicted proteins | sample 1570731 | NCBI WGS metagenome assembly OGEQ01 (sample SAMEA2582132, study PRJEB24529) | metagenome | biome: Human gut stool | place: China | collected 2011
GGCATCTTACTTGTTTTTAAATTATTAAATATAGTGTACGAAGATATTATTCCATATGTTATTATAGCGAATCCGCCACAACTAAAAGCAAACGAAGTAGATAAAACTTGGGGGTGTTTTTATCCTTTACAAATGATGCTAAATACAGACATTAATATTTTACCACTGGATTTAGATGAGGTTGCTGAAGAATATTTCGAGAACATATCGCTAAGTGAGCGTTTTTATTTTGGTAGAGAATATGTAATTAAGAATATGCATAATAATCAATTTGTGGCAGGATGTGAATTAACAAAAGAAGTAGATGTTAACTCTGTTGCAAAGGTCTGTATCGAAAAAGAAGTAGATGGCATTTCAATAAAAATAAGAGACTTAGATACTAAGTTGTTTAATAAAGTCATTATAACATGGTCATCTTTAGAAAAGGATCGTATATTAAATGCATATATTAATAGGTACATTGTTGATTTAATAGGTATTGATTTTAATAACTTTATACCGATGTATGCATGTAATGCATTTGTGGATTTAGAATTTAAAGAAAATGCATATTTGGTAGATGGTGTATTGGTAATAAAATTAAAGTTTGATAAATGTGAGAAAATTTTATTGGACATAGATTTTGATTATGGACAATGTGAAAGTGGAAAACCATTAAAAAAGAATGTTAGTAAACCTCGACATATGAATAATATTTTTATGTATAGTCCTACTTTGCTAAAAGAATTTATCGAGGAGTATTGAATGATTAGGAGTGAATGAGGGGGGAAAACAGAAATGTATTTTCAATTATCAAAATGTACCTTCAGCCAACAGTTCCAGTACAGGGAAAGTATGTTTTTCCAGCTGATTGGAAAATTTATATGGATCTATATTAACCTGTGTATCTGGAAGGCACTGCTGGCTTACCGGGAGGTGGGGCGCAGCTATGAAGAAATGGTAGTGTATGTCCTTGTGGCAGAGATCTTGCTTCTGCTTTGTCACAGTAATGTTGCCGTTGATCTGGCAGAAAAGGTGAAGACCGGAGATATTTCTATTAATCTGATCCGGCCTGTAGGCCTGAAATGGTATTCATTCTGGGAGCAGATGTCTTCCAATCTGTTTAGGCTGTTATTCGTAGGTCTTCCTACAATTGTCATATCAGTCAGTCTGTGGCCTGTCTGCAGTCTGTCAACAGAGAATGTCCTTCTGGCATTAGTCAGTACCGCATTGGCTGTTCTGCTGAATTTCTACTTTCAGTATATAGTTGGTCTTCTGGCTTTCTGGTTCAAAAACGGAACCTATGCCAAAATGCTGATTGGCGGATTAATGTCTATATTTGCGGGTCAGAAGATCCCCTTATGGTTCTATCCTTCTTTTCTGGTTACTATCTGTTCCTTCTTGCCCTTTAAGTATATGGTGTATGAGCCTATTGCAATCCTTCTGGGAGAGTATAGAGGCGGAGAAGCTATCAATGTACTTTTGATGCAGGCAGCCTGGATCCTGGGACTTTGGATCTTGGAACGCTTTGTGTGGCATCGGGTTCAAACCGCCATCGAGATACAGGGAGGTTGATGATATGAACAAGGTTTCTCTATCTATTAAAGAATATCTGGCTTTATACGCGGCCTTTGCCAGAGTTACATTTCTGACTCAGTTAGAGTATCGTGGACAGTATTTTGTCCGGATGCTTTCTAAGATAGTGGCATGGTCCTCTGGCTTTATTACAATTCTGATCATGTTGAATCAGTTCAACGTAATGGGAAACTGGACCAAGTATGAAATTCTGTTTCTGTACGGGATGGATATGCTTTCCTATTCCATTGCAGGTACCTTCTTTATGGGACCCTTCGGAAAACTGCCAAGGCTGATTCAGAGAGGAGAACTGGATCAGGTGTTGCTCCGTCCGGTAAATCCCATGATCTATCTGATCTGTACCAAGGTAAGTGCAGGCTATACAAGCAACTACATAATAGGTGTTCTTATGATCGCTATTTGTATTCAGAAACTTTCTATCTCCTTTCGAATGGGGGAATTCCTGTGGTTTGTGATGGTGATGCTGGGTGCAACACTGATCCATGCAGCGGCATTTATCTTTACTGCAGTACCCGCCTTCTGGATATTAAAAAGTGACGGATTGGCAGATCTGTTCTATCGAAATCTGGAGCGCTTTATTTCATATCCTTTAACCATTTACAGCAGGGGAATCCAGATACTGCTTACCTTTTTACTGCCTTACGCTTTTATCAATTACTATCCCAGCCAGATGTTTTTAGGGAAACAGGAGCTCCTTCCTTCTGTATTCCAATATCTGACGCCTTTTATCGGCGTTGTCCTGTTCTGGGCCTCCTACCAGTTCTGGAAAAAGGGACTGGAGGCTTATCAGGGAACCGGATCATAAGAGAAAAGCGGAAGAAGATAATACAGGCGAAAACAGGAGGAGAAAATCATGGCAATTATAGAAGTAAATCATTTGCAGAAAAATTTTAAGATATATAAGCGTCCCAAGGGAACTTTAAATGCAGTAAAATCTTTGTTTGTACGCAACTACGAGATCAAGGAAGCGGTGCGGGATGTGTCCTTCTCCATTGAACCGGGAGAGATGGTTGGCTATATCGGAGCCAACGGTGCGGGAAAGTCTACTACCATAAAGATGCTTTCAGGAATCCTGGTGCCTACTTCCGGAACGGTTTCGGTAAACGGCATTCTGCCTTATAGGAACCGGAAGGAAAATGCTCAGAATATCGGTATTGTTTTCGGCCAGCGTTCCCAGCTGAACTGGGACCTGCCTATGGAGGATACCTTTCAGTTGTATAAGCAGATGTACCATATTGATGACAAAACATTTCAGAAAAATGTTTCCATGTTTACAGAGCTGCTGGCTATGGAAAGTTTCCTGCGAAAGCCGGTAAGACAGCTGAGTCTGGGGCAGAAGATGAGAGCAGAGCTGGCCATTGCCATGCTGCACAATCCTCAGATCTTATATCTGGACGAGCCTACAATCGGTCTGGATGTACTGGTAAAGGATCACATCCGAACCTTTATCCGGGAGCTGAATAAGGAACAGCACACAACGGTGATCCTGACTACCCATGATATGAAGGATATCGATACCATCTGTGACCGTGTCATTTTCATCGACAAGGGAGCGGTACTGGCAGACTCTTCATTAGAGAAATTCAAGAACAGTCACAGCGAGTCCTATTTCATCAGGATCCTTTATGAGCATCAGAAGCAGCCGGTGAACTATCCGGGTGTGGTCTGTGTGGCAGAAAAGGAGCATGATGTGACCTATCAGGTGGACAAAAGGGCAATGTCAGTGAATGCATTTTTACAGATCCTTCTGGACAGCTTTGAGATCAGGGATATTGAGATCCACCAGGAGGGGATTGAAGAGATCGTGAAGAAGCTTTATATGAAATAATAAAAGTTCTGAATGACGATAACAATCCGGCCGCAAGTCGCAGAGATATTGTCGTTAAAAAAAAGGAGAAAAAGCAGTGCCTTCGGACATCAGACTCTGCTGATATCATATCACAGGATAAACTATATTGAAAATGTAACTGTTAACCCTATATTATTCACGGCTATGCCGTGTGAAGTGGCTGAAAGCCACATGATTACTGTATTTTAATTGAATATTGCTGTTTCACCTATCAAGTGAATAAAAAAAGAGCATCCATTTGTGGTAAAATTAAGGTGTCGAATCTTAAATAATAACCAAAAGGAGCCCTTTATGAGTATTGTAAACACCTTATCACTAGTACAATGTATTAACAGAACAAGTGATGCCAGGAGAGATTATCTGGATAAAAGTTGAATATCGGAAATTGCAAAGAAGCTTTTTCTGGCGGAATGCAGAAGACTCTCAGTGGCATGAGATAGGGAAACTCCAAGATACATGCTATTTAAGCAGCGAAGGACTGAAAAAAGGGAAGCGGTTTTTGGAGTTTATGTACATGGAAATATAAAGGTAAAATTTTTTAATTGGGAAGAAAAATAGAAAAGAAAGTGTGTAAAGCTCCAGATAGAAAATATTCTATCTGGAGTTTTGGTTTAGTCTTCACAGCTTGGAACGTGTTTATAATCAGCAAAACATATCTCTTTTAGGAAAAATAGTTCACAAAAATTTCACAACTTCCCACCTTGTAATTTCCCTCAAAAACAATTATAATGTTAACGATCAACTAGTTAACCATTAGGTAGTTAATTGGCAGATGAGAAAGAAGGAGGCGCAGGTGTGTTTTGTAATAATGACCAGGACAAAAGCAGGGAACAGACCAGGGAGCAGAGAATCCTGGACTGGTATTTCCGTTTAAATCGTCTGCACCGGAAGGTTGTAGAGCAGGAGTTAAGCACGACCGGGGTTTACCGCAGCCAGCACCGGATTCTCATGTGCCTGGCGAAGAATCCGCATATTTCCCAGACGGAACTGGCGGAGCGGCAGGAGGTTTCCACCTCAGCAATCGCGGTTTCGTTAAAGAAGCTGCAGCAGGGCGGATATATCCAGAAGGAACTGGACCAGAGGGACAACCGCTTCAACCAGATCTGCATTACGGAAAAGGGGCAGAAAGTGGTAGAAGAGAGCCGGAATATCTTCCAGAGAATTGAGGAGGAGATGTTTCGGGGCTTTTCGGACGAGGAATTGAAGGTCTTCGGCAGCACTCTGGAGCAGATCTGCGGCAATCTGGAACAGATTTCCAAAAGTGAGAAACAGGAATCGAAAAAGTAGAAAATGGTGCAACTGTCCAGTTACAAAACGATTCAAACATGACAGAAAGAGAGGACGAATCAGTGAAACGATATGCAGCGTACATTAAGCCGTATTTATCGGCGTTTTTACTTGCACCGCTTCTGATGCTGACAGAGGTGTTCGGTGAGATCTTATTGCCGAAATTCATGTCTATGATCATTAATAACGGTGTGGCAGACCGGGATACCGGTTACATCATCCGCATGGGCATCATCATGGTGCTGACCGCCATTGTGATGGCAGCGGGAGGCATCGGAGGAGCGTATTTCTCCGCGAAGGCGTCCATCTGCTTTACCAGCGACCTGCGTGACGCATTATTTGCGAAAGTGCAGAATTTTTCCTTTAAAAATATTGACCAGTACAGCACAGGATCTTTAGTGACCCGTCTGACGAATGATGTCCAGCAGGTACAGAACGTGACCATGATGGGATTGCGGTTATTGTTCCGTGCTCCGGGTATGTTGATCGGTGCGCTGATCATGGCATTTCTGATGAATGCCAAGCTGGCATTGGTCATTTTGATCGTCATTCCGTTTTTGTCCATTGCCATTGTGACCATTATGGTCAAGGCATTTCCGCGTTTTACCCTGATGCAGAAGAAGATTGATAAATTAAATTCCGGTATTCAGGAAGCGTTGACGAATGTAAGGGTGATCAAGTCCTTTGTCCGGGAAGATTATGAGGAAGAGAAATTCCAGACCATGAACCAGGACTTAAAGGACAGTAGTTTAAATGCCATGAAGATCGTCATTGCGACCATGCCGATCATGATGTTTGCCATGAACGTGACGACCCTGGCGGTTGTCTGGTATGGCGGCAATATCATCATTGCAGGAAACATGCAGGTAGGTGACCTGACTGCGTTTACTACCTATATCGTACAGATCCTGATGTCCCTGATGATGTTATCCATGGTGCTTCTCCAGAGCTCCCGCGCCATTGCCTCCGTAAAACGTATCAGTGAGGTGCTGGACACAGAGATCGACTTAACAGATGAGAACGCTTCCAGAAAAGATCTGAAAGTGACGGAAGGAAAAGTGGAATTTAAGGATGTTGCATTTAGCTACAGCAATGAGGGCGGCGAGAAGATCCTGGAACACATTAATTTCACTGCGGAACCTGGAAAGGTTCTGGGTATCATTGGAACCACTGGAAGCGGCAAGACCTCTCTGGTGCAGCTGATTCCAAGACTTTACGATGTAACTGAGGGACAGGTGCTGGTAGACGGCGTGGATGTAAGAGAATATTCCTTAAAGAATCTGCGTGACGGTGTCGGTATGGTACTTCAGAAAAATGTCTTATTTTCCGGGACCATCGACGAGAACCTGCGCTGGGGCAATGATGAGGCCAGTGAGGAGGAAGTAAGAAGTGCAGCCGGGGCAGCTCAGGCAGATGGGTTTGTTACATCTTTCACAAAGGGGTATGATTCTGACCTGGGACAGGGGGGCTCTAACGTATCAGGCGGTCAGAAACAGAGACTCTGTATTGCCAGGGCATTATTAAAGAAGCCGAAGATCCTGATCCTGGATGACAGCACCAGTGCAGTCGATACTGCAACAGAAGCTAAGATCCGGGAAAGCTTCAGCACCACCTTAAAGGATACCACCAAGATCATCATTGCCCAGCGGATCGGTTCTGTGGAAAGCGCAGACAAGATCATCGTTCTGGACGATGGAAAAATCATCGGCATGGGAACCCATGAAGAACTGATGAAGAACTGTGAGGCTTACCAGGAGATCTATTACTCACAGAGAGACCGTGAGAAGGAGGTAAGCGCATCATGAGCATGACAGCAAATGAAAAAAGACGGATGGAAAGCTTAAAGCACCGTTACGGCAGAGAAGTGGCAGCTCCAAAACGCGGTATGGGGCATGGACCGGGAGGTCCTGGAGGCGGCCGTATGGCAAAAGGAACGCCAAAGAACAATAAAGCAACCATAAAACGTCTGATGGGTTACTTAAATGAAGATAAATCTAAGATGATGCTGGCGTTTTTCTGTGTGATCGTCAATACCGTAGCCAGTCTGGCGGGTTCCTATATGCTCCGCCCGATCATCAACACTTACATTGCCCCGACTGACGGAAGCCGCGGCGATGTGGCGGGACTGGCAAAAGCTCTGGTAGTGTTGGCTCTGGTCTATGCAGTTGGCGTGGCAGCAAACTATGCTCAGGCAAAGGTTATGCTGACTGTAGCCCAGAATGCCCTGCAGAAGATCCGTGACGATCTGTTTACGAAGATGCAGAATCTTCCGGTCCGTTTTTACGATACCAACAATAACGGTGATTTAATGAGCCGTTTCACCAACGATGTGGATACCATCGGTCAGATGCTTTCCAACACATTAGTACAGTTGTTTTCCGGCGCTTTAAGCATTATTGGAACCCTGTTTTTGATGATCTACACCAATCTTTATCTGACTGTAGTGACGATCATTATGATCCCGTTGATGATGAAGGCGGGCGGTATGGTTGCCAGACGCAGCCAGAAATATTTCTCTGCCCAGCAGACTTCTCTTGGCGCGGTGAATGGCTATATTGAAGAAATGATCAGTGGACAGAAGGTCATCAAGGTATTCTGTCATGAGAATGTGGCAAAGGAAGAATTTGCCTTGTTAAATAAAGACTTAAGAGATAACCAGATCAAAGCCCAGTTCTTTGGAGGTATCATGGGTCCGGTGATGGGAAATTTAAGCCAGGTGAATTATTCCCTGACAGCCTGCATCGGCGGTCTGTTATGTATCTTTAAAAATTTTGATGTCGGTGGTCTGACCGTGTTTTTAAATTTCTCCAGACAGTTCAGCCGTCCGATCAATGAGATCTCCATGCAGGTCAGCAATGTATTCTCAGCACTGGCTGGTGCAGAACGTGTGTTTGCTATCATGGATGAGCAGCCGGAACAGGCAGATGATGCAGATGCCGTGACTCTCCAGCCGATGACCGGCCATGTAGAATTAAAGGATGTCACCTTTGGTTACACGCCGGACAAGGTGATCTTAAAGAATATCAGTTTGTATGCAAAGCCTGGACAGAAGATCGCTTTTGTTGGTTCTACCGGTGCAGGAAAGACCACGATCACCAACCTTCTGAATCGTTTCTATGATATCCAGTCTGGTTCGATCACGATTGATGGAGTGGATATCCGGCATCTCAAGCGGGATGAGTTAAGAAGAAATATCGCGATGGTGCTGCAGGATACGCATCTGTTTACAGGAACCGTCCGGGAAAATATCCGTTACGGAAGACTGGATGCGACAGATGAAGAGGTGATCCAGGCTGCAAAGACGGCTTCTGCCCATTCCTTTATCATGCGTCTGCCTCATGGCTATGACACGATGCTTGAGGGCGACGGCGCAAATTTAAGCCAGGGCCAGAGACAGCTCTTAAACATTGCCCGCGCAGCGATTTCCAAAGCGCCGATCCTGATCTTAGATGAGGCGACCAGTTCTGTTGATACGAGAACCGAGAAGCACATCGAAAAGGGCATGGACCGTCTGATGGCAGACCGCACGACTTTCGTGATCGCCCACCGGCTTTCTACTGTCCGCAATGCCAATGCGATCATGGTTCTGGAACAGGGGCAGATCATCGAACGAGGTGATCATGAGGATCTGCTTGCCATGAGGGGACGGTATTATGAGCTGTATACGGGACTGAAGGAATTAGATTAGGGGTTGAAAACAGTTAGTAACAAAAAGCATATTTTTGTAGATAAAAAGCACTTTCTTCGGAAAGTGCTTTTTTCTATAATAGGATTAATGGGAAAGGTGTTGCTTCCGATACTGGAGCGGAGTGATACGTTCCTTTTCCCGAAAGATCTTTAAGAAGTTATTCACATTGATATAGCCTACGGATTCTCCGATCTGTGCGATGCTGAGGTCCGTGGTGAGCAGAAGCTTTTTGGCCTCTGTGATCCGGAACAGGAGCAGGTATTCCTTGAAGGTAATTCCAACGATTTCCTTAAAGGCCAGAGACAGCGTGTGACGGTTGAGGAAACACTGGTCAGCAATCTCCTGAAGAGTCAGCTTCCGGTTGAAATGCCTGCTGACATAGATCTGGGCATTCAAAACTGCAGCAGACAGAGAGCTGGAGTCTTCCATGGGGAAGGCATTTGGATAGAGCCGGTACAGGCTGATCAGGATCGAAAGGAGCAGGGCAATACTCTGGAGAGTATAAAAATCAGGTTGTTTTTCATACTCATCAGCGTTCTTTTGAAAAAATGGAAGAAAATACGCTAACTGCTCCTCGTTTAACTGGACTACATGAGAAAAATATTCCGGCCGCTGCATAAAGATAGAAGCCAGACGAGGCTCATTTAAATGGGAGAGGAGCAGATCACTGGAGACAGAAAGGACGTAGCGGCAGTAAGGCTCCTTTACGATGCAGAACTGGTGCTGTTCCAGGCGGCTGATAAAAAGCAGACTTCCGCGTTGGAGCGGATACGTTCTATCATGGATCTGAACCTGTGCAGAACCATCTGTGACCAGGATCATCTCATATTCAAAATGAGCGGACGGATTTAAGATGTGGCTGGCGATGGTATCAGAATAAAAACAACTGATCTCAGGAATGTGTGTGCAATCCATACAGGTACCTGCTTTCTAAAGGATAAAAATCAAAAAGTTGATTTTTGCTTGTGATTGTGAAGGAATTGAATCATTACGATCTTAGTATAAAGCAAGAAGAAGAAAAATTCAAAGATTAAATGGAGGAATGTGAAGATGCAGCATGAACGTTTTCATTACCGGACACTGGATGAATTAAAAGAAAAGGCAAAGGAGCTTGAAATCCAGCTTCCTCTGGCAAAGGACACGAAGATCCTGATGACACCGTATACCTTTGGACATGTGACACTTCCGAACCGGGTCGGCATTGCGCCGATGGAGGGTGCAGATGGACTTCCGGACGGTTCGCCTTCGGAGCTTACGGTCAACCGTTATGTGAGAGAAGCAGAGGGTGGAAGTGGCATGATCTGGTTTGAAGCGATTTCTATCGTACCAGAGGGAAGATCAAGTCTCCATCAGCTGATGCTGACCAGAGATAATCTGGACGCATATAAGAAAATGACGGAAGCAGTGAAGGAGGCGGGACGAAGAGCCAATGGCTTTGCTCCGTATCTGGTGATGCAGGCCAATCACAGCGGCCGCTATTCCAATCCACAGGGAAAACCGGCTCCGATGATCGCATACCGTCATCCGGAATATGAAAAATTAAGAAAGGCAGATGACAGCTGCATCGTGTCGGATGATTATCTGAAATCTCTGGAGGAGAAATTCGGGGAAGCGGCATGGCTCGCGAGAGAGGCTGGCTTTGATGCGGTGGATATCAAATCCTGCCATGGTTATCTGCTGGCAGAGTTATCCTCTGCCTATATCCGCCCTGGCATGTATGGCGGAAGCTTTGAAAACAGAACCAGACTGCTGCGCAACGGGATCCAGGCGGCAAAGGCTTATGAGACAGATCAGTTTCTGGTGACTGCCCGGATCGGCATTTACGATGGCTTTGCATATCCGTATGGCTTTGGTGTCAAGGAAGGAGAGGGAATCATTCCAAACTTAGAAGAACCGATCCGGCTGATCCGTGAGCTTCACGAGGACTACCAGATGCCGATGGTGAATCTGACCATGGGCAATCCTTACGTGAGCATCCATGTGACCCGTCCATATGATATGGGCAAATATATCCCGGATGAGCATCCACTTTATGGGATCGCCAGAATGATCCATGGGATCGGAGAAGTGAAAAAAGCAGTGCCGCAGATGGCAATCTCTGCATCTGCTCCTACCTATCTAAGACAGTATTCCGATCTGTATGCGGCAGGAGCAATCGAAGAGGGACTTTGTGACCAGATGCTGTTTGGGCGTTTATCCTTTGCGGATCCGGATTTTCCAAATCAGATCCGGGATACCGGACGGATCGATCCCAAAAAGGTGTGTGTGACATGCGGAAAGTGCGGGGATCTGATCCGTGCAGGGAAACCGACCGGATGTGTGGTGAGAAATCCAGGGAATTATCTGAAATATTATCGGGAATATCAGGAGGAGAATTGATGAAACGGACAGCAATCGTCACAGGAGGAAGCCGTGGGATCGGGCTTGCGATCGCAAAACAGCTGGGGCTTGACGGGTATCAGGTGGTGGTATTTGCCACGAAGCCCTTAGAAGCCTGTATGGAGCATCTAAAAGAGTTAGAGGAAGCAGGGATCACCTGGCATTATGTTTCTGGAACGATCGATAACCGGGAGGACCGGAAGCGGCTGGTGGAGGAGACCCTTGAGACATTTGGCAGGATCGATGTGCTGGTCAACAACGCTGGTGTGGCACCACTTGTAAGGGCAGATCTTCTTGAGATGACGGAAGAAAGCTATGACCGTGTGATGGGGATCAATGCCAAGGGAACCATGTTTTTGACACAGCTGGTGGCCAATCAGATGTTAAAACAGGAGGTGATCGGAAGAAAGCGTGGAACCATTGTGAATGTAGGCTCCTGCTCTGCTGAGGTTTCTTCCATCAGCCGCGGTGAGTATTGCATTTCCAAGAGTGCCATCGCCATGATCACGAAGCTATTTGCCGACCGTCTGGCAGGAGAAGGAATCTTGGTCCATGAGGTACGCCCAGGCGTCATCATGACGGATATGACCAGCACAGTGAAGGAAAAATATGACCGACTTATCGCAGAAGGAACCTTTCCGATCCCAAGATGGGGGACACCGGAGGATGTTGCTGGTGCGGTAAGTGCCCTTTGCTCCGATCAATTCTTGTATACAACGGGCAATTATATCGATATTGATGGTGGTTTTCATATAAAAAGACTGTAGGAGAGCATGAGAATGGATGTAAGAGAGATTCACACCGTAGTGGTTGGTTCAGGTGCAGCAGGACTGAATGCCGCGGACAGGCTTTTTCAGTATGGAGTCCGGGATCTGGCGCTCGTGACAGAGAACATGAATTGGGGAACCTCGCGTAATACAGGCTCCGATAAGCAGACGTACTATAAGCTGTCTCTGGCAGGGGATGCACCTGACAGTGTGCGGAAGCTGGCGCAGGTGTTGTATGATGGTGGCTGCGTGGACGGTGAACATGCCTTGTGTGAAGCGGCGTTGTCCTGTCAGGGATTTTTTAAGCTGGTAGAGCTCGGGGTGCCATTTCCGCATAATGTCTACGGGGAATATGTGGGATATAAGACGGATCACGATCCGAATGACCGGGGAACCAGTGTGGGACCGTATACATCGCGGTATATGACAGAGAAGCTGGAGCAGGCAGTCCGTGAAAAGAAGATCGAGATCCTGGATCATCATCAGGTGATCCGCATCTTAAGTGATGGAGAAAAATTGTTTGGGATCCTGTGCATGAACACAAAAAATGGAGCACATCTGCTGATCCGCTGCACGAATCTGGTCTATGCCACAGGCGGGCCGGCCGGGATTTATGGACAGAGTGTGTATCCGGTCAGCCAGCATGGTGCGAGTGGTCTGGCATTTGAGGCTGGTGTGAAAGGAAAAAACCTGACGGAGTGGCAGTATGGACTGGCCTCCTTACATCCAAGATGGAATGTCAGTGGAAGCTATATGCAGGTGCTTCCACGGTTTGTCTCTACTGATCAGAGTGGAGATGATCCGCAGGAGTTTTTATTAGACTATTACCCGGACACCAAAGCGGCGATGAATATGATCTTTTTAAAGGGATATCAGTGGCCATTTGATGCCAGAAAGGTCGCAGATGGTTCATCCATGATCGATCTGTTGGTTTACCGGGAGATCTTCGTAAAAGGAAGACGCGTATGGCTGGATTACCGGGATAATTGCGGCGGAAAAGAAGTGGATTTCCAGGGACTTTCTGAGGAGTGCCGCACGTATCTTGAACGGGCAGGGGCCTGTCAGGAAACACCGATCGAGCGCTTATGGCAGTTAAATCCGCTGGCAGTTGATTTTTATAAGGAGCATGGCGTGGATCTGGCACACGAGATGCTGGAGGTGGCGGTCTGTGCGCAGCATAACAACGGCGGACTGGCTGTGGATGGCTGGTGGCAGACGAATATCAGGGGAATTTTTGCAGTTGGAGAGGCAGCAGCGACGCATGGCATCTACCGACCGGGTGGAAGCGCCTTAAATTCCGGTCAGGTCGGCTCTACAAGAGCAGCCCAGTATATTGCAGCGCATAAAGAGGAAAAACGAAGCTGGAGCCAGGAAGAAATGGAACGGTTGCTCAGACTTGCGGACGAACGGATCTGTCTTGGACAATGGGCCGCCCAAAAGAATTCAGGATATTGGAAAGAACAGGAAAAAAAGGCTGCGATGCAGATGAGCCAGGCGGCAGCGATGCTGCGAGATCCGGAAGCGATCGAAGAGATGCTGGAAGAGATCTGTGCAGAGCGGGAACAGTGGCAGGATAGAAAGGCTGCGCAAGCGGTCACTGTGCCAGCTGGATGGACAGAAGAAGCAGCATGGTATCGGTATTATGATCAGCGGCTGTGTCAGCAGATGTATCTCTCCGCAATGAAAGAATACCGTCTGTCTGGTGGAAAAAGCCGGGGTTCTGCCATTTATCAGGATGAGAACGGTGCGGTCACCATACCGGACCTGGTACGTTTTTCCCTGGATGGAGAGGATGGGCTGGCGCATCAGGAACAGATCCAGGAGATCTGGTTATGCCCATCGGGAACATGTGAAGCCAAGATGCGTCTGCGCCACCCGTTAGGAGAGATACCGGCGCCAGGTGCATTTGAGACGGAGTGGAGTGCTTATCGAAATAAAAGTATCTATGAAGGATGATGATAAATATGGAAGAAAAAACATGTGTGAAGGTTGTATTGATCGGCGTAGGCGGCTATGGCAAGTTCTATCTGCGTGAAATGGAGAAAAGGACCCAGGATCCGTCAGTGATCTTGGAGGGAGTCTGCGATGTGATGCCGGATGTGGAAAAGCAGAATCCATTTCTTCTGGAACATGGGATTCCGGTTTACCGGGAGATTGAACAGTTCTATGAAGAGCATGATGCGGATCTGGCGGTGATCTCAACTCCGATCCCTCTGCATTTTGAGCAGGTTGTGAAGTGCTTAAAACACGGCTCAGATGTGCTGATCGAAAAACCCCTGTGCAGCAGTGTTGAGGAAGCACTGGAGATGGCGCAGATCGAGAAGGAAACTGGTCATTTTGTGGCGGTTGGCTATCAGATGAACTATTCACCGGTCACAAGAGAGTTAAAAAACAGGATCTTAAACGGTGAATTCGGCAATCCGGTCGTGTTGAAAACGATCCATGGTTTTAAACGCGGAAAGGCATATTATCATAGAAATAACTGGGCCGGAAAACGCACACTCCACGGTCATCTTGTTAATGACAGTCCGGTAAATAATTCCAATGCCCACCAGTTCCAGAATATGCTCTTTTTGCTGGGAGATCAGATGGATCATTCAGCAACAGTGACCGAGGTAAAAGCAGAATTGTACCGGACAGATCCGGAGGTGGAAAATTTTGATACTGCAGCACTCTGTGTGAGGACGGCATCCGGTGTCCCGGTCTGGTATTACACGACGCATAACTGTCTCCATGAAGAATTGGGACCGGTTTCGGAGTTTCATTTTGAAAAGGCAGTGATCCGGTTGAATCCCGAACGGATCGATCATGAACACGGAAATTATCAGATCTGCTGGAAGGATGGACGGATCGAAGAGGCCGGTGCGATGCCTGAATCAGGCGAGAGCTTTAAATTAGATGAAGCGATCACCTGTGCAAAAAAGAATCAGAATGGAGAAAAGCAGCATCCTGTCTGCACGATCCAGGCAGCACTTTCACATCTGGAGACGGTAAGACGCTTATCCGAACTGGAGATTTGTGACATCGACCGGGATATGGTAGAAGAGGAGCATATCAATGGTGTGATCTATTATCATGTCAAAAATATAGAAAAAGTGTTTTCTGATTGTTTTGACCAGGAAAAATATCCATCTCAGGTCATGTCCGGATGGAAATAAATAATGAAAATTCCTAATAATAACATATAAAAATCTTATAAATAAAGCGTATAATAAACAAAAATTTCACAAACTTTTTACAAGATAGAAAACGTAAAACCGTGAGAAACAGGATGAAAAGCACTAGACAGGGGGGACTTTTTCCCTTTGTCTGGTGCTTTTTTAACAATAAAACAGTAAATATGCGGGATTTAGTAATTGAGAAGATTTCTAAATTATGCTATACTTGGCGGGATGGCAAAGTGTGTAATTTGCCAAAAAAGATAGAAAAATGTATAGAAAGAGGGTTGGCTAAATGGGATTAGCTACATTTAAAGGCGGCATTCACCCATATGAGGGAAAAGAATTGTCCGAGAACCAGCCGATTGAAGTTCTGGTGCCAAAGGGAGAGATGGTTTATCCGTTATCCCAGCATATCGGAGCTCCTGCCACTGCACTGGTAAAAAAGGGTGACCAGGTGCTGGTAGGCCAGAGAATCGGAGAGCCAGGTGGTTTTGTTTCTGCCCCAGTGATCAGTGCCGTATCCGGTACTGTAAAAGCAGTGGAGAAACGCCGTGTGGTCAACGGAACCATGGCAGACTGTATCGTAATTGAAAACGACGGTTCTTACACAAAGGTGGAAGGTCTTGGGGAAGACCGTGACGCCACAAAGCTGTCTAAAAAAGAGATCATCGACATTGTAAAAGATGCCGGTATCGTAGGTCTCGGCGGTGCAGGATTCCCGACACACGTAAAATTATCTCCAAAGGAGCCGGAGAAGATCGAGTACGTGATCGTGAATGGAGCAGAATGTGAGCCATATCTGACTTCTGATTATCGTGTGATGATGGAAGAGCCGGAGAAGGTTGTTGCAGGCTTAAAAGTTATGCTTCAGTTATTTGACAATGCAAAAGGTGTGATCGCCATTGAGAATAACAAGCCAGAAGCAATTAAGAAGATGAAGGAGCTGGTGAAGGACGAGCCTCGCATAGAAGTGTGTGAGCTTCTGACCAAGTACCCACAGGGTGGTGAGCGTACCCTGATTTATGCGGTAACCGGACGGAAGGTGAATTCCTCCATGCTTCCGGCAGATGCTGGCTGTATCGTAGACAACGTAGATACCGTATGCGCGATTTACATGGCAGTATGCAAGACTACGCCTCTGATGCGGCGTATTGTGACTGTAACTGGTGATGCAATCGCTAATCCGAAGAATTTCAGCGTTCTGTTAGGAACGAACTATCAGGAAGTGATCGAGGCAGCAGGCGGCTTTAAGCAGGATCCAGAGAAAGTGATCTCCGGAGGCCCGATGATGGGTATGGCGATGTTCACCTTAGATGTTCCGGTTGCTAAGACTTCTTCCGCAATTACCTGCCTGACCAAAGACCAGGTAGCTGAGATGGAGCCGACAGCCTGCATCCGCTGCGGACGCTGTGTTTCCGTGTGTCCGGAAAACTTAGTTCCGCAGAAGATGATGAAGGCTGCCATGAAGCATGATCTGGAGCAGTTTAAGAAGTTAAATGGTATGGAATGTGTGGAATGTGGCTGCTGTTCCTGGATCTGTCCGGCGAGAAAGCAGTTAACCCAGGCATTTAAGGAAATGCGCGTGGCTGTTCGCAACAGCGCGAGAAAATAGGGAGGGATGAATCATGAATCATTTATTAAACGTATCATCATCACCTCATGCAAGAAGCAGTGTGCTGACAAGGAACCTGATGTGGGATGTCGTGATCGCCATGATTCCTGCAAGTGTATTTGGTGTATATCAATTTGGATGGAAGGCTCTGCTGGTCCTGATCGCTACCGTAGCCAGCTGCGTGCTCAGTGAGTATGTGTTTGAGCGTGTGACCGGAAGACCGATCACGATCAGTGATGGAAGTGCAGTAGTAACCGGTATGATCCTGGGCTTAAATATGCCTCCGGAGATCCCGGTATGGATCCCGGTATTGGGCGGTGTGTTTGCAATCGTCATCGTAAAACAGTTATACGGTGGTCTTGGACAGAACTTTATGAACCCGGCCCTGGCTGCCAGATGCTTCCTTCTGATCTCTTTTGCGAACCAGATGTCTTCCTTTACCTTAGATGGCGTATCAACGGCAACTCCGTTAAGCTTCTTGAAAAAGGGAGAGAGTGTGGATGTGGCAGCGATGTTCATCGGTAAGATTCCGGGAACGATCGGTGAGGTATCAGTAGTTGCCCTGTTGATCGGTGCAGCTTACCTGCTGGCGAAAAAGGTCATCACCATCCGTATTCCTGCAGCTTACCTGCTCTCTTTTGCTGTATTTGTATTTATCTTCGGACAGCACAACCTTACATATGTACTGGCTCATTTATGCGGCGGTGGTCTGATCTTTGGTGCGTTCTTTATGGCAACGGATTATGTGACCAGCCCAATTACTCCACGGGGCCAGATCTTATTCGGAATCCTGTTAGGTGTTCTGACTGGTCTGTTCCGTATCTTCGGCGGTTCCGCAGAGGGTGTATCCTACGCGATCATCATCAGCAACCTGTTAGTTCCGTTGATTGAGAAGGTCACTCTTCCGGTGGCATTTGGAAAGGAGGCCAAGAAATCATGAGTAAAGGTGGATTTATGAAAGACGCTCTGATCCTGTTTGCCATCACTTTAGTAGCTGGCGCATGTCTGGGTGGTGTTTATGAGATCACCAAGGATCCGATCGCAGCAGCCAATCAGGCGGCGAAGGAGCGTGCGTTCCGTGAAGTTTTAGCAGATGCAGACAGCTTTGCGATGGATGACTATAGCGCAGCACTGGATAAGGTAAATACAGAGGTCAAAGAACTTGATTTTGGCAATGTATCCGTAGACGAGTGCGCAACCGGTATGGACGCTTCCGGCGCAGCCATCGGCTATGTAGTGACCGCAACTTCCAAAGACGGTTACGGCGGCGATGTGACTGTATCCGTCGGTATCACCACCGACGGCGAGGTAAAGGGAATCGAGTTCCTGACCTTAAATGAGACGGCTGGTCTTGGTATGAACGCTTCTAAACCGGAGTGGAAAGGCCAGTTTGCAGACAAAAAAGTAGAGCAGTTTTCTGTTACAAAATCCGGTTCCACTTCTGATGAAGAAATCGATGCCATCAGTGGTGCGACCATTACGTCCAACGCAGTGACAAATGCAGTGAATACTGCACTGTATTTTGTCAATAACTGCGTGGCACAGTAGGAGGTGGGAAGCATGAACAAATATATCGAACGTTTATATAACGGTATCATCAAAGAAAACCCAACCTTCGTCCTGATGTTAGGTATGTGTCCGACTCTGGCAACCACAACCACAGCCATCAACGGTCTTGGTATGGGTCTGACGACAACAGCAGTTCTGATTTTCTCCAACCTGTTGATCTCAGCATTGCGGAAGATCATTCCAGATCGCGTGCGTATCCCGGCATACATCGTAATTGTAGCTTCTCTGGTAACGATCGTACAGTTATTATTGCAGGCATATATCCCAAGCCTGAACGAGTCTCTGGGTATCTTTATCCCTCTGATCGTTGTAAACTGTATCATTCTGGGCCGTGCCGAGGCTTATGCAGCGAAGAACGGTCCGATCGAGTCCGCATTTGACGGTCTTGGCATGGGACTTGGCTTTACCGTTGGCCTTACCTGCATCGCGATCTGCCGTGAGATCTTAGGTTCCGGCTCTGTGTTTGGTTTTCCGTTTATCCCAGAGGCTTACAACATCCGTATCTTTGGTCTGGCTCCAGGTGCATTCTTCGTACTTGCAGTTCTGACTGCACTGCAGAATAAGTTTAAGATGCCAAGTGCTACCAACGGAAGTGTTCCACATTCTGCACTTGCCTGCGGCGGCGATTGTATGCACTGCAGCGGCGCTTCCTGTTCCTCTAACCATGCGACCTTAGAAAATATCCGTGTAGAGGCAGAAAAAGAGGCAGCAGCAAAAAAAGCAGCAGCACTTGCGGCAAAGCAGAAAGCAATGGCCGAGAAACAGGCGGCTGAAAAACAGGATAAGAAAGAAGATTAAGGAGGAGCAGAATAATGAAAGAACTGATTTTAGTTGTTGTTGGCGCTGCTCTGGTAAATAACATTATCCTGAGCCAGTTCCAGGGACTTTGTCCATTCCTTGGTGTTTCCAAGAAAACCGATACTGCGGCAGGTATGGGTATGGCAGTTATCTTCGTTATCACCCTGTCTTCTGCAGTGACCAGCCTGATCTATAGCTTTGTGCTGGTTCCGTTAAATGTAACATATCTGCAGACCATCGCATTTATTCTGGTCATTGCCGCTTTGGTACAGTTTGTTGAGATGTTCCTGAAGAAGAGCATGCCATCCCTGTACCAGGCGTTGGGCGTATTCCTTCCTCTGATCACGACCAACTGTGCAGTATTAGGTTCCGCCCTGACCAACGTACAGAAAGAATACAACTTCATTTTCAGCGTATTTAACGGTCTGGGAACTGCAGTTGGATTTACCATTGCCATCGTACTGTTAGCAAGCATCCGCGAGAGTATCGAGGACAATGACATTCCATATAACTTCAAGGGATCTCCGATCGTACTTGTGACTGCCGGACTGATGGCGATCGCATTTATGGGATTTTCCGGTCTTATATAGGAAGGAGCGTATAGAATATGACGGGTTTGCTTTGTGCGGCTGGCATTATCGGTGCCATCGGTATCATTATCGGTGTGCTCCTTGGAATTGCCAGTGAAAAGTTTAAAGTAGAGGTAGATGAAAAGGAAGTTTTAGTACGTGCAGAACTTCCTGGCAATAACTGCGGTGGCTGCGGTTTCCCGGGCTGCGACGGTCTGGCGGCTGCCATTGCTGCAGGCACAGCTCCGGTTAATGGCTGTCCGGTCGGTGGAGCTGCAGTTGCAGACAAGATTGCAGCGATCATGGGTGTTTCAAGCGGAGCAAGTGTCAAGAAGGTTGCCTTTGTCAAATGTAAAGGCACCTGCGATAAGAGCCGCGTGAAATATAACTATTATGGAATCGATGACTGCCAGAAGGCTTCGGTTATCCCTGGTTCCGGTGATAAGGCATGTGCTTACGGATGTATGGGCTATGGCTCCTGCGTAAAAGCATGTCAGTTTGATGCGATCCATGTGGTAGACGGCGTGGCTGTGGTTGATAAGGAGAAATGTGTAGCCTGTGGCAAATGTGTGGCTGCCTGTCCAAAACGCCTGATCGAGCTGGTGCCTTATACGGCAGAGCATCTGGTTCAGTGTTCTTCCCATGACAAGGGACCGGCTGTGAAGAAGGTCTGCGAGGCTGGATGTATCGGATGTACCCTGTGCACCAAGCAGTGTGAATCTGATGCCATCCATATGGAAAACAATGTAGCAGTGATCGATTACAGCAAGTGTACGAATTGCGGTAAATGTGCTGCAAAGTGTCCTGCAAAGGTGATCATCTGATGTAACTATTCAGTACCTTCATAGTTACAAGGGCGTGTGAAAAAATGATTTCTCATTTCTTCACACGCCCTTGTTTATGCTTATTTGTCGTTTCCAACTACTTTCGCGATCATCTGGTTCGGCAGGCAGACGATCATCTCACCGTTGTGGGAGATATGACCCTGATGGATACAGATTTTATCCGGACAGGACGCCTCAGTACAGGAGACCTGGCCGTCTTTGACGGTGATGGTATTGAAGCCGCCCAAGGCATTGGGAATCTCATAGGTTCCGTCCTTGGAGATGTCTACAGTCTCTACCACTTGACCGAAGGAACTGATCTCCACAGTTACAGCCGGAGCCTGGTGGATGATACGGTAGCCGATGAAGCTGATGGCAGCTATGGAAAGGAATGCGGTCACGAGGATCACATCCCATTTATTCATGTTCTTTTTAAGCGTTTTCATGTAAAGATTATCTCCAGTTTGTTTAGAAAAATCCAGTCACATAATTATAGCATAAAAAGGGAAAATGGCAATAGAAAAAGCAAGGAAGCCCATGGCAACAGAAAAACGTGGAAGCTTATGATACAGAAAAAGCATTGAAGTCCATGATAGAATATGATAGAATCGATACAGTGCATGAATGAGGATTTTCTGGAGTGAAGATCCCGTATGATGCGGCAGTGTCAGAAGATTGAGAATGGTATATTGGAATATGAGAAATAAGACAGCAAAATGGGTAGCGCTTTATGGCATGTTGATCAGCCTGGCATTTATTTTCAGTTATATCGAGGCTGTGATCCCCATTCCGATTCCGGTTCCGGGCGTGAAACTGGGCCTTGCGAATCTGGTGTCGATCATAGGATTATACACGGTAGGGATCAGCGGTACGATAGCGGTATCACTGGTTCGTATTGTTTTAGTTGGATTTACATTCGGTAACCTTTCCAGCATGATATACAGTCTGGCTGGTGGGACAGTCAGCCTGATCCTCATGATTTTATTAAAGAAAACCGGAAAATTCAGTCAGATTGGTGTCAGCATCATTGGCGGTATTGGACATAATATCGGCCAGTTAACGGCAGCAGTGCTGATTACAGAAACCGCAGGCGTTTTCTATTATCTGCCGTTTCTGATAGTTGCAGGAGTGATCGCGGGAGCGGTCATAGGACTTCTTGGCGGGATGGTGACAGACAGGATCCAGAATGTAGAAAAATGGTTGTAACTCAAGTATTTCTGGAAGATCAGCCGCAGAAGTAAGTGCAGAAAAGGTTATTGTTCACGGGTAGGCATTTTCTGAACTGAAAATGCCGTATGATACAGTGGTGGTAACAGATTTTGCCGATTTGAAATGCGAAGCATCGGCAAAATCCGTTGCTGTTTGCGCAACGCGTGAACAGTAACCAGAAAAGTACATCATATAAATGGGAGGTATTGATTATGGTTTATGGGGCAGTAAAGAAACTGGTACAGTATGGATTGGATACGGGACTGATCACAGAGGTGGATCGAATTTATGCCACCAATCAGATTCTGGATGTGCTGAAGCTGGATGATTACGAAGATACGGATATTTCAGGAGAAGAGATTGGCCTGGAGCAGGTTTTAGAGGAACTGATGGATTATGCCCATGAGACAGGTGTTCTGCCTGAGGATAGCGTTACCTACCGGGATTTGTTTGATACCCGCCTGATGAATTGTCTGATGCCAAGACCAAGTGAGGTTGTGGACAAGTTCTGGCGCCACTATGAGAACTCCCCGGTGGAAGCTACGGATTATTTTTACAAATTAAGCCAGGACTCCAATTACATCCGCAGATACCGTGTCTGCAAGGACTTAAAATGGAAAGCAGAGACCAAGTTTGGTGATCTGGATATTACCGTAAACTTATCCAAACCAGAGAAAGATCCAAAAGCCATTGCTGCGGCAAAACTGGCAAAACAGAGCGGTTACCCTAAATGCCTGCTCTGCATGGAGAATGTAGGCTATGCCGGAAGAGCCAATCATCCGGCACGCAATAATCACCGGGTTATTCCAATCACGGTTAATAACAGCCAGTGGGGCTTCCAGTATTCTCCATACGTGTATTACAATGAGCACTGCATCGTATTTAACGGTCAGCATGTGCCTATGAAGATCGAGAAACAGACCTTCCAGAAGTTATTTGATTTTGTAAAAATGTTCCCGCACTATTTTCTGGGCTCCAATGCGGATCTGCCGATCGTAGGCGGTTCTATTTTAAGCCATGACCATTTCCAGGGTGGACATTATACCTTCGCCATGGCAAAGGCCGGGATCGAACAGCACTTTACCATGAAGGGCTTTGAGGATGTGGAGGCCGGGATCGTGTATTGGCCTATGTCTGTGCTTCGCCTGCGGGCAGAAGACCCAGACCGTCTGATTGAACTGGGAGACAGAGTTTTGAAGGCGTGGAGAGGTTATACCGACGAGGATGCATTTATTTACGCAGAAACTGACGGAGAACCACATAACACGATCACGCCGATCGCCAGAAAGAACGGAGACAGGTTTGAACTGGATCTGGTGCTGCGGAATAATATCACCACAGAAGAGTTCCCATTGGGCGTTTACCATCCACATCAGGAGCTGCATCATATCAAGAAGGAAAATATTGGCCTGATTGAGGTCATGGGACTGGCAGTTCTTCCATCCAGACTGAAAACAGAGTTACAGCTGTTAGCAGACTATATTGTAGAGGGGAAAGATATCCGTTCCGAGGAGTCTATCGCCAAGCATGCGGACTGGGTGGAGAAATTCCTTCCAGGGTATGACCGGGTTGACCGGGACAATGTGATGGAGATCCTTCAAAAAGAGGTAGGATTGGTCTTTGAACAGGTTCTGGAAGACGCCGGTGTTTATAAGTGTACAAAAGAAGGAAGAGAAGCCTTCGGCAGATTTTTAAGAAGTGTAGGATTTGTAGGATAGTATATATAGGGTATAAAAAAATAGTGTATAAAAGAAAGCCAGAACAGACTGCCATGGAAGGCAGATCTGTTCTGGCTTTTTACGTCTGTTCGTAACTATTCAGTACTTTCATAGTTACGTCTGTTCTTGGAATTCTATGAGTTGCCCCAGGCTTTGACTTTTCTTCTCTGCGGAGAAGGGAGAGTACCATAAGCCAGTGGATATAATCCATAGGCCATCAGTGCTGCGCCCATCACATCCACAATGGAATGCTGCTTCAGTACCATGGTAGATAAGCAGATGGATACGCATAAAACCAGGGAAGCAATCTTTACCAGGCGGAGCTTGCCTAATTCGTCGCTTTTACAGATGGTGATATGCACCACCAGAGAGTTGAATACATGGATACTTGGGAAAATGTTGGTGTTGGTGTCGGCCTTGTGAAGGACGGATATCATCCAGCAAAATACATTTTTACCTGGATCAACAACGGTCCGCAGATCCGTTCCGTTCGGAAAGATCGTGCAGATCACCAGACTTAAGGTCATGCCGGTGAACAAATAAATGCATAAGCGATAGTAGGTCTGTTTGTTCTTAAAAAAGAAAAACAGAATCGTTCCGGCTACATAGACGAACCATAGCAGGTAAGGGACGATAAAATACTCACTAAATGGGATCAGATCATCAAGCGCCGTATGGATCACGTAGTAATCCCTGGTAACAGTCTTTTCCAGGTAAGAGAACCATGGAAGATAGATAAATGCGTAAGACAGAATCCATATATGGCTGTAACGCTTTAACTTTTCTATCATAAAATACAACCTTTCTATCATAAAGTATTGGGTTGACAAGTAATATTTTCTTTAACGTTTTTGGATTATATCACAACAAAAAAAAGTCGGCAAGATACTTTATGGAATGTTAAGAAAATTGTATGTGGAAGATCACAGATTGATTCCTTTTTTATTCTATGGTAGAATAGGGACTTGAAAATGACAATGAGAAAGGAAACGATCGGTGAAGAAAAGAAGAGAATATGTGGCAGTGTTGGCTTTTCTGGCGGCGATCATTGGGATAAGCGGTTGTTCCAGACAGAAAGAGGAGAAACTGACCAAATACGATACCCAGTTTTTTGAATTGTTTGATACAGTGACCAGTGTGACCGGGTATGCCAGGGATGAAAAGACTTTTCAGTCCTATGTGGATGTATTTTATGATGAATTAAAGGAATATCACCAATTATATGATATTTACAATGATTATGAGGGGATCAATAATATTAAGACCATCAACGATCATGCAGGCATCGAACCGGTTGGGGTGGATGACAAGATCATCCAGATGCTGGAAGAGGCCGTGGACATATATGAATTGACCGATGGAAACATGAATGTTGCCATGGGAAGCGTGCTTTCTATCTGGCATGAGTACCGGGAAGCCGGATTGAAACATCCAGAGCAGGCCCAGCTTCCGCCTCAGGAAGAGCTGGAAGAGGCGGCGAAGCACATGGACATCCGAAAAATGGTGATCGACCCGGAGAAAAAGACGGTTTATCTGGAAGACCCGGATATGAGTCTGGATGTAGGAGCAATCGCTAAGGGGTACGCAGCAGAGATGGCCAGCCGGAAAGTGGAAGAGGCAGGCTTAAAGCATGCCCTGATCAGCGTCGGTGGAAATATTCGCTGTATCGGAACGAAGCCAGATGGACAAAAATGGGTCGTTGGTGTCCAAAACCCGGATACTACTTCCGGTGAACGGTATCTGCACCGCCTGGGGCTGGACGGGATGTCTTTAGTGACCAGTGGAACCTATCAGCGGTATTATACGGTTGATGGGGTGAATTATCACCATATCATTCATCCGAAGTTATTAAAGCCCTGGGACCGTTATTCATCCGTTTCTATTTTAAGTGCGGATTCCGGAATGGCGGACGCTTTGGCAACGGCGGTGTTTAATATGGAATTGGAAGATGGCAAGAAGCTGATCGAATCTCAGGATGGCGTGGAGGCTATGTGGATCGAGGCGGATGGAACGGAGCATTACAGCAGCGGATTCCAGAATGATATGCTGAATGATTAGAAGAATATAACAGCATAATTATAGAAGAAACGGGGACGTAAGATGAGACAGAATACGATGAAAAGCAGCTTTTTACTGGTATTGGCAGCATTTATCTGGGGTGTGGCATTTGTGGCCCAGAGCGTTGGTATGGATTATGTGGGGCCATTTACTTTTATTGGAGCAAGATATCTGATCGGTGGGCTGGTACTGATCCCATGTATCGCTTTTTTGAAAAAGCTTGGATATGGCGATGATGGGAATAAAAGCAAAACCCAGAAAAAAGAAGAGTTTCGGATCGGTGTGACGGGTGGTATCTTCTGCGGACTGGCACTTTTTATTTCCAGCAGTCTGCAGCAGATTGGTATTATGTATACAACTGTGGGAAAAGCAGGGTTCATCACGGCGCTTTATATTGTGATCGTACCGATCCTTGGTATATTTATGAAGAAAAAGGTATCCTGGACTATCTGGATCAGTGTGGCAGTGGCGGTGATCGGCATGTATCTGCTCTGCATTACAGATGGCTTTTCTATCGGAACCGGTGATATCTATGTATTTTTATGCGCCATTGGATTTTCCTTCCATATTTTAGTGATCGATCATTTCTCACCAAAAGCGGATGGCGTGCTGATCTCCTGCGTGCAGTTCTTTGTGGCTGGAATTCTGGGAACGATTGTGGCTTTTGCAGTGGAGACACCGGATCTTAAGTCTTTGTGTGCAGCGTGGGCGCCTGTGCTGTATGCAGGCATTTTGTCCAGTGGAGCTGGTTATACCCTTCAGATCGTAGGACAGAAGAATATGAATCCGGTGGTGGCGTCCCTGCTATTGAGCCTGGAATCGGTATTTTCCCTGATCGCCGGATGGGTGCTTCTGGGTCAGAGGCTGTCAGTGAAGGAACAGTTTGGCTGCCTTCTGGTGTTCTGTGCAATCATTCTGGCACAGATTCCTGCTCCTAAAAAGAAAAAATGTTACTGTACATGGGTAGGCATTTTCTGAACTGAAAATGCCGTATGATACAGTGGTGGTAACAGATT
>OGEQ01000989.1_pt1 | contig 26065 bp, 25 predicted proteins | sample 1570731 | NCBI WGS metagenome assembly OGEQ01 (sample SAMEA2582132, study PRJEB24529) | metagenome | biome: Human gut stool | place: China | collected 2011
CGCTGCACCCATTCCATTTGACGGGTACGCTTCAATTCCTCGGTCACGCCCTCGGCAGCTTTCATCTGCTCCATGATGGTGTCTAACCGTTTCTGTGCCTGTTCGTTCAGGTCTGCAAGATATGTCCACAATTCCCCGGTCAGGGTCAATGTGTGTAATCTGGCTGGGCAGACTTCTCTTAAATATTCCCGGTGCATCCGTCCGTACTTTCCGATGGGGCGGTGTTCTTCCGGCAGCTTCAAGTCTGGGATGTAGTAATCTCCAACAAGGATATAATCAATTCCGTTTTCTGTTATTCTTGGTTTCAATTCGCTCATGTTCCTTACCTCCTGTGGAAGCAGGCTCGTCTGGTACTAACTCAATCACATCGGTAATCTCACAATTCAGCGTTTCGCAGATACGGGCTAATGTATCCATGCTGATGTGCTTTCCCTCTTTGCTCATGTTGGCAATCATATTCGTTGTCATACCAGCAGCAAGCCTTAAATCTTCTTTTCTCATATCACGCTCTAACAGTGTGTGCCAGAGTGGTTTATAGCTGATGTGCATATTGTTTTCCTGCCTTTCTATCCATACCACCGGGGCGGCTGCCCCGGCAGGAACTTTTCTCTTATTATAGCACCAATCTTGTGAAATCACAATTTATTCTTGTAGCCTGCCGCTGATACCGTCTGGATTGGCTTTTCCTTTCTTTTTGTTCCCTTTAATTAGCCATGAACTGCTTCATACCCTGACTCTTGGCAGAGGGGTTATCGCCGCCGTAGCCTTCCATGAGGTTCACGGCACCCCACACGCCCAGACCGGCACCCAGTGCCACGACCAGAGTCTTCAGAACATCCACTGCACTGTTAAAGAATTCCATAGTTTTGATCTCCTTTGTTTTGAAAAAGTGACCCTGCACACTCCTGAAATCTGTTTGTAAAAAGCCGAAAGCCACGGCGAAGGTTGATTTTCTGGCGTACTTTTGGGTCAATGGGTAAAAAATAACCGCTCGTCTTGTCAGGCGGGCGGGAGTGAATCGACATCCACCATGATGAAGGTATCATCCGGGTGGATTTTTTCTTTTCGGTTCAAGAACTTCTCGATATCGAGTGCGTTCTTAGGGTCATAATCGGATGTGTATTTGTAGTTTGGATGCTGCGTCAGGTCATATTTGTCTGAAAGAAAAGGTCTGACACCGCGCAGTTGGAGGATGCACTTGCCGCCATCCAGCACAGCCAGTTCATCGCGGCTCATGAGTTCGTGACCAAGTTTTTGATAGTTGGTGCCATAGCTGGGGCTGTTTCCGCGCGTATCGGAAGTATTAAACCCATCAATTGTTTCCTTGCCGAGTGTTTCGGACAATTCTTTCAAGGTGGTAGGTTCGCTGCCGCCAAGGAAAATCTGAGAATCCATGTTGCCGACAATCGTATCGGCATTATCTTTGTAGATGGCTTTCAACTGGCTGCGGGTCTGCAAAACCAAGCAAGCCGAAATCTCGCGGCTGCGGATGGTGGCTACCAGCTTTTCCAGCTGTGGAATCTGCCCGATGTTGGCACATTCGTCAATCAGGCACCGCACATGGACAGGCAGCTTGCCGCCGTACACATCATCAGCTTTGTCGCATAAGAGGTTGAAAAGCTGGGTGTAGATCATGGAAATCAGAAAGTTAAAGGTGCTGTCCGTATCGCTCATGATAAGGAACAAGGCTGTTTTCCGGTCGCCCAGTTTGTCCAACTCCAATTCATCGTACATGGTGGCGTCCCGGATCTCTTGAATATCAAAGGGCGAGAGGCGGGCACCGCAGGAAATGAGGATGCTCTTGGCGGTCTTACCTGCGGCTAACTTGTAAAGTTTATACTGGCGCACGGCAAAGGAATTGGGCTTTTTCTTGCCTAAATCCTCAAACAGCAGGTCAACCGGATTTTGATAGGTTTCATCGTCCTCGGATACCTGCATGGTGTTGAGCATTTCCAACAGTGTTGCGAAGTTTTGCTCCTCAACCGGGGCTTCATAGTGGAGATATGCGATAAGCGAAACGAGCAAAAGCCGCTCCGCCTTGTCCCAAAATGGGTCGGCTCCCTGACCCTCACCTTTTGTGTTGGTCATCAGTGCGGTCACGAGTTTCAGAACATCCTTTTCACTGTGGATATACGCCATGGGGTTATAGTGCATCGACTTGGAAAAGTTGATTGTGTTGAAGAATTTTAGCTTGTAGCTGTACTTTAACAGGGCCTTACCACATTCAACGCCGACTGTACCTTTCGGGTCGGTGACCACGAATGATACCGGAAAATCTTTGGAATTGCATTGCAGCAGATTCGGTTTCAGGACGAAGCGCGTTTTACCACTGCCAGAACCGCCGACTACCAAAACATTCTTGTTTCTGGCGTTTTTCGGATCGGATGGACGGTTGGACATCATCAGCCGTTCCGTTTTGGTGAGGATAATGTTATCCTCAAATTTTTCGGCCATAAATGGGGCAATGTCCTTGGCATTTCCCCACCGGGCAGAGCCGTACTCCATGCCGTGACGGTACTTCTTAGCGTTTTTGCCTTTCAGGTACACCGCCAGCCGCATCCCGGCACCGCAGCACAGACCAATGAACAAGTCAAACGGATGCAGGCTGGGCAGCGGATTTGCAAATGCAGCCGGGAGCGTTCCCATCAGCGACACGATTTTATCGCCCAGTTCTTCGCCTACGGCCAGCCGCCATGCTTCACCCAGATTGGTGGCCAGCAGGCCAATCATCACATAGGGCAGGTAGAGAGCCAGCAGCTTGGAAAGTTTCTTTTTGCTCATAAGCCACGCTCCTCCTGCTTGTGCCGCACCTTGTCAGGCAGGTTTGCAACGGTCTGCGCCAGATCGTGCAGCTTTGCCAGCACAGAGGGGCGTTTGGTCTTGTCCAAAACTGCCGCTGAATATTCCTTGAAGGCTGCACTCAACGCATCGGTGTCCTGAGCCTTGAAGTAGATCATATAGTGCGGTGGGGTGTAGGACAGGTCTTTCTGGATGGCATAGTCGATGTGATACCGTTTGGCATACTTGTCAAAGTCCTTGATGCCGGTTTTCTGAATCTCGACATTGGTTACACCGCGATTCTGCCGCACCAGCCGTTTCATGGACTGCTTGCCCTGCGAAGCGTGCTTATCGTACTGCCGCAGCAGGAACTGCATCCCATGCAGCAGGGTGCGGGCAGATAGCTTTGTGGTCGAGATGGCAAAGTTGACCGTTTTATGCTCGATTTCTTCCTGCATTGTCACCACCTCCTGTGCAACAAGATGATTTTAACGGTCATGCTCTGCGGGGGGCTTGATGTGGGATTTTTCCTCTGCGGGCTGGACAGCTTCATCCGGGGTGGGCAGAATCACGAGATGACTGCCCAGTTTAACGAAGGTTTCAGGCTGGTGGAAGAACTGCTCATACTTCTGCGCCAGTTCTGGAGAGAGCGAGGCAAAATCTTCCTCACCCAGACCGACTACCAGAAAATTTCCTGCGACCACATCATAGGTCTGGCCGTGTTCATCCCGCAGGGCGCGATTCATGGGCAGACCGAGCAGTTTGCCCTCATCGTTGCACACGATGGCCACCGGGTCAGTAAAAGGATAAGTGGCTGTGATCGTGCCGCCGACGGCATCCTGCAAATCCTTCAGGTCGGTGCCGATGCTGATTTTCTGCGGATACGCACCGGGCTGAACCAGAAGAACATCCAGCTTCTCTTTGTTTTCAGAAAGTTCGTGTTCGCCCACGGTTTTGAAGTCAACGTCGATAAAGTCCTTGGAATCGAGGACATAATCATCGTTGTTCCATGATTCCGTGACCATCCGCTCTGCTTCCTCCTGCGAGGCAGCTTCTACGGATACCGTGCGCTGAAGCGTTTCGGTGATCTCCACATCAAATTTTTTCATAGGCTTCCTCACTCCATGCAGATGCAGGGCAACTTCTGATCGTCAGCCATCAGGGTAATGCTGTGACCTGCCAGATACTTCTGGAAGCGGTAGAGTTCATCCATGGACAGCGAAATAATGTCACCGTCCATGTCGATGCGCATCAGGATGACCGGACCGGTCAGATAGTGCTTGCCGCCCAGTTCCAGCACCTGCGCCGGGTTGTAGCAGAGCATCAGGGTGCTGTCAGGGATGTTGACACAGGCATCATCTTCATCGAAACAGGGCAGGATGTCGGGGGCTTCGTCCAGCGTGATAACGGTAAGTTCCATGTTAGGTGCGATGGCGGCGAGATAGATTTCGCCGTTCTTTCGCCCATCCTCCATGATGGTGAGGACGCGCATATCAATGGTGATTTCTTCAGAACGGATGGTACGGGTAGTGTTGTTCATAGGCTTTTCTCCTTTATTTGCAAAAGAAAAAGACCCAATCGGGTCTTTCAGTACGGTATGGTCAGCGTTCGTTCTCACGCTGCTGTTTGCGCTGCCAGCGTTCCAGCAGCATGATGATGGTATCTTCCATCTGCTTTGGCGTGTAGTTACGGGGAAAGTATTTCCGCAAGGTGTCATTTTTGATAATCACCTTATCCAGTTCGTCTTTTTTCGGCTCGCCCATCACAGCAAAGGCAACGTCATACGAGAAATGTCCTTCCTGTGCCAGCTTTTTAAGCCGCTGTGCCTGTGAGAGTGATGGGAAGTTCTGCGTATCGTTCATGGCTTCTAAAAAATCCCGCTGTTGGGCTTCGTCCAGATAGGACAATTCCACAGCGGGATTGAACGAAATTTTCTTTTCATCTACTATGTCAAGTAGTTCCGGGATAAGATTGGTCAGACGGATGAAACGTTGAATCTGATTGCGACTTTCACCAAGTTCTTCGGCCATGATTTGGTCGGAACGTTTTTGTGTCCCAATTTGGGACACATTTTCTTTTGACGGTCTACCGCTAGTTCTTTTCATGGCTTCCAACTTCATCTTGTACGCAAAAGCCCTTTCGCTGGGCAAAATGCTCTCGCGCTGGAGATTGCTGTCCACCATGAGCAGGATGGCGGCATCATCATCCATTTCTCGGACAATGACAGGAAGTGTGTCCAGCCCGGCAAGCTGAGCAGCGTGCTGGCGGCGGTGGCCGGAGATGATTTCATAACCACCCTCTGGTCGGGGCCGGGCAATAAGCGGCGAAAGTACTCCGTACTGTTCAACGCTTTCCACAGTGCGCTGCATGGATTCATCGTCCAGCACCTTAAAAGGATGGTTCTTGAACGGAAACAGTTCTGCAAGGGGAATTTGTTGCACCTGCTCCCACTTTTCCTCCTGCCGGGATTCTTCGGTGGAGAAGATGTCATCTGCTGCTTTCAGTGACACGTTTAAGCTGCTTTTCGGCATCGGCCAGCACCTCCTTCGTCAGAGATTGATAGGCTTCCGCTACTTTACCCTTTGGGTCATAGGTGAAAATGCTTTCGCCGGTCGTGCTGATTTCAGCAGCACGGACAGAGCGTGGAATGGTTGGCTCAAATACCTTGATTTTTCCGCCATAGGCTTGGCGGATCAGATTACTGATTTGCTTGTCGTAAGTGGTGCGGCTGTCTGTCATGGTCAGCAGGATGCCCTCGATTTTTAAGTGAGGGTTTATCTGTCGCCTGACTTTCTGGACGGTCTGGAGCAGTTGCTCCAAACCTTTAACCGGAAGATACTGCGCCTGCACCGGAATCAATGTCGTATCTGCCGCAGCTAAGGCATTGACCGTCAACATACCGAGGGAAGGAGTGCAGTCAATCAGGATATAGTCGTACTCGCGTTTTGCGCTTTCCAGCACCTGCTTCAGCATCTTCTCCCGGTTCATGGTATTGACAAGGGATACTTCCAGACCTGCCAGCTCGATGTTGGCAGGAATCAGATCAACCCCTTCATCATGGTGCAGGACACCTTCACCGGGCAGAATACTCTGGTCGTTCATGGCTTTTGCCATCAGGGTGGAAAGGGTAGTGGGCAGCTCATCGGGCTGCTGCCAACCCATGCTGATGGTCAAGCTGCCCTGCGGGTCAGCATCCACTAGCAGAACTTTTTTGCCCTCGGCAGCAAGGCCGATGCCCAAATTTTCGCAGGTCGTGGTCTTGCCGGTGCCGCCTTTCTGGTTGACAATGGCAATCGTGGTACATTTCTTTGCGATAAAATCACCCCCTTTGGGAACCGTGCGCAAAGTCATGGTTCGTTCGATTTTGATAGGTCAGCTGCATCGTGGTCGGTGCGTTGTACAGAGAAGCGAGCAGATATTGTTTCATGTTTCGGATCGGGCTGCTGTTCTCTGCAAGGCACTTCAGCACAAAGCGGATATGGTCGGCGTTCAGTTTCATAAACCGGCTGCGTACCACCTCGGCGGGCTTATCATCCCCGGCAATGCGCAGCGTCTTGCGGTTGGTGGCACAGGTATCCACCAGCAAATTCACGATTTGGTAGAGGGTATCTTCATCATCCAGGTAAAGCCGGAGAAGAAGTTCGACCTCCAAGGACTGAGAAAAATATTCTTCCAGTTGGGCGCGTTTGCTCATCCAGTCGTTTTCATCGGAATAGATAGGATCAGTATCGCTTACCTCTGTATTATTTCTCTCAGTCTTATTACATCGTAGTTTGGCCGGATCTTGAAGCGTATTCTGGACGGTTCCAGAATCGTCATTATCACGATTCAAGTAGGGCGTTTTTGACGATTCTGACGAAAAATTCTTTACATAGATGAGGTCGGGCTTGCCCAGCCCCCTCCGTTTGCGTTCAATCAGGCCGTACTCTTCCAGTTCTCGCAGCAGCTTGGTGGCCTTTTTATCGGCACAGCCCAGTGAATCCTGCACCTCCTGCACAGTATAGATGATGAACACCCGCCCAGCTTTGTCCAACCAACCATTCCGGGCTGACAGGCTCATGCGGTCGAGCAGGATACCGTACAGCGTTTTGGCGTCTGTGGAAAGCGGTTGGAAGCGGCTATCCTGAAACAACAGCTTGGGAATCCGGTAGAAGGAGAACAGCTCGCTGGACTGCCCATAGAAGTAATCAAGGTCTGCGGTTCTTGTCGGCTTTTTTTCGGGCATAGAGAATATCCCATTTTTCAGGTGTGGAACGGAATACATTGACCTGCTTCTTATAAGGGCAGTGGGCATACAGGCAGGTGCGGAACTTGAAATCGGGTCGATAGTACGGGCACAGCTTGCAGCTGTCCGGGGCACGGTCGGAACCTTCGCCAGCGGCGATCACATGGTGCATGGAGTGCTGAACATGGCACAGAGCTTCGTTTCGCTTGTGGCTCACTTGGCATCACCTCGTTTCTCCAGCGGTGCCATCAGGTCTTTGTAGCAGGGAACCAACACACAGGGCTTTGCCCGCTTGTAGGGGCACCCTTCGCACTTGCTGGGGCCTTTGGGCGGCTCGATCAGATAGTAGCAGTTCTCTTTGCCGAGAACGCAGCCCTTCTTTCGGTTCTTCCAGAAGAAGCAGTGCCGGCAATCTGCCGGGCGGGAAGCATGGTAGCGGATACCGTCCATCGTGACGGTCAGAACTTTTTTCATTGGTAAACCCTCCTTTGATGGATTCGGGAAGTTCAGCCCGAAAACAAAAAAGCGCGTTCCTCTTTCTGTTCCGAGAGAACAGCAAGTGAACGCGCTATGTATGGAGAAAAGTCTTTTACACGGTTTTGGGCAGGAATGTGGAAAATAGATTTACACAAATTATCTTGTATTTACATGGATTTACAGAAAAGCGGCTACCAATTTTAGCAGAGAGCCGGGAAACAGAGTCCAAAAGGTGCTTTATGGGGCTTCATTAGCTGGAAACCTGATTTTATTAGCTGGAACCGAAAATTCTGCTAATGGCATTAGCTGGCTAATTTTGGTGATAGGTTCAAAATGAAAAATGCGAAGATCGTCTTTCACATGGAAAAATGACCTTCGCATTTTCTTAAAGGGATGTCCCAGACAGGAGTCGAACCTGCGGCCTTCCCCTTAGGAGGGGGACGCTCTATCCAACTGAGCTACTGAGACGCATTACAGATATGATACCGCAAACAGCGCACAAAATCAAGTTGAATCGGAGAGAAAAAAGGTGTATCCTATAAAGAGAGGCTCCTGCGCCGGGAAACTTTGCGCAGGGGCGGCAGAACGACTCGCCCCTCTGGCTGCTGGCCGGGGGAGCCCCGGGAGGTTGCAATGGGAAAAAACAAAACCAAAAAGCGGACACGCCGACCCAACAAGGGATGGCTGGCGGGCAGCAGTGCGACGCAGACCATCTGCGGCAGCTTTCTGCTGGTCATCGCGGTGGGGACGCTGCTGCTTACCCTGCCCATTTCCAGCAGGACGGGGCGGCTGGGCGTCATCGACGCCATGTTCACCGCCACCAGTGCCACCTGCGTGACGGGCCTCGTCGTGCGGGATACATGGAGCCAGTTTTCGCTGTTCGGGCAGGTAATCATCCTGATGCTCATTCAGGTGGGCGGCCTCGGCCTTGTCACCCTCACCAGCTTCTTCGCGCTGGCGGCCCGGCGGCGGATGGGATTCCGCGACCTGCGGCTGCTGGGCGAGAGCGTTTCGGCAGACGGCCTGTCCAAGGCCACTGAGGTGCTGAAGATCGTCATCAAGCTGGCGGCGGCTTTCGAGGCCGTGGGCATCGTGCTGCTGCTCTTCGCATTCGTGCCGCAGTTCGGCGCAGAGGGTGTGTGGGTCAGCGTGTTCACGGCCATCTCGGCTTTCTGCAACGCAGGCTTTGACCTCTTCGGACGGTTTGGCGCCTACTCCTCGCTGGTACCGTACGTCAACAACTACTATGTGCAGGCTGTCATCATGTTCATGATCATGGCCGGTGGTCTGGGCTTCATGGTCTGGGTGGAGCTGGCGGAGTACCGCAAAAAGCGGCGGCTCTCCCTCCACGCGAAAGTCGTGCTGCAGTTCTCGGCCATCTTCTGGGTGGGCGGCGCGGTGCTGCTGGCCCTGCTCGAGTGGTCGAACCCCAGGACGATGGGCGGCCTGTCCGTCCCGGGCAAGATCATGGCGGCGCTGTTCCAGTCGGTGTCCACCCGTACTGCGGGTATGAACACCATCGACCTCGCGGCCTGCAGCCCCATCAGCAAGCTGCTGATGAGCGTGCTGCAGTTCATCGGTGCGGCCCCCGGTTCGACGGGCGGCGGCGTCAAGGTGACGACCTTCGCAGTGCTCATCCTGACCATCCGCAGCGTGGCACAGGGCCGCGACGACTGCGTCATCGGCGGCCACCACATCGAGTCCAAGACGGTCTACCGCGCTCTGACCATCATCGTCATCGGCGCGGTGGCGGCGTTCGGCTCTGCCGTCGTGGTGTACTACAACACCGCAGAGACGGTGTCGGTCATCGACTGCATCTTCGAGTCCTGCTCGGCGTTCGGTACGGTGGGCCTGTCGGTGGGTGTCACTGGGCAGCTGAACACCGGCGCAAAGCTGCTGTATATGGCCTGTATGTTCATGGGCCGCGTCGGCCCGGTGTCGCTGGCGATCAGCCTGACGGCAAAGCCTGACGACAACAAGCGCAAAGTCCTCCCGGTGGGTCACATCAACGTAGGTTAAACAAAAAGCGGGCGCTCCACCTGTCCGGAGAGACAGATGAGCGCCCGCTTTCACTCATTATAAATTGTCCAGTTCCGTCTGGAGCTTTGCAAGAGAGTCCCGAATCGGCAGATGCTGGGGGCAGACGGCCTCACACTTGCCACAGCGGACGCAGTGAATAGCCTTTTCGGCATCCGGGAAGCGGGCTGTCCACTGCTGGCGGATGGCGTCCTTATTGCCGAACATCCCGAGCTTGTTCCAGATGCTGAAATTGTCCGGAATGTCCACGCCCATGGGGCAGGGCATACAGTAGCGGCAGCCGGTGCAGCCGATTTTGATGTGGCTGCGCAGGACGTCGGCAGTCTGCCGGAGGGCGGCGTTCTCGGCGTCGGTCATGGGGCAGAAATCTCCGAAGGTGGCGAGGTTGTCGTCCAGCTGGTCTTCTGCGCTCATGCCGGAGAGGACGACCTTCACATTTTTGTGGCTGGCCACCCAGCGCAGCGCCCACGAGGCCGCGCTGGCGTCGGCGTCCAGTGCATTCAGCGGCGCGGCAGCGTCCGACGGAAGCTGTGCCAGCGTACCGCCCTTGATGGGCTCCATGATGATGAGGGGAACATTCAGCTCTTCGGTAAGAGCATAGCCCCGGTCGCCTGCGATCTCCTCGGCACGGTCGTCGGTGTCGAGGTAGTTGTACTGCAGCTGGCAGAAGTCCCACGGCTGGTCGCGCAGGATATGCTCGAAGCCCGCCGCGTTGTCGTGGCAGGAGAAGCCAAAATTCCGGATGCGCCCGGCAGCCTTCTGCTCCCAGAGCCAGTCCACAATGCCCATCTCTTTGGCCGCATCGTAGCGGGCTTTGTGCAGGGAATGCAGCAGATAGAAGTCGATGTAGTCCACGCCCAGCCGCTCGAACTGCTTCTCGAAGATGTCTTTGGCCTCGTCGAGGGTCTTGCAGCTCCACAGAGGCAGCTTGGTGGCGAGGTAGAAGCTCTCCCGAGGCCACTTGGCAATGACCCGGCCCACGAACGGTTCGCTCTCACCGCCGTGGTAGGGGAAAGCGGTGTCAAAGTAGTTGACACCCGCCTCCCGGGCAGTGTTCAGCAGCTTTTCGGCCCGCACTTCGTCGATGCGGCCATCCGGCAGGGTGGGGAAGCGCATACACCCGTAGCCCAGCAGCGAGGTGGAGATGTCCCGCCCGATGCCGTCTTTTTTCGTCCAATCACGATACTCCATAGCCATTTCTCCGGCGGGGGTCTGCCCGCCGCTCCTTTGCCCTAAGTATAGCAGGAGAAATTGCAATAGACAAGACGAACACCCCGGCCTGCAGGCAGCCGGGGTGTTGTATTCGTGCGAGAAATATGATATTCTATAGGTGCTGCCGATGCAGCAAGGTACTGTCTGCAATGTAGGTGGTCACGCCCTTCCGGCCCTGCGCCGGGGAGGTGAACTTTTTGCTATCCCCTGACGCATGGTGCGAAAGGGGGGATGTGCTATGACGCTGAGCGAAGTGCTTCAGTTGCTCGCCATTATCGGCGGAGCGATTTTTGTCACGTTTCAGATTACATGGACGATTTCCAACAGCAAAAAGAAATGACCGCCTCGCTCCCACAGCCTGCGGTCATTCTTTTTGATCTCATGGCGGAAGGACGCTGACCATTCGCAGACAGTGCCTTTCTTGTTTATAGTATAGAGCTTTTGCAAGCCATTGTCAAGCAAAACGAGGGATAAGATGGATTCTCTGAAAATCGGAAATATCACCCTGCCCCACCGGGCAGTTTTTGGCCCGATGGCGGGCTTTACGGACGCGCCCTGCCGTCGGCTGATGGCCCAGCACGGCGCAGGATTTACGGTCAGCGAGATGGTGTCCAGCCGGGCGCTGGTCTACCACGACCACAAAACGGTCAGCCTGCTCAAAGCCGAACCCAACGGCGCACCCTACGGCGTGCAGATCTTCGGCGAGGTGCCCCAGATCATGGGCGAGGCCGCAGCGGCTATAGAAGAATATCAGTTCGACTTTCTGGACATCAACATGGGCTGCCCGGCCCCGAAGATCGTCTCGGGCGGCGCGGGCAGCAAGCTGATGCTGGACCCCGACCTCTGCGGCCGCATCGTCGAGCAGGTCAAGGCCCATACCACCCGCCCGGTGACGGTCAAGATGCGGAAAGGCTGGGACGCCGACCACATCACGGCGGTGGAGTGCGCCAAAGCCTGCGAGCAGGCGGGGGCTGAACTCATCGCCGTCCACGCCCGCACCCGGGAGCAGATGTATACCCCGGGCATTGACCCGGACATCATCGCCAAGGTCAAGGCGGCGGTGAAGGTGCCTGTGCTGGGCAACGGCGACATCCAGACGGCGGAAGATGCCGTGGAGATGATGCAGCACACCGGTTGCGACGGCGTCATGATCGCCCGTGCTGCGCTGGGGGATCCGTGGCTCTTCGAGCGGGTGAACGCCGCCATCGAGGGCCTGCCGACGCCCAAGGAGCCGAATCTGCAGGCCCGGATGAACGCCCTCCGCCGTCAGGTGGAAGAGATGGTGGAGCAGAAGGGCGAATACACCGCCATGCCTCAGGCCCGCGCCCAGACCATGCACTATATGAAGGGCCTCAAGGGCGCTGCCGCCCTCCGCCGCTGCTGCTGCACCCTGTCCCGTCTGGAAGACCTGGACGAGCTTATTGCGGCAGTGTTCGAAGAGCAGCGCAAGGCCGGGCTGGACCCGGACGACGTGCGGGAAGTCCCCTTCCCGTGATCATTCGCTGCGGGTCAGCTCGTCGAGGTTCTGGGTGAAGCAGGGGAGGCAGTGCGCCATGAACCAGTCGGCCTCGGGGCAGTGCATCCCTTCCAGTGCCTCCCGCTGCTGACGAAGCGCGGCGTCAAATTCGTGGTTGCCGCTGCGCTGCTCCTCCATGCACTTGACAAGGGCCGAGAGCCGGTCAGCGGCTTTCAGGAGCCGCTTTTCCTCGGCGGTCAGCAGGCTGCCGGTGATGAAGGGGTTGACCTCCTCGGCCAGCTCCGGCGGCAGCAGACGGGTCATGGAATCCACGCTCTCGGTCTCCAGCGCCTTGTAGGCGTCCCGCAGGCCGGGGCTGCTGTACTTGACCGGCGTGGGCATATCGCCGGTGATGATCTCGGGTGCATCGTGATAGAGCGCCGCCACCGCCACCGTCTTGGGGCGGCAGGGCGTGCCGGTGTACCGCCGCGCGATGAGGCAGAGGGTATGGGCCAGCAGGGCAGTGTCGCAGGTGTGCTCGCTGAGGGATTCCGGGCGGGTGGAGTGCATCAGACTCCACCGGGTGATGTACTTCATCCGCGCCAGAAGGGCGCTGAACGGGTATAGCTTCATGTCGGCCTCCTTGAAGTGTCTTTGAGAGGGTTATACCCGCCCGGCGGGCGAATGTCAAGCAAAACACAAAAATTCTTTTTTTCCACACAGCCGCGTGCTATACTGGAACGCGAGAACGATGCAGGCGATGGGCCTGTGCCGCCCCTCCGGGCGGGGAAAGAGGATAGACAATGGACGATTCAAAAAATCAGACCGGAAATGCCCGGCTGCTCAATATGCCAGGGCGGCGGGACCAGATGCTCCGCACCATGCTGCTCTGTGCGCTGACGGCGGCGATATTCTTCCTGCCGTTCTATATCATCGACGGCGGATTTTTCCACTATGCAGGCGATTTCAACAGCCAGCAGATCAGCTTCTACCGCTACATGAACGGCTTCATCAAGGGGGCAGGCTACCCGGACGGCATGGCCGGCGCGGCCCGCAGCACCTTCTCCTGGGCCACCGACCTGGGCAGCGGCGCGATGAACGCCTACTCATTCTACCTGTATGGTTCGCCCTTCTTCTGGCTGTCCCTCATCTTCCCCCAGAACTGGCTGCCCTACCTCATGGTGCCGCTGCTGGTGCTGAAATTTGCCGTGGCGGGCGGCGGCGCTTACCGCTACCTCTGCCGCTATGTCCGCCGCTCCGATCACGCGGTGCTGGGCGCCTGCCTGTATGCCTTCTCGGGTTTCAGCATCTACAATGTCTTCTTCAACCACTTTATCGACGTGGTGGCCCTCTTCCCGTGGATGCTCTGGGCGCTGGACGAAACGCTCTACGAGCAGGAAGAGCACTACGGCCTCTTCGCGTTCTGGGTGGGGGTCAATCTGCTCAACAACTACTTCTTCTTCATCGGACAGGTCCTCTTCCTCGTCATCTACTTCATCTGCAAGCTGACGACGAAAGATTTCCCGATGAATGTCCGCCTCTTCGTCCGGCTGGCCTTTGAGAGCCTGCTGGGCGCGGCTCTGGGCTTCGTCCTGCTCTGGCCGGCGGTACTCAGCATTTTGCAGAATCCCCGCACCATCGACCTGTCATCGGGCTGGGGCTTTCTGACCTACTCGAAAGTGCAGCAGTATCTGGCCATCCTGCTGAGCTGGATTTTACCGCCCGATTCGCCCTACATCACCTCCATCTGGTCGGAGGGCATCATCAAGTGGACAAGCATGTCGGCCTATCTGCCCCTGTGCAGTCTGGCCGGCGCGATGGCCTACTGGCGGGCGCGGAAGGGCGACAGCAAAAAGCGCATCGTTGCCACCTGCGCCATCTTCGCGCTGGTGCCGGTGCTCAACAGTGCCTTCTACGCCCTCAATTCCAGCTACTACGCCCGGTGGTACTATATGCCGGTGCTCATCCTCTGCGCCATGACGGCCAGTGCGCTGGAAAGCCCCGACATCTCTGCCGACGAGCTGGACGCCCCGGTCCGCGGCATCGGCTGGCTGATGGTCGCGACGCTGGCGTTTGCCCTGGTGCCGGTGCAGGACGGCGACACCAAAGAATGGTCGCTGGGTGTGCTGCAGAATCCCGGCCAGTATGCCGCCGTCCTGAGCTTCGGCATCGGCGGTCTGATCCTGTACCGCCTGCTCTGCCGCCGCTGGCGGGGGAGCCAGGCCTTTGCCCGTCGGATGACGGCAGTGGTGCTGGCCTTTGCCTGCGCGTTCGGCATGGTACACATCGGCATCGGCAAGTTCGGCCAGTGGCACACCGACAGCGACCTTGTGGAGCAGTACACCTCTGCCATCAAGCTCAAGGATGACCTGCCCGAGGGCGACTGGCGCGTGGATACCTACAAGACCCACGACAACCTCGGCCTCTGGCTCGACAAGAGCAGCCTGCAATACTTTGGCAGCACGGCCGCGCCCAGCATCCTCAGCTTCTACCCGGCACTGGGCGTCAAGCGGGATGTCCGCAGTGAGCCGGACATCTCCAACTACGCCCTGCGGGGTCTGCTGAGCGTGAAATACCTCATCACCGCGCCCGAAAAGCAGGAAGATTTCCTCGCCGCTGCGGACGACGGATGGAGCTATTACGACACCAAAGACGGCTTCATGCTCTACGAGAACGAGAACTACGTTCCCATGGGCTTTACCTACGACTACTATATTACGGAGGAGTCCTACGAGACGACCGTTAAAAATACCCGCGCGAACCTCCTGATGCGGGCGCTGGTGCTCAGCGAAGAGGACGCCGAAACCTACGGCGAGTACCTCGAGAAGCTGCCTGACGCAAAGCTGGACGACCTGTGGTACGACACCTACGTCTCGGACTGCGCCGACCGCCGCGCCTCGGCCTGCAGCAGCTTCCGGATGACCAACTCCGGCTTCCATGCGGAGATCACGCTGAAAAAAGACGACCTTGTCTTCTTCTCCGTACCGTACGACGATGGATTCACGGCCTACGTCAACGGCGAAGAGACGGATGTCATCCGGGTGGACGAGGGGCTGATGGCCGTCCTGGCCCCGGCGGGGGAGAACACCATCGACTTCGTCTATCAGGCCGACGGCTATTCCCTGGCCAGCAAAGTCTCGCTGGTAGCGCTGGCGGTATTCGTCCTATACGCCGGGTATTTTGGCTGGAAGAAAAAGAAACGCTGTTGAATCGCGGTTTGTCAATGCGCATTCTCCCATAAAATACAGAGCGCTTTTTGTGGAAAGAGCGAATAGCCCTTCCGGCCAAAACGTGATAAAATAAACACGTTGTGCTGCCGGAGCAGCCGGAAAGGAAGCGCGAAAGCTATGGAACAAAGCTATTTGATGCCGGGACAGGAACGATGGGAATCATTCCGGGATGCAAATGGGGTGCCGAAAGTTCGCTATTCTTACTGCTCGCTGAAAGGGCGGCTGTTCCGCTGTGTGAGCTGCAGCCGGGAAGAGGCCGAGCGCCTGTGCGAGGACTGGCTGGTAGGCCAGGACCGCTGCTACCGTAACTGAAGATCCGATCTGACAAGACTGCCGTGCAGAAAGACGATGCGCGGCAGTCTTTTTCATGCGTCAGAAACGGACAGTCCGCACCCTCTCCCAGCCTAAATTCTCCCCGGATATGAAAGCGAAGGAGCTGCTGGAGACCATCCAGTCCAACGCCATCAAGTGCTTCGACTACATGAAGGAGAACAACGCTATCCTCAATGAGCTGGTGTTCCAGCGTGTGCCTGCGGAGCTGACGAGTGCCGAAATTGCCAGCCTGCAGGAGTTTGCTGACAAGATGTTCGACTACGACAGCAGCGAGGACTGCGGCATCGCCTACAAGGTCTACAGCCTCCTGCTGGAAAACGCCCGCCTTCGGGGCGACAAGCCTGCCATCGTCCGCTATCTGTATGAAAAAGCGGTTTCACTCCACTATCTCAATGTCCGGGGCATCGACTATGCCATCAACCCTTACGGGACGCAGGTGCGCGGCCTTTTTCAGGAGGGTGCAAGCTATATTGCGGAGTATGAGTCCTTTGATAAGACAACAAAGGGCTACATCATGTGCTGTCTGGGCAACAGCCGGATGTCCATGCCGCGCAGTACGCCGGAAGAATGCACCGAATACATGAAGGTATTCGACAAGGCGATGGGCATCATCACCGACCCTTACTACCACCAGCTCGACCCGGACCTTCCGTGGGGCAAATTCGAGTATGCGATGCATATGGACCGGGAGACGCTGCTGGGCTATCTGCGCCACTACAACGACCCGGTGGTCGCCGCCAAGGTGATGGAGTCAGCGGAAGCCATCTACCGCGACCAGGTGCTCTATAAGGGCGAGGAGGCACGGCTGCAGAACTGGCGTGTCAGCTATTTATATAAGGCGGCCTGCTTCCATGCTGGACGGTGTACGGCCCGCGAGGTGGTGGAAGAGCTGTTGGACATCATCCACCACACCGACATCCAGGACTACAGCGATACTGGCATCAACAAGAACCTCACGGCGGTGTCTTATCTGGTGGCCTACGAGGTCGAGATGCCGCCTGCCGACCGGAGGGAGATGGCATACCTCACCGAAGAAGTGATGGACCGCAGTTTGCGGTATCTGAACAATGTACCCCAGAATCAGTACTCCCGTGTGGTCAGCCGTGCCGTGCGCGAGCTGGTGGAGATGCAGGCCGAAGCCGGAACAGCCCGCCGCAGCCTGCTGAATTATATTCTCGTGGCCCACAAGCCGACCTATGTCCACTCCATGATGGTGGCCGGACTGACCCGCGTGTTCGTCAAGCAGATGCTCAAAAAGTCGCCCGAGCTGTTCGTGGGCGTCATGGGCTGCAAGACGGTGGAGGAAGTCCGCCGCAGCCGCATTGAAATATGTGAGCTGGCCTATGAGTGCGGCCTTTACCACGATGTAGGCAAGAGCTATGTGTTCACGTACATCGGCAACAACTACCGCCGCCTGCTGGACGAGGAATTTACCTGCATCCAGTGGCACACGGTGTTCGGCTACGAGCTGCTGTGCAATGTGGGCGGAAAGGACGACCTGGCCCCGGCGGCGCTCTACCACCATACCTTCTACGACGGACACGGCGGCTACCCGAAAAATTATCCGCCCTGCCCGGCGGGCATCAAGCCCATCGTGGACGCTCTGACCGTGGCCGACTCACTGGACGCGGCCACCGATAATATCGGCCGCTGCTACACGATGGCAAAGCCGGTGGATACGCTGCTGGGCGAATTCCACGCCCAGAGAGGCACCCGCTATGCGCCCGAGGTGGTGGCACTGCTGGACGATGAGGATTTCTGCCGTGGTTTGAAGGAAACGCTGGACGAGACGCGCAAGAGCGTCTATCTCGAGGTCTACCACGTCAAGCGGTAAAAGGGGGCGCTGAGGGTGAAAACACAGAAAACGCCCCTTTTTCAGGGCATTGGCGAGACGGCGCTGGCCGAGATGTTCACCTGCGGCGGTGCGCGCTGCAAGACCTACGCGAAGGGCGAAGTCCTTCTGCGGGCGGGCTGTATCACCCGCGAGGTGGGCGTCGTGCAGGCGGGCGGCGTCAACATCGAGAACATCGACCTCTGGGGCAACAGGAGCATCCTGAGCCATGTCCCGGCGGGGCAGGTGTTCGCGGAGACCTATGCCTTCTGCGGCGAGCCGATGATGGTGGACGTGGTGGCGGCGGAAGAGACGGAAGTGCTCTTTTTGAACATGGATGTCCTCATCCACACACCTCACCCGGACAGCGAGTGGCAGCCGGTCCTCGTGCAGAACCTGCTCAACATCTCGCTGCACAAGAACCTGGCCCTCTCGGAGCGCATCTTCTGCACGACCCCGAAGACCGTCCGGGGACGGCTGCTGCTGTATCTCTCCAATCAGGCCGCGAAGGCGGGCAGCAAAAGTTTCCGCATCCCCTTCGACCGTCAGGGCCTGGCCGATCACCTCAACCTCGACCGCAGCGCCCTCTCGAAAGAGCTGGGCAAAATGCGGGATGAGGGAATACTGGAAACAACAAAAAACGAATTTACCCTGCATGAGCTGCCGGAATGAGGAGAGCTTTTTCTCTTCACATTCCCCCTTTCCGCCGCATACATCGGTGGGAAGGGGGAATGCAATGTGAACGTCTATCTGTTTGCAGCGGTCATCCTGCTGCTGCCGGCGCTCTGTACGGCGCTGGGAGCAGCGGGGGTCTTTCTGGTGCGTCGGGCCGACGAGCCCCGCACCCGGCGGATGCTCTGCGGTATGGCGGCGGGCATCATGCTGGCCGCCAGCGTGTGGAGCCTGCTGCTGCCTGCCATCGAGCGGGCAGAGGCCGGGACGCTGCCGGTCTGGCTGGCCCCGGCGGTGGGGTTGGTGCTGGGTGCTGTGGGCCTGCTGCGGCTGGAAGAGGCTGCCGGGCGGCTGATGCACACCGGGTCAAAAGAGGATGGCCGGATGGGCCGGGTGGTGCTGGCCGTGACCCTCCACAATCTGCCCGAGGGCATGGTGGTGGGCCTTGCTGCCGCGCTGGCCCTGCGGGGAGAACCGGATGCCATCAGCGGGGCGCTGGCCCTTGCGCTGGGCATTGGGCTGCAGAATATTCCAGAGGGAGCTGCGGTCAGTCTGCCGCTGGCGCAGGAGGGCAGGTCTAAGCGCCGCGCCTTTGCGGCGGGGGCTGCCTCCGGGCTTGTGGAGCCGTTGGGGGGCCTGCTGGCCCTTGCACTGGCCGGGTGGGTCAGTGCGGCCCTGCCCTGGCTGATGAGCCTTGCCGCCGGGTGCATGGTCTGCGTGACGGCACAGGAGATGATCCCGGAAGCCGTGGAGGCAGACGAACCGGCGGGAGTTATCAGCGTGGTGGCAGGGTTTGCCCTGATGATGGCGCTGGATGTTGCCCTGTAACGCAAAAAGGAGACCGCGCGGTGCGGTCTCCTTTTTTGTCTGTCAGTGTGCTTCGAGTATTTCGGCCTGCAGGGCATCCAGCTGCTCAAAGCTGTACAGCCGGTTCAGCGCCTCCACCAGTTCCTTTTTGGAGAGCCGGGGCGGCAGGCCCAGCGCGTTGAGCAGCTGGTATTTCCGCTCGGCACTGCCCGGGGTGCCGGAAAGCCCCCAGTTGTACAGGTCGGTGTAGGTGATCTGCTGACCCTCCGGGCGGGCAGGCGCGGCCCCGGCTTCTGCGCCCAGTGCATCCCGCAGGCATTGCAGGACGATGGCATCGTCCACGCCTTCCACGCCCAGCAGGCCTTCCTTGCCAGGCTGTGGCTTCCGCTTTTCCTTGCCATGGATGGCGGGCACATAGGCCTGCACCACGTTTTCTGCCCCCACCAGACCGGTGATGTAGGTGCGGATGCGGAACCCGGCGGCATCGGAATCGGTGAAGAGGATCAGGCCGTTTTTTTTCGCCAGGGCTTTCAGCAGCTGCTGGCGTTTTTTGTCCTTGTAGATGCCAAAGCCGTCTGTCAGCAGGATCATGGCATCGGTCAGGTGGGAAAGACGGGCGGCATCGTATTTGCCCTCCACCACCAGAACCCGGTCGGTGTGCAGCAGTTCTCGTTCGCTCATCGTCCGCTCCCCGCCAGCGCCAGACGGCAGAGTGCTGCTTCCAGCAGGGTCTGCACATCCACGGGCTGGCTCTTCAAACTTTTATCGAGGTCCAGCAGCACCTGCAGGCAGGTCTCCAGCTGGCCCAGCGTGTAATGTGATGCCGTTTCGGCTGAGCGCTTGAGCCGGTAATCACTGCCCTTATAGCCAAAATCCTTGAACACGGCAGCGTAGCTCTTCCGTTTGGAAGCACCCAGCTTGACCCGGTACAGGTCTACATAGCTGCCGATCATTGCGCCGGTGATGGCAATGGGCTCCTGCTGTAAGCGCAGCAGGGTCTGCAGCTTTTTGCAGGCACCGGTGGCGTTTTTGGCGGTGATCATCCGGATCATCTCAAACACATCCGCTTCCAGGCTCACGGTGCCCATCTCAGCCACCATGGCGGCGGTAACGGTCTGGTAGCCGGAAAGGGCACAGAGCTTGTCTACCTCATTTTCCAGCAGGAAGGGATCTTCGCCGCAGCGCTCCAGCAGGGCTGCGGCAGCGCCCTCGGGCAGGGTGGTATCCTGCGCCTTAGCCCGCTCAATCAGCATCATCTTCAGCTCGTAGGGCTTGGGTTTGGAGAGCTCTTCGGCAAAGCCCAGCTTCTTGCATTCAGCAATCAGCTTTTGTGCCCGCTTGCCGGTCTTGAGCTTGCTGCGCTCCAGCTCGAACACGCTGCCCAGTACCACCACGGCATTTTCCAGGCTGGCAAGGGTGCTGCACAGTTCCTCCAGATCCTTGTCGCCGTAGGCGGCGGGGTCAAGCTCGGGCAGCACCACCACGCGGCGGGTGCCAAAGAAGGAGATTGTGCCCGCTGCCATGATGAGCTGCTCGATCTCGGGCGCGGCACCGTCCAGCACGGTGGTCTCCTCATCCGTGTCAGCACTCAGTATCCGGACGGCGGCAGACACCGCCTGCCGGACAAGATACCGCTCGCTGGAATAGAAATAGTAGACCGGACAGCCGCGGTCTGCCAGCTGACGCAGTTTGGCTTCCGTTGCCATGGCGGGGCCCCCTTTCAGAAAAGAATACCTTATAAGTGTACCCACCGGGGCGGGAAATGTCAATGCAGGAGGCAGAAGAAAAAACACGACAGATGTCTTTTATCGCTTCCGCAAACGTGATATACTGAAAGAAAACGGCCTGCGCCGAAACGGAAAGGGAAGAATACGGATGAAACGAGCCTATTTCAACTGCATCCTGCTGGACGGCACCGAACAGATGGAGCCGGTGGCGCACAAGATGGTGCTGGTGGACGGGGAGAAGATCACCGCCATCGTGGAGGATACCGCCCCCTGTGAGGGGTATGAGAAGGTGGACCTCAAGGGCGGCTACCTGATGCCGGGCCTCATCAATCTGCATGTCCATCTGGCGGGCAACGGCAAGCCCAGCGCAAAGCCCCGGGATAACGCTGCACTGGTGCGCAGGATCCTGAGCAATGGCCTGACCCGGGCGGTGGCCTACCGGCTGGTGTGCGGTTACGCCAGGCTGGAACTGCTGGGCGGCGTGACCACCATCCGCACCGTGGGCGGTCTGGCAGATTTCGATACCCGCTGCCGGGACGACGCGGCAAAGGGGAAGATCCTGGCTCCCCGCATCCTTGCCGCCAACGAGGGCATCTCGGTGCCCGGCGGGCACATGGCAGGCTCGGTGGCGGTGGCGGCCCACAACAATGCCGAAGCGCTGGCCCATCTCCGCAGGGCCGGTGAACAGGGGGTGGATCTGGTCAAGCTGATGATCACGGGCGGCGTGCTGGATGCCACCCAAAAGGGCACCCCCGGCGAGCTGAAGATGAAGCCTGAGATGGTCCGGGCTGTCTGCGATGAAGCCCACAGGCTGGGTTATCCCGTGGCTGCCCACACCGAATCGCCTGAGGGCGTGAAGGTAGCGCTGGAAAACGGTGTGGACTCCATCGAGCATGGCGCAAAGATGGACGAGGAGACCATCCGGCTCTACAAGGAGCGGGGTGCTTTCGTCTGTACCACCATCTCCCCGGCGCTGCCTTATGCACTGTTTGACCCGGCCATTTCCGGCGCTTCTGAGAAGGACCAGTACAATGGCAGGATCGTCTTTGACGGCGTGGTGGAGAGCGCCAGAACGGCCCTTGCCAACGGCATTCCGGTGGGGCTGGGCAATGACGTGGGCTGCCCCTATATCACCCAGTATGATTTCTGGCGGGAACTGTGCTACTTCCACAAATACTGCGGCGTAAGCAATCGGTTTGCCCTCCACACGGCTACCCTGCGCAATGCCCGGCTGGCCGGTGTAGGGGATGTGACCGGCTCCATTGAAGCAGGGAAGAGCGCAGATTTCATTGTGACCCGGCAGAACCCGCTGGACGACCTGACTGCCCTGCGCCAGCTGGAACTGGTGGTCTGCCGCGGCCGTGCCGTGCACAAGCCCGCTCCCAAGCGGAACAAAACGGTGGATGCCCTGCTTGACCCGTATCTGGCATAAATGCTATAATATCCTTAAATTCCGTCCGTGCCAGAGCGGGCGCTGAAAGGATGAAACGCTTACGAAACGCCCCAAGCTTACATTGCAGCTGCAATACAATTCGCCGGTGATCCTGACCTTTTTTCTGCTCTCCCTGGGGGCTTTGTTCCTGGGGCAGTGGACAGGCGGCTGGACCACAAAGCATCTGTTCTGCGTCTACCGCGGTTCTCTGAAAGACCCACTGTTTTACATCCGGCTTTTCGGCCATGTGCTGGGCCATGCCAGCTGGGATCATTTCCTGAACAATATGCTCCTGCTGCTGGTCATCGGCCCGCCGATGGAAGAAAAATATGGCAGCGGCCCCCTGCTCAAGGGCATCCTGCTCACGGCGCTCATCTCGGGTGTTCTGCAGTGTGTGCTCTTCCCCCATACCGCCCTGCTGGGGGCTTCGGGCATCGTGTTCATGCTCATCATGCTGGCATCGCTGTCGGGCTTCTCCGGCGGCATCCCGGTGACCATGCTGCTGGTGGCGGCACTGTATCTGGGCCAGCAGGTGTATGATATCATCTTTGCGCACGATAATGTGGCGAATTTCATGCACATCGTGGGCGGTGTGTGCGGCACAGCCTTTGGGTATGTGTATGCCATGCTGCCCCGGAAACGCAGGAGACCGGCTGCCAGAAAAAAGCGATGATCAACAAACGACCCCGGAAAGCTTGACAGCAGCTTTCCGGGGTCGTTTTATGGATTATAATTCGTTCAGGACCCGCCGCGCGGCACGGATGGTCTCCTCGCTGGTCTGCCAGACCTCAAACTCGGAGAAGCCGGGCAGGCCCATGGGAACACCTTCCCGCCGGAAGATCATCCGGCTGTCCAGCACCTGCTTGCCGGACATGTGGAAGGCGTGCGCGCCTGTCTCGGCTGCCAGAGCCGGAAGATTGGCCGGGGTCACGCCCGCTCCCACAAGGACCTCAAGATCAGGCCCGGCGGCCTCCACCAGCCGACGGAGCAGGGAAGCGCCTGCCGGGGCGCTGGCGGCCTGCCCGCTGGTCAGGATGGTACCAAGGTTCAGCGCTTTGGCCGCTTCCAGCGCCGCAAAGGGGTCTTTGCAGACATCAAAGGCACGGTGCAGGGTGCAGACGACCGGACGGCCAGCGGCCTTTGCAGCGGCCCGGGCGGCCGCGTAGATGGGGCGCAGTGCGTTCACGTCCAGCTCCCCCTCCGGGGTCAGCACACCGGTCACAATGCCGTCCGCACCCGCCTGCACCAGCGCGGCGGCGGTCTCGGCCATCTGGGTAAGCTCATAGCGGTCGTAGCAGAAATCACCGAATCGGGGTCGCAGCAGGGCACGCACCGGCAGGCCGGTCTCGGCCTTGACCTGCCGCACCAGCGCAAGGCTGGGCGTGGTGCCGCCGATGATCAGGTCGGCGCACAGCTCCAGCCGGTCGGCCCCGCCCCGCTTTGCCGCAAGGGCGCTTGCGACACTGTCTACACAAACTTCTAAAGTATAGGGCATAAAAACCTCCCGGGAAGCAGGCCAGCGGGCGATGAAATGGACTGCAACAACAGCGACCGCCGCCAGTGGCGGATGTAGGAAGCTGTTGTTGGGGCCGCGGCCAGCAGGATGCGAGTGCAATTGCACGAAGCAGACGCTGGGAGCCGCAACCCGTACTCACTTGCGTGGGGAATCACCGCCGGCCTGTGGTGGTTACTTTACACTTTCGAGGAACCGCACGAAACCGGCGCGGCCGACTTCATCCAGCTTGTAGACACCGGCATCTGCCAGCACCTGCGCGAACACCTGGCCTACCTCATCCTGCAGGATCAGGTGGACGCTGTCGCTGTTCAGCTCAGGATGGCGGGCCAGGATCTCCTGTGCCCATGCGGCGTGCTTCTGCAGGGCTTCGGGGTACTGCTCGGCAGGCACCCGGGCCACCAGCATATCTGCCAGATCGAACAGCTCCTGCTTCAGGCGGCTGGGAAGGACTGCCAGACCCATGACCTCGATCAGGCCGATGTTCTCCTTCTTGATGTGGTGGAGCTTTGCGTGGGGATGGTAGACCCCCAGCGGGTGCTCCGGGGTGGTGATGTTGTTGCGCAGGACCAGATCCAGCTGATATCTGCCATCCCGCACCCGGGCAATGGGGGTGATGGTGTTGTGGGGCTCGCCGTCCGTCTCGGCAAAGATGAAGCTTGCCTCGTCGGTATAGCCGCGCCATGCGGTCAGGATCTTGTCTGCCAGCTCCACCAGACGCTCGTCATCCGCACAGGTCAGGCGGATGCAGCTCATGGGCCAGTGGACGATGCCGGCTTCCACATCCTCAAAGCCGGGGAACACCCAGCTCTTCTCGATGGGGGCCTTGGCCATGGCGAACTCATAGTGACCGCCCTGGAAGTGGTCGTGGCTCAGGATGCTGCCGCCCACAATGGGCAGGTCTGCATTGCTGCCCACGAAATAGTGGGGGAACAGGCCCACGAAGTCCAGCAGCTTGCGGAAGGTGGCCCGCTCGATCTTCATGGGGGTGTGCTGGCTGTTGAACACGATGCAGTGCTCGTTGTAGTAGACATAGGGGCTGTACTGCAGATTCCATGCGCTGCCGTTGATGGTCAGCGGGATGATGCGGTGGTTCTCGCGGGCGGGATGGTTCATCCGGCCTGCATAGCCCTCATTCTCCACGCAGAGCTGGCACTTGGGGTAGGCGCTCTGGGGGGCAAGTTTTGCGGCGGCAATGGCCTTGGGATCCTTTTCCGGCTTCGAGAGGTTGATGGTGATATCCAGATCGCCGTAGGGGGTCTTGGTGACCCACTTCACGTCCCGCTTGATGCGGTAGCGGCGGATGTAATCGGTATCCTGGCTGAATTTATAGAACCAGTCGGTGGCGGCCTGGGGGCCCTCTTCCTCGTACCGCTCCTCAAAGTTGGCGCGGACAATGGAGGGGCGCGGGGTCAGCACGCCCATCAGCTTGGTGTCAAACAGGTCGCGGGCGGTGGAATTGTCCTCACACACGCCCCGGGCCACGGCATCGTCCACCAGCGTTTTCAGGATGCTCTCGAGGTCGGTGTAGCAGACATCCCCCTCGGGCTCGGTAAAGCTGTCCAGCTGCATGGTCATCAGCAGCTGATTGCGGATGTAGATCTCGTCATCGGGCAGGATGAGCCCGGTGTCCAGCCCATAGTTGACGAGCTGTTGAATGGCAGTAGAGATCACAGCACGGCACCTCCTTCCGGACGGATGGAGAGGATGTGGCACTTGCCTGCGCCCAGAATGGCCTCCATCTCAGCCTTGAAGGCATCCAGCTTCTCCAGCGGCACAAAGGCCTGCACGGTGCCGGCAAAGCCGCCGCCGTGAACGCGGACAGCGCCCGCGCCGTTCAGGAAATGCTTTGCGGCGGCAATGGTCACAGCCACTTCCTGATGCTCCTTGTACCCGGCAGGGATGACGTTCTGCAGGTATTCCCAGCTGCTGGTGCCGGATTCGTTGACCAGCTGCAGGAAGGTCTCAAAATCACCGGCGCGCAGGGCGTTTACCTGCTGGGCAACGCGCTGGTTGTCAGCGTAGACGTGGAAAGCCCGGAGCACGGCACGGTCGCCGCACTGTTTGCGGCATGCGGGCAGATTTGCAATAAAGGTCTCAAAGGGCACATCCCGCAGGACTTCGCCGCCGCAGACAGCGGCCACGGCGCGGCACTCGTTGGGGATGGCGGCGTACTCATCGGTCAGGTCGGCGTGGTCTGCACCGGAATCCAGGATGCAGAGGGCAAGGCCTGCCTGAGAGAAATCCACCTGCACCGGCTCCACATCGGGGTGGGCAGGATCGGCAAAGTCGATGGTGATAATGTTGCCCACGCTGGAGGCCATCTGATCCATCA
>OGEQ01000990.1_pt1 | contig 26064 bp, 23 predicted proteins | sample 1570731 | NCBI WGS metagenome assembly OGEQ01 (sample SAMEA2582132, study PRJEB24529) | metagenome | biome: Human gut stool | place: China | collected 2011
CATCTACTACATCGTCATCCAGCTGGTGCTGACCCTCGGCTTTGACGCAAACCTGCTCAAGCTGCTGAGCGCCTCCGTGGTGGCCGTGTTCCTGGCCGTGCCCTATTGGAAGAGCAAGTACTTCGCAAAGCCCGCGGCAAAGAAGGCACAGAAGGAGGATGCAAAAAATGCTTGAGATCCAGAATGTTTCCAAGACCTTCAACGCCGGTACCGTCAACGAGAAAACGGCCCTGAATGGTCTGAACCTGAAATTGAACGAAGGTGATTTTGTCACCGTCATCGGCGGCAACGGCGCGGGCAAATCCACCATGCTGAACGCTGTGGCCGGTGTGTGGCCCGTGGACAGCGGCAAGATCATCATTGACGGCACCGACGTGACCAAACTGGGGGAGCACCAGCGCGCCGCCTACATCGGCCGCGTGTTCCAGGACCCCATGACCGGTACCGCCGCCACCATGCAGATCGAGGAGAACCTTGCCCTGGCCGCCCGGCGCGGTAAGCGCCGCGGCCTGAGGATCGGTATCACCAGGGCCGAACGGGAGCGCTACCGTGAACTGCTCAAGAGCCTGGACCTGGGCTTGGAGGACCGCCTGACCGCCCGCGTGGGTCTGCTGTCCGGTGGTCAGCGCCAGGCACTGACCCTGCTTATGGCTACCATGAACAAGCCCAAGCTCCTGCTGCTGGATGAGCACACCGCCGCTCTGGACCCCAAGACGGCGCTCAAGGTGCTGACCCTCTCGGCCAGGATCGTGGAGGAGAACCACCTGACCACCATGATGATCACCCACAACATGAAGGATGCCATCAAGTACGGCAACCGCCTGATCATGATGCACGAGGGCCACATCATCTATGATGTCTCCGGGGAAGAGAAGAAGAACCTGCACGTCTCCGACCTGCTGGCCAAGTTCCAGATCGCGTCCGGCGGCGAGTTCGCCAACGACCGCATGATCCTTTCCTGATGCATTTCTGATATGGAAAATCCCCTCCGGTGTGTGAGTATCGGAGGGGATCTTTGCATCTTGTGCACCTTTGCAGGGTGTGCTACACTGAGAGAAAGAGGAGGTGTCTCTCGTGCGAAAAATCATCCGGCGGGCAGCTGCTGTGCTGTTGTCTGCGGCTCTGCTGCTGACGGGAACGGCCTCGGCAGCAGCCCAGATTGACCCGGTAGAGGAACGGCTTGCTGCCATGTCTCTGCGGGAAAAGGTGGGGCAGCTGTTCGTGGTGCGGGTCGAGGCACTGGACCCCAGTGGACAGTCTGATAGCACAAGGCTGACCTGGGCAGAACGGCAGGGGCTGAAAGAGTATCCGGTGGGCGGCATTGTGGTGTTTCGGCAGAATGTGAAAAGCCCGGAGCAGTTGAAAAAGCTTCTGGCAGATTTTCAGGCAGCATCCGGGACCGGTCTGTTGACCGCCGTGGACGAGGAGGGCGGCAGCGTGGCCCGGTTGGCCAATGCTTCCGGCTTTGATCTGCCCCAATACCAGAGTGCCCAGGCAGTAGGTACAACAGGGGACCCGGCCAATGCCCGTGCCATGGGGCAGATCATCGGAGGCTACCTCAAAACCTACGGCCTGAATCTTGACTTTGCTCCAGTGGCAGATGTGAACACCAATCCGGCCAATACCGTGATCGGGAACCGAGCATTTTCGTCGGATCCGGCAGTGGCGGCACAGATGGTGGCCTCCGCTGTACAAGGGTTTCACGATGCGGGCATACTCTGCACACTCAAGCATTTCCCGGGCCACGGAGATACCGCAGAGGACAGCCACTACGGCACGGCCAGCAGCACCAAGACTTGGACAGAGATGCGGGAGACGGAGCTGAAGCCTTTTGCGGCTGGAATCGCAGCTGGGGCCGACGTAGTAATGACCGCCCACATCACCACCCCCAATGCAACGCAGGACGGCCTGCCTGCGTCGCTCTCCTACACGATGCTGACCGAGCGTCTGCGGGGGGAGCTGGGCTTTACTGGGGTCATCTGCACCGATTCGCTGTCCATGCAAGCCATTCGTGACCACTATTCTGCAGCAGAAGCGGCTGTAGCGGCGCTGAACGCCGGGGCAGATCTTCTGCTGATGCCGCCCGACCTGCCGGAAGCCTTTGACGGTGTACTGGAGGCTGTGCAGAATGGAACCATCAGTGAGGAACGCCTCAACGAGAGCGTCCGCCGCATCCTGATGCTGAAACAGAAGGCCGGGTTGGAGCTTGACACCCGCACCCCGCTGGAAAAGATGCTGGATGTGTTTCTGTAAGATTGAAGCATAATAAGAAGATCCCCTCCGGTGTGCGCGTACCGGAGGGGATCTTTGCGTATAAAGGAATGTTACCGCTTGATATCGTAGTTCATGTTCATCAGGTTGCGGATGGAGCTGACATCGTCGGTGATGTTGGCATCGCCGTGGATGGTGTGCTTGATGGCGCTGCTTGCCACCGCAAAGTTTATCATGTCCATGGCCTTGTAGTTGTGGAGCATGGCGTAGATGAGGCCGCTGGCGAAAGCGTCGCCGCCGCCCACGCGGTCGAGGATGTTGAAGGTGAACAGCTTGCTCTCGAAGGTGTGGCCGTCATACCACATAAAGGCTTTCAGGCTGTTCTCGCTGCCGCTGTGGGCATAGCGGACGTGGCGGGCGATGCACTTCAGGCTGGGGTAGCGCTCGATGAAGTGCTGGAAAATTTCGTCCTGCTGCTCATAGCTGGGCTGCAGAGGCACGCCGTCCTTCCAGTCGCCCTTGGAGTGGTCATTCTCGTCCTTCCACAGGTGGTAGGGCTCGATGCCCAGCAGCACGTCCACATAGGGCAGGCACTCGGTGCAGAAGTCGCGGGCCTCGTCCCAGGTCCAGAGGGTGGAGCGGAAGTTGCCGTCGAAGCTGACGGTCAGGCCCTTCTTCTTGGCCTCCTTGAGCATATCGATGATGAGGCCGCGGCAGTTGGGGGCCAGAGCCGGGGTAATGCCGCTCAGGTGCAGCCAGTCGAAGCCCTCCAGCAGCTCGTTCAGATCGACCTGGGAGAAATCGTACTCGGTGATGGCGCTGTGCTTGCGGTCATAGATGACCTTGGAGGGGCGGATGCCGTAGCCGGTCTCGAGGTAGTATGTACCCAGACGGTTGGAGGGCGTCTCATCCGGCTCGGTGAGGATCATGGGGGTGCAGTGGACGTCGTTGGAGCGCAGCCAGCGCACGGCGCTCTTGCCGAGGCTGTTGTTCGGCACGACGCTGAAGAAGGTGCTGTCCACGCCGAGGTTTGCCAGTGCGAGGGCGATGTTGGCCTCGCTGCCGCCGTAGCTGGCCTCAAAGTTGGTGGCCATGCGGAGTTTTTCGTAGTTCGGCGGGGTCAGGCGCAGCATGATCTCGCCGCAGGTGATGAATTTCGGTCCGGTCGTCTCGTAGCCCAGAATGGGGTTGAAATGTTCCATAACGGTCCTCCTGTTGTTCTTCTCGGGCATTTGAGCCGCCGCCTCTCCTATACCATTCTTGAGACGGGGCGTTTGGTGCTCAGCAGGGCAGCCAGACCCCACATGACGCACATCGTTGTATCCATTATAGTGCTTTCGGAGAGGATTTGCAAGGAAAAGAAAAACACTGCGAGAGAAAATTTGGTGGGATTTTTGTGGATTGTGACGGAAAGCGTATCGGCAGGCCGTCCGGTAGTTTCCCCGCAAATGGGACCCGAAACCCACGGTTTCGCCCCAACGCTTCGCGCCGGGACCCCACTTCTCTGGACATTTGCTTGGGAAACTCCCCTCCACCTGCCTCTGATAGGTTTACCGGCTGGTCAAATGCCCGTCAAATCAAAGCTGGGTGTATATTCCTCCCGGGCGCTGCTCTTCTGCTGCATATAGCCGTCGGTCAGGCCGAGGTCCATGGCGTAGTTGACCACCCGGCGGTACTCGTAGGTGGTGATGCGGCGGCCGATGCCGTGCTCTGCGGCCTTGTAAAAGGGGGTGTACTGGCTCATGACACTGGGGATGAAGCAGCCGGGGTCGGCCTTGTTCCATGCGGCCATCTGGTCGAGGACGGCAAAGCTGTCGTCGATGTGGCCGGGCAGAGCCAGATGCCGCAGGATGACGCCCTTCTGTAAGATGCCCTCGCTGTCGAACACCGGATGGCCCGCCTGCGCCATCATGGCCTCGATGGCGGGTCTGGCCTGGGCGAAGTAGTCCGGCGCAGAGGAAAGCTCGGCGGAGAGGGAAGAGGAGACGTACTTCAAATCGGCCAGCCAGATGTCGATAGAGCCGCGCCACGCCTCCACGCTCTCCACCGTCTCGTAGCCGCCGGTGTTGCAGACGATGGGCAGACGCAGCCCCTCGGCCCGGGCGATGTCCAGCGCCGCGATGATCCAGGGCCGCCACTGGCCGGGGGTGACGAGGTTGATGTTGTGGGCGCCCTGCTCCTGCAGACCGAGGAAAATTTCGGCCAGATGCTCTATCGTGATCTCTTTGCCAAGACCCTCGGCGCTGATGGGGTAATTCTGGCAGAAACAACACTTGAGGGTGCAGCCCGAGAAAAACACGGTGCCGCTGCCCCGGGTGCCGCTGATGCAGGGCTCTTCCCAGAAGTGCAGGGCCGCGCGGGCGGCTTTCAGGGTGCTGCCCGCCCCGCAGAAGCCTGTCTGCCCGGCGGCGCGGTCTGCGCCGCAGCGGCGGGGGCAGAGGGTACAGGAGACAGGCGGCGTTGTGGAAATGTTTTGAGACATATTGTCCAACTCCTATGAGAAAGAATCATATTAAATTATCCGAGGCTATTATATCATTTTTGCCCCCGGAAGTGATATACTAAGATTGAATATTGCATGTCATGCAAGAATACTACATGATCTGGAGGACACCATGCGTACAGAGACCGAAGAGATCCGGGACAACCTGAAATATCTGAGCCTTCTGGCCCGGGACTACCCCTCGCAGGCAGCGGCCGCCAGCGAGATCATCAGCACACAGGCACTGCTCAAGCTGCCCAAAGGCACCGAGCACTTCATGAGCGACCTGCACGGTGAGAACGAGGCGTTCGTACATATCCTGAACTCCGCTTCCGGCGTCATCCGCGAAAAGGTAGACATTGTGCTGGGGGATACCGTGCCGGAGGGGACGCGGGCCGAGCTGGCGACTCTGATCTATTATCCGAACGAGAAGCTGCCCCAGCTCAAGGAGCGCTGCGCCGACGAGGAAGCGCTGGAACAGTGGTACAGTGAGACGCTGCTGCGGCTCATCGACATCTGCCGCCTCGTCTCTTCCAAGCACACCCGGGAGCATGTCCGGGCCTGTTTGCCGTCCAGCTGCGGTTACATTCTGGATGAGCTGCTCCACGCCCACTTCGAGGACCACGACAAAGACCTCTACTACGGCCAGATCGTCGGCAGCATCATCGAGAATGGCCGCGCCGATAAGTTCATCGTCCGTCTCTGCGAGCTCATCAAGCGGCTGGCTGTGGACAAGCTCCACATCGTGGGCGACCTGTTCGACCGCGGCCCCCGCCCCGACGTCATCCTTGACCTGCTGATGCGCCACCACGATGTGGACATCCAGTGGGGCAATCACGACGTGGTCTGGATGGGCGCGGCGGCCGGCAGTCCCATCTGCATCTGCACGGTGCTGAAGACCACCCTCGCTTACCACAACCACGGCATGGTGGAGGACTGCTACGGCATCAACCTCCGCCACCTGCAGCGGATGGCAGAGCAGTTCTACGGCGACGACGACTTGACCATCTGGATGCCTCACACCGACACTGCCCGCGGCCCCTACACCCCCGGTATGCTCCATCGCTGCGCCGTCATGCATAAGGCCATCACCATCCTGATGCTCAAGCTCGAGTGTCAGGTCATCGACCGCAACCCGGATTTCAAGATGCAGGACCGCGACTTCCTGCGCCGCATCAACTGGGAGAAGAGGACCGTCATGGTGAACGGCAGGGAGTACCCCATGCGGGATATGTCTTTCCCGACGGTAGACCCCGCCGACCCCACCGCGCTGAACAGCGACGAGAAGGTGGTGCTGCAAAAGCTGGTGCAGTCCTTCCGCCAGAGCGAGAAATTACAGCAGCACGTCGAGTTCCTGTACGCCAAGGGCAGTGTCTACCACATCGAGAACGGCAACCTGCTCTACCACGGCGCTGTGCCGATGACCAGGAAAGGCACCTTCGCTGTGGAACGGTTCGAGGGCCGCGCCTACTCGGGCCGCGCCCTCATGGACTACTGTGACGAGCGCGCCCGCCGGGGCTACTTCGCCCCCGAGGGCAGCGCCGCCCGCCAGAGCGGACAGGATTTCCTGTGGTATCTGTGGTGCGGCAAGCTGTCGCCCCTGTATGGCCGCAGCGCCATGACCACCTTCGAGCGGCTGTATGTCGAAGACGCTTCCACCCACACCGAGGTAAAGGACCCCTATTATACATGGTATAATGAGGAAGCTGTCTGCCGCCGCATCCTCGCCGAGTTCGGCCTGCCCGGCACCAGCCACATCGTCAACGGCCATGTCCCCGTGCAGGAGAAGAAGGGCGAGAGCCCCATCAAGGGCGGCGGACGCCTCGTGGTCATCGACGGCGGTTTCTGCCGCGCCTACCACGAAAAGACCGGCATCGCGGGCTACACGCTGGTCTATTCCAGCCGCACCATGTCCCTGCGCACCCACCAGCCCTTCGAGAGCGCCGAAAAGGCCGTGAACGAGAATCTGGACATCCTCTCCCAGAAGAACATCCTCGAGACGGAGAACCACCGCATCCTCGTGGAGGAGACCGACGAGGGCGAGATCCTGCGGGAGAAGGTCCACGACCTCAAACAGCTGGTCCGGGCCTATCAGTTGGGCTGGATCAAGGAGACCCGCTGTGACGACAGTGTGTGGTAAGCAGCGGCAAATGTAAAATTTTCCTGAAAATAAGAGACAAAACCCGAGAATAATAGAAAAGAAACTGGGCAAAACAGAAAATAATCGACGAGCGTGCATTGGGGCTTTGCTTTTTGCTGGAAGTTGTGTATAATAAAGTAGCTGTAATTGTGTCAACTGGTTGTGAGCTTTGTACAGCGAGAAGGAATAACGTACCTTGAACTGACCTTTTGGGCCTGCGGGGAGCGGGCCTGTGACAAGGAGATCATAAAATTGGAAAAGTTTGTTATTACGGGCGGTAAGCCCCTGCACGGCGAAGTCATCATCTCCGGCGCGAAAAATGCGGCTGTGGGCATCCTGCCCGCTACCATTCTGGCAGCGGACGTCTGCGTCATCGAGAACCTGCCGGACATCAGCGATGTGGCGGTGAGCCTCAAGATCCTCAGCGTGCTGGGCGCAAAGGTCCGGATGCTGAACAAGAACACCTACGAGATCGACACCACCCATCTGACCGGCACCAACGTCCCCGACGACCTGTCCCGCCAGATGCGCGCCAGCTACTATTTCCTCGGCGCACTGCTGTCCCGCTTCGGCAAGGCCGAGGTGGCCATGCCCGGCGGCTGCAACCTCGGCCCCCGCCCCATCGACCAGCACCTGAAGGTGTTCAGCGCTCTGGGCGCAGAGGACAGTGTGGACTACGGCATGATCACCGTCCACGCCGACGAGCTGAACGGCGCTCATATCTTCTTTGATAAGGTGAGCGTGGGCGCTACCATGAACGGTATGCTCTCCGCTGTCATGGCCAAGGGTCAGACCATTCTGGAAAACTGTGCCAAGGAGCCCCATGTGGTCGATCTGGCCAACTTCCTGAATATGTGCGGCGCTGATGTGCGCGGCGCAGGCACCGATGTCATCAAGGTGCGCGGCGTCGAGCAGATGCACGGCTGCACCTACAGCATCATCCCCGACCAGATCGAGGCCGGCAGCTACATGGTGGCTGCAGCGGCCACCGGCGGCGATGTGCTGGTGAAGAACGTCACCCCCAAGCACCTCGAGCCTATCACCGCAAAGCTCCGCCGTGCGGGCATTGAGGTGGAAGAATTTGACGATGCTGTGCGGGTTCGCCGCACCGGCGACATCCTGCCCCTCAAGATCAACACCATGCCCCACCCGGGCTTCCCCACCGATATGCAGCCCCTGATGGGCGTTCTGCTCAGCGTGGCAAAGGGGACTTCCACCGTCACCGAGAGCGTGTGGGACAACCGCTTCCGCTATGTGGACGAGCTGCGCAAGATGGGCGCGAATGTCCAGGTGGACGGTCAGGTGGCCGTGTTCGAGGGCGTGGAGAAGCTTTCTCCCGCTCCGCTCCGCGCTTCCGACCTGCGCGCCGGTGCAGCGATGGTCGTTGCAGCCCTGATGGCCGACGGCACCAGCGAGATCGAGGAGATCGGCCATATCGAGCGCGGCTACGAGAACATCGTGGAGAAGCTGCGCGGCCTCGGTGCTGACATCAGGAAGGTGGAGCGGATGCCCGCTGCACTGGAACAGGCTCTGTAATTAGAAAAACCTCTCCGTCACGCCTGCGGCGTGCCATCTCCCCTGCCGAGGGGGAGGCATTGGCAGTCCGTCAGGTCCCTGCGTTTTTATGACTGCGCAGCAGACGGAGAGGTTTTATTTGTTGAGGTTTATCATGTCTGAATTCATCTCTCTTTATTCCGGTTCCTCCGGCAACAGCAGCGTCGTGCGCTGCGGGGAGCGGTATCTCATCGTGGATATGGGCAAAGGCGTCCGCACCACCGGCGCAGCCCTCAAGGAGCTGGAGCTGAACATCTCCGACTGCGACGGCATTCTTGTCACCCATGAGCACAGCGACCATGTGAAGGGCCTTTCCACCTTCCTGAAAAAATATCCGCTGCCGGTGTACGGTGCAGAGGAAACGCTGGAATTTCTGGACGCAAACGGGGTCGTTCCCGCCAGCTGTGATCTGACAGCCCTGACGCCGGGCAGGGAAGAGGACATCGGTGTCTTCGGGGTCAAAGCGTTCCCCACCAGCCACGACGTCCCCTGTGTGGGCTACCGCATCCACACCCCCGACGAGAAGACCATGACCATCGCCACCGACCTCGGTGTGCTGACTCCTGCCGTACATGAAGCCCTTTCCGGCTGCGACCTTGTGGCCCTCGAGAGCAACTACGACCTGCATATGCTCCGCAGCGGGCCGTACCCCTACTATCTGCGCGCCCGCATCGAGTCGGTCCGGGGCCACCTCTCCAACGATGAGTGCGCGGCAAAGCTGCTGGAACTCATCCAGGAGGGCTGCAAGAAGTTTGCCCTCTGTCACCTCTCGCAGGAGAACAACACCCCTATGCTGGCGCTGCAGACCGTCTTTTCCACCCTCGGTGCGGCGGGCGTCGTGCCGGACAAGGATTGTATCGTCCAGACCCAGCGGCGGAACGAAGTGAGCCCCGCGCTGGCGTTCTGACACTATAAAACCAGAGCAGGAAAAGGAGAAAAGAGCCTATGTCGTACATCATGGCGCTGGACGCCGGAACCACCTCGAACCGCTGCATCCTGTTCAATAAGGCAGGCGAGATCTGCAGCGTCGCGCAGAAGGAATTTGCCCAGTATTACCCGAGACCCGGCTGGGTGGAGCACGACGCCAATGAGATCTGGGCCACCCAGCTGGGCGTGGCCCTCTCGGCCATGAACAAAGTCGGCGCCCGGGCCGAGGACATCGCCGCCATCGGTATCACCAACCAGCGGGAGACCACCATCGTCTGGGACAAGGAGACCGGGGAACCCATCTGCCACGCCATCGTCTGGCAGTGCCGCCGCACCAGCGAATACTGCGACGAGCTGAAAGCCCGGGGCCTGACGGAGAAATTCCGGCAGAAGACCGGCCTCATCATCGACGCCTATTTCTCGGCCACTAAGCTCAAGTGGATACTGGATCATATCCCCGGTGCCCGCGAAAGGGCCGAGCGGGGAGAACTGCTCTTTGGCACCGTGGAGACCTGGCTCATCTGGAAGCTGACCTGCGGAAAACTGCACGTCACCGACTATACCAACGCCAGCCGCACCATGATGTTCAACATCCACACGCTGGAATGGGACGATGAGATCCTGCAGGAGCTGAACATCCCGAAATGTATGCTCCCGAAGCCGGTGCCGTCCAGCGGCTTTTATGAGTACGCTGACCCGATGCACTTCGGCGGCGAGATAAAAATTGCCGGTGCGGCAGGCGACCAGCAGGCGGCCCTCTTCGGCCAGACCTGCTTTGCCTCCGGCGAGGCGAAGAACACCTTCGGCACCGGCGGCTTTTTGCTCATGAACACCGGTGAGACGCCGGTCGCTTCTCAGAATGGCCTTGTAACCACCATCGCCTGCGGCTCCGACGGCAAGGTGAATTATGCGCTGGAAGGCTCTATTTTTGTGGCCGGTGCGGCCATCCAGTGGCTCCGCGATGAGCTGCGCCTGCTGGAAGAGGCCCGCGACTCCGAGTATATGGCCCAGAAGGTCAAGGACACCAACGGCTGTTACGTCGTGCCGGCCTTCACCGGCCTCGGCGCGCCCCACTGGGACCAGTACGCCCGCGGCACCATCGTGGGCCTCACCCGGGGCTGCAACAAGTACCACATCATCCGCGCCACGCTGGACAGCATCTGCTATCAGGTCAACGACGTCCTCCGCGCCATGGCAGCGGACTCCGGCATCGCCATGAAGTCTCTCCGGGTGGACGGCGGCGCGTCGGCCAACAACTACCTCATGCAGACCATGGCCGACATCAGCGACCTCGAAGTCAAGCGCCCCCGCTGCGTGGAAACGACGGCGCTGGGTGCGGCCTATCTGGCCGGCCTCGCCGTAGGCTACTGGCAGTCCGCCGAGGACATCACCCGCAACTGGTCGGTGGACCGTGTGTTCCGCCCGGCCATCTCGGAAGAGGAACGCACCAAGCGCATCAAGGGCTGGAATAAGGCTGTCCGCTGCGCCTATCACTGGGCCAGGGACGAAGAAGAATAAGAAGAGAAACAAAACGGTCGGAGTTGCCTGACGAGTAACTCCGACCGTTTTTGTTATTGGGCAGCTTGAGCGAGGGAAAACCACCGGCTCGCAGAGAACATAATGCTCCAACGAGCTGTGCTTTGGGTTTAAATCATCTTAAAGTATTTCAGTGCATCCCTTTCAGGAGTCGATCTCGCCCTTGGAAAGCGCAATTACGCATTCGAGTATTGTCCCAAATTCCAAGGGCAACTCTTTCACTTCCTGCCCATTCACAGGAACCGGGAAATTGAACACCATGTTCCTAATCCAGTTTCCGTCCTTTTGCTTTTCTGGATACAGGTCAATTCGTTCAATGAACGCTCTCATAAACTCTTTTTGCTCGATTTCCGTGGCAGCATTGTACACTTCATCGAAGGCCAGTAGAAGTTGGTAAATATTTTCGCCGGAGATTTTCTCCTGACGGATACTCTGAATCTGGCTTTTTACTTCATCTATCTGTGTCTCGATTTCTTCTATTCTACCATACTGTTCGTCATATCGCCGCTGTAAATCCAAAATTTTTCTGTCGAAATAAGGATCGTTAATATCTAGCGTGTCCATTTGACGTTCCAGCCTTGATTTAATGCCCAAAGTCTGACGGAGCTGTGCTTGGAGTGTGGCGAGCTGTTTTTCCAAATCTTCAGTATCAACGGATGTCCCTATTTTCTCTTTGATTGCCTTGGAAAATTGCGGGTCATTGACCATAGCTGAAATGATTGCCGCAACCATGCGGTTCATCTCTTTCTGCTCAATGTTTACACGGAAGGTGCATTTGTGTCCGGTTGCGCCCAACGTGTTTTTGCAGTAATAGTAATAGCGGGTTTTCTTATCCTTGCTGTGCGCCTTTGCAATATTCCCGTAAAGGCTTTTGCCACAGCAAGGGCATTTCAGGATACCGGACAAGATATGTGCGTGTTCTGGGTCAATTACTTTTTCTCTCCTAAAGGCGTTAGCCTTCCGTTTATCCTGTGCCAAGTTCCAATCTTCTTCTGAAATGATCGCCTCATGCTGTCCCTCATAGATCGGAAATTCGTCTTGCTCGACCACGTGCATCTCATTTCTTGTTCCCAGCTTCTTTTCCGTTCTGCGTCTCCCGTAGGCGATCTTCCCCATATAAACAGGATTGTCCAGAACATCTTTCACAAAATTGGAAGAAAAGCCGGGAATCGTGCCGTTCTGACGGATTTTCTTTTTGTATCCGTGGTCATTCAAATACTTCGCCACACCGGTGATCCCATCGTTGGTATGGATATATCTGTCGTAAATGAGCCGTACCACTTCCACTTCATCTTCGGCAATTTCCAATTTGCCATCCACTAATTTGTAGCCATACGGGGCAAATCCGCCGTTCCACTTTCCCTCACGGGCTTTCTGCTCACGACCTGCCATTGTCTGCGTCCGAATGTTTTCACGTTCAATTTCCGCCACAGCAGAAAGGACGGAGATCATCAGCTTGCCGGAATCTTTGGAAGAATCTATGCCATCCTCCACACAAATCAGGTTGACACCAAAATCCTGCATCAGCTGTAAAGAATTGAGTACATCCGCCGCATTTCTGCCAAAGCGAGACAGCTTGAACACCAGAACAAACGAAACATCGTCCTTGCCCTCTTGGATGTCATTCAGCATCCGTTGAAATTCCAGCCGTCCCTGAATGTTCTTGCCGGAAAAGCCCTCGTCAGAATACTCCCCAACAATGGTCATATCTTCATACTCGGCATACTTCCGCAGCTTGTCTTTCTGGGCGTCCAGACTGTATCCATCTACCTGCATGGAAGTGGAAACTCTCGTATAGATATAGCACTTAGTCCGTTTTTTCATGGCTGCAGCTCCTTTCCCCGGTGTGTTTTTGCTCTACCGGTGATTTTATCAATCCCTCATTGCGGATGTAATACTCCAAAAGGCGCAGGACATATTCCGGCGCATGACGGTTGTCCAATTCCCATTCTGTTACTGTCCGATAGGGGATATTAAAGAATTTGCAAAAGTCCTTACGGTTCATACCTGTCATTTCCCGCAGTTCTTTTATTTTGGTTTTGCAGTCCATCGCATCATCTCCATAAACAAAAAACACACGTTGTGTAATTATTATAGCATCGGCTTGATAATTACACAACGTGTAAATTGTAAACTTTTAAGCAGCGTCAGCAAAAGAACTGCTTTGCTCCGTATCTGGCTGTTCCTGCAAGGAAACAGGAGCAGCTGTCTGGTGCTGCTCCAAGACTTGATTTCCGTATTTCAGCATCAACTTTGTCATTACATCAATACAGCGATCAAAAGCCGCATTATATTTCGGATCATCATAGATTTTGCTCAATAGGCCGCTCCTTTCTCCCGTGACCACCACGGGTATACGCATCCAAAACTTCTTTAGGAATGCGATCCAGCACAGTAACGGCGTCTGCATAGTCCCGCCGCAGTTTGGCATCGGCCAGCTGCTTCAAAGTGCTTTCCTGGGTCACTTTCTCCAGAGACTGCTCCAGCTGATCTTTTTCCTGTTTCAGTTTTTTGTTCTCCACGGTGGTTTCCGTAAATGCCACCTGATACTTCTTCAGGGTGCTGTGCATTTGTTCCACAGCCGGAATATACTTATCCAGTAGAGCTGCAATCTCGGCAGCTTTGCTTTTTGCGTTAAAGGCTCCAATACCGGCCAGCAGTTCCTCCAGCTTGGCTTTTTGCTTGGTCAGTCGGGTCATCTCTTTGAACACTCTGGGCGGGATGTGGTCACGTCCGGTCTGGCTGGCACTTTCCCCACGCTCCAGGTCGGGATATTTCCGCACCATGTGTTCCCAGAACTTGTCCTGCCACTGGGTCAGCTTTTTCTTGTTTCCCACGATTTCTTTGGCACTGAGCCTGCCATCCGCAGTTAGTGGGACAAAAGAAAGGTGCATATGGGGCGTTTTCTCGTCCATATGCACCACAGCGGATATGATTGTTTTGGGGTCTTGGTTTTGCTGGAGAAAGAGCAGCGCCTCTTGAAAATAGGCTCTGATCTCAGATTTCTTCTTTCCCTGAAAGAACTCCGGTGTGGCAGTTACCAGGGCTTCCACGACTCGAACACTGTCTGACCGGGTACGGCAACCGGCTTCTTTGATCTGCCGCTCCGCCTCCGCACGATATTTTCGTTCCGGCTCGATCAGATGGAAATTGTACTTGCTCCTGCTGATATCCACATCGGGATTGCTGGCGTATTTCTCTTTGGTGCGCTCGTTGTGGGCTTCAATGTTCCCGATCTCCGGCCCTTTGTACTTGGCAAAGCGGAGAATGGCATACTGCGGCTTGCTCATACTCTGTCCCTCCGTTTCTGCCAGATCAGGTCATAGCCCAGCACGTCGGCTAGCTCCACGACCTCTTTGTAGCGGATGGATTCCCGCTGGAGCTTGGCGGACAGGTTGGAAACGCTGTCCGACCAGTCGTATTCCTCATGGAGCCGGTCAACTACCTCTTGCATGGTGTATCCCGCCCGGACAATCTGCGCCTTAATCTCGTTACGTACCGTCATAATCAAAAATCCTCCTAAATTTACTTAGTAAAAAAGCGAAGCCGGTACACTCTCTGGCATAACCGCTTCGCTGCGTCGTAAAAAATTCTCTTGTCAACAAATCCTTTTAAAATTGCTGGTGTGATGTCCTGCCCATAAATCGCACCTTCTGACTTTCCCGTTCCGTGTGACTTGGCTTGAAACTGTGCATTTTCCCGTGATTCCATGCACCCTGTTCACCGGGGCGAGAATTACGGTTTCGCAAAATGATTTCTTCCAATCGTCAAATACTTTTCGATTCTCACTTGCCTTAATTTACCTCTCCGATTTTGTCAGTGATTTTGAGATATAACCGCTGAATTGCTATAAAAAAGAGAACAACGGTCAATCAAAGTGTACGTACGTACAGTGTCCGCTCCCCGGTATTAGCGCCGCCATTCCTCCGGCATATCTTCCAGTACGTACGTACGCATCGAATCACCGGAAAACACCGACATATGGTTTCTTACCAGAACCTCAATTCCCAGAAAGCCACGTACCCGCCGCCCGGCTGCGTTGGTCACATTGTTGCAGTATTCCAGATTGTACCGGCTCTGGCAGGCAATCAGGGCTTCGCTGAAGCTGCGGGGTTTCAGGGCTGGCAGGTTGTTTTCGGTGCAGTAAATCTGGTATGCCTCATACAGCTCTTTGGAGCTGGCAGATAGATCGGCTTTCAGGCGAACATACCCGTCAGAATCCAGAAAATCGTACACATTGTTGTTGTCCCGTTTGACTGCCTCCCGATTCTCTCTGGTGCGGTCACTTTCGGTGAATTTGAAGTTGTTGGCTGCCAGCCGCTGCAATCCCTCAAAAGCCCACAGCAGAATGCCCTCCACTTCGGCTTTCATCTTCTCGGCAAGGTCAGGATCGTCCACACGGCCAGCCGGTTTTTCTTTTGTGGTCAACACCAGTTGGCGGCGGTAAAACCCATCGCTCCGGTCAAACAGCGCCTGCAAATCTCCGTTGGAGAAGGCCAGCAGCCGGGCGCACATCCACCCCTGATAGCTCTGCTTGCCCTTGCGCTCCAAATCCATTTTGCCCTGAGCGGTGACGATGGACTTGACATAGTTGGTTTGGCGCAGGGCTTCCATCCGCATATCGTCATCCACGCACAGGAGGATATGTTCCAAGTCAGCACGGGCAAATCGGTTCTCCGATATTTTCCCGATGCTGCCATCCTTCATGTTCGAGCCGAACAAAGCTCCCAGCACAGCGCCGATCTGCGACTTTCCCTCGCCGCCGTTGCCTTTTATGACCATCATCCGCTGTCCCTTGTTGCTGGGGATCAGGCAGTAGCCGATATATTCCTGCAAGGTGGGGATGTCCTCCGGGTAGAGCAGGCCATCCAGAAATTTCAGCCATAGAACAGGTTTCGGAGCGTTGGGGTTGTAGGCCACGGGGAAACGGTTGCGAACGATTTTCGGCTTTCCCTTCGCAAAAGTTCCATCCAGAAAAAGCGTCCCATTGGAAAGATGAATCCGATCCGGTTCCGGGGGAAAATCCTCTACCAGTGCTGCCAACTTCATCAGCTCCACAATATTGCTGATTTTGCGGGGAATGTTGCTCACCGCACAGCATTTCAGTTCCTCAAAAATCTCTCCCCGCAGGGGTAGCTCATCGGTCACACGGCCTTCGGGCGTGAAAAAAGCCCCGTTTGTGAAGATAATCTTGTGTGTCCGCAAGAACTCTTCACAAAACAGGGCTTCGTTGATGCTTTTTCCATCAAACCAGACGGGCATCCCGTCAAGCTGCGCTTTGTTTTTCATGGGCCTCGTCCTCCTTTTTCAGCCTGTCCAGCCGTTCCTCCAAACCGGCGATCAGGCCATCCTTGTTCAGCATCTCTACGATTTTCACTCGCTGTTCCAGTTCGGCGGCAATGAGCAAATCCGCCAGATACTCCACATAGTCCAGCATCTGGCAGGCTTCCACAAACCGGTCATCCAGAACCTCTTCCGGTGTCTTGGGTGCGCACTGTACCTTCCAGCTTTCCAGAAGATGCAGGTAATCGCACAGCACACGCAGGCAGCGTACTTCCTCCTGCCGGTATGCTTTCAGCAGGGAACGCTCCGGTTTGGGCAGGGCAGCTGCCGCAGGGGGCTTGTCCGGGCCAATCCCAAAATCCTGTACCAGCTTCTGCGCTGCCTCGTAGCTGCTCAGGTCAAATAACCTCGCCACAAGGTCGATCACATCGCCGGTGGCTCCGCAGCCGAAGCAGTAAAAGTATCTCTCGTTCAGCTTCATGCTGGGGTGCCGGTCCTCATGGAACGGACAACAGACCATGCCATTTCGGTTGACTTGCAGCCCATAGTGTTCAGCAGCTTGTCTTACAGTAACCGCTGCCTTTACCGTTGCAAAAATATCCATACCATGTTCCTCCTTCATCTTTGTACAGGTTTCTCCTGTCACCTCAATGTACGGAGAAAAAGGGCATGGTTCAAAAAATCCGTCAGTATTGCAAGAAAATAAAATACCGCCTCCAAAACTTGCAAAATTGCAAGGTAAAAGGCGGTAGGATTCTCAAAATACGGATTGAGATTGTTCCTGTTTTGGAATATAATAAAAAGTAGAATTGTAAACAATGAGGGCTGGTTATGAAATATCTTTCTACGTTTGAAATTGCAGAGAAATGGGGGATTTCTCCACGACGGGTCGGCATCCTCTGCAACCAAGGCCGGATTCCCGGCGCACAAAGAGCAGGAAGCCGCTGGATCATCCCGGAGGATGCAGAAAAACCAACCGATGCCCGCATTAAAAGCGGGAAATACAGAAAAGAAACGAGGTGATCTGCCTATGGGACAGGAATATCTCCCTGGTGATACTCCACAGCAGAGATTACAAGATTTGATGAAGGAGTATAAAATTACGCAGGCAGAGCTTGCTTCTAAAATTGGTGTTGCGGAAAGTTCTATCAGCCGTTTTCTAAACGGGACAAAGAATAAATTGACCATCGAGCAGATTATCAGTATTGCCCGAATTTTTAATGTATCCTCAGATTTTCTGCTTTGTTTGACCAACGTGCCAGACAAGAAGAATTATGACATCTCCGAGCTTGGCCTTTCTGCCGAAGCAGCACGCAATCTCTATACGGGACGTGTGAACCCGGAAGTGGTGAGCCGCCTGCTGGAAAACCGCCGCTTTGCCCAGTTGACCAGTATGATTTCCCTATATTTTGATGAAACGATGGCTTCTGGATTTGCCGCACAGAACCAAATTCTGCAATCGTTAAGTTCCATGCTGTTAATGGCGGGCAAAGAACAGCCGGATATTCGGAAAGCGTCGCAGCAAGCGGCACAGGCAGTCTCTCTTAACAAGGTTCCGGTTTTTCAAGCCGATCTGACCAATATTCAAAATCAATTTATGGCGGTTCTTCGGGAGATTAAAAAGGAAATGACTTCCGGGGAGGGGATTTCCCAGAACATGACAAAAGAGCTTACCGAGCAGATGTTCTCAGAACTGACCAAAGGACAAGATCTTCATCATCCATCGGTTTCCCCAGAGCAGCTTGCCGCCATGGTTGTGCAGCCCATATCCCAGATGGGACTGGCAGAAGATGAATCACTGGCAGAATTACAGCAGGCGCTGCTTCACATGATGGAGAGTATGCAGCCAAAACAAAGCGATGAAAACGATGACCAATGAGCGGCTTTGCGCTCTGGCACAGCGAGGGGATGCACAGGCGAAGAAGCAATTGGTGCAGAACAATCTGGGATACATCAAAAAAACCGCAAATGAACTGTACATCAGCGTTGGCCTTGGGAACAGTGAGTTGGGCATCGACCACGATGACCTGATCCAAGAGGGAAGTATCGGCTTGCTACGGGCAATCCCCTTATATGATTCCGGCAAAAAGATAAAGTTCCTGACCTATGCGGGGCCTGCCATCCGTAACGCCATGATGGATTTAATCTCGGCTTCTTTTGCGACCTTTGAACAGCGGATGCAGTCTGACAAAGATGGTATCCCCGTGGAGAGAATCAATCTGGATGATCTACTTCCTGGCGAGGATTCCATGCAGCGTTCTGACCTGATTGCCGACCCCTATGCGTCGGAGCCGGATAAGATTATGGAAGAAAAGGAAAACCGGAAAGAACTATATGAAGGGCTGCGGCGCATATCAGAACGGGAGCAAGTTTATCTGCTGTACCGTTTTGGCTTTGAGGACGATATTGAGCATCCTCTGGTGGGAACAGCCCTGCACTTCCATCTCAGTGAGAGCCGTGCAAGGTCAACCGAGGCATTAGCGCTGGACAACCTCTGGCTTGAACTGCCGTGGTGGTATTAGTGTGTTTCGCTGCGGCGGGACGTGGGTTTTGATATACCTCTGCTTCCTTTTCCGGTCAGGCGGATTTGCTTTTGGGCAAATCCTGATTTCGCCCGTGGCCGCACAAAATCCGCCTGCCCTACTGCCGCCGAAAAGTGCCTGTCAACCGCTATCTGCTCGCACAGCAGATGGCGAAGCCAGCCCCTTTCCAGCGTCAGCCGGAAGCAAAGGTATAACACACTAGACTTTCCTACGGAAAATCGTGTGCCAACAGGGATGCTGCTCGCCCCTATTGGAAACCCAGAGCCGAGGGGATACTCCCCTCTGGACACCCTTAATTTTCTTTGTACGGCTGTATTCAAACTGTAGAAATATAGTTTGAAACAAGTGCAAAGAAAATACAAAAAGCATCTGCGCATCGCTTGTCGAAGCGCAAATCGTCCTTTTATGCAGATAACCCGAAATTGGATAAATCATAATTTCAAATTGTTAACATCTGCTGCAGCAGTAAAAAGTAATGCGGAACATAGCAAGATAATAGATAGTCCACCCGTGGTTTTTAACACCATACAAAGACTTTTACATAATGAATTAAGCCTGAAAGGAATATGGATTATGGCAAAGAAAGAAGTAAAAACCGATTTATGGGTAGCTCGTCAGCTCGATGACTCCCAGATTAAATATGATGCCCAAGGCAGTAATGTGAAGGAAATTAACGATGCCCTTCAAAGTGCTTCGAAGCGTGGCACAGGAAAAGTTGGGTATCCGGAATATGTCGCGGTTGTTAAGGATTTTGTTATTGTTATTGAGGATAAAGCCGACCTGACCAAGCATCAAAAGCTAACTGATGCAGGAATTCTATCTGTTGATCAAAAAGACATTGCAAACTATGCTGTTAATGGAGCATATTTTTACGCAAAGCACATTGCTCAAAACAGTGCATTCCATAAAATCTTTGCAATTGGTGTTGCCGGTGACGAAAAGCATCATAAAATTACTCCTCTATATGTAGACGATAGAGAGGGGTATAAGGTGTTGCCTGATATTGAGTCTTTTACATCATTCACTGTTGCTAATATTGAGGAGTATTACACTCGCTATGTTCTTTCGGAAAAGACAGATGTAGAAAAAACCACGGAAGAAATTTTGAAGGACGCAGCGGAACTACATGAATATCTGCGCACTTATGGCTCGCTAAAAGATCAGGATAAGCCTTTGGTGGTTTCGGGCATTCTCCTTGCACTGGATGACAAGTTTTTCAAACCCAGTGATTTGCTCGGCGATGAGACTACTACAGACGGCCAGTTGATATATGACGCAATCCAGCGTCGTTTGAAGGCCTCCAATGTTGGCCCCGATGCAAAACGTGATAAACTAATGAGCGAATTTTCGATTATTCGCACGAGTGCTCGCTTGAACGAGATCGATCAAAAGCTTGGTAAAACACCATTGAAATTCTATACCGAATTTTTGAAAAAGAATGTTTTTGACAACATAAAATATCGCAGTTCCAGTGAGGACTTCATCGGAAGGTTCTATGGAGAATTTATGAGCTACTCTGGAGGTGATGGTCAAACACTGGGCATTGTCCTTACACCTCGCCATATTTGCGACCTGTTCTGTGATTTGTTGAATATTCAGGCTACAGATATTGTGCTTGACCCCTGCTGCGGCACTGCTGGTTTTCTTGTTGCTGCAATGCACCATATGCTTGAAAAGGCTGGTGCCGACCAGACTAAGCGGAAGAACATCAAGAAAAAGCAGTTGCACGGATTTGAGCTCCAAAGTAACATGTTTGCAATCGCTGCGACCAATATGATTCTTCGTGATGATGGTAACAGTAATATTAAATGTGAGGATTTTTTGCGTCAGAATCCTGCTCAGGTACAACTGAAAGGTGCTACTATCGGAATGATGAATCCTCCCTATTCCCAAGGTACCAAAGCTGACCCTTCACAGTATGAACTATCGTTTGTGGAACATTTACTTGACTCTTTGACCGAAGGAGCACGCGCTGCAGTAATTGTTCCACAGTCTTCTATGACGGGTAAAACGAAAGATGAGCAAGCATTTAAGGAAAATATTCTAAAAAATCATACCTTGGAAGGGGTTATTACCTGCAATACTGACACTTTCTATGGGGTAGGTACTAATCCTGTCATTGCAATTTTTACTGCCCATGAACCTCATCCCGCTGATAAACTTTGCAAATTTATTGATTTCCGGAATGATGGCTATGAAGTGCGTGCTCATATTGGGCTGGTCGAAGGAGACTCGGCCAAAGACAAGCGACAGCATTTGCTTGATGTCTGGCATGGTCGCACAAAAGCGGCTTCAAAATTTTGTGTTGAGTCTACTGTAACAGCCGAGGATGAATGGCTACATGCTTTCTTCTATTTCAATGACGAAACACCAACCGAAGCGGCCTTTGAAAAAGCTATTGGCGAATACTTGACTTTTGAGTTTTCCATGATTATGCAGAATCGTGATTACCTGTTTGAGAACGAGGGTGGCAGCAGTGCAGAAGATTGATGAAAAAGCCTGGGAGGCGATCCGTCTAACGGAAATATTTGATACAATCTCCCGTGGAAAAAGAATTAAAAAATCAGATCAAATTCCCGGCGATATTCCGTATGTTTCGTCAACCGCGTTTGCAAATGGAACTGATGGTAATTGCGGCAATGAAGTAAATGTCCGAAAATTTGGCAACTGCCTCACTATTGCAAATAGTGGAAGTGTTGGGGCTTGCTTCTATCATCCTTACAACTTTGTTGCTAGTGACCATGTGACTGCTTTAAGTCGTGAAGGGGCCAGTAAAGATTGCTATTTAGGATTGTCTGCTCTTGTCGCTCGTTTAGGAGAAAAATATAACTTTAACAGAGAGATTAATGATGTTCGTATTTCGCGGGAACGTATTATGCTTCCTGTGAATGCAGGTGCTCCAGATTACGAGTATATAGAAAGAATCACACAGCAGAAACGACAAATCATGCTGGACAAATACCGAGTCTATGCGCAAAAACGCGTTGCTGATTTGGGCAAAGAGGTTGAAATTCTAACTTTGGCTGAGGTGCCATGGGATTCGTTTACTATCTCTGATATTTTTGATATTTTGCCAGGAAAGCGTCTTGTTGCAGCGGATACTACTCCTGGGAACAGACCGTTTATCGGGGCTTTGGATAACAACAATGGTGTAGCACGTTTTGTGAACAATACAAATGTGTCTCTGGACAAGAATGTACTTGGAGTAAACTACAATGGAAACGGTATGGTCATTGGCTTCTACCATCCGTATGAGTGTATTTTCTCTGATGATGTTAAGCGATTCCACTTGAAGCATCATGCAGATAATGCATTTATCCTGTTGTTTATGAAGGTGGCAATTTTACAGCAGAAAAGCAAATTTGGTTATCTGTATAAATTTAATGCAGAACGCATGGCAAATACCCGAATTATGCTCCCTGTTACAGATGAAGGAATGCCTGACTACCAGTACATGGAGCAGTATGCAAAAAACATGATGCTACGAAAATATAAGCAGTATTTAGCTTATCTCGATTCGAAAGAAAAAGCGGAATCTCATTCTACTAGTGTTTAGTAACAAGCGGTTCCTAAATGGATGCATCTCAGTATTGAGGAAAACGAGGATAACATGGATAAGATAATTAAATTTCCTGTGGATACCGGAAAAGTTGTCATTTCAGAAGATACAAAATCAACTCTCAGAAACCTATTTTCTGGATGTAGAGTAAATTTCTTGTTTGGCGCCGGATTTTCTGCAAATCTGTTAGGTACTTTAAGCAATAACGAGGTAATTTTTGAAGCGCTGCAAAAATACCAAGCGAAAAATGAGGATGAAAGGAAAAAAGTGACGATACTATCCGCTTTTTTGTATTGGTCATTTTTCGTTAGATGTATTGAGCCGATTTCCTCTAAGATATCGACATATGATTCCTCATTTGATCCCTATAAAGAATTCGGAGATATTGTGTATCGAATTTTTTCTGAAAGAGGCAATCCGGCGTTAGATAGGCAGTTCAACATTTTTACAACCAATTATGACCCAATAATCGAGCTGATTTTTGACCATTCAAATTGTATATGCAATGATGGCTTTGAGGGGAGAATCGAGCCTCGTTTTTCCACTGATAATTATTCAAAAACATATTACAGGCAAGCCATATTCTCTAACAGGAAAGCAGAAATTCCTTCTGTGAATCTTTTGAAATTACACGGATCTGTCACTTGGAGCCCAGACCTTTTCTGGGGCGGTATTGCATATCAGCAATATCGCAATAAAATAGGGTACTTTACTAATGCTTACTCAACGTTGTTCGATACTACTATGGTGTCAACTATTGATGCCCATTTTACAGCTGATCGGCCAGATGAAGCTAATAAGCAAATTCAATCTTTATTTGCAAGCAGTATTTTTGACACATTGCTTGCTAAAGAGGATGACTACGGCAAATTCATTCAAGCGTACAAAATAGCTTTTTTAATTGTGAATCCAACCAAGGAAAAATTTAGCGACACGCTGTTGAACAAGAATTACTATGAACTTTTACGCATTTTTTCTAATGAATTAGAAAAAGAGAACTCGCTTCTGGTGGTCAATGGCTTTTCTTTTAGAGATGAGCACATCCTGGATTTAGTGAAACGCTCTATGATTAACCCATCCTTGAAAATACTCATTTTTGTATATCAGGCCACCGCAATTGGGGATTTCCAAAGGCTATTCGGTGCGGTAAAAAATAATAACATTACTTATATTGCACTTGATGGTGAAAAGCTGTCTTTGAATTATTTCAATCAGATTTTGTCGTATATCCATTCCTAAAAGAAAGAGGTGAATCGGTATGAACGATTTTTATAAAATCGGACAAGTGATTGAAGTACGCGGTCAAAAACTTCGTATACGTGTTTTTGAGAACAAGAACAGCAATATCCTGATATACCAGGGGAATGTTATTAAGAATGTGTCCGTCGGCAGTTTTGTTAAAATTCCAAAAGGGTTCAGCAATATTATTGGCCGCATCGAAGGCGAATACATTCAAGAAAACAAGCCTACGAGTGAGAATAATTGTCAACTTCGTTTTTCAAAAGAAAGCGAAACCATTGATCGCATTATCGAAGTAAGCATTATGGGTGTGCTGAATGACGGGCGTTTCCAGAGAGGCTTAATTGATATCCCACTGGTATTCTCCGACGCATATATGCTTACTGATACAGAAGTGCAAAAGATTTTTGAGTTTAGCTCTGATTTAACTACTTCTGTGTGTATTGGCTCTATTAACGATTACAAAGAAGAAAAACTTTTTATCTCGGCAAATTCTCTCTTCGCCAGTCATATAGGAATATTCGGGAATACCGGAAGTGGTAAATCAAATACATTAGCCAAAATATACACTGAGTGCTTCCAGCGTTTTAAAGGAATGCCCGGATTTGCTAAAAGTAGATTTCTTCTTATCGATTTTAATGGGGAGTACACCCAAGCCTTTGATGACAGTAAACGAGTATACCGACTATCCACAAGAGTTGATACGGGAGATTCAATCCCTATTCATCAATCTTTCTTGGAAGATGTGGAACTCTGGTCAATAATATGTGAGGCAACAGAGAAAACGCAAAAGCCTTTCTTAAGCAAGAGCATTGATCTATACCGTCGGTTACGCGGAACAGATAATCTTATGGCATATATTCGTGGAATGTTAAAAAATCTGCTTCTCCGATATTATGATGACCCTCAAATGTTTTTGCGGCAATTGACAGGACTTAAGAACATTCTTGCATTGCTATTTGTTGATGCCGAACCTGGGATTAAAATTTTAAATAGTATTCAGCTTCGCGGACAGGGCCCAAAATTTTTCCGTACAGCTGATGATGGTGATCACTGGGGAAATACTTCTGATGATTACGAACAGCAATTTGTTTCTGTTATTTTGGATTCAGTGTTTTTCCCTGGTAATTATAAAAGTGAAGACGAATATTTGATATTTGAGTACGCTTTACGGTATAAATACTTGGATTCTTTGTGCTCGCAATATATCAATGAGGAGCACGTTGGTCCACTTATCTCGAGATTTGAAAATCGCGTAAAACGAGTAAAGCGTCTTTTCAAAATATGTGACAATCCTCCCGCTGATTGGCTGGCAATATATTCATTGGTTGATGTTAATGTGGAATTCAAAAAGATTGTTCCCCTAATTATTTGCAAGTATTTCTATGAACGTCAACGGTTGAACTTCAATGGTAGTAGTTTACATATTATCATTGACGAAGCGCATAATGTCTTGTCCACAACATCGGAGCGAGAAAGTCAGACATGGAAAGATTACCGCTTAGAAACTTTCGAAGAAATTATCAAGGAAGGTCGAAAGTTTGGAACGTTTTTAACCATATCGAGCCAGCGTCCATCTGATATCACGGAAACCATTATTTCTCAATTACATAACTATTTTATTCATCGATTGGTTAACAATGAGGATATACGAGCCATTGGTAAAGCTGTGGCATTCATTGACAACACCTCATATGAAATGATCTCTGTCCTGCCACAAGGAGCGTGTATCTTTACTGGCGTTGCTTCCAATTTTCCTGTTTTGGTGCAGGTTGATTTATTGCCAAAACAACAGCAACCACAAAGTAGCACCATAAATCTTACGGAGTTGTGGAAAGAACCTTAAAACAAAGCCCATCGGTCATTATTGACCGATGGGCTTTACAAACCTATGCAGTTAATCTGTCAAACGATGCTGGGGTGTTCCGTGAATATATTTTTCCAATCCTCCGCTCAACACTACATTTACATAATCTAGTGGCTGGTTATAGATTAACCATTCCAATTCGGATCGTTGATACATATTGTCTGCTACCTCGTTTTCAACAGCAATCGTATCAATCGAAATCATGCTACCATCAGCAAATTTCAGTTCAACGCAGGCTGTATCCAAATTGAACTCGCAAGAGACCGCACGCTCCATGTTGGTCACCTCAAATCATCCCAAAGAACTTCAATGCCTCTGTAATTGCCGCTTCCTTTTCCGGCGGACATTTCGGCTGTCTGGCATTTTCAGACTTTGGCTTGTTATAGTTCTCACGCTCAATAATGCCATATTTTTGCTTGACTTGGGCGATATAGAGGGAAGAAACCTTCAACCCGGTCTGCTGCAGCACACGTTCTTTGATCTGTCCGTATGTGGCGTCATTCTGAAACCCGGACATATCCATATCCTCCAGTGAGAACTCCACACGAACCTTCTTAGAGTCGATTTCTCCCTTGGAAAGTAAGACCACCGTCTCGCAATGGCTTGAGGGTTGCGTTTGTTATATCGTTTTGGTATAACAACTCACAACCTCGCAATGCCGTGTTCGTGGAAAAAGGTCCACCGGCTGCACCTTCTCCGCATGATACCCATGCTCTTCGAGCC
>OGEQ01000997.1_pt1 | contig 25864 bp, 20 predicted proteins | sample 1570731 | NCBI WGS metagenome assembly OGEQ01 (sample SAMEA2582132, study PRJEB24529) | metagenome | biome: Human gut stool | place: China | collected 2011
GGAAAATGAACCATATTAGTACTGATATATATAAATAATTTAGATCACTTACTTACGAATGATATTTAAGGTTGGTTCATGGAAAAGATAAATGAAGAATGTAAATTGGCAGGCAATGTATAACCATTTATGTTTTTTCAATATAAAAGAATTGGTTACTAATCTGTTGTATATATTCCATATACTGATTACACCGAGTGCAATAATTGGTATTTGGAAATACGACCATCTTGGGCTAGGGTATATAAGTTCTATGGTAGAAATTAAGAGGAATGCAATATAATATCTTATATTTTTTATATTCTCTAGTTTTATTAGGAAAATATCTCCAGCTAGAAACCAAAACATAGCATATACAGGAATATATTTTATGTTACATAAGTTAAGTAAAAATATAGCGATAAGTAGGATTTTTTCTCCTTTTTTGCTACTATTTTTTATATAATATAAAAAAGGTGATAAGGCTACAATGATGATTAAATCTCGTAAGAACCAAAGGTGGAAAGCCAAAGGATCATAAAATATAGATTGAAATATATTCCATACAGGTAGGTTGAATATGGTTGATATACTTTCTGAATTAAAGAAACGGGCTGTACTGGGAATTAAACTTACTATGATATAAAAACAGGGAAAAAATAATGCAGCTATAATATAGGGAACTACTAAAGTCATAATCCTTTTCTTTATTTTGGCCCAAAGTATATTTTTGTTATTTAAATTAAGGAAGAATAGATATCCACTTATAGCATAAAATAAGGGTACTGCACACCGTCCTATTTTTCCACTAATGAAATCTTGTAGCTTGAAATTAAATGGCATTCCCTGTATTTCATTAGGGTAATCATGGAATCCAGAGTGGATATATAACACAAGTATAATACTTATCAATGATAAAAGTTTGATTTTTTGTGATAAGAATGGTGTCATCGTTATATGATTTGTGTCTGTTATTCTGTTTTTGTATTCATTCTGTTTGTTTTTCATTTTTCGCTTTATAGAGTTTGTCTTATGTAAAAATTATTAGATAAATCATTTTTTTATTTCTTTTCTTGTCGCGTAAATTTTGTTAATGATTGCTTTGATGTTTCTTTTAAATCCGTATAATTATTTGAAGCTTGGTAACTATAAATAATCATTTTATTGGAAAGAAAAAATACTTTTTATTGGATATATCAAATTTGAATAGAATTGAAATACTGGTCTCTATTGTTGTTTACAACAGAAATTTATAATCCCTGCGAATGTTTATAACTTTACAGAAGAACTATTTTAAATAATTCAATGCTGACAACCTGTTCATATAATAGGTTGATATCAGTGTATGACAAGCTGTTGATATATTTGCTATAACAGCTACTGATAGATACGTTTAGCTGCTAATTTTTTATCTTGAGGATTTTTCTGCAAATGTGAATACTTATTATTTATTTTCAATCAAACAGTTTATCATATACTTGGCTAGAACTCGGCCACTTATATGTTTGTCAGCCCATTGTTGTCGAAAAAATCTGTCATGGCGAATTGTGTCAATATTATCATGACACCATTGCATTATTTCAGAAAGTTGTTGTTCATTATTTACATGAAAGACTTTTCCAATTCGTTCATCCTTTAGTAAATCTGCGGCTCCACAAGTATTACTGCTAATTACATACATACCAGTTTGTAATGCTTCATTTACCACTGCCCCCCAACCATCATGAATACTTGGTAATATTAGAATATCATTTTTGGACATCCATGTAGGTATTTCTGTTTGAGGTTGAAAGCCAGTTAAAGTAACATAGCTTTTTAAATTATTTTTAATTATATAGTTTTCTAAATCTATTCGTCTGTTACCATCACCCACATAAGTCACATGACAGTCAAATTTAGAATTATTTTTTATGCAGGAAACAAGACTGCTGGAAATTATTTTAGGAGATTTCCTATAAGATAAACTACCAACAAAAAGAAATTTTGTTGTGGCTGTTTGATTTGCAATAAGGTTATTCTTTTCTTTGGGTTGTGTACAATACATAAAAGGATATACGTTCCATTTGCTATATACTGATTTGAAATATTTCGTAGCTCGGTTACCCATGGCAAAAACCTTATCTATATACTTGGCATATTTATAGTCTTGTAAGAAGAAACGTATACTATGTAACCATAAAGGCTTTCCATTATTACTGCCAAAAGCATATGTATATGGGCATTCTGTTACTATACCGCGTTTTATATTATAAACCAAACTAATTTTAAAGCAGTGGAATATAAATGGAAAACCATGTATACCTGAGAATAAATGCCAACTATCTGCCTCTCTCATATTAAATAAAGCACGAATTTTATCATTATTAGGGCTTATTATAATTGAGCATTTTTCTATTTGGGGATAACACCCCAGTTCCCAACCCATTTTTTTACGTTCATCACTGATACTTTCTTCTGTAACTACTACTACTTCATCTACACGTTTATCATCCATAAGATGTACAATATATGGTAGTTGATGTGGGCTAAGACAATTTTGCCAAAATACAATTCTCATAAACGGTATATTTTACTATATATTTAATGAATCTACAGCATGTATTGTTTCTTTCCAAGCTTGCACTGTAAAGTTCATGCGTAAAAAGGAAATATTATCAGAATATTTTAATAGTTCATTGATATCCATATTGATGATATCTTGAATAGATTTTGTTATGGCTGCTTCATTGTATTCAGATAAAATGTAGTTTGCACCCTTTATCTCAGGATACGATATTGTGGAAAGTACAATCTTACCTTTTGAAAAATAGTCTAAAACTTTGGATGGAAAATTATTATTATTTTCGGGAAGATTGGGATTTCTTAAGTTCAAACAAATCGTTGCAGAATCAAGTAAACAAAGATAATCTTCGTATTTCATATTTCCAAAGAAGTGTAAATTTGTATATTTTTTATATTCAGTAGGAAATTCTCCATTCCCTGATATATATAGTTGTGCATTGGGAATTTTTGAGAAAACTTTTAATGCCATATCGTAACCTGTTACAGGGGATAAAGTGCCAGAAAAAAGAAATATAATGTCATTTATATCTTTTTTCTCTGATTTTATATTTAATATGTTCTCATCAATTATTCCAGCTTTCACTTTTAAATTTTTAATGTGTTTGAAACATGAACGTGCTGATAAAGATATCATTCCATCACATTTTCTTAATAACCAGCCAATAAAGGATTGAAGTGAGAATATATTGGAGGATGGAGTATAATCTGCCATTATTATATAAATCTTTTTACGCCAAATAAATTTAAGAAGTGTATATGCTAATAAGCAAGAAAATGTCAAATTGTAGAACCATATAGCATCTGAAGTATGTGTATCCCTAGCTAGTTTTACATTTAATAAAATATATCGGACTATTTTATTTATTTTGTTTTTGCCGTTGTTTATGTAAAATGTAATATTTTTGTATGTTATCTGGGGAGGTAGTTGATAGCTGATAGGTGTAATAGATCTAATATCATTAAAACATTTTCCATCCACTAGCCGATTACAAAAATTAATGGCAGCTTGTGATGCTTTTGATTTAATTATGTAATCGGAAGGGAGTATATTACAAATGAATGTTCTTTTTGTTATTTGTTTTTTTTGAGTCATATTTTATTTTTGTCCTATTATTCTTGGGAAATATTTTCGTATTATGATTGATAATATATAAAGTATAATCCATAAAAACATGTGTCTTAAAAATGGATTCATAATTTCGGGAACAGAAAAATATGAAAATCCGATTTTATATATGTACTTATTATCTGTGATAGTCCTAATATTATTATTGTATTATGTCCTGCCCACTTGAAGAATAATTTTATAGGTGTGGCATAAATATTATCAAAGTAAGTTTTAGTAATTAATATAATAGCAAATGTTCCTCCTATAGCATTAATAGCATTCAATCCATACCAACCACAATTATTCCAAGCCATATCTGTTCGAGGTAGTATTTGTGATAGAATAATATTTACTATTAATAGACAAATAGCTAAAGAATGTTTAGGAGGATAGTGAATTATTTTATTTTTAGATATATATCCAATTAAATAGAAAAAACTAGCATAGAAGGATACATCTATATTATACGGAAAATGAATATTGAAAAAATATAACATGTAACCAATTGTTCCTATTGTAATTGCTGTTAATAATATTAAACAGTTTGAATTTATGTAACGAATAATGAAATAAGAAAAAATTTCTGCAAAAAATAATACAGGGATAAACCATAATGCACATTCATTTATCCAACCTTTATATAACCATTCTTTTAATGTTTGATCGTGAATTGTTAATAAAGTGATAAGTGAGAATATAATATAAGGTATTATTAGAGTTTTCCCTCTTTTCTTTATAAACAAGTTAAAGTTGGGATATTTTGTTGCATTAAATAAGATTCCTGATATGATAAAAAATAGAGGCATATGGAAAGACCATATCCAATTGCTTATAGATAGTGGAATACTTGTATGCCCACATACCATTAAAAAAATGGCAATGCCTTTAGTAAGATCTATCCAATCAATTCGAATATTGTTCATGTTTAATTTTTTACTTTCGTTTTATTATTCTTCGAATAAATAAACAAAACAGACTGTAAATTCCTATTTTGTTTAAAATAGCAAGTAAACTATGAATCTTATACTTATATGAAAGTAAATCTATTTTTGATATGTGTTCATTATTTTTGATGGGATTACTTGAATCATATAAATAGATTCCTTCACCTTCATTATTCATAATTACATTTAGCTCAATTGGTCTAAGTTCTAATGCAAATTTTTTAACTATTTGATAATTCATTTTTTTTGTAGTTAATATGTAGCGTTTATTCTCGAATTTTTTCAAATTATCAGAAAGATCTAATATAAGATCGGCTTCTGATATTTGAAGAGTTTCATATAGGCATCTGTTTTCATTATATGAATCGTAGTTAATCCCGTTAGGGAAAGTAGGGAAACGATATGTATTTTCTTGCTTACTCCATTTTAGTGGAGATTGGAATACAAATAAATTTGTAGTAACATGTGTACCTTTATCTGCACAATTAGTGCTATATGAAGAATATGGATATACGAAGTATTTATTTTGGTCTATGCAATAGGCTATATGATATTTGAGCCAAGATTTTTCCCCCCACTCTTTAAAGCAATATATATTATTTATACAGGCTAGTTTATTATGCTTAGTTTGTTCGTACCAATTATAAAATCTTCTCCAGGAATCTCTCATCCAAACTTGTCCCCATGACATAGCTATTTGCATAAAATATACATCATATTCTGATTTTAAAGCATCAAAAGGTTCAAAAGTTTGATAGTTAAATGGATAGTTATATAGAGATATTCCAGCAATATTATTATCATTACAATAAAATTTGGTAGCAGCAACTGCAAATTTATAAAAACCAGGTGCAACAATTATATCGTCCTCTAAGACGATAACGGCATCATAATAATCTAATAATTGTCCAATAGAAAGTATATGTTTACGTAGTCCCAAATTTTCTTTGTGAGTAATAACTTTTTTTTCACCATATGGCCAAATAAAATCATTGGCATATCGTTCAACTTCATTAGTATTGCTTTTATCAATACTGATAATGAGAGGTGCATTATCAATATCTGCGCATAATAATGAATTCAATAATCGACTTAATGATTTTACTCTATTATATGCGACTGTGACGATAGCTATATTTTCCATGAGGATTCTTTTTATAAAATGAAATATTTTGCTTTTGAAAGTACAATTCAAAAATAAGAAGTATTACAAGGTAAAAGAATGGACCTGTTTCTTGGGTAAAATAGAACATTGTAAAATAAAACATTCCAGCACAATTGATGTAGTTTAACTGAAATGTGATATAATTAGGACTTCTAAAAAAGTGATTGTAAAATTTTCTAGATATTTTTCCTACAAAAAAGAATGCTATTAATCCACCTAAAATTCCAAAATATTTAATATTGAGAAATGCAATAGTTCCCCAATTGGCGTTTCCAAAGTACCCTTTGGATTGGTTTTTTATTGTGGCTACACGGTCATCTGGATAAATGACATTATAAAAAGGAAATATTTTTATTACTTGTCGTTCTACAAAAGTAAATGCTCCTAGAACTCTAGGTAGGCGGAAATATCCATATTTTTCTTCGAAATTCTCAATACTCCATCTTTCTGCTACATATGGAAATTGGTTACCGTAGTATCCAAAAAATTCAGCAAAATTATTTTGAATACTGGAGGGTAAATTCTTTTGTGCCATATATGCGAATTCTTTTGAGAAAGTTCCATTCTCTAATAATTGTCCTTCATGTGTTACATTTTGACGTCCGATAGTCAAAAATGATATGTACAAAACAAATAAGTATATAAATGCAAAAATGCAATATTTGACATAAACGGGTATCTTAATTTTTATACGATAACATTTGTGGAAAAAATATATGTATGCCAGTATAAGTGTAACAAATAATATGCCTTGTTTGCCGGCGATAGCCATAGATGATAAGGCTAATGCTAAAATATTAACTAGTCCTAATAAAATATTTATTTTTGAGCCCCCACAAAAAACAGAAAATATGCTAGGGAAACTTCCACCTAATAAAATAGTACCTATGGGGGTTAATACCATAAGAGGAAATAATTCTTGAAACTGCCTGCGTCGTTCTCCACCATCATCCATAGAAACTCCTAATAAAACAAACATTTCAAAGCAGATCATTAATGAACCAATAATTCCTAATAATCCTAAAAGTACATGGATCTTGTTACTGTAAGATGAATAAGAGTTAAACACATTGCGTAGTCTTCGTCTTAATAATATGGCATAATTAGCATTCTCTAACTTTCCGAATCCTAAGTGAAAGGAAAAAATAGTAAGCATAACATATATGATGATTCTTTGTTCATTTATATTCGACGGAACATAAAGGATTCCAGAAAAACCATTTATCAATAGAATTCCTACTCCCAAAAAAAGCCAAATTCTAGGATCTAAAGGGTCTTTTTTATACAAGTTGCTAATTATTATAAGATACCCAAGGCTCCAAACTACAAATGGTTCTAAAATAGACGGTAGGATAGAAATATCCAATAAAATTAAAAGATACGCTAAAATATACGGCATATGATGTTTTGTATTATTTTAATAATTTTGGATTTCTCTGTCTTATCAAGACAGAATATGAAAATAAAAAATGCGGAAAACAAACAAACTATAAAGCAGTATAGTGCATACGCAAAAAATGTATTTGAAAAATAGTTTTTTATATAATATGCCAAAATAACATTGATTGCTACTATTAAAATGCATGGTATTACAACATTTTTTGTATATGATATTATTGAAACTTGAGGAATGTATTTGCTGAGTAATATTAGTCTGAAAATAATTCCAATAAGAGAAGTACCAATTGATACAAACATAATATCATAACATGGCAATCCTAAATAGAATAGTAATATTGCCAAGGGAATATCTAAACACATAATAAGACATATGCCTGTTTGGAATATGCGAATTTTTCCTGTTGCATCTATTCCTTTTCCTAAAGGAATTGCCATACAGTCTATTAAAGAAACAACAATAGATAACTGCAAAAAAATATCTGAGTATATTGGTGGATGTATTAACCATAACTCAAGAAGTGGATGAGGATTAACTGCTACAGGTAAAGCTAGAATAAAAAGTAGACAAAAAGAATATTTGGAGGATTTATATATAAGAGATTGCATCCTGCCAATATTACCATTGGCATAGTTTTTTGTTATTTGAGGAGTCGCTGCCATTTGGAAATTTCCTGCAAAAGAAGAAACTTGAGTGGAAACCTGATATGCAACCCCCCTAGCAGCGTTTATTGCTGGACCAAAAAATATATTTAGAACTAAGTTCACTCCTTGGTTTCGAAGGACAAAACCTATATTTCCAATGAAACTAAAACTTGCAAATGATAGCATTTTCTTTATGTAGTTTCTGTCTTTGTTAAATTTAAGTAGGCATTCTTTATACTTTCTTTTTCCGTAAATGATGCTCCATAGTTTACATAGTATTGTAACAAGTACAAGCAACCAACTATATATAATTAACTTGTCGTAAAGTTCGAATGTTGAAATAAAATATGCAATACCTAATTTGAGAAAATATTCGACTATACTTATATATGCATATATGTTGAAATCTTCTTTTGCTATGATTAAAGCGTCAAATGGTACAGTCCATACCGTAATTAGTAATGAGCAGATAGTTGCTTGAAATACAAAATTTGCTGCTAATAATCTATCTGGAGGGATTGTCATAATAGAATTGAGAAACCATACTCCTAAAATTTCAGCAAATAGTAATACAAATATAGAAATAAGAGCATGTATTGTAAGTGCTGCTCCAAAAATGTTTTTAAGTTCAGATTGTTTTCCACGACCAATTTCAAAAGCAAAAAAACGTTGTGATGCTTGTATCATACCAGTATTGATGATGCCGATAACAACTATTAATCCGCCCACAACGTTATATATACCATAATCTTCAACGCCTAAGGCTTTAAGAACAAGTCTTTGGGTAAAGAAAGCGACAAATATAACAACAATTAATCTTATGTAGAGGAGGATAGTATTTTGGGCTATACTTCTATCTGTTGTTCCCATATTTTTAATTTGATTTAGGTACTAATGTTAAAATGAGTAAAATGAAAATACTTTTATAGTTTATTTAAAGTAAGAAATAATAGTTTTTAGTTTCCTCGCAATTTGTATTGCTTTGGAATACAAAGAGTTATTTGGAAAGTAAGTTTCTTTAAAAGGATAAAATACATTTTCATAGAATATTCCATCAGTTTTCACTTGTATTTTTGTTGTATTTTCAATTTCTGCTATACCATTATAGCAACAATTCACAATATAATGCTTTCCTTTTTCAAAATTTGTACAAGTATATGGAATGACAACTTTAGGGTATTGTAGATTTACATTGGGAGAGCAATCGCAAATGCTAGAAAATCCATTATCAAATAAAGTATATATTCCACTAATTTGATTAGTGTTATAACAAAAAGCTTTATTGTCCTTTGTTGATTTAATTAATGAGTTGTTTTTACAAACAGCTGTTCCAAAATCATATAATTTAAATGATATTTTTGTATTCACAACGTGGATGCGATAGTGATATGGTACATTAGGGAAAATATATGTAATAATTGAAACATCATTGAATGGCTTCCATTCTGAAACCATAACATGTTCATTATTTTCTAATATATGAGAATTTTTACGAATAATAAAAGATTGCCCTATTTTTATGATTAAGCTGTTGTCACATGCTAAATTTTCAATACCAGATACTGAACGGCAAACACATGGAGCACAATGCGTTGTATATAGAAATTTTTCGTATTTTGCTTCTGTATTTCCAAATTCGTTATTGCATTTTTGACCATTCATAAACATGTATGAATGCCCCTGGTGAAACATAATCGTTGAGAAAATAGCTGGAATGTAACGGCGGGTGTTATTCTTGTTTTCTAGTTTAGAAGAGTCTATTTTAAAGAAATAATCAGAAGAATTTAGAAGAAATATGAATGATTTGAGACACCAATAGGAAGAGCCTTTTGCATTGTAAAATTCAGACATGAATTGGTTGGTATAACAATAACCTATATTTAGAAATCCATTTGAGTCAAATATCTTTTGAGACATCCACCATTTTATATTTCTTTCAATTATCCCTTTAATTACAGACAGAACTTCTTTATCTTCAATGAAGTTGCTATATATAGACCAAAAAGCTACTTGTGCAAATTTATATGTCAAACTTCTTCCAAAAGGTATAGCATTGCCTGAATTTGAAAAAAATAGCATGAAACTTTTAGAAAAAATTGTGCTTCTTTTTATGAAAGTAATTGAGCGTTTGTCTTCTGGACAATATTTTGCATAAAGTAGTGAATAATAATGCAGAGCAAAAGGAATATAATAATCACGTTGCAAACTATTTCCGTCGCTATACCATCCATCGCCGATGTACATTTTTTCTATATTCTCAAAGGCATGCTCTATTGAATTTTTTGAATATTTTAGTCCTAGGATTCTGAGAAATGTATTTACTAATACTATAAAAAATTGCCAATTATTTATCGGAACTTGAACTTTATTTATTTGTAGACACCATTCTTGAAGATTGTTACGACTTTGTTCGTCGAATAAGGATTCGAATAAATTTCTATTTTCAATGCAGTAAAGAAGAATTGGAAATATTTCAACTATTTTTTGGTCATTATCATAAATTTCTCCCCAATATTTATTACATTTAGAGTTGATTCCGTTTTTAATCATTGTGAAAATGACTCTTTTTATATCCTCATGTCCAGGCAACATAGACCATCCTAAGAGGCTTCGAGAAAAACTTTCTAATCTCATAGTACGTGTGTCATAGGATACTTCTATTTCATTAGGGATTATAATAGATGACTCTGCTTCATCATATAAGTTGACAAAGGGTTTAAGGAGGTCATAAAGTAATGATTCGTAGTATGATCTAGACAATTTCATTTTCTAACACTTTTAATAGAGTCATTTATAGAACTCAATATTTTATTTTTTTTAAGGAATCCTTTAATTTCGTATATTTTATATTTTATGTTTAAAATTTTTCCTACGGATTTGTCGAAATCTTCGTTTTTTTCAAATGATTGTCGAAATTTTTTAACGTAATCGTTTTTAATAACAGGCGATAATAATCTTGGATTAAATTTGAATGTTTCTGAAATATCGTGTTTCTCTATAATAAAATTGGAACTACTATTTTTTATTAGAGATACACCTTTTTCAGAGGAACAAAGGATAATTGAAACCCCTAAACCACTCTTTTCTCTATCCAATAAATTACCACTTGATAATCCCCAAAAATCCCCAATAGTAATGTCGCCGATTCTTTCTCTTCGGGAAAATTTGCAGCCGTAACATGAAGACCTTAGGCTTATTTTATTATCAAAAGCACGGAAATATTGATTATAGAATCGTTGTAAGTGTATTATTTTATTATTTGTGTATTCAATCCAAAATCCATAATCACATCCGTTTCTGAATTTGATGTTTTTTGCATCTTTAAGATAGGAGTTTAGATTTTGCTTTAGAAATTTATTTGAAGGAACGCCTCCACATATAAAACTTACAGTAAATAAATTTTTATGTAGTGAATTAGGTATATAATTTAATAGTCCTGCAACTTGGCAAGGTGTACCGATAAAAAGTACAGTCTTTGATTTTAAATCATTTTTAATTTGTTTATAGCTATATCCTATAGAACTCTGTACATACTTCGTGCCTTGTATTTTATGCAGTTCATTTAATGAATCAATGCGAGAATGTAGTAAATTAAAAGCATTGTCGAAAGCTGCTCCATAAACTACTCCGCCTTTTTCTATAATAAATGTAGAAAGGGTTGTTGCTACTCCACCTGAAGTTGATTTTTTATATATATCATCGTTTTTAGATACAGCTGCATAAGTGGACATTTCTATATGGAAAATTGGAAGGGTATTGTTGGGACAAACTGTTCTGCATGCACCGCAATCAATACACAAATTGTGATTAATTTGTGGATGAAGAAAGCCGAATTTATCTTCAATCATGGATATTGCATTCTTGGAGCATATGTTACAGCAAGCCCAGCATCCCATACAGACATCTTTATCGCATATTTCTTCCATGTGAAATCAGATAATCAATGTAGTATTTATAATGAAAAACTATACTAGGTTAATTTTGTAATTTGAATAGTTGTATTAGTCTTTTCTAAATATATCTCTTGTATAAACTTTTTCTTTTACGTCATCCAAACAAGAGTCGTAGCGGTTAGCAATAATAGCATGACTTTGTTGCTTAAAAATAGATAAATCGTTTATTATTTTGCTGCCGAAGAATGTGCTTCCATCTTCAATGGAAGGCTCATAAATAATGATTTCCGCACCCTTAGCTTTGATGCGCTTCATTACACCTTGGATGCTACTATGCCGAAAATTGTCGCTATTTGATTTCATCGTAAGGCGGAATACACCGATGATGCAATGTTTTTCTTCTGTTGGATTGAAATCACTATGATTATAATAGTCGTAGTATCCTGCTTTGGCAAGTATACGGTCGGCAATGAAATCTTTTCTGGTTCGATTGCTTTCAACAATAGCTTGTATCAAATTTTCAGGAACGTTAGCATAATTAGCGAGTAATTGTTTCGTATCTTTTGGAAGACAATATCCTCCATATCCAAAACTAGGGTTGTTATAATGGGTCCCAATACGTGGATCAAGGCAGACTCCGTTTATGATTGCTTGTGTATTTAATCCCTTTATTTCTGCATATGTATCTAGTTCATTAAAATAGGAAACACGTAGAGCTAGGTAGGTATTTGCAAAAAGTTTCACAGCTTCTGCTTCAGTTAAACCTAAGAATAGAGTTTTTATATTTTCTTTTATTGCTCCTTCTTGTAAAAGGGCTGCAAAATCGTGAGCGGCTTTGTCTAATCGTTCATCATTTTCAGGACGACCTACAATAATACGGCTAGGATAAAGATTGTCATACAAGGCCTTGCTTTCTCGTAGGAATTCAGGTGAAAAGATAATATTTTCTGTATTCATCTTTTTACGAATATATTCCGTATAGCCGACAGGGATAGTGCTTTTTATAACCATGATTGCATTGGGATTTACACTTTTTACAAGAGTAATTACTTCCTCAATGTGCTTAGTGTCAAAGTAATTTTTTACAGGATCATAATTAGTAGGGGCTGCAATTATGACAAAGTCTGCATCACTATAGGCTTTGGTTCCATCTAATGTTGCTGTTAAATTTAATTCTTTTTCAGCTAGATATTTTGATATGTAGCTATCTTGTATAGGTGACTTACGCTGATTTATAGAATTTACTTTTTCGGGTATAACATCTACAGCAGTTACTTGATTGTGCTGACTCAAAAGTGTAGCAATACTTAGCCCTACATAACCAGTACCTGCTACTGCAATTTTAAATTTTTTGCTCATTTTTATACGGATAAAAAATAATACTAATTATTGAATGTTCGTTGTGTAATTTATATAATGTTCAAAAGAATTATATGAAAGAACATATCGCTTAGTGGTTCAAGAATATTTATTTTGTATTTTAGAATCTTTAAAAATATTCATCTAAAACACTTTTCTTTTTCTTTCATTTCTCAAGAAAAATCACTGCCTTCCATAAATAATAAACTAACAATCAACAATATGAATTTAGAAAATTTCTTCCAATTAAATTTCTCTTTACGGCATGGAAAAATTCCCGTTTACCAACGAATGGATATTGTTTAACACTAACCATTTCTTATAGAATTCTATACTTCAGACCAAAGATAGGATATGAGTCTTATTCTCTTATCACTATTACGGATTAAAAGATTGCTTTCTTTATAAAATTGGTAGACAACAGAGAAAATCTCATTCAGCATTCAGCATGAATTTCCTGAGCGTTTGTTTCTTCTCGATAATTTCGTTTCGAAGTTTGTGTTCCGAAAAAAATATCGGGGAAGAAAAGAATAGCCTGTATCATGGTTTAAGCGTGTCTGTTATTATTGAAGACACTTTTCAATTTACTGTAAATGCTAAATATAATATCTGTTTTGGAAAACAGTTCATTCAAAATGGCGGCAACATCTGTTTCAAGCAAGGGATAATCGTGTGAGATCTCATTTCTCAACTCACGTATATAAGTCCATTCGTCAGCACTTGGAATAATAAGATAACGTTCCAGACGGTTCAGAATGTCACGCATAGGAAGTGCGGTGATGTCTTCATCCAGATATTCCAATATATATCGGAATATTTTTGCTCCCATGGAATCCTGCAATTTGGAAAAGCGAAATATGAATTGGTCTATGCAGCGGACTTGTTCTGTTGTCAGGTTGGAATAACAATCCGCAGACATGGGAATATTGACCCCTAACCCTTCAAGAGCTTCATTTATACGAAGGATATGCTTGTCGCATACATCAAATTCCCGTTCCAGGCGTTCTGTTATCTCTTTTTTCTTTTCTGTCATATCAGTTGTATTCCGTTTTTCAAGGCTTCCTGCACTACCGGTGAATCCTCATGGTCACCGATGACGTCAATCTTTTGGTCGCCCAAATGCAGTTTCAAGCGTGCGGTCATGCGGATGCGTGCCAATACACCCTTCTTTTCTCCCGTGCTGCGGACTAATAAATCAATATCTCCTCCGCGCTTTTCGTCATTCAGACGGGAACCGAAGAGATATACCTGCACTGTTTCACCATAAATATCTTTGGCTATTTGGATGATGGTCTGTATTTCCTTAGATTGCAAACGCATGCCTTTATTCTCCTTTCTTACCGCAAAGTTACAAATTCCCCTCCACATTTCCTAGCGTCCGCCATCCTTATTTCATCTTCTCCACAAACCCTACCGGCATATCAACCCCCGCACATCCCAGCAAATCCAGTCTTACCACCACTTTTGCTTTTCCATCCATTTCCACCAGTTCTCCTTCCAGCCCCTTTAGCGGACCTTTGACCACCCGTATCAATTCTCCCGGAGCCAATGGCTCGGTACACATCTCCACCGCCTCGTCCGAATAATCCAGCATAAATTTGAACCGTTCCATCTGTTCGTCCGGAATCACCGCCGGAGTATGTTCGCCATGCAGCACCATATACCGGCTGATGGCCGACAACGTGAGCACCTGCGAACGTTCCGCCGCATCTACATGGACAAAAATCATCATGGGGATAACCACCCGTTTTATTTTCTTTTTCCGGTAAGTCCATTGGCGGATTTCTTCTTGTACAGGCAGGAAGTTCTCTATGTTCATTGCGGTCAGCCGTTCGGCCGTCTTCTTTTCGTGGTGAAGGCGGACATACGCCACTAGCCATTTTTTCATATTCGGAGGAAGGAAAAGTAATGTTAGATGTTCTAAAAAATGAAAGAAATGATGCCTCTTGAGCACGCTACGCTGTTACCTGTGTCATTCCCAGGTAAGCTTGTCGTTAAATTCTGATGCAAATATAGACATTTTTTTACGATAACAAGCTATTTGTTCGCAAAAAATGAAAAAATTAACAAGGATGACGTATTTATTTATACTTTTGTGCTTTTTATATTTTAAATGATATTAACATTGTGGAAAAATCAAGATTTATAAGAAAAATAGTGGCAGATTGAGCTTCCTTCAAGAGTTGGAAAAAATCATGGCCGGATATCGCCTGTCCGGTGAAGGCTACACTGATGAGGAAATGAGAGTTCTGAAGCGCATGTGCAAAAGTATGTTGGCTGATATAGACGAGTTTCTGCGGAAAAAGGAGGAAAAGAAGAAGAAAGAACGGAAAGAGAAGAAAAAGAGGAAAGAAAGGAAATAAGGAGCAAAATGTGAAAAGACATTAAAAGGAAGTCTCCCGGTTATTTGTACACTTGTATCATAAATTGGTATTGTAAATCAGTGCTTTACGTTGGGTAAGTGTACAATTTTAACTTTTGATTGTATGGGTTTGCAATATACTTTTGCTTTCATGGTGGAGGGAAATGCCCTCCTTTTGATAATTTAAATTCATACATGAATGGTTTATACCGATTTATGCTCTTTCTATTTCTCGGTGTTCGATGAACATGCCGTGGATATGACATTGAAAGAGTTTGTGAAACTTCTGCGTGGCGAACGCTGGAAGGTGCAAGTAGAAGAGTATCAGCGCCTGAAGGCTTCGGGCAGGGAGACAGAGGCCAAGAAGTTAAAGAGAAAACTGGCCGCGCTGGTGATAGCCGGGCGTTGCGATGGGAGCCATGCCGAAACCAATCTGAAGCAGTGGAGCGGGGACGCCATGCTGGATGTGGATAAATGTAACGGCCGTGTGTCTGAGTTCTTGCAGGTATTGAAGGACACTCCTTGGGTGAAGGCGGCATGGCGCAGCGTTTCGTACGACGGGCTGAAACTGGTGGTGCGTGTGGAAGCGGAGAGTGTGGACGAATATCGTCTGGCATACGCGTTGGTGGCATGGCACGTGGCGCAGCTTCTTGCCTTTCCCTGTGACATGAGTTGCAAGAATCCCACCCGTCCTTGCTTTGCATCGTATGATCCGGAGGCTTTTTTTCGTCCGGATACCGAAGTTTTTCCCTGGCGGCGCTTTGTGACGGAGCATCCCGACAGGGTGGGGGAGATTTTGGCGGAGCTGAAAGTGAAGACCCCGGCAGGTGCGTCCGGGCCTCCCGTTGCGGCTTCGGGCATGCTGCACACATTCTTCAACGAGTTCCTGGAGCAGAATCCCTTTGTGGATGGCAAAAAGAATGAGTTCTTGTTGAAGCTGGGACGTATCGCCCGCTATAAAGGAGTGGGCGAGGAAGAGTTGGCACGGCTGAAAACGCTGGCGGTGGAAAGGCTGGCGGGTATGGGGTGTGCCGCCGGGGATATACCTCCGCGCATAGACTCCGGATACCGGTATGCCGACATGAACAAGGGGCCCGAAACACCTGCTTCCTGGGCTCACAAGGCTCAGGGCTCACCTATGCGGTATTCTGAGCCCAATGAGGGGGAGGAAGAGGCTGAGTTAGAGAAACTTGAGGCTGACAAGTTGCGTCGTGAAGTTCCGTGTCTTCCGGATGAACTGTTCGACCGTTTGCCCGACTTTTTGAAGCGTGGTTTGACGCACGTCCGCAACAAGCGCGAGAGGGATATTCTGTTGCTCTCCATGATTACCAACATCAGCGGTTGTCTGCCGGGGGTGAGGATGAATTATGGAGGAATGGTTTATTCCGCCGATCTCTACCTGGTGGCTTTGGCCGGTTCGGGCAGAGGAAAGGGGGTGATGCAACTGGCGGCAATTCTGCCCGCAGCCATTCAGGAGTATTACGATGAATTGAACAGGAAGGATGAGCGTGAGTACCGGCAGAAGCTGCTGAAGTGGAATCTGGAGGAACGGCTTGCCGCTCAGGAAAAGAGGGTTCCCGATTTGGACCAATGCCCGGAGATGCCGGTGGAACGCATCCTGAAGGTGGCTCCCAATATTTCAAAAAGCCAGTTGATACTGGCTTTGGAGGCGGGTGGAGCGGTCGGCTTGGTGATGAATGCCTCCGAGCTGGACATGATAAGTTCTGCCATGCACCAGGAGTATGGAAAACATGATGATGTGATGCGTGCCGCCTCCCAGCACGAGGAGGTGTCTTCTTATTTCAAGACGGATCACCGGCTTGTTGTTGTGAGTGACCCTCATCTGGCATTATGCGCTTCGGGTACTCCCGCCCAGTTGCATAAATTTATTTCTTCGCTGGAGAATGGAATGTACAGCCGTGTGGCTTTCTATGTGGGACAGGCCCACTGGGAGTATAAGTCGGCAAATCCCGGCAAGGCCCGGCTGGATATGCGCGCTTATTTCAAAGGGATGGGCGAGGAGCTGCTGCGTATGTTTATCTTTCTCTCCGGATCGCCTACCGAGGTGGTTTTCACCGAGGAACAATGGAAAGAGCATACGGAGCGTTTCAGAACGTATCTGCGTGAGGTAGTGGCGGAAGATGATGATTCTCCGGGTGCCATTGTGCTGCGCCACGGACTGATGATGTCTCGTATTGCCATGGTGCTGACTGCATTGCGTAAGTGTGAGCCGCAATGGAATACATCGGAGTGGGAGTGTTCGGATGAGGATTTCCATACGGCAATGCAGATAGTGGATGTGTTGCTGGAACACAGTTTGCTGCTTTCCACTTCCATGGATGATACTGCCGGAAGAATCAGGCCGGTAAAGGCTTTTTTCAAACTGCGTCCCGTTTTGAAAAAAATGCCGCGCGAGTTCACCTATTCGGAGCTGATGGCGGCTGCCAATGAAGCCGGGTTGCCTACAGCATCCGTGAAACGTTATTTGTTGCGTTTGGTGTATTATCAAATCGTTGAGAAAGAGGATGGTAAGTATAGAAAGACCGGCAAATCTTGGCTCAGAAAACCGCCTAAGTGAGCCCTGAGCCTTGTGAGCCTTAAATGCAGGTGAAAAAGATCCTGTTGTTTTCAAAAAACAACAGGATCTTTCCGGTAAAACAACAGGGGATTTTAAAAAAACAACAAGGTCTTTCGATGTAGACAACAGGTTCTTTGGGAAGCGTATGTCCTAAGGTTCTCCCAGATGCCTCACTATGATTGCCACTTCATGCTTCAGAAAGCTGTGGCGGAATTTGTTGTAGCCCGCTTCGTTCAATTCTTCCTGTAGCAGCATGTTTCTCCGCATCCAGCGATACAGGGTTTGCAGGGCTGCCGCGGCAGTTCGCCCCGGGCTGTATAGTTCTGCCAGTTCCGCTTTGTCATACGCTCTGATAATGAATGCTTTTTCTTCTTGGTTCATGTTCTTTTATCGTTTTGATTATAGGGTAAAGATACGCAAAATGTCCTTGTTTTCCTACTCTCTCTGTAAGTTATTCTCGACATTTCCCGACAATCTCCTACGCTTCTCTACAAATGTCTACACGGGGCTTCCGGTTCATCGTATCTTTGTAGTGTAATCAAAAGTCAATCATAGCCGGCTTAGTGGTTAACGGTTGATTGCCAGTGTGTTTCTTAATTTGCAAGTTTTAATTTTTAATTTGAAAAAGTATGGGAAGAACAGTTTCTTATTCGGTGGTAAAGCGTAATAATCCGCTTGATCAGGATGCAGTGCCTAAGTTTTATGCACAAGCTCAGGCCAATGGCCATGTAGAGATTCGCGAAATGGCGGATCGTATTCAGAAAACCTGTACGGTGACGCGTGCGGATGTAATGGCTGTGCTTGTTGCCTTGGAGGATGTGATTATGGAGGCTCTGGAAGGGGGCGAGATCGTAAGGCTTGCCGATCTGGGCACTTTCCAGATAGGCCTGAGCGGAAGAGGTGCGGAAACGGAGGATGCGTATGATGTGTCGATGATTAGAAAAGCGCGTATCAATTTCCGTCCGGGTATTGCGCTAAGCGGTATTCTGGCAGCACTGAAATATACGAAGGTGGATAAATTGCCGGTGAAAACGAAGGAAGAGCAAAAGCCTGCTTAAGTAGATGGCGGACAAGTGTTTAATTTTAAAAAAAACTGTAGGATGAAAGGTAAATCTGTTTGGAGCACTATTTTGAAAGTGGTGATTGCAGTAGCTACGGCTATTGCGGGTGTAGTAGGAATCAGCTCGTGCATAGGGGGATGAGGGTGATTAATCTGATTGTTGTCCACTGTTCCGCCACAAAGGCGGACAGGGACTTTACCGAACAGGATTTGGAGGTGTGCCACCGCAGGCGTGGAATGAACGGACCCGGATATCATTTTTATATCCGCAAGAACGGGGATATAAAAACAACCCGTCCCATAGAGAAAATAGGGGCGCATGCGCGTGGACATAATGCGCAGAGTATCGGGATATGCTATGAGGGGGGAATCAGTGAGCGGGGCAGGCTGGCGGATACGCGGACGGTGTGGCAGAAACATTCGTTGCGTGTACTGGTCAGGGCGTTGCTGGTGGATTATCCCGGTTGCAAGGTTTGCGGTCATCGGGATTTAAGTCCGGATTTGAACGGAAATGGCGAGATAGAGCCTGAGGAATGGGTGAAACAGTGCCCCTGTTTTGATGTTTCGAAAGAAAAATATAGTAAATAATATTTATATATTAAAACGTAATAAGACTAATTCTCTTTCTAATGTGTTAATATTTTAACAAATTCAGAAGAGAATTAGTCTTATGGTATTATGTAATTACTTTTGAAATTACTTTTTATTTACATTTTCAGTGCCATATCCATAGCCGTAACCGTATTTTTTACCGTATCCGTAATACTTGCCATACTTGCCGTATCCATAGTAATATCCGTACTTCTTTTTCTTCATGTCCAGTCCGTTGATAAGGGTACATAGGTTGGGCAGTTTTTTCTGTTCGCTCAGTTCGTTGATTAAAGTATAATCTGCCTTGTGGGTGTAGTCTGCCCGGCACACATAGATGCTGGCGTTGGCTACGCGCGAAATCAGCAGGGTATCGGTCACCATGCCGATGGGGGCGGTATCCAGAATGATATAGTCAAAATGCTTTTTCAGTATGTCGATAGCCTGAGGCAAAGATTCACGTGCCACCAGTTCGGTCGGGTTGGGAGGAATAGGCCCTCCGGGCAGAATGGACAAGTTGGCATTGATGCGTGAAACTTGTACCAGCGACATCAGGTCGGTATGTTCCGGATTGGCGAGGAACTGGCTGATGCCTTGTTCCCTGTGTGATAAGTTGAAAGCTTTGTTCAGGCTCGGCTTGCGGATGTCAAGCCCCACGATCACGATTTTCTTTCCTAATAAAGCCAGACTGACAGCCAGATTGGAAGCGATAAAGGTTTTGCCTTCTCCTGTGGTGGTGGAGGTAACCAATATGACTTTCTCGTCGCTCCTCATCATATAAAGTACATTGGTGCGTACATTACGGAAGGTTTCGGCCATCAGGTCGTTTTGGTTTTCGTGTACTACAATGCTTTCTTCTTTTCCTTTATCTTCCGACAGGGGTACATCGCCCACAATGGGAAGGGAGGTGATTTTTTCCACATCGGCGCGGCCCTCTATCTTGTATTTTAAGAGTTCGATGATATAGATGACAACTACCGGCAGGGCGATTCCCAGAATCAGTGCTACCAGATAAATCATCTTTCCTTTGGGAGATACGGGGATGGCGTCTGCCAGTGCTTCGTCCACCATGCGGGCGTTGTTGGCAGTAGATGCCAGAGTGATGGCGTTTTCTTCACGCTTTTGCAGCAGCATCAGGTAAAGGCCGGCTTTGATTTCCTGCTGGCGCGAGATGCTGACCAGCTGGCGTTCCTGTCCCGGAGCATTGGTGATGCGTCCGGCATATTTGCCTGCCTGACGTTCCAGATCCGCCTGGGTGATGGCCAAACCTCTTTGTACGCTGTTGATGGTGGTCAGCACATTGCTGCGCATGGCGCGGATGCTGGCATCCAGATTGACTACCACCGGGTTGTTTTCCTGAGAGGAGCGGAGCAGGCGCTTGCGTTCCAGCAGCATCTCGTTGTAGCGGTTGATCAGCTCGGCAAGACCGGTATCTGTCAGGCCCACATTGACCGGAAGTACTTCGTAGGCATGATCCGGATTGTTGGCATAGCCGGCCAGGAATTGTACCAGCCGGAGCTGGGTGCTGTTTTCGGCACGTTTCTTTTCGTATTCCGAGTTTTCACTCAATGCCAGTTGGGCGTCGCTTTTCAAGTCGGTGAGCCCGGCATCGCGCTTGAAGGTTTCCAGTTCCTGTTCCGTGGTTCCCAGTTCGCCGTTGATGATTTTGATACGTTCATCAATAAATTCCGCGGTCTTGGTAGCCACTTCGTTTTTGTCATCGTTGGCATCCCGGTTGTAGACTTCCACCAGCTTGTTGATGAAATCCATGCCGCGCTGCGTATGCGTGCTCTTGACAGAGATCTGTGCGATAGTGGTGGATTTGGAAGTAGGCTCTATGCTCAATGCTTTTCTGTAATCATTAGCTACGTTATAGGGAGATGAAACAGTGACTATTATTTTTTGTTCACTCTTTATATCTATGGAGTCTTTAGGGGTGAAGCTGAAAGTACCTGATGGGGTGGTCAATAAGGCAGGCAATTTATCGAACTGCTTAATGTATTCTTGTTCACCGATTGATACCTTTACATTCAACTTATTGCCCGGTTGAATACTTAGATTAAGGTAAGCCGGCATAGATAATTTTTGAGCTTCTTCAGGAGTAATCCATACTTTGATGGGAGAACTTTTGTAAAGCTCTATGTTATGGAAACTACCTTCTGCCGCATAGTTAATGTAGAGATCTAGTTCTTCTATCACTTTTCTGATAAGGGTACGTGAATGTAGAATTTCCACTTCATTATCAAAATTGTTTATGGAGGAGTAAAAGCCTAAATCTTCTAAATCTACTATTCCCGTATTTGATTTACTATTTTTGTCATTGTCTTTGATAATAACGGAGGCTGAAATATTGTAAACCGGTGCGGTATAGCGTAGATAAAGCCATGCCCCTGCCAGACACAGCAGAATGCATGCTACAAACCAAGGCCAATGGATAGTATATTTAAAAAGGACCGCTTTGAAATCAGTCTTTTCTTCTTTTTCTTCTAAGTATAAGTCGTCGTATAAATCTTCTTTCATAATTCTGTTTATTTGGCAATAGTTACTATCAGGCTGACAAGTGAAACCAATGTCCCCACTACAGAGAACCAGATGGTAGTACTGTTGCTGATTCCTGCATTTTTAGCTTTGGTCTTATTGGGAGTGACATAAACTACATCATTCTGTTGGAGGTAGTAATAAGGAGATACAATGATATCGGCATCATTCAGATTCAGTGGGATTACTTGCCGATTGCCCTGTGCATCTTCACGAATTAGTTTTACTTTATCTCGTTGCCCATATACGGTCATGTCTCCTGCCATGGCCAAGGCTTCCATAATATTTACTTTTTCATTAGTGATGGTAAATGTACCAGGTTTTGTGACTTCTCCCATCACCGAGATTTTATAATTGGCCATACGTACATTTACTATCGGAGTTTCTTTAATATAGATTTTCAGTTTTTCTTTTATTATATTTTCCGCTTGACTTTTGGTAAGCCCTCCAATATGCAATGTACCTAAAACGGGGAAATCAATGTTTCCATTATTGTCTACTAAATATTCTTGAAGAACAGGCTGACTTGTTACGCTTAGTCTCTTGCCTTGATCTCCTAATGCGCTTGCTACCGTCAGATTAAAGGGAATGGCGGCATCGGGATCACTGGTATTCACCGTGATAGTTAGCAAATCTTTAGGCATGATGTGTGCATCATACAAGGGTGTTTTGACATTTGCCATGTCCAGATACTCGGACCCTTGCAGGTAAGGTACTTTTTTGTAGGCGCTGCAACTACATAGTAGTAGTGAAACCAGCGCGAATAGGGTAAATTTCAATCTTCTCATTTTTTGGCTCTCTATTAATTTTAATTCTCTATTTTGAACTTAATAAGCTTGCTTGTCTTTGCGTAGCACATTTACCACGGTTTTGTACATGATATAAAGGTCGAGCAGGAAAGACCAGTGCTCCATATACCATATATCGGCTTTCACACGTCCTTCCATGTCTTCCAGTTCGCGGGTTTCGCCACGGAAACCGGTCACCTGCGCCCATCCCGTGATACCGGGCTTGATGAAATGGCGGACCATGTATTTATTGATTATCTTGGAATATTCTTCCGTGTGTTTCAACATGTGAGGGCGTGGTCCCACAATGGACATATCTCCCAGCAATACATTGATGAATTGCGGAAGTTCGTCAATATTGGTCCGGCGCATGAAATCGCCGAATTTGGTTTTTCTAGGATCATTGAGGGTAGCCTGTAAGGTGTCCGATTCCTTGTTCACTTTCATAGAACGGAATTTATAACACCAGAATTCTTTATTATTCAATCCATTACGTTTCTGACGGAAGAATATGGGGCCCGGAGAAGTGATTTTAATGGTCACTCCTACAATAAGGAATATAATGGGGAACAATGTGCATAAAAAGAGTGATGAGAAGGCTACATCGAATATACGTTTTATCAGCCTGTTTTCTATTTTTCCCAAAGGTTCCTTGCGGATGCTGAGAATGGGGACACTGCCTATCATTTCAAAGTACATACGGTGGCGCAGGTAGTTGCGCACATTGGGCACACTGTAGAAATGTATCAGGTTGTTTTCGCAATAATTAATGACCGGCACGATACATTCGCTTAATGTCGAGGGCAGGCAACAATAAAGTTGGTTCACTTTGTTTTTTGTCAGGTAATCAATGGCTTGCTCCGGCTTTCCCAAATAAGTACAACTGGCAGGGAACTTGGCATTGGGGGTTGTGTCGAAGTATCCCAGTACCCGATATCCGGTAGTGGCGTCGGAGGTCATTTCATGATAAAGTTCGGCTATATTTTCGGTGCTTCCCAAATAAAGGACGGTACGGAAATTACCTCCGCGGCTTCTGTATAGCTGTATGCAGAAACGGAAAAGCAGACGATAGAAAGTGATGCAGAGGAAAAGTAGAATGAAATAATAGACAAAAAAGCGATTGGAGTATATTTCAAGTTCTGATAGTACAATTAAGCTTGTTGACAATAGGGAGAAATAAAAAACGTTACGGAGTGCCCGGAATACAATTTGATTGGCACGGGCTCCTCGTCGATGTAATATGACACCTCCTGAGATAGTGCACGCAAAATAGCATACGCTGAATAGAGTTAGAATTTGGGGTAAAGTGCCACTGTAGGCCCTCTCCCCAAACAACTCGTTCCATATTGAATTAAATGAGATGAAAAGTACATTCAGAATGACTAAATCTCCTAGAATGACTGCTAATTTAAGTGCTTTATTAAATCTCTGAACTTGTATCATAGGTTAAATTTTTTAGATGTCAGATCTATATTATGTTTTTAAAAGGTGTGTTTTAAATATGTCACTTTTTTTCTTTTTAATATCCTTCTGTTACTTCGTAAGTAACAGAACATGAATTAATGGATTAGTTGTATAATTAATATTCTGTCGTTTTATAAATATATATAAGAGATAACTATGTGAAATATAGTGAATTTATTGCATTGCGTTAATAGTAAAAAGCGCAATGTGTGTTGTTGTATTTCTTTGTTCTCCTTCGATTTGATAATTGTTCATATTATTATTACTTTTTATCTATTATATAACCTTTTTAATTAAAATCTAGAAAAAAGCTGTGCCTTTATTTGTTTGCTATCAGTTAATTGTCTATTTTTGCCCTTCAAATAAGATCTGTTACTTACGAAGTAACACAATATAAATCTATTGATAATTAGAATTTTATATATTTATACTCTCTTTTTTCCATTATTTGAAACGTATAGAATTATCGCATCATTAGCTTTTTTTATTTCTTCATTCTTGAAATTTTTCAAATATGTTTCTGTAACTTTCACTGACGAGTGTCCAAAAGCCTCACATATTAATTGTTCGGAGAAATTACAATATTTGGCAAGGGTGGCCCAGGTATGCCGGGTAGTGTATGAACTGACCTTGGTTGCCACTCCGCATTTTTTCGCCAATCTGCCTAAATTGTAATTCATGGTTCGTAGTGCCTGCTGATACTCTGTATATAGATCCTCTCCGGTTTTTGTTCCACTGAGGATGGGAAAAAGGTAGGGAGAGTCCTGATTGGTATTTTGATATTTGTTTATCAGCTTCATTGCTGTTATCGGAATATCAACAATCATTTGCCCACCTGTTTTATATCGGCGATAAGAAAGTGTGTTGCCTTTCAAGTCGCTTTTGTGAAGATGGGCCAGATCAACAAAGGGCATTCCGCGTAATTGAAACATTAAATTAGCCCAAACTCTGCATCGTATCAAATCTTCCGGTAGTTTCTTTAGAGGAACCTCGTTTAGTAACTTGTTTATCTCTTCTACTTCCAATGCGCGTTTTATATCGTTTTTCACGCCGGTGTAGACATGATGAAATAAACGGGAATTCTCGGTTATTATTTTTTTATCCACTGCTTTGTTATAAGTTGCACGCAATGTCCGCATATAGGTGGAAACAGTATTCCAACTTAGTTGCTTGTCACGCAGGTAGGTTTCAAATTCTTTCAGATTGGCTCTGTTGAGCTGGTGGAAGTAAACAATCTTGCATCCACAGAATTCACTGAATGCGTTCAAAGTGCTTTGATAAATGTGAGCCGTACCATAACGTTTCTCGTCTTTCAGTTCATCAATCGTTTTGTTCATAAACTCGTTGAATTTTTTTTTATTTCTCATAATGTTCCGTTTTATAGATTTTACATAATAAGTAATTTTCATAACGGAATCGAATATAGATTGAAA
>OGEQ01001000.1_pt1 | contig 25800 bp, 19 predicted proteins | sample 1570731 | NCBI WGS metagenome assembly OGEQ01 (sample SAMEA2582132, study PRJEB24529) | metagenome | biome: Human gut stool | place: China | collected 2011
GGATGCGTGATCTGATCCTTCAACTCAGCAAAAGTTCGATTTATTCAACAAAGCCGTGTCCAGGCTGCAATAACCGCATCATCATAACTACTCTTACATCCGTAACGTATAGCCTGATTTCGAATGTTCCAGCATTCTTCTGCCTCCACAGGCACAGCAAGTCTGATCTTCATACCTTTTCCTTGTACGTTTTATTCTGCGAACCATTTACATCTACCATAAAAATTCTAAAGCATACCCATCAAATTTGAGTGAGGCGGCAACGTCCGCTCCTGGCACACAGCAGACATGAAATTCTGGAATAGCATTCGTACACTTACAACATCGAGAGGCTTCTGAAAGCCGCGTCAGCGGCATGACAGCGCCAGCAGAGAAAATCCCGGATGGCGGCGCATAGCGCCTAATCCGGGCTACGCTGTTGTGCCGTTATTCTGCCTGGTGACAGCTACGCCTTACCCGGCCCGGTGATTTGGCGCTCAATTCGCGCCCTTCGCAGGCCCGCGCAAGCGTAGCGCCGCCGGGCAAGGGCAGCGGGTGCGGAGCCGCTTTTGTGCCGGGTGGCGGCTGCGCCTTACCCGGCCTACGGTCCGTGCGACTTGTCGTTAATTTATTCACCATTGTTGCTGAAACTGCCGGTGCTGGCGGCCTCAAAATCGCTGAGACGTTCCCGGAAGGCCGGGGCAGCCCGCATGGATGCGGGCTGAGGGCCGTGTTTTGCACGGACGCTGCCTCGGCCCGACCCGAAGCCTGCAGGGATAAGTCGAAGGGACCGCGTAGCGGCGATTTTGCTGGCCGGAGCCCGGGGGTACAGGGGGCGGCGGCGACTGGCCGCCCCCTGTGCGCTCCCTGCGCCATGCCAGGCATAACGCAGAAGATTAACCGGGAGCGCAATGTGCGCTGAAATCACATGCGACAAACGCTTTACCCGGATTAATAGAGTTGCATACCAATAACATTATCTCCGGCACCCCGCAGGCCCATATACCCCAGGCCCGGCAAGCGCAGCGCCGCCGGGGAGGGCACCACCGGTGCCATACTCGCCTTTGTGCCGGATGGCGGCTTCGCCTTATCCGGCCTACGGGAGCCTCCCGTAAGCCCATATACCCCAGGCCCGGCAAGCGCAGCGCCGCCGGGGAGGACATCTCCGGCGCCATACCCGCCTTTGTGCCGGATGGCGCTACGCTTATCCGGCCTACGGCATCCTTCCGTAAGCCTATACTGCGCCGCCGAGTAACAAACGCCAGGCAGCCTATCTCACGCCTTCTGCTTGGCCTCGGACTCCTGGCTGCTGTTCAGCGCCAGCGAAACCGCCAGCGTCTGGGCCAGACACAGGGAAGCAACCTGCGAACGGAAGCCATCCACCTGCGCTTCACGCACCACAAAGCAGACATCGCTGAAGGCCGCCAGCGGGCTGACCTGGCTGTCGGTAATGGCGATCTGCCGCGCTTTGCGCTGCGCGCCCAGCTCCACCAGCTCGACCACTTCCCGGGCGTACGGCGAGAAGCTCACCGCCACTACCACGTCTTTCGGACCGACCAGACTCAGCTGCTCGGTGAACATGCCGCCGAGGCCGTCGATCAGAAAGGCTTTGCGATCGAGGTGACGCAGCGCATAGGTCAGATAGGAGGCGACGCTAAACGACCGGCGCAGACCAATGACGTAAATATTTTCCGCCTCGCCCAGCAGGGCCACCGCGCGCTCCAGATCATCGCTGGAGGTCTGCATCGCCAGCTGCTGCAACGCCTGGTTGTTCACCATCGTGAACATATTGAGGATTTCCGTTGGCGTTTCCGGCGGGCTGGACTCATCGCTGGTGGTCTGGCGGAAAAGACGGGCGCGCTCGGTATAGTTGGCGGTCTCTTCCATCAAATGTTGCTTGAACATCTGTTTCATTTCGTTAAAGCCGCTGAAGCCGAAGGCGTTGGCAAAACGAATCAACGTGGAAGGGGGGACATCCGCCTGTTGCGCAATGGAGGCCACGGTATCGAAAGCCACGCTATTGCTGTTATCAAGGATATAGCGGGCGACCTGTTTCAGGCGTTTGCTTAACGTATCGTAGCGACGCCTGATTTCATCCTGCAGGATGGTCAGCTGTGTTGGGTTATTGGCCATAAAGTGCGCTCTGAGAAAATGGAAGGAATATGGCTTCCAGTGTACCAAATGAAGCGAATTTTTCATTTATTGCGACGAAATACGCGATTCATTTCACGAAGAAACAGAAAAACGCCCGCTCCGCAAGGTGACGGAGACGGGCGTCGGGGGATCAGCGGCGGGCTTCGCGCCAGTAGCCAATAAGCGTCAGGTAGTTGCGTTTCACTTCCTCTATCAGGGCCTCATCGCTGAGCTCACCCTGCATCCAGCGCCGCGACGGCTGGCCAAAGATGGTGCGCCCGACGGCGAAACCTTTGATCATCGGGTGTGCGGCCGCCTCGGCGAAACCGGCGCGCAGTTTGTCGGAAGGCGCGTCAAGCCCGAGGATCAGGATCCCGCGGCTCCACGGATCTTCACGCTCGATAAGCGCGGTGATCTGCTGCCAGCTGGCGCTGGAGAGCGGCGGCAGCTTCCACCAGTCCGGCTTGATCCCCAGCTGATAGAAGTGTTCCAGCATGGTGTGGTAATGGCGCTCGTCTTTGTCCGGGCCATTTTCCGGCAGGATCACCTCCAGCAGCAGTTCATGGCCTGACTTGTTACAGGCCTGCCAGACCTCGAGCAGCAGGGCATCCTGCTCTGCACGCAGCGCCGCCGGGTCGTCCGGGTGATAGAAGACCAGGCATTTGACGACATGCTCCAGCGGCCAGTCGATCAGCTGCGAGCCGATGTTGCCATGCTCCAGACGCAGCGGTCGCGAGCTGGGCAGTTCGATAGGGCGGCCGATCCACCAGCCCTTGCCGGTAATGGCGTTGAGCGCACGCTGGCCGTAGGTGCCGTCGGCCAGAATGCCGCTGCGCTGATCGAGACCTGCCTCCTGCGCCGCCGCTTCGGCCGCGGCCAACAACAGCAGCTTGAGCTGCGGAATGCAGGCTTCGTCGCGCCCGGTCTCCCGCGCCAGATCGGCCAGCTGTTTACGATGGTCAAAGGCGAAAATGCACAGCTCCGGCCACTGCTGACGGCGGCTGGTGACCCGGTGCAGGTGGTTGAGGCGCTCGTCGACGTCCGGGCGCGGCACCGATTCGGCGCGCTGCAGGTAGTCGTCGAGTTCGACTTTGGTCGGCATCGCCGGCGCGCAGCCGTGGCGGGAGACCACCAGCGCTCCGCAGGCGTTGGCGTAACGGCAAGCCTGCTCCCAGCCTTCGTCGTTGAGCCAGCCGCGCAGCAGACCCGACATAAAGGCATCTCCGGCGCCCAGCACGTTGAGAACCTCCACGCGCACGCCCTGCTGCAGCGGCACCTGGTCCCAGCTGTCCGGGATGTCGCCTTCCAGCACCACGCAGCCCATCGGCCCGCGCTTGCAGACGAGGGTGGCTTTGGTGGCATTGCGCACATTTTTCAGCGCGGTCAGGGTATCGGTGCTGCCCCCGGCAATATGAAACTCTTCTTCGGTTCCCACCACCAAATCGAACAGATGCAGCACTTCCTGCAGCTGGCTGGTGACCGGTCCGGACTCAATGAAACGGGTTTCGCCATCGCCGAGCGAGGTGAGCCCCCACAGCACCGGACGGTAATCGATATCCAGCGCGGTACGCAGGCCGTGACGGCGGGCGTACTCCAGCGCCTTCAGCACCGCGGCGCGGGTGTTGGCGTGCGACAGGTGGGTGCCAGTCACCGCCAGCGCCCGGGAGGAGGCAATATACTCCTCGCTAATGTCGTCAGGCGTTAAGGCCATATCGGCGCAGTTATCGCGGTAGAAAATCAGGGGGAAGGTCTCCTGATCCTTAATCCCCAGCATCACCAGCGCGGTCAGGCGAGATTTGTCGGTAATCAGATACTCGGTATCCACCCCGGCGCGGTTGAGCGTTTCGCGCAGGAAACGGCCGTTGTGTTCATCGCCAACGCGCGCCAGCATGGCCGATTTCAGCCCCTGAATCGCGGTGCCAAAGGCCACGTTGCCGGAGGAGCCGCCCAGATATTTCGCGAAACTGGCAACGTCTTCTAGCCGCGAACCAATCTGCTGGGCATAGAGGTCGACGGCCACCCGACCTATACAGATGACGTCGAGCCGCTTTACTGCTGCATTCATAGCTAGGATTTCCTTTTTGGTGTCTGCTGCCTGGAAGGGTCGGGATCCCGACGTCGACTCCGTGAACAGCCTGAGGGTTATTGGTTACCCTTAGTTTGAGAAATAAATATTTCATTTGCAAACTCGTTCGAAATTAAAAAACCAAAAGTGTGAGGGATCTACCACTCTGCCGCACTGAGCCTCGCGCGAGCGCGGATCGCCCCCTCTGTCGACCCGGGGGAAAATGAAACGCCAAATGGCATCCATTTACCTATGATTTTTAAGGGGATATCGCCGTCTGGTGCGGCAAAAAAGGGCCCGAAAACGTGTCAGGAATGTAAGTGAAACGTATGAAATGGGTAGAGAGTTTGATCCTTCTCGCAAAATGAAATATTTCTTCTGTATTTGTATTTAATGAAAAAAATGTTTGCCTATAATCCACAGGTATTCCAGTGACGTGAACGACGGCCCCGGCGGCATCGGCGCGACGCCACACACAAATACTGAACAATAAGGATTGTGCATCATGGGCAAACTGAGACTGACAACGGCGCAGGCGCTGGTGAAGTTCCTCGATAACCAGTACCTGGAAGTGGATGGCGTAGAGCTGAAGTTCGTGAAAGGCATTTTCGCGATTTTCGGCCATGGCAACGTCCTGGGGCTGGGGCAGGCGCTGGAGCAGGACAGCGGCGATATGCGCGTCTATCAGGGGCGCAACGAGCAGGGGATGGCCCACGCGGCCACCGGTTTTGCCCGCCAGGCCCTGCGCCGGCAGATTATCGCCTGCACCTCCTCCATCGGTCCGGGAGCGGCCAACATGATCACCGCCGCCGGCACCGCCAGCGCCAACCGCATTCCGCTGCTGTTGCTGCCGGGCGATGTCTTCGCCACCCGCCAGCCGGACCCGGTGCTCCAGCAGATTGAACAGAGCTACGATCTCAGCATCAGCACCAATGACGCTTTCCGCGCAGTCAGCAAATACTGGGACCGCATTACCCGCCCGGAACAGCTGATGAGCGCCTGCATCAACGCCATGCGCGTCCTGACCGATCCGGCGGAAACCGGCGCGGTGACGCTGTGCCTGCCGCAGGACGTGCAGGGCGAAGCCTGGGACTACCCGGAATCCTTCTTTGCGCGCCGCGTGCACCGGCTCGACCGCCGCCCGGCCAGCGCCGCGCAGCTGGCGGATGCCGTGGCGGCCATCAAAGCCAGCCGTAAACCGCTGATCGTCTGCGGCGGCGGGGTGAAATACTCCGGCGCGGGCGAAGCGCTGTCCCGTTTCGCCGAGCGCTACGGGGTGCCCTTCGCCGAAACCCAGGCCGGGAAGGGGACGGTGGTCTCGTCTCACCCCCTGAACGTCGGCGGCGTCGGCGAAACGGGCTGCCTGGCGGCGAACCTGCTGGCGAAAGAGGCCGACCTGGTGATCGGCGTCGGCACCCGCTTCAGCGATTTTACCACCGCCTCGAAATGGATTTTCCAGCACCCGGAGGTGCGTTTCCTGAATATTAACGTCAGCAACTTCGACGCCTGGAAGCTGGACGGCATTGCCATGCTGGCGGACGCCCGGGAAGCGATGACCGCTCTCGACGCGGCGCTGGCGGACAGCGGCTGGCAGGCCGGCTGGGGCGCGCAGATCGAGAGCGTGCAGAGCCGTCAGTTAAAAGAGACCCAGCGCGTCTACCAGGCGGTGTGGCAGGAGAAATCCTTTGTGCCGGAGATCGACGATCATCTCGATCGTGAATCGGTGTATCGCGAGTTCCGCCAGATCACCGACTCCACCCTGACCCAGAGCAGCGTTCTTGGGGTACTGAATGAAACGCTGCCGGCCGAGGCGGTGATCGTCGCGGCGGCGGGCAGCCTGCCAGGCGATCTGCAGCGCGTCTGGCGCAACCGCGCGGAAAACACCTACCACGTGGAGTACGGCTACTCCTGCATGGGATACGAAGTCAACGCGGCGCTGGGCGTGAAGCTGGCGCAGCCGCAGAGCGAAGTCTACTCCCTGGTCGGCGATGGCTCGTTCATGATGCTGCACTCTGAGCTGGTCACCTCCCTGCAGGAGCGGGCGAAGATCAACGTCGTGCTGTTCGACAACATGGCCAACGGCTGCATCAACAACCTGCAGATGGAACATGGGATGGACAGCTTCGGCACCGAGTTCCGCTACCGCCAGCCGGAAACCGGCCAGCTGCAGGGCGGCCTGGTGCCGGTGGACTTCGCCACCATCGCCGCCGGCTACGGCTGCAAAACCTGGCGCGTCACTACCCTGGACGAACTGCGCCATGCGCTGGACGCCGCCCGTCGCGAAACGGTCAGCACCCTGATTGATATTAAAGTGCTGCCGAAGACCATGGTGCACAAATACGGCAGCTGGTGGAACGTCGGAGTCGCCCAGACGGCGCTCTCTGAGCGGATCCGCAAGGTGGCGCAAATGATTAATGAAAAGCGCGCCCAGGCGCGTGATTACTAAAACGAACCTCTACCCTGAATCCTACAGACTTACGGAGAAAACCATTATGTCGCTCAAATTAGGTGTCATCGGCGCTGGCGCTATCGGTAAAGAACACATCCGTCGCTGCACCCAGGTTCTGCAGGGCGCCACCGTCGTGGCGGTGTCTGATATCAATGCCGACAACGCCCGTGCGGCGGTCGCGCTGCCGGGCGTGCAGGCGGAAGTCTACGCCGACGGTCACGACGTGATTAACGCCAGCGATGTCGATGCCATCCTGGTCACCTCCTGGGACCCGACCCACGAAGAGTACACCCTGGCCGCCATCGCCGCCGGTAAGCCGGTGTTCTGCGAAAAACCGCTGGCGATGTCTGCGGAAGGCTGCCGCCGCATCGTCGATGCCGAAATGAAGGCCGGCCGTCGTCTGGTGCAGGTTGGCTTTATGCGCCCGTACGACGAAGGCTATCTGGCGCTGAAAAAAGTGATCGACGATGGCGATATCGGCGCGCCGCTGATGCTGCGCTGCGCCCACCGCAACCAGTCAGTCGGCGAGAACTACACCACCGATATGGCGATCACCAACACCCTGATCCACGAGCTGGACGTGCTGCGCTGGCTGCTGAACGATGACTACCGTTCCGTGCAGGTGCGCTTCCCGCGCTCCACCTCGCACACCCATGCGCGCCTGAAAGATCCGCAGATCGTCTCCTTTGAAACCAAAAAAGGCACCCTGATCGACGTCGAAGTGTTCGTGAACTGCCAGTACGGGTATGACATCCAGTGCGAAGTGGTCGGCGAAACCGGGATTGCCCGTCTGCCGGAGCCGTCGGCCGTCCAGATGCGCAAGTCCGCCAGCCTGTCGACCGCCATTCTCACCGACTGGAAAGACCGCTTTATCAAAGCCTACGACGTCGAGCTGCAGGCCTTTATCAACGACGTCAAAGCCGGCCAGCTGCATGGCCCGTCGGCCTGGGACGGCTACGCGGCGTCGGTGGCGGCGGATGCCTGCATTAAAGCGCAGGGAACCAGCGAGCCGGTTGAAGTGACGCTGCCTGAGTGCCCGGCATTCTACAAACGTTAAGCGCGTTTTGCTGACGGAACTTCTTTGCACAGGTAACGACGATGAAAATTGCTTTTGATGTGGATGTCATTAAGGACCTCGGGATCACCCGCATGGTCCATCAGGTAGCGGAGTGGGGCTACAAGTACATTGAACAGTCGCCGCACCCGCAGATTAACCCGTTCTACAAGCACCCGCGCGCCAGCCGGGAGATCATGGCGGAGTACAAGCAGGCGCTGCGCGATACCGGCCTTGAGCTGTCGTCGTTTATCTGCGTCTACCGCTGGTCCGGCCCGGACGAACTGCGCCGTCAGGCGGCGGTGAAAAACTGGAAACGGCTGGTGGAAATTGCGGTAGAGATGGGCGTTCAGGTGATCAACACCGAGTTCTCCGGCGATCCGAATCAGCCTGAGATCTGCGATGAAATGTTCTATCGCTCAATGGAAGAGCTGTTGCCGATTTTTGAGCGGGAAGGCATCCGCGTGGAGATCCAGGCGCATCCCTGGGATTTCTGCGAAGAGAACAATGAAACCGTCGATATCGTGAAGTCGTTCCGCAGCGATAACGTGAAGTACGTCTACAGCGTGCCGCACACCTTTTTCTACGACAAAGGCGTCGGCGACGTGGCGAGCATGCTGCGCTATGCCGGGAGCGATCTCTCCCATGTCCTGATTGCGGACACCCGCAATCATACGAAACATTGCCGCTATATCGTTAACCCGCCGGGCGTGGATGCCGTGGTGCACCAGCACGTAGGCGTCGGGGAAGGGGATGTGGATTTCGACGCGCTGTTCCGCACCCTGCGCGAAATGAAATTCGCCGAGCAGACCTTCAAGGTCGGCGGGGAGCCGATTGTCGCCACCTCGCTGTTTGGCTACCCGGAAAAAATGAAATACCAGGCAGTGGAAACCCGTGAACTTATTGAACGTGAATTGCTGCGCCGCTAAGGCGCAGCGGCAGGAGCCCTACTATGAACAAAGATAACGTCAAACTGGCTATCGCCCCGATCGGCTGGACTAACGATGATATGCCGGAGCTCGGCAGCGAAAACACCTTCCAGCAGATCGTCAGCGAAATGGCGCTGGCCGGTTTTACCGGTAGCGAAGTCGGCAGCAAATATCCGCGCGACCCGGCGGTCCTCAAGCCGATGCTGGATATTCGCGGCATTCAGATCTGCAACGCCTGGTTCAGCACCTTTTTCGCCAACGGCCAGCGGGAAAAAACCATTGATGAATTCGTCAATCACATGAACTTCCTTCATGCGATGGGGGCGAAAGTGATTGGCTGCTCCGAGCAGAGCGGTAGCATCCAGGGGCTGGATAAACCGATCCTCGGCGATGCGAAGCCGTGCTTCAGCGAAGAAGAGTGGCAGCGGGTGGCAGAAGGCTACAACACCCTCGGCCGCCTGGCGGCGGAGAAGGGGATGCAGGTCTGTCTGCACCACCACATGGGCACCGGCATTCAGACCACCGCGGAAATCGACAAATTTATGTCGCTGGTGGACGAGCGCGTCTTCCTGCTGTTCGACACCGGCCACGCCTGGTATTCCGAAGGCGGCGAAGCGCCGATGCTGGCGATCCTCAAAAAGTATCTGCCGCGCATCAACCACGTTCACCTGAAAGACGTCCGTCCGCCGGTGATCGACCAGGTGCGCCGCGACGGCCTGTCGTTCCTCGACGGCGTGAAAAAAGGCACCTTCACCGTCCCGGGCGACGGGGTGATCGATTTCCGTCCGGTGTTCAAGCTGCTGGACGACTTTGGCTATAAAGGCTGGATGGTAGTGGAAGCCGAGCAGGATCCTGCTCTGGCCAATCCTTTCGAATACGCCGTCAAAGCGCGCAAATATATCCGCGAAACGGCAGGGATCTAATCGTTGTGACATTTTCAGGCCATACCGGGTATGGCCTGCTTTTTTCCTTTCTCAACCGGACCCAGGGCTTAACCACAGCACCGGACAGTTCCCTCACCCTCAGGGAGAGGGCCGGGGTGAGGATGACGATGACGGGTAAAGCGTCACTTCACTTCCGCCAGCGCGGTCTTGTCCACATACGGTTTCATCAGCGCGTCGGCTTCCTTCTGCGCCGCCTGCACCGCCGCCTCCGGCGTCACTTTGGCATCATTGACCACCGCCGCCAGCTGGTTCTCCATCGCCTTACGCACCGCCACGGTCTCCCAGGTGGAGTACCATGGATGGGCGTACTTCAGCTGCTCAAGGGCGATCGCCGCCCGCGGATCCTGCTGCAGATAGGCCTTCATCTCCGGCGTATCGTATGACGCCTTGCGCGGCGAGAAGTAGCCGGTGAAGCGGCTCCACGCGCCGTTCACCTCGGGGCTCACCAGATAGGTCAGGAACTGATACGCCGCTTTCTTCTGCGCCTCGTTGATGCCTTTAAAGCTCACCAGGCTGGCGCCGCCGATCGGCACCGCGCGCTGCTCTTTGGCCGGCAGCATCGCCACCCCAAGCTCAAAGTCTTTGCTGTTCTCGCGCATAAAGCCCAGCGCGCCAGTGCTGAGCATCGCCATCCCGAGCTTGCCGGAGAAGAACGCGGCGCTGATCTGCTTCGAGTTCAGCACCCCGGACGGCATCACCTTGTCCTTGTAGATCAGATCCTGCCAGAAGCGCAGAGCGCCGATGGCGGTCGGCGAGTTGTAATAGACCTCGCCCGGATAGTCTTCGTTAAAGTATTTCCCGCCGTTGGCGCGCACCAGCGCCGAGAAGATCCAGCCGCCGTAGTCGTCGTTGGTCGACGGCAGCATGATCCCCCACTGGCCTTTGCTCTCGTCGGTCAGCTTTTTGGCATCGGCCAGCAGCTCGGCCCAGGTCTGCGGCGGCTGTTTGATCCCGGCCCGATCGAACATCGTCTTGTTGTAGTAGAGGATCGGCGTCGAGTTATGGAACGGGATCGCATAGGTGGTGCCCATCACCTGGGCATTCTTATGCATCGCGGGCCAGAATTCCTTGTGCAGAAAATCGCCAGCCTTTTGATCGCCATATTTAAACAGCTCGTCCATCGGCAGGATCTCATCCTTCAGCGCCAGATCGGTGGTGAAGTTAGCGGACATGATCACCAGCGCCGGCGGCTGGCCGGCCTTCTGCGCCGATTCGGCTTTGATCTTGGTGGTGTCGTAGTTGCCGGTGAAGATGCCGCGCACTTCGACATCCTGCTGCGAGTCGTTGAATTGCTTAATGACGCGGGTCATCTCCATGGTCAGCTTGCCGTCCACCGGCGCCGGGAACATGAAGTCTATTTTCTCTTTTGCCAGCGCCGCGCCACTCAGGGCAAGGCTGAGGCCAACCGCGACTAGCGTAAGGGGTTTAAACATGATTACACTCCATCAGTAAATTATGCTGGGTCTCAGCATGAAAAAGATGCACATCGGCAGGCGAAAAGCCGATCGGTAGCGACTCGCCTTTCTCCGGCACCGTGCCGCGGTGGCGGCGGCTAAAGCGCAGGGTGCCGATCGGGGTGCTGACGTGGAGCAGGTAATCGGCCCCCATCAGTTCTCGTTGCAGAACGGTGGCCGGCAGGCGCAGATGGCCCTCCTCCACGCGGTCGGTAATATGTTCCGGGCGAACGCCCAGCCAGACGCGGGTCTGATCCCGGTGGCGCGGCGGCAGCGGATGGCGCTGTTCTCCCAACAGTACTTCACCGTTGGCGCAGGGCAGCGACAGGAGGTTCATCGCCGGCGAACCGATAAATCCGGCCACGAACAGGTTGGCCGGGTTGGCATACAGATATTCTGGCCGTCCTACCTGCTGCACGTGGCCGCCGTTCATCACCACGATGCGGTCGGCCATCGACATCGCCTCGGTCTGATCGTGGGTCACATAGATGGTGCTGGTTTTCAGCTGCTGGTGGAGGGCCATAATGCTGTCGCGCACTTCGCTGCGCAGGCGGGCGTCGAGGTTGGAGAGCGGCTCGTCCATCAGGAACAGCCGCGGATTGCGCACAATCGCCCGGGCCATCGCCACCCGCTGGCGCTGGCCGCCGGAGAGCTTCGCCGGTTTGCGGTCAAGCAGCGCCTCCAGCTGCAGCATCTGCGCCACTTTGTCCACCCGCGGCTGCCAGCTGCTTTTCTCTTCCTTGCGCACCTTCATGCCGAAGGTGATGTTGTCGCGCACCGACAGATGCGGAAACAGGGCATAGTTCTGGAAGATCATCGCGAAGTTGCGCTCGCGCGGCGTGGCGGCGGTGATGTTCTCATTATGCAGCCAGATTTGGCCTTCGCTGACCGGCTCCAGGCCGGCGAGCAGGCGTAGCAGGGTGCTTTTCCCGCAGCCCGACGGGCCGACCAGCACCACGAATTCGCTTTCGTGAATATCCAGCGACAGGGCGCTGAGCGCCGGTTTGCCGTCGAAACGTTTACTGATGTTTTGCAGACTGAGCATAGCGGTTAGCGCTCTTCCGTTGGGCAACTGATGTTTTCGTCGTACAGCCACGGCCCGGCGTAGTGGGCCAGCGAGTGCTGGTAGCTCACCCACTGCTCGCCGACCTGACGGTGCATCAGGCACGAGGCCGGGGAGAGGTCGTAATAGGGCCGGGTGTCTTCGTGGCAGTACGGCACCTGATGGACGGTGCCAGGGATAGTGGAGATCAGCGCCTGGCGATACTGGGTCATGGTCAGGCTGTGGTTATGGCCGCAGAAGATGCGCGTCAGCGACGGGAAACGCTCCACCAGCGCCAGCAGACGGTGGCCGTTTTCGCAGGCGATCGGGTCCATCTGCGCATTGCCCAGCGGCAGCGGCGGGTGGTGCATAAAGAGCGTTGCCGGTTTGTCGCCGCCCTCGAACAGCTGGGCCTCCAGCCAGCCGATGGTCTCGTCGGTCAGCCATCCTTTTGACGTGCCGGCATGACTGGAGTCGATAAACAGCAAGCGGGTGGCGAAGTCATGCACCGCATAGCGCATATTTTGCGGATCGTTGCCCAGCTGTGGGCACAGCGGGTGAAGATGCTCGAGAAAATGGGCTTTGTCGTCGTGGTTGCCGGGGATCAGATACAGCGGATAGTTCAGGCTGCCGAGGATCTGGCGGGCCACCTGATACTCCTCCGGGCGGCCGCAGTTGACGATATCCCCGCTCACCACCACCGCGTCCGGGCGCTCGCGCAGCGCGTTAAGCTGGGAGACCACGTCGGCGTTGGCGGCATTGACGTCGATAAAGCCGTACAGCTTCTCGCCGCGGCTGCGGAAATGGGTATCGGAAATGTGCGCTAACAGCATGAATCACTCCTTATTTGATCCCGGAGAAGCCGAAGCTCCGCAGGAACTGTTTCTGAAAAAGGATGAACGCCAGCATCAGCGGCAGGCAGACCATCAACGTCCCGGCGCCGATGGTGCCCCACTGGCCGCCGGATTCGGCGCCCATGGCGAAAGAGACCAGCCCGACGGTCAGCACCTGCTTATCGGGATCGTTGAGCATCATCAGCGGCCACAGGTACTCGTTCCAGTGGTAGGTAATGCTGACGGTGGCGAAGGCCAGCACCGACGGCCAGGACATCGGCAGCAGCACGCGGAACAGCACCTGCCACCAGCGGCAGCCCTCCATCAGCGCCGCCTCCTCCAGCTCTTTCGGGATGGCGAGGAACGCTTGACGCATCAGGAACACGCCGAACGCCGAGGTGAAATAGGGCATCATCACCCCGGCGAGGGTGTTGAGCAGGCCGAAGGTTTTCAGGGTCAGCATGTTCGGCACCATCATCACCACCGGCATGATCATCAGCTGCACCAGGAACAGGAGAAACAGCGTCTGCTTGCCGCGAAACTCGTGGCAGGCGAAGACGTACCCGGCGGTGGTGATGGTCAACAGTTGCACGCAGAAGGTGCCGAAGGTGAAGATAAGGGTGTTGGCGTACAGGCTCAGCCAGTCGGCGCTCTGCCAGGCGTCGCGGAAGTTATCGAGGGTCAGCGGCAGGCGCGGCAGCAGCGACGCCATATCGTCGCCGAAGGTGGTGGCGCTGAACGAGGTCGCCAGCATCCAGATAAACGGGCTGACCCACAGCAGCGCCATGCAGCACATTAATACTGTGAGCGTAAAGGGCGACGAGCGGCGCAGGCGCAGCCACAGCGGACGGGCGGCGGCGGGCGTGCGGACCAGCAGCGGCGAGATTTCAGCGCTCATAGTGGGCTCCTTTCTCCAGCAGTTTCAGGTTAATCAGCGAGAAGGCGAACAGCCCGGCCAGGGTGAGGAAGGTGGCGGCGGAGGCTTTACCGAGGTCGTGGGTATCCCAGGCGAGATTCTGGATGTAATAGAGCAGCACGGTGGTGGCGTTGTCCGGCCCGCCGCGGGTCATCACCGCCACGTGGTCGATCTGGGTGATGGAGTAGATCAGCGCGGTGGTGATCACAAAGCTCAGGGTCGGGCGCAGCAGCGGTAGCGTGACCTTAAAAAAGACCTGCGTGCGGGTAGCCCCCTCCATCAGCGCCGCTTCCCGCGTCGAGGCCGGAATGCTCTGCAGCCCGGCGAGGAAAAACAGCATGTAATAGCCGGCGAACTTCCACACGCCGATCAGCGCCAGGGCCAGCAGCGCGCTGTTGCTGCGCCCCAGCCAGTTGTTGTTCATCGGCCCGAACAGCTTCGCCAGATAGTGGTCGAGCAGGCCGAGGCCGGGCATAAAGATAAACAGCCACAGCGCGGCGGCGCTGACCATCGGGATAATCATCGGGAAGAAAAAGGCGGTGCGCAGCCAGCGGTTGACGCGATGGTTCTCGCTCAGGGCGACCGCCAGCAGCAGGGCGAGGGTCACCCCGGGCACCACCGTCAGCAGGATATAGAGCAGATTATTGACCAGCGACTGCCAGAAGACGCCGTCGGCAAACAGGCGGGCGAAGTTATCCAGCCCGACATACTGCGCGCCGTCGCTGGCCATGCGGGTATCAAACAGGCTGTCATACACCGAACGCCCCAGCGGGAACCAGGTAAACAGCAGTAAAAACAGCAGGGAAGGCGACAGGATCAGCCAGGGAAGCCAGGTCTTTCTCATGGTGACGCGCATCTCGTTCAGCCATTTATCGAAGCCCGGATTGTGGGAAGCAATGACTACAGAGGCATGGCAGGGAGATGACGGTTTGATGAAGCGACGGGGAAAACGCCGGGCGAGCGGGCCGCCCGGCGGGAGAGAATCATCAGAAGTCGGCTTTCAGCACCGCGCGGTAGCGGGCTTTGCCTTCGCGAACGTGCTTCAGCGCTTCGTTAATTTGCGACATCGGGAACAGCTCGGTGGTCGGGGCCACTTTGCTGCGCCCGGCAAACTTCATCAGCGTGCGCAGTTCGGACGGGTTACCGGTCGCCGAGCCGGAGATGCTGCGGTCGCCGCCGATCAGGGTAAAGGCCGGCACCGGGAACGGCTTCATCACCGCGCCGACGGTATGGAAGTTGCCGCCGTAAGCCAGGGCTTCGAAGTACGGCTGCCAGTCGAGGTCCACCGCCACGGTGTTGATGATCAGGTCGAACTGACCGGCCAGCGCTTTTAAGGCTTCAGGATCGCGGCTGTTGACCACGCGATCGGCGCCCATCGCCAGCACTTCCTGCTCTTTGGCCGGGTTGGAGCTGAAGGCGGTCACTTCCGCGCCCATCGCCCGCAGCAGCTTAATGGCGATATGGCCGAGGCCGTCGATGCCGATCACCCCGACGCGGCTGGTGGCGGTGACGTGGTGGGTCAGCAGCGGTTTAAAGACGGTGATGCCGCCGCACAGCATCGGGCCGGCGGACGCCAGATCGATGCTCTCCGGCAGGGGGATCACCCACTGCCAGTCGGCGCGCAGCTTATTGGCGAAACCGCCGCGGTTGAGAATGGTCGGCACCGAGCCTTCCAGACAGTTGATCTGGTTGCCGCTGATGCAGGCGTCGCAATGGCCGCAGCTGCGCGCCGTCCAGCCGATGCCGACCTTCTGGCCAATCTTCAGCCCTTTATCCTGCGCCGCGCTGCCCAGCGCCGCCACCCGGCCAATCACCTCGTGACCGGCCACCAGCGGGTAGCTCGACATCCCCCATTCGTTGTCGATCATCGACAGGTCTGAATGGCAGATCCCGCAGTATTCCACTTCAACTTCGACATCTTCCGGCTGCAGCTCGCCGGCATCGTATTCCCACAGCGACAGATCGGCGCCCGCTTCTTTGGCGGCGTAGCTTTTAATGATGGTCATGTTCATTTCCTTGGGGTTGGCGTGATAACCCAGAAAGTGTAGAGCATGGTATTCCCCGGCGCTTGGCAATCGGAGGGGTCGCGAAGCGGGCGGACCAGCCGCCCGTTAAGGTCAGCGGCTGGCCAGCGGCCACTGATTAAGGCGGATGCCGCGCTGCGGGGCGTTCTCGGCAAAATCATCCAGCACCGCCCGCACGTCCGGGTCGAGGTAGCCGACGCTGTCGTGCTCGACGATCACCACGCTCTTTTCCGGAATCTTCGCCAGCAGGGCCAGCAGATGCGGATTGTGCATAAAGGTCAGATTCTGCTGGATGCGCAGCACGTAGTGGTCATCGTAGCGCGCCAGCTGCAGCGAGTGGCGATGGCTGCGCCAGAGGCTGAATGCCATCTGGGTGGCAAGACCAATCCCGATCCCCGCCAGCATGCCGCAGGCGATAATCCCGCCGATGGTGGCGAGGAACGGGACGTACTGCGCCGCCCCATGGCGGAACTGCTCGATGAACAGACGCGGGGTCGCCAGCTTATAGCCGGTATACAGCAGCACGGCGGCGAGGCTGGCGAGCGGGATTAAGGTCAGCAGGCCGCTGAACCACAGGCCGCAGATTAACAGCAGGACGCCGTGGATAAAGATCGACAGCTTGCTCTGCGCGCCATTGCTGACGTTCACCGAGCTGCGGACGATCACCGCGGTGATCGGCATCGCCCCCAGCACACCGGAGAGCAGGTTGCCGACGCCCTGGGCGACCATTTCACGGTTCGGCGAAGGCGGCGGGTTTTGCGGGCGCAGTTTTTTCAGCGCCTCCTGGCTGAGCAGGGTTTCGAGGCTGGCGACCAGCGCTAGGGTCACCGCCACCACCCACACCGACGGATTGCGCCACGCGCTCCATGCGGGAGACTCCAGCTCGCCCAGCAGGTCGCCGAGGCTGCCGAACGCCGGCAGGGTAATACGCGGCAGAGCGGCCAGCTGCTGCGGCGCAAAATGGGTCAGCAGCAGGGTGGTCACGCAGCCGAGCAGGACGGCGATCAGCGGGCCGGGGATCCAGCGTAGGCTCTTCACCCGGCGGATAAGCGGCGAACCCCACAGCCAGAGCACCAGCAGGCCGCCCGCGGCGACGGCGATAGCACTGAGGGAGAAGGTGGCGTTACCCTTCACGATATCAACGAGCCCGGTCTCTTCTGCGCTGCCGAGCGCGACGGGGATCTGCTGCATAATCAGCAGGATGCCGATCGCCGCCAGCATGCCTTTGATGACGCTGGCGGGAACGAGGGAGATAAAGCGCCCGGCCCGCAGGATGCCGAACAGCAGCTGCAGCACGCCGGCCAGCACCAGCGCCATCAGGAAGACGGAGAAGGAACCCAGGGATTCAATGGCGGCGACGACGATGGTGACCAGTCCGGCGGCGGGGCCGCTGACGGCGAAGCGGGAAGGGCTGAGGGCGGTGACGACCAGGCCGCCGATGATGCCGGTCAGCAGGCCCACGAAGGGCGGTAAGCCGCTGGCCTGGGCGATGCCGAGGCACAGCGGCAGGGCGACAAGGAAGACGACGATGCCGGCGAGAGAGTCCTGACGAAACGTATTCATGGGGCGTGCTCCTGCGGTGAGAGGTGTTCGACGAGGGTGGTTAAATGGCCGGAAGCCAGATCGTAGACGCAGCCGTGCAGGCTGAGGGGCCGCCCGCTGGCGATCACCGTCTGCACCGGTTCACTCTCCAGCAGACGGGCGAACTGGGCGCGAACGTTGGCTTCCACCAGGGCGTCCAGCGCATGGCAAGAGGGCTCCGCGTCGGTGCTGGCGCTGGCGCCGGGGGAGGCCGCAACACAACACCCATCGGCAATCTGCACAATTTCGTGATGCAGGGTGTGGCGCAGCTGGCCGATGCGGCGAGCCAGCGCCGAGGACTCGTGCGCCAGCGGCAGGGTGGGCAGGGAGAGTGCCGCCTGCACCCCGCCGCAGCCGTAGTGGCCGCAGAGCACCACCCGCTCCACCTCAAGGTAGTGGAGGGCATACTGCAGGACGCTCATGACGTTGTCGTCGGCGGGATCGAGCATGTTGGCGATATTACGGTGGACAAAGAGCTCGCCGGGCTGGCTGCCGGTGAGCACCTCGGCGGGAACGCGGCTGTCGGAGCAGCCGATCCACAGCGAGTGGGGCCGCTGCCCGTCGATCCATTTTTCGAAATAGTCCGGGTCATGCTGACACTTCTGCAGCGCCCAGCTGCGGTTGCGGGCCAGCAAAGGTTTTAACGTCGTCACAAGTATTCTCCTGAGTTAATTCATCGAGTGAATATGTCCATCAAGACTCGTACAGCGACTAGTAAAAATAGTGTTTACCGGAACCCTTCACGCCTGAGGAAAATCCTGGAATAAACGGCAAAAAGAAAACTTTTCATTAATGTAAAGCTATAAAAATATTAATAAAATTAATGTCTTGCCGCGGAGCGGATGAATAACAAAAAAGCATTGGCTAAAACTTTCTGGAATATATGGGAATGGTGGTGGGTGGGGTTCGGGGAATATTGGGGTATAGGCGAGGGGAATTTATCTAGGGAAAGATGGGTTGTGCTGGGGATGTGGTTGAGAGTGATGTGAGAACAATTTGAGATAAGTTTGAGTGGGGTTTGGGGTTACTGGGGGAGAAGGGGGGCTGGCAGGGGGAGCCGGGTTCTCGGGGGAGTGAGAGGAGGGGGGCTGGTGGCAGTCGCGCTGTGGAACGGTCGTAAAAGGTGACGCCGCGCAGGATAGCGCTGTTTTTTTCAACACTTAGCGCAATGACGACACGCTGTCGCTTGCATGACCGCCGCCGACAGGTATAATCCAGAACGTTTCCGCATCCCCTTCAGTGCCGAAGTGGCGAAATCGGTAGACGCAGTTGATTCAAAATCAACCGTAGAAATACGTGCCGGTTCGAGTCCGGCCTTCGGCACCAATCAAGAAAAAACCCTTAGAAACAAAGAGTTAGTTAAATAACTCTGCCTTTCTTGCCTGTGTTTTTTGCTTGAATAATGTCACCAACGATTGCCGCTGTGTTTGGTAGTGGCTTTTGGGATGTTATCACGCAGCGGCAGGTAGTTTCCAGGCTCAACCCTGTACAAAACGTGAACGGTCAGCACTGACGGCTTAATTTTATGTCGCTGGTCTATCCATTGCGCTTTTCCTTTGAAGCCGGAAGACGCCGCCAGCGTCTCTAATCCTTTTCCCATAACCCTTGTCAATGTGGCTCGCGCTTCGTGCGGCGCTCCATGATGCAACACGTCGAGATGACGTTGCAGCGAATAAACAGGCGTACTGTTGGGAAGTCTAACCGGATCGGGAAAGGGTCCGGCTCTGCCACGGTTTCAGCCACCGGATTACAACGGCTACCTGATAAGAAGCCATGACAAGGCATTATCATCTCTGCGAAGGGATCTTACTAACTGCGGAAGTCGCTGCGCTCCGCCTTTTCTTATGTGCCCAACACGGCACGTAATGGTCACCTATTGCCATCGGCACCATTTGGTAGGGGATTTTGGCATCTGGATCTATCACCGTGCTTTTCTGTAGCCTATCTTTGTAACCCACAGGAGGCACAGTCATGAAGAAATCAGCGGCAACTAAACGCAACAACCGCAAAATCCATGCGAGGAAGTTTCTGGCGACACCAGAGGGCAAGGCCTGGTTAGAACGCAAGAAGGCTGAAGAGGCTGAGTTGAAACTTGTCTCTGAGCTAAAGAAGTTTGTCTGAATGCTCTCTACTTCCCGCTAACTAGACCTATTGTCTTCTATTGGCTGAAATTTACGTTATTATAGTTTAATCAGCCCCCTTTAAATGGATGCGGTATAAATGGTTCCTTCAACTTCCCTATATAAATATCAACCCTTAAATCTATATTCTTTAAGTGCTTTAACTAATTGTAGCTTATGGTTTTCTGGATTTGATAGACTAAATGATCCTTTTGAAAGTACCTATGAGTTTTCTCCGGAAATGATTTTTTCTTATTCAGCAAAAGTTCGTGCAGCAGAAGATACCATTATGGCAATAGTAAAATCATCGGGTGTATGCAGCTTTACACGCATTCCACCTATAGGTGCAGATCAATTTAGGGAAAGCTCCCTAATGTGGTCTCACTATGCTGCGCAATTTTCTGGAGTGTGTATAGAGTTTGATTATGACATATTAATAGAATCATTAAAAAAACAGCCTGAAGTTGATCTTATTTGTCAAAATGTGATTTATACACCATATGCGCATAAAGTAAATAAACCTAATGAAGCATATGAGCTAGACGTTATGTTTAAAAAACATGAGGCATGGAGTTATGAAAAGGAGTTTAGAATTGTGAATACAAAGACAGGTAACGACAGGCTACATACATACTCCAGCAATGCTATAAAATCAATTTATATAGGTGGGAGAATGAGCCGCGAGGAAATTAAACTCATTAAGGTAATTAGGAATTCCATCAATGATAAAATTAATCTTTTGCATGTCGATGTAAGTAATCAGGGATATCTCTTCGAATTACGAGATTTAGATTTTGATTAAATTAATATCATTAATATGTGATGAGAGGAGAATACTCTCCTCTCATATTATTATTAATGCTTAGATTGCCTGTTTGTAAGAATCATTCACACCGTCACGATACCCTTCAGCAAAAGCAGCCTGTGGGCTTTTATGACGCACAGTCCCTGCCTGACTATCAGGAAGGGCCGCCAAATCAACCCAAGGTTGACCTGTACGAGCTAGACCAGCGCGATACCCCTGATCATAGGCACAACCACAACATTTGTGGCGACCATCACCACCTTGATCGTGAGGTAAGTTGATGAAAATAGAGTTGTAACGGTGTGCTTGTTTGCAAATTGGCATGTATTTGACCTTTATCAACATTAACTTCAGGGTTTACATGACCAACCAAGCCAGGCACAATCAAACTGTCATGAATGATGACGAGGCTAACAATTGTTATGAGTCTGCAAACTCATGGCGGTCATGCTTCAGAGACCGGGTTTGTGAAAATGAACCCGGTTTTTTATGCCTCAATTAAGGCAAGGGCACTACATGTAGTGGCATCAACATGACTACCTACTACATAAGCAATATTCTATTAAGGAATCTCTTGAGTACAAGGGTTGATTTTGACGTTAAATTGAGGTTTCAGAAGGTTAATAATCATCCAACCCGCGCCGCATAAGGCCTGGAGAAGAAGTCAATAAAACAGAAAAAAAAATGAAAATTTGATCGAGTGCTGATTTCTTCATCGGTAGAACTAATTAAGCGGGTGATGCCGCGCAATCACCATAAGCGCAGGGGCTGACCTCAGTCCTGTTTGGCAGAGGTATGCAACATATAGTTAACAATTGACTCGCATTATCTGTGAGGAACCTAGATCACCATCTGATAGGTCTGATTCACCTCTTCTTGAGTTATGTCCAGATATGTCATAGTAACTGCTGGGCTGCTGTGGTTGAGCATCCGAGAGATAACCTCAATTGGTGTTCCGACTTTCAACAGGGCCTTTGCACGGGTCTTTCTGGCTGAATGGGTGGCTACACTAAGACCCGGCTCTACAATCCCCTGTGATGCTTCCTTTATAGCTTGGGCTACAAATACACGTGATACTGGTTTAGGCTCCAGGCCTTTCACCCGATTGGATTTTGACTGGAATACAAATACATCTTCTGGATTCTGTTTCCGGCGACGCTTGAGCACTTTAATCGCCTCAGTGTTCAGGACTAACTCGCGCTGCTTGCCTGTTTTCCCCTCTTTGAGCCTGAGAAACTTCCCCTGTACATCACCATATTTAACCGACAACAGGTCACTGATACGTAACGCCAGTTGTAGGTTTAGCTTCCAGGCATCTGCTGCAACCTCGCTACGCTGACGCAATGCCGCCTCGATTTTTTTCGCCTGTTCTGGGGTAACTGCTGATGTTTTAGCCATGATCAACACTCATTTAGATTGCATAATGAAGTTTATGATTGATCATTTTTAGATCATTTTCAAGTGGTTAGTTGAAAAGTTAGATTGCTTTTACTTTGATTTTCTTCTCCCCCACTTTCAGCCCTGCCCACCTAGAAACGGGGGACGGGGTTACCCTCTAACTGGCTAAAAATATCAGAGACATTTATGGGCAATTAAGTACTTAATTGCCCCCCATTTAATTCGATTAAAATTGGTTGTTTTTTGCTCTATTTCCGAGCTTCTAAGCAAGCCAATCTAACGATTGATTACCACGCTAATAATATCAAAATATCCTGATATCGTTTGAATGCTAATTGCATAAGCAATGCATACACTATGCATATAACAGGTCAAACGGGTGTTTGGTAACCGTTATTGTTTATAACTAATTGATTTTAATGCGCTTAATTCATAAAGGTTTAGATTACTGTTTGCTAAATTGTAATCTAACCACTCTGATCACCTCGTAATATTGCCCTCATTCCACGCAACATCGCCGACATCGCGTCATGATATTTCCCGCCAAAATCACCATCAAATAATAATCATTATCATCTAAAGCACTGATCATTTATACAGGAAAAATTTATTCAAAAAATGAGATTTTTATAATTGTTATATTATAACAATGAGAGAAGAAATAATGTTGTTTAGCAACTTTGACCGTTAACTAAAACAAGCATGATTTGATTTACGGTAATGTACATGTCATTAGTTTTTTTACTTCACCTGTCGTTATGATCACATTTCAATGTTTGAGCAATTTACTTTTGATAGTTAAAAGTTAACTTTCATTGTGAACTACACGCAATCAAAGAGGCTATAATGAGCAACTATCTTTTTTGTAATTGGCATGGCACCTATTTTCATGGTAGTTTCATCAATAACAATTCAGCTTTTACTGCTTTTTGTGATCACCAATCAGCGGCATATTGGGATAATGAGGGTAAGTGCATTAAGTACCTAATACCTCAGAATGCAGGGGTGTATGCGAGATTACCATTAAATAAAGATGACAATATTGAAGACGTGTTTAGCGATAGCAAATTTATACTTTGCTTTGAGGGAGATTTGTTAAATGATTATTTGGACTGCAATGAAGTTTTAGGGTTATATTTATCTGGAAAGATAAATGCAGTTCAAAAAATATACCGCACTAGATAGGGTAGTGGATTCCTTCTATTTATGAGGCGTTCTCGGTGGGTAATAAAATATATTACCCATTAATATTTTTTCCTGAATATAATGCCCATACGGAAAAGGGTACCACTTTTTTACTATACCTAAAGGGTGTATTAACACTGATACAGGTACCTGTATCACCATCGATACAGGGGGTGTATTAATAGTAATACAGGGGGTGTATTAACGGTGATACACAATAAGAATAATTATAAAATTAACTATTATATTAATTATAAGATCATATCTTTTTATCTTTAGTTATAGTTAATAAGTTAGTATCTTCCCGCTATCGCGTGGATAGTATTAGTCCCCGAAAGATGATTTCTGGCTGATATCGCGGGGGACTATGATTGGAGTCTTCACAGTATTCCATACCGTGATGCAGACTCTATGTGTAACAGACTTTACCACATTAACGATAAACCTGTTAATATGATAAACTCTTAACACTCATTACCCCATATCTAATAGTAAACTATTATCTATGTGATTCGTGTTAACCCTGTATAACAGGCTATCATCGTTTCACTACGCTCAACTCTATACCCTTAACACTCATATACAGAAACTAATCAATTAAAAATGATAAACCTATTTTTAATCTCTTACCTTCTGATTCGTGGTAAACCTCCCGCAGGGAGAAGATCAGATCACAAATTCCAAAACTCAGAATTCATAAAGTGATCTATAATATACATTTAATAAATCATTTAACTTATAAATTATCTTTCATTAAATAATATATAACTAGATCATACGTTAGTATTGTATTCCCAGCAGGGGATAAATAGTGAGATGCAGAATAGTCCCCGCGACAATGGAGTCGCATCTCAAATTTACCATCAGAGTTAGCTATAGTTTAAAGATATCTAATACAGACTGTGTACAAAGGCATTCTAAGCGATTTAAACTATAAAGACGACAATGGTATGTCTGAGATGAGAAAGCCTCTCAGAATGCGATACAGAGCGTTTTAGAATGTATCTAACTGCGTGTGCAGGTTGGGCATCATAAAGTGAATCTTTATTCTGATATGGATTGACAGTAAGACAGTAAGTTTGATACTATTCGACTCGTAAAAATATATGTTAAATATGTATTGACATCTAACGTTAGTTCGTGTAATATAAAGATATAGGAAAGCAAAAACCTAAACCGCAAAGCACTTTGAGCCATTTTCTGGCTGCAAGGTGTATTTTTATTATGTCTAAAGGAGGATCATTGAAATATTTTACAGTAGAACAGGTTGTTGATGCACTGAAATCTGGCAGCGCCACATTATATCAGATTCGACAAAACCAATATGTTGCAGCATCACGCGGCTATACAGAACGCGAAGCACTTTTTAAAACAGCAATTGAACTTTTCGACCAATGGAGGAAGGAGAAAAAATGAATATCAATTTTAAATCTGAGGTATTCCATAAACTATACCAACTGGCAGAAAAACAAGATACAAGCATACCAGTATTGGTAAACAAACTAATTGAGAAATCCCTTAGCGAAGAGGAACTAAATGACCGAAAAAGCACCACCATTTCTGGCAATTGATTACCGTATCCTGGCGTTAGATATTAAAACAGACGTCAACGGAAAAACCATCGAGAGCAGCACCATTCTCAAACTCAAATTAATCTATTGTTACCTACTAGGGTTATCCAAAAAATGCAGCGAGGTTTATCCAGAGCAAGCAAAAATGGGTAGAACGCTAGGGATAGGTTCCCGACAGGTTGTTGGGAGATTAATTTCATTACTTGAGTCTCTGGGATGGATTTCAAAAACCTCGAGAACTGGAACATCAAATCTCTACAAGGTAAAAACCATCGAGCAAATTTTAGCATGTATTCCGCGTGAGGTTATAGAAGAGGAAAAGGAATTTCCTGAATCAATCCCAGATATAGTATTAATTGAAGATGATAATGATGATGATTTACCATGGTAAATGGTAGGAGGAAGATTGGCATATGCAAGACAAAATGTAGTATTTAAAGAGGCAATTGAATTAGGATTTAATAACAGAACAAAGAAATTTAGGGTTTCTAAAAAACTAAAACCATTAGCCATAATAAAACTCTACGAAGAATCTGCACTACTGACACCAGAAGAACAATCAATAATTAACTCTATGGCTGGTGTAACCTGGAAACCCCGCCAACGGTATACCGGATTCAGGTTCAATCGTGAACCGCTCAAGTTTGAATGTCTCTTTGATAACATCAATGAGTATGAAGGTTGGCTAGACTTTAACCGATTAGAAAATGAAAACTTCACAGGAAATGATCTTGGGCTTGATTTTGATGCACCAGGCATCTCTGATTAATAATAATAATAAAAACAGGAAGGTAAAATGATCGATTTTGAACGGCAGAAAAACATTGTAGAAGACTTCGTTGAACAGCATTACCCACTCGCGCATAGCTTGATGGTGGATAGCTATAAAGATGCAGAGGTTTACTACTCCAACTACCAAATGTTGCTAGGGGCGATGAATAAACTGCCGGAGCATCCAGATTATTTCCTTGAATGGTTGTTAGAAGATGACCCCGTGATTTATATGAATCTTATGGAGCTTATTGTCATCACCAGAACTATTCACAACGTGTTTGAACAAGTTTCGTCTGGAGGGATGGAATAATGTTTAAACGGAAGAAACCCTCGGAGCATCCAACAATCACCTCTGGAAGATATCATACACAGGACGGGAATATTTATATCCAACGTGATGATGGTATCTGGAAGCAAAATGTTAACTATCTCGCTGCTATTCCTAATCAGTACGAATGCACCACCTACGAGGAACAATTTGAGAAGATTATAGGTCACATCGAAAACGGTAAATTACGTGGTACATACGCCTCTACGCTGCATT
>OGEQ01001005.1_pt1 | contig 25716 bp, 13 predicted proteins | sample 1570731 | NCBI WGS metagenome assembly OGEQ01 (sample SAMEA2582132, study PRJEB24529) | metagenome | biome: Human gut stool | place: China | collected 2011
GCCTATATTGGCGACGGAAAAGTTTCATATATTGCTGCGGCTAAAGAACTGGTGACAACCAATAGAACTTGGGAAAGAATCAAAAATTATAACGTCGGTTTTGATTTTACAGTACTGAACAGCCGTTTGACTGGTAGCGTAGACCTCTATATGAAGAAAAACGACAATATGTTGATCGGGTTGCTGTATCCCGGCACCTTGGGTGGCAATGCTCCGGCAAGTAACAACGGAAAATTCGAAAGTAAAGGATATGAAGGTATGCTTCGTTGGAGTGACAAAATAGGAGAAGTGAGCTATCATATTGGCGGAACATATACTTACATGGAAAATAAGTTGTTGTCAGGAGGTAATGATGTTATCTCTGCCGGTTTCAACAGCACGATAAACGGTTATCCGTTAAACTCTGTTTTCGGTTACCGATATGCAGGAAAAATACAGAATGAGGAAGATTTACAGGCATATAAGAACCTGTATTATGGAAACAATACGCTTTCAATGCCCTCGAATTTACGCGTGGGTGACCACATGTATGAAGATGTGAATAAGGATGGTAAGCTTACACAGGACGATTTGGTCTTTCTCGGAACAGATGACCCCAAAGTAACTTTTGCCTTTGACCTTGGATTGGAATGGAGAGGTTTTGATGTGTCTGCTATTTTTCAAGGTGCGGCACAAAGAACGGTTTGTCGCGATGCAGACTCTTGGAAAGTTCCTTTCAAAGCAGTGTGGATGAATACGTCAAACCATACGATTGGAAAAGTCTGGAGTCCGGAAAACCCTAATGGCAGATACCCTGCCTATTCAACTAAATCAGAAATCAATAACTGGAATTATATGCCTTCTTCATGGTTTATAGAAGATGGTACATATCTCCGGTTGAAGAATCTGACAGTGGGATATACTATACCAAAAGCCATATTGACAAAGATAACCAAGGGTGTACTTGAAAATTTCAGGGTATATGTTACCGGTACGGATATTTGGGAAAACTCAAAAATTAATGATGGCTGGGATCCGGAAGCAACCCGCAAGGTAAGTGACAGACAGCGTTATCCATTCACAAGAACATATACTGTTGGTTTAAATGCAACATTCTAATACTATATATAATATGAAACTATCGAATTTATATACTACCTTACTTTTTAGTTTGTGTTTGTTGTTCCAGTCATGTCTGGACATGAATCCCGAGGAGCAACTCTCGGATGGCGACATGTGGCAGAATCGCGGGCAATTCGAAGCTTTTGCCAAGAATTTCTATGGTTGGACACGCGATTTCGGTGGCTTGGGGGATGCTCACGGTGATGTACAAGCAGACCTGTTTAGTACAAATCCCAGGAATCTTTTCAGTAATGGAACATCTACCATTCCACTTACCGACAAAAGCTATACAGATGCTTATGCCAATCTTCGTCAAGTAAATCTGTTGTTACAAAAGGCAGAATCTTATGCTCTTCCCGAAGAAATTAAGATACCTGTTGGTGAGGCATATTTTTTCAGGGCTTATATCTATTTTGACCTGCTTCAACGTTTTGGAGGAGTCATTAAGGTGGAAGAACCGTTAGATATCACTTCTCCGGAGCTTTATCGCACTCAAAATACAAGAGAAGAAATTAACGAATTCATTATCTCCGATTTGAACGAAGCGATAGCGCTTTTGCCGAAGTTTAAGGATATCACTGCTGCAAACGCAGGCACTATTTCACTTGAGGGTGCACAAGCCTTTTTATCCCGTGTGGGACTTTATGCGGGGACATGGGAAAAATTCCATAATGGTAATGGAAGCAATACGGATTTGTCAAAGAAATGGTTGAAAATAGCATACGAAGCTGCTGATGCAGTTATTGAGTCGAAAACATTCGAACTCTTCAAACCGTCTGATTTAGTTATTGAAGGGGATGAAGGGGCTGCTTACCGTTATTTGTTTATATTGGAAAATGAGAAATCGAATCCGGCCGGTTTGAACAAAAGTGCAAATAAAGAATATATATTCTCCAGAAGACATGATACGACATTGGCACCTATTGGTATCAATATTACCGAAGGTCGTTTTAATAATGCGTTATATGTAACACGTAAATTGGCCAATATGTATCTTCAAAAGAGCACCGGATTGCCAATTGATATATCGAAGTGGAATTACGCTACTAAAAATTCGGAGTATTTCGACCGTGACAACCGCATGTCAAGCATAATGATGGTAGACGGAGGTTTTTACTTTAGTAGTAACGGTGGACGTTATCGTAGAACGTGGTTGGGAGATGCAGCTGAAATTAAGGAAGCCGGAGTGACTGCTCACAATGCAGCAGGAGGTACCGGATACCGTTGTCGCAAATGGTGTTCGGAAAGAGAAGTGGAAAACCGAAAGGAGGGATATGATTATCCTATTATTCGTTATGCGGAGGTGCTTTTAAACTATGCAGAAGCAAAATTTGAATACGATGACAATATCTTGGATCCTGATTTGGACAAATCGTTGAATCTGGTACGTTTGAGAGTTAATCCTACTATGCCTAAATTGTCTAACGGACTGCTTCGGGGTACAGGTACAAACATGAGAACGGAAATTCGTCGTGAACGTACGGTAGAATTGATTGATGAATGTTTCAGACTGGATGACTTGAAACGTTGGAAAACAGCAGAAAACGAAATGCCTGAAGATATGTTGGGAATCAAATATACGGGAACTGCTTTTGCAACTTCCGGTTGGGCAGGGGTTGTGACGAATACGGAAGGATGCTTGATTTGGGAGAGCGGCAGAAAATGGGACAATAAGCAGTATTTGTATCCTTTCCCGCTGGATCAGTTGCAACTGAATACGAACTTGCGGCCCAACTGGCAATCTACAAATCCTTATGTGAAATAATTTTAATGTTATAACTATATGAAAAGAATATATACATTAAGCAAGACGATGGCTTTCCTGTTTTCATGCATGGCACTGATAGGAACTGCAAGCTCTTGTGCGGACGATTACAATACCGATCCGCTGACTAAAAATACCATTCTATCATCGATAACGATTGATGAGAAATATGAAGTCTATACACTGGTAAAGGGCGAAAACTATACTTTGCATTTCTCTACTTTGCCGGAAGATGCGACTAACCCCGGGGTGTCTTGGGTATCAGGTAACGAAGAGGTGGCTACGGTAGATGCTAACGGTAAGGTGACGGCTGTTGCTGTCGGAACATCGGTTATTACGGCAAAACCAGCTGTCGGATATGCAGATGGAGTATCGGCTGCCATAACAATTAGTGTAGTTGAAGAACTTGCGCTTACACAATCGGTTGAGATAACCAATTTGCCTGAAGAGCTTACCATGATGGAAACGCAATCGGTTCAGCTCAAAACGAAAACTGTACCGGAGAAACCTAGTTTCTATCTTCTATCGTGGAAAAGTAGCGATGAGAAAGTGGCTACGGTTGATGAAAACGGGCGAGTACTGGCTGTGGGAGAAGGAAAAGCGACAATTACTGCAACAACTACAGATGGTACGGATCTGTCCCATTCAGTTGAGGTAACGGTAAAACCTGTTATTCACGTGGAAACATTCGAGATGAGTTCTATACATAACAAACTTGCCAAAGGTGAAATATCTGTGTTGAAATACACTGTAACACCTGCGGATGCAACTGTATCTGCTTTGGTATGGACTACTTCCGATGCTACAGTCGCTTCCATTGAAAAACGAGTTTTGGGAGAAGAAGAGGTATTCGTCATCTTGGGAGGTGTAAATTCCGGTACAGCAACATTAACGGCAAGTATTACCTATGCTGACGGTTCTCCGGGCTTTGAGAAATCATTTGAAGTTTCTGTGGTAGATGGTAAGATAAATGATGATTTCCTCTTTACGGCAGGATGTTTCGAAGGTGGGGATTATGGAGTATTGGAGAATGGTAGATTAGTGAGGAAGATAGAAAAAGAAGCCAACGCGAAATGTGAAGCACAGTTCCGTGGAACGATGACTTTCTACCCGTCGAAATATCCTATATATGCAGTGAAGACTTTCTTCGAAGATAGTCTCGACCCGGCCAAGACTCCCACATTGTTACTTAATATCTGGAACAATAATCCACGAATCAGTATCGGATTCTATGGTGGTACTGCTGCGGGTAATGCACAAAATTTATATAAAGTAAGCATGACAAGAACCAGTGATGGCGGATATGTAACTTATGCCGACTTAAGCACCCCAAATATTTTCAAGGGAGCAAATGCCGACTTTTTAACAAACGGAGTGCTGAATGACGGAATTACATTAGACCGCTGTGAACACAGGTTCTATGATACTTACTATACTGAAGCAGTAACGGAACCTTTTGCGCTCGATTGGGTTAAGACCTTCGAATCATTGGAAGCATATAAGGCTTATCTGATAGAGAATGAAGGAGTTGTTTTTGAATAATTATTTAAATGAGATGAAATATGAAAAAGAAAATGATAACTCTAGCGATGGTGTTATTTACATTCCTGTCTTGTAGTAATAAGGACTATTTTGATGAGGGGCATGTTGACCTGACACCGGGTTATACAATAGAAGAAGAGGATACTTATAAAGTATACACTTTGAATCATCCCTGTCTGATGCATACTAATGACGATTTCCAATATGTAGTGGGGAAGATAAAAACAGGTGCTCAACCTTGGGGTGCTGCGTGGGAGTTCCTGGAACAGAACCAATACACGCAACTTAACGAAAACTGGACAACTGACGCTCCCGAGATTCTTTTGAGAAATTCTTCAGGTGGTAACTTTAAAGTTGCCAGAGAACCGGGATTGGCCGCCTATTATTTGGCCTTGCGCTGGAGAATAGCAGAAGGACTAGGCGAAGAAGATGCATATAAGTATGCGGATAAGGCTGTGAAGATTCTGGATAACTGGTCGACTGTATGTAAAGCAATTCAAGTGGAGAATACGAATGACCATTATGCGTTAGTTACCGGATTTGACGGACATCGGTTTGCACAAGCGGCGGAAGTAATGCGGGATTATCAGCCTTGGGTAGATAATGGAGGATTTTCTAAGTTCCAGACTTGGTTGAAAAATGTAGTTGCAGGTCCTGCAACCTACTTCATCAGTCAAAAAACAGATCCTTACTGGTCTTGGGGCGGATGGGAAGTTCCAAACGTGGCAATCATGCTGGCAATAGGTATTGTATGTGATGACCAGGATATGGTTAATGAAGCGATAAACTATTATAAACATGGTCCCAGTTCGGGGTGTATCCAGCACTTGGTGGTAGCACTGCATCAAGATCCTGCCGGTCTGGGTGAAGGATATTGCCTTGGACAAGCTGATGAATCGGGCCGCGACCAGGATCATGCCGGATTGAGTATGGCTACACTGGCTCCGATGTGTCAGGCTGCGTATAATATCGGAGAAGATTTGTATGGCATCAAAGCAAACGACTCTTTTACGACAGAAGACGGACGTGTATATAATCGTTACCCTAAATATGCTGAATATGGGGATGTAAATCTGACTCTTGCATTCTTTGAATATTATGCAAAGTTCAATTGTGATCCTATTGAAGCTGTAGATATGCCGTTTACCTATTGGGAAACCAGACATGGTCAGCAAAACGAAATTTCATATCAAGGTCGGGGACACTTCTATGCAGGCTATGAAATGATTTATAGTCATTATAAGCATGTAAAAGGAGTGAGTGCTCCCTATTCGAAGAAGTTTGCGGAGAAATATCGTCCGGCTACCAGTATTCACCCGTTTGAGTATGATAATGATTTTCCCGGAATAGGTACTCTGATGTTCTACAAAGGAGAATGAGTTGAGGTAACAAGTTGATAAGATAAAAATAAGAAACCGTCTGTAAACGGGCGGTTTCTTATCCTGATTAGAATAAAGACAATGATGAAATTAAAGACTATAACTGCATTTTTTGCAATAACATGGGCAGTTTCTACTACTGTTTCTGCCCAGAAGGTTAGTATATATTCCACCACTTCTACCGAACGTTGGGTAGAGAAAAAACAGACATTGGATAAAAATCCTGCCGGACAGGCGGATATCTGTGTTTATCCTGACAGTCTGTTACAGAATGTTGTTGGGTTTGGAGGTACTTTTAATGAACTTAGTTGGGATGCCTTGCAATGCTTGTCTCCGGCAGAACGTGATAAAGTGATGGCAGCCTTGTTCTCGGAAGAGGGTATTCATTTCGCATTAGGACGTACTCCTATTGGTGCCAGTGATTATGCTATGGGATATTATTCCTACAATGACGTAAAGGATGACTATACCATGCGTAACTTTAGTATTGACCGTGATCGCTATATCCTCATTCCTTATATTAAGGAAGCGCTGAAGCTGCGTCCTGATTTGAAGATGTGGGCCTCTCCTTGGACACCGCCTGCATGGATGAAAGTCAATGAACATTATTCGCAGAAGAGTTCCGGTATTGAAGGGACTGAGGTGGGGCACAACCGTCTCGACCCTCATCGCAATCTTATAGGGAATGTTACCGGTTTTAAAATGCAACAGGGGTATCTTCAGGCGTATGCCATTTATTTTTCCAAATACGTACAGGCTTACAAGCAGAACGGCATAAACATTCAGATGATTATGCCGCAAAATGAAATCGCATGGACTCCCTGCTGGCCTTCCTGTACTTGGCGTCCGGAAGACTTGGCTATTTTTGTCAATCAGTATCTTGGGCCCCAGTTTGAAAAAGATTCCATTGATACTGAAATCTGGATGGGAACAGTCAATTATCCGAATCCGGATTATGTACGCACTTTTTTCAAGCAGAAAGATTCTGATAAATATGTAAAAGGTGTTGGCGTGCAATGGACAGGCATGCGGGCTTTGCCGGCTGTACATAAAGAATATCCGGATTATTGCTACATGCAGACAGAGAATATGTGTGGTAATTCGGAGAATGACTGGTCTGCTTTGGAAAATACATGGAATGCTGTAGTTCACTGCTTCAATAATGGTGTTGATTCTTATATTTATTGGAATATGGTATTGAACGAAACCTGTAAGAGTTGGTGGGACTGGGCACAAAACACTCTTATTATTGTTGACAGAAAAACAGGGCAGGTACGCTATACGGATGAATATTATTTGATGAAACATCTTTCCCATTTTGTTCAGCCGGGCAGTCGTCTGCTGAAGGTGTCGGATGATAAGAATACGCTTGCTTTCCGTTCGCATGATGGTAAAGTGGTAGTTGTAGCTTACAATCCGGAAGAACAAGAACGCTCTTGTAGTTTTAAGGTAGGTAGCAAGTATATACGTGTTATATTGAAAGGTAAATCTATTAATACAATTGTCATTTGATTATTTTTAGTACTTTCGGATTGAGTATTTCGGCATATTGCTGCGTATTAAAGAATAAGTACTCATAAAGAATTTACGGTTTTATTTAATAACAATGTTGTTGCACTGTCATTTCATAGCCGGAAAACGTGGCTACGGAATGGCAGTGTTTTATAAAAAATGTGTGATTATATATGAAAAGACAAATTTGCAGTATTTTATTATTCATATTTTGCGTGACATTACAGGCGCAGTTGGTGACTTATCCGGAAGGTTTGAAGGCGAATATGCCACATAATGATGATTATACGGTGCGTGTCCGTATTCCGGGAGGTGAATGGGAAGATTTGTTTGAATATAATGTACAGGTAGATATGGATGCTGTGCAGAATGCTTCAATGGTTCAGTTTGATATGAATGGAACGGTTGAGGTGATGGTGAAAAAGAATAATGGAACCGTACGTGAGGTTGATATACGTCCTCTTAGTTGCAACATCCAATACCGGCAGAACAAGAATGTGATTACTTTTATGTTGGACAAGCCTCAATATCTGTCAGTGGAATTTAATGGGGACAGACTTCATAATCTGCATCTTTTTGCAAATCCGTTGGAAACAGAGGTTTATAAAAAAGCAGAAAAAGGTATCATGTATTTCGGACCGAGTGTTCATGCTCCTTTGGATTTGCCAAATAATCTGATACGTGTTCCTGGCAATACTACCGTATATTTGGCTCCGGGTGCAGTGCTTAAGGCTAAGTTATTAGTTGACGGTGTAGAAAATGTACGTATTATCGGTCGTGGTATATTGGCTCATCCGGTTCGTGGTATCGAAGTGACGAATGCAAAGAATGTACTCATTGATGGAATTACGGTAGTGAATCCGAATCATTATACGGTGTTTGGTGCAGGAACAAAAGGGTTGACGGTGAAGAATCTGAAATCCTTTAGCTGTAAGAGTTGGAGTGACGGAATCGACCTGATGTGCTGTCGTGATGTGCTGATTGACAATGTTTTTATGCGTAACAGTGATGATTGCATTGCACTCTATAATCACCGTTGGAATTGGTGGGGAGGTTCTGGCAATATCACAGTGCAGAATGCTGTTCTTTGGGCGGATATTGCTCATCCGATTAATATCGGTGGACATGGAGACCCGGAATCACCGGTAGGCGAAGTAATGGAAAACCTTACTTTCCGGCAGATAGATATTTTGGAACATGATGAGGACGATGTTCCATATCAAGGGTGTATGGCTATTGATTGCGGTGATAAGAACTTGGTACGTAATGTCTTGTTTGAGGACATTCGTGTAGAGAGTATTCAAGAAGGCAGACTTTTTCATCTCAATGTGCGTTTCAATGAGAAATATGATAAAGCTCCCGGACGGGGAATTGAAAATGTCACTTTCCGTAATATTACTTATGACGGGCTTGGTGAGAATCCATCTCTAATCAAAGGGTTCGACAACAGTCGGAAAGTGAAGAATGTAATCTTTGATAATGTCGTTATTAATGGTCAGAGGATGACGGATTTGAATGGATTTGTAAAGAACGAATTCGTAGAGGATATACGTGTGCGGTAAAATTAGTTTAAATAGTAGCTTTATAGATATTAAATATATAAACAATGATTATGAGTAAGCAGTTTTTGGTTGCAATCGCATTATTGGCAGTATCGGCTATATCGTCGGCTCAATCCGTGTACCCCGGACAACACCAGGGGAAAATGAAAAAAGAGACAGTAGCTCCTGTACGGGTGGAAAGTTTTGATTTGAAAGACATCCGTTTATTGCCAAGTCGTTTTCGTGACAATATGTTGCGGGATTCCGCATGGATGACTTCCATTGATGTGAATCGCCTGTTGCATAGTTTCCGGACAAATGCCGGAGTCTTTGCCGGTCGTGAAGGCGGGTATATGACAGTGAAGAAACTCGGTGGCTGGGAATCCTTGGACTGTGAGCTTCGCGGACATACTACCGGACATTTGCTTTCGGCTTATGCTTTGATATATGCCGCTACCGGAAGTGAAATTTTCAAGCTGAAAGGGGATAGCCTTGTCAACGGGCTGACTGAAGTTCAGAACGCTTTGAAAGGCGGATATTTAAGTGCTTTTCCCGAAGAATTGATAAACCGTAATATCCGGGGAAAGAGTGTCTGGGCACCTTGGTACACCTTGCATAAACTTTATTCCGGTCTGATAGACCAATATCTGTATGCAGATAATCTGCAAGCCTTGAAAGTGGTGACTAAAATGGGCGACTGGGCTTATAACAAACTAAAACCGCTCACAGAAGAACCCCGCAAACTTATGATACGTAATGAGTTTGGAGGTATCAATGAGTCATTTTACAATTTGTATGCTATCACAGGAGACGAACGTTATCGCTGGCTGGCGGAATATTTCTACCACAATGACGTAATCGACCCATTGAAAGAACTTCGCGATGACTTGGGGACTAAACATACGAATACCTTTATCCCGAAAGTCATAGCCGAAGCGCGTAACTACGAGTTAACCCGCAACGAGACAAGCAGGAAACTATCGGAATTCTTCTGGCACACCATGATTGACCATCATACTTTTGCTCCGGGATGTAGCAGTGACAAAGAACACTACTTTGATCCGAAGAAGTTATCCCAACATCTGACTGGCTATACCGGAGAAACTTGTTGTACCTATAATATGCTCAAACTTAGCCGCCATCTTTTTTGCTGGACGGGCGATTCATCTATTGCGGATTATTATGAAAGGGCATTGTATAATCACATCTTGGGACAACAAGACCCTGAAACAGGTATGGTAGCTTATTTTCTGCCTTTGCTTTCCGGGTCTCATAAACTGTATAGCACAAAAGAGAACTCTTTCTGGTGTTGTGTAGGCAGCGGATTCGAGAATCATGCCAAATATGGAGAAGCTATTTACTATCACAACGACCGGGGAATATATGTAAATCTGTTTATTCCTTCCCAAGTCACTTGGAAAGAAAAAGGGTTAACGCTCCGTCAGGAAACGGAATTCCCACAGGAAGAAACAACGCGTTTTACTCTTCAGGCAGAAAATCCTGTCCGCACGACTATTTATCTGCGCTATCCTTCGTGGAGCAAGGATGTAAAAGTTTCGGTGAATGGTAAGAAAATATCTGTAAAACAGAAGCCTTATATTGCTATTACCCGTGAATGGAAAGATGGCGATCAAATCTCGGCTACTTATCCGATGCAAATCAAAATGGAAACTACTCCGGATAACCCGGATAAGGCAGCCCTGTTATATGGCCCGTTGGTATTGGCGGGAGAACGGGGAACTGAAGGTATGCAAGCCCCTGCTCCTTTCTCAAATCCTGCTCTTTATAATGATTATTATACCTATAATTTTCATGTCCCAGCACATTTGCGTACCTCTTTGAAACTAGATAAGAAACACCCTGAACGTGCTTTGCAACGTGTAGGAAGTGATTTGAAGTTTACGACAGAACAAGGAGATGTGATTCGTCCGCTATACGATTTGCATCGTCAGCGCTATGTCGTATATTGGGATTTACAATCAGAAAAATAGATAGTAAACAACGAAATGAAGAATCGTTTATTAATTGCCGCTTTTGTAAGTATCTGCTTTTTGTCCGGTTCTTGCAAAATATCATCCGGTCAGGGAAGTCGGTATGACTTCTCTTCTTTGGATTCTGTTATCCAAGGATGGGTAGACAAGGGATATTACTCCGGAGCATCCATTTGTGTAGTGAAGAATGATACCGTCATTTTCCGGAAGAACTATCGGGACTATACACCCGATACAAAAGTATATGTCGCTTCTGCCGGGAAATGGGTAGCGGCTGCTGTCATTGGCGCAGTGGTAGACCGTACTGATTTGGGATGGGATGATCCGGTAGAAAAATGGTTGCCGGAATTTAAAGACGATGCTAAAGGTAAGATTCTTCTCCGGCAATTATTATCCCATACATCAGGAGTACGTCCATATCTTCCCGAGCCTCGTGTAGATAACTATAATCATTTGGATTCGGCAGTCACTGAAATTCTTCCTTTGGATACAATCTTTACTCCCGGCACTCGTTTTGAATATGGTGGACTTGCCATGCAAATTGCCGGAAGAATGGCAGAAGTGGCCATGGGAAAGGAGTTTGAAACTCTTTTTCAGGAACTGCTGGCGCAACCTTTGGAAATGAAAAACTCTCATTTTACCCCAATCAACACGGACGGCGGACATGCACCTATGTTAGGGGGCGGACTGTGTACTACAATGAATGATTATCTTCACTTCCTGTCCATGATTTATCACGATGGAATGTATAATGGCAAGCAAATTATATCAGCAGAAACTGTGAAAGAAATGCAGGCCGACCAAGTGAAAGGCGCCATAATCCCTTCGAATAACTCGGATAATTATGTAGCGAAAGGACTGGGACAATCCCACAATGGAATCTACGGATTAGGAGAATGGCGTGAATTAATAGATAAAAAGACAGGTGAAGCTTATCAGATTAGTTCACCGGGATGGGCCGGTGCTTATCCGTGGATAAATAAACACGATAAAGTTTACGGATTCTTCATCTCCCATGTAACAGGTTCTTCTGCTAAAGAAGACGGTTTCTCTTCTTTCTTTGGCAGCCCTGTCATTTCACGGACTGTTTCAGAAATACTGAAAGGCAAGCCATTGGTTGTCAAACAAGGACGTATCAATGTAGGAAACGGCTCTCTATACTATGAGGAAGCCGGTCAGGGTGAACCGATCATCTTTGTACACGGTCATTCGCTTGACCATCGTATGTGGGATGAGCAATTTTTAGTGTTTGCGAAAAAGTATCATGTCATTCGCTATGATTTAAGAGGATACGGCATTTCTTCTTCCCAAACAGAAGATTATCAATTTATGCATGTTGAAGATCTGGTTACTTTGATGGACTCTTTGCACATCAAGAAAGCGCATATCGTCGGACTTTCTTTGGGGGGATTTATCACTGCTGATATGTTGGCGTATTTCCCAGACCGGATGTTATCGGCTTTTTTAGCCAGTGGAAACATCCGAAAGTCCAAAGGTCCCAGTGAACCGATGACTAAAGAGGAAGCAAAGGTACGTGATGACGAAATAGCTGCCCTGAAAAAGAAAGGAGTGGAGGTGATGAAGAAAGAGTGGTTTGAAGGATTAATGAAATCCGGTGGTAGCCAGCGTGAACGGATGCGTGTGCCTTTGTGGCAGATGATTGACGAATGGGATGCATGGCAACCGCTACACAAAGAAGTACGGGTAGTAGCAGGACTGGATGCTATTGAAAAATTAAAGAAGAGTCACCCTGCCGTACCTGCTTTAATTGTAGAAGGTCATTCTTCTGATAACAAATTTTCAAAAAATCCTCCCATATTGGAATATCTACCTAATGGAAAGCTGAAAATCATAGAGGATTGCGGGCACATGATGAATATGGAGCGACCGGAGGAATTCAATGCAGCTTTAGAAGAATTTTTAATCAATATTGAACAGTAAAATGAAAAAGCAATAAATATCATGAAACAAATAGTTCTATGCCTGATCGGAATATTATTTGCATCGTTTGTATCTGCACAAAAGATAAATCATCCTTCACTTTTGTATACCCCTCAACGTATTCAGCAGGTAAAACAACGTATGCAGAATGAACCGAAATTGCGGGAAGCCTGGGAGGATATTCAGAAAACCGCCGATGAAGCCTTACAAAAGAAAGATTTCAATCGGTTGGATTATTTGTCGTTGGCCTATCTGATGACGGATAATAAAGAGTATGCAAATATAATCAAAGAGATTCTTTTGAAAGCTGTGGAAGCCGAATCCTGGGGAGATATGGAAATGATGGCACGTATTCCAGTCTGGCGTTCGCAACTGGGCATGGCACATAAGAGCTTCCTTTCTGCCATAGGATATGATGCGGCTTATAACATAATGTCTTCTTCGGAAAGAAAAAAGATTGCCGAAGGCTTGAAACGATTGGCTGTAGAGCCTGCCTTGGGCGACTGGCTGTTGGAACCTGCCCGAATCCATTCTTTGAACTCTATGGGACACAACTGGTGGACTTCCTGCGTATGCCAGGGTGGAATATTAGCATTAAGCCTACAGAATGAACTTCCCGAAGTAAAAGATTGGGTGGAGCAACTTCATGAATCACTTCCCGAATGGTTTGACTTTGCCGGCGATGCCTTGCAACAGAAAGCAAAGAGTTTTGATGAGGCCGGAGGAATGTATGAAAGTTTGAATTATGCAAACTTTGGTATTCAGGAAGCCCTATTGTTTCGAATCGCTTGGATAAACACTCATCCGGGACAAAATCCCGGCAATATACCCCAATTGGCAAAACTTCCGAACTACTTTTCTCAAGTATGCTATCCTCGTACAGGTATGCTGTATAGTTTGAATTTTGGTGATAGTCATAAGAATGTATCAGCAGAATCCAGTATGATGTTATTGTATGCATTGGGACTGAAAGACCCGACTATTCTGTGGTATATAACCCAAGTAGAGCAAGGACAGCATCGCGATGGATTTTTCCTGAATCGTCCGATGGGCTTTCTCTATACCCCTGATTTGAGTAAAGCTCCCATAACTCCCGATTTGAAAACCTCACAGCTATTCTCGGATTTCGGTTGGGCCACCATGCGTACTTCTTGGGAGAAGGATGCTACGATGCTTGCTGTGAAAAGCGGTCATACGTGGAATCATTCCCATGCGGATGCCAACTCCTTTATTGTTTTTCATAAAGGCGTTGATATTATCAAGGATGGAGGAAACTGCTGGTATCCCAATCCTGCCTATCGCAACTATTTTTTTCAAAGCCAGGCACATAATGTAGTCCTGTTCAACGGGGAGGGACAACCTCGTGAACAACAGTATAGCGGCTCTACTTTGCGAGGAAATCTTTATCATCTCTTGGATGCGGGTAATGTGAAATATGTTTTGGCCAATGGAACAGGTCCTGTCTCTAATAATTTCAGCCGTAACTTCCGTCATTTCCTGTGGATGGATAATGTGATTTATATGATCGATGATTTGAAGACACATAAGGTAGGGCAGTTCGAATGGTTATGGCATACTAATGGAACTTATGAGAAATCGGGCATTGACGTGAATGTGACAAACGGAAATTCTTCAGTAGTCATCCGTCCTTTATATCCCCGCATGCTGGCTAAGTCCGATTTTGTGCACGACTATCCCGAAGATTTATATTGGGAAGAAATAGAAGCTCCTACGGAAGATCTGAAAGGAACCGAAAAATATTATTCATTCCATTTACCAGCCGAGGTGAACCGTGTGAAAGGACTGACAGCTATTATTCTGAAAGACGCTCCCGATGAAAAAGACCTGCCTCAAATGGAAAGACGTGAAGGGCAGGACTGGATAGGGCTTCGTATCCGTCATAAAGGTAAAATTACCGATTTATATATTAACCAACTGGCGGACGGAAGATTAATGCACAGTAATTCATGGATTATGCCCGACGGCTGGATGACAGATGCTTATATGTTTGCAGTTTCTTACCCAGAAGGTACTGAAGCAAAGAACGCTAAGGACTTCTTTATTGCTTATGGAAGTGCATTGAGACGGGGTAATGAAACTTACTTTTCATCATTGGCTAAGCTGTTCGTTATTCAGAAAGCAGAAGATAAGAAACTTGATCTTTGGATAAACGGACAGCCGAAGATAAATACCACCTTTAGAAGCACAAAGAAGCCTGTGTCTGTAGAAGTGAATGATAAGAAAATCCCGGTAGTTTATCAGAAATCACAGATAAAGGTGAAACTGTAAATTATGTATATCCAGGATAGATTTTATCTTTTTAAAGAGAGTAAGTTCCTTGTTTTTTGTGCAAACCTATATAAAATCCGAGATATTTTATGTAGGTTTGCATTGTTTCATTAAATATGAATCCTCTATGCATAATCTAATACGACATATAGTAAAGGCTTTGACTACTCTTTGTCTGCTACTCATAAATATACCTATTTATCCGATTTCTTACTCTTTCCGCAGCATTTCCGAAACAGACGGACTTTCCGACCTGATGGTCAGTTCTTTTTATAAAGATTCATTAGGCTATATTTGGATTGGCACGGCAAGTTCTGTTGAACGTTTTGACGGAGTCCATTTGAAACATTATCCCATATTAGGGAATAATGAAAAACTAAAATGGGTGAATGTAATAACAGAGACGACTGGTAATAGGATATGGATAGGGAATGATATGGGATTGTGGACGGTTCATAAGGAAACAGAAAAACTGGAACCCTTTAGTCCGGAGACTATTAATTGTGGTGTTCGTGCCCTTTTACCAACTCGGGATGGAGGATTGTATATAGGTAGTGAAAAAGGATTATTTATCTATCGAAATAATCAATTGGAGCGACTGGCAGTAAGTTCCGACATCTTATCGGCAGAAAATTTCATCGTTGCATTGAATTTGGATGAAAATGGAGCTTTATGGATTCTTACCAAAGGTGGATTACATTCCATGAATATTTCAAACCGGAAAATAACCTCTTATCCATACAAGCAGGGATTCTCCTATAGAAATATGACACGTATCGGCAAAAAGCTTTATTTAGGAACAATGGATCATGGGTTGCTATGTTTTGATATCTCGACGGGTGAATTTAAAGAAAATATTATTGACTTGGGTTGTAATGTTATCATGTCTCTCTCCAGTGATGAAAAGAATTTGTTGTATATAGGCACTGATGGAAACGGGGTACATTTTGTTTCTGCGAATAATATGAAGATTGTTCGTTCCTTTTGTTACGAATCGGGAAATAAACAGGCGATCCGTTCCAATTCTGTCTATGCATTATTGGTTGATAGGGAAGGAGTGATTTGGATTGGTTTTTATCAGTTAGGCTTGGATTATACACTATATCAGAGCGGGTTATTTTCTACCTATGCCTATCTTCCTTATTTCGACTCAAAAGAGATGCCTGTTCGTGCAATAGCTGTTTCGAAAGACGAGAAACTGATAGGTTCGCGCAATGGACTTTTCTATATAGATGAAAAGAAACAGCGGTTTAAAAGTTTTAAGGTTCCCGAATTACGTTCCAATATGATTTTGTGTATTTATGCTTTTGAAGGAAAGTATTACATAGGTACTTATGGTGGCGGTATATATATCCTCAATCCTTCCACGTTGACTTTATCTGATTTTGAAACAGCAGACTTAAAATCAACTCCATTCCTGAAAGGACATGTGTTTTGCATAAAATCGGATGATGAAGGAAGTTTGTGGATGGCGACGTCTATGGGACTTTACTGTTATAGAGATGGAAAGCAAATCCGGCATTATACTACTGAAAATTCGAAATTACCGGGAGAGAATGTCTATGATATATGTTTTGATTCCACTCGTAAAGGATGGATTTGTACAGAGAACGGTTTATGCATTTGGGATCCATCAACCAATAGTTTGAAGTCGGATATGTTTCCTGAAGGGTTTATTCATAAAGATAAAATCCGGACAGTATACGAAGATTCTAATCATGAGCTTTATTTCCTTCCGGATAAAGGTGCAATTTTTATATCTGATTTGTCGATGAATCATTTTCGGAGAATGCAGTCGGGCACTCCTTTGGATGGAAAGGATGCAATGTTTATTATAGAAGATCATGAAGGTTGGTTGTGGATTGGTACTAATTTGGGCTTATATCGTTATGATAAGAAAGGTAATTTTATTCCCTATAATTTCGTAGATGGCTTGCCCAGTTCTATATTTATTACTTGTTTCCCTGTGATAGATGAAGAGGGTACGATGTGGTTCGGCAATTCGAAAGGTATGATTTATCTGACCTCGGAACAAAATGGCAGAAAAGCAAAATGGCATTATCCGGTTGCTATTACCGATGTATTAGTGAATGGAAAGCAATCGGTTTATGCTAAGATGAGTAGAGAAAATAACGTGTATAAAATAAAATTGGAAGCAGATCAGCGTAATTTGACAATCCGTTTCTCTGGGTTCACTTATTCGGAGCCTGCATATATGTCTTATAAATGTAAGATGGAAGGAATAGATAGCGACTGGCAATTATTGAGTGGACAATCTGAAATAACGTATTATGACTTATTATCCGGCAATTATCAGTTTAGAATTCATCGGGTGGATGATCCGGAGTCGGAAATTTGCCTGATGGTGACTATTGCTCCTCGTTTCAATGCTGTTATGTGGAGTGTGACTGTTTTAGTGATATTGATAATAACCTTGGCTTATATATATTATCGCCGGAGAATGAAACGAAACAACCTAATTCAGTCGAAGGAAAAACAGCAACCGGTAATAGAAGAAAAATATAGAAAGAGTAATGTGACTGAAGAAGAATGTAGGCGCTTGGCTGGCGAACTGGAACTTCTGATGCAAAGGGATCGACTATATGTTAATCCCAATCTGAAAATAGCAGACTTGGCTGCAATATTGAATGTTTCCACTTATACATTATCCTATTTATTCAATCAATATTTGGATAAAAACTATTATGACTATTTGAATGACTATCGCATAGAGGAGTTTAAGCGTTTGGTTGATAAAGATGAATATTCTAAATATACGTTGACAGCTTTAGCCGAACTATGTGGTTTTAGTTCGCGTACTTCCTTCTTTCGTTATTTTAAAAAGGTTATTGGAATTACTCCGAATGAATATATTCGAAGTATCGGAAAGACCAATGAAGAATAATATACTTATGTACCTTTCATTTTAAACTTTAGATTGATAAATACCTCTTTAGAGTCTCAAATAATAAATTGAGACTCTATGAAATTGAGAGTTAACTGTCTGATAATTAGAATGTGTGTTGATCGCTTGCTCTCCGCCAATAGGACGGAATTTATCTCTTTCTTTTTGAATATCCGTTTTCATATTTACCTTCTATATTTGCCAACGTAATGATAAACAAAAATCTAAGCAATGGAAAATATAGATATGTCATCCGTACAGTTGATTACTGATTCTTATCAGAATTATCATCGTTCCGTTTACTTGTATATCTTATATAAGATAGGAAAAGATGAAGACGCGAAAGATCTGGCTCAAGATGTATTTTTACGTTTGATGGATTATAAGCAAATGTTGCGACCGGAAACAATAAAGTACTTTATTTTCTCTATTTGCCGGAATTTGGTTATTGATTATTTGCGTCGTCATTATAAAATGCAGGAAATTACATCCTATTTTTTAGATCAGCTTCCTACCTTTATTAATGAGGTAGAGAGCCAGATAATCGCTAATGATTTATCTGTGTGTGAGCAGAAGAGAGTTCTCCGGCTGCCTGCGCAACGAAGAAAGATTTATGTAATGAGTCGCTTCAAGCATATATCGTCAGCGGATATTTCCGCTTGTCTCGGATTATCTGTCCGTACTGTAGAAAATCATTTGTTTATCAGTCGGAAAGAAATCCGTGAATATATCCAACAGTGTATCTAATATTAGAATAAATAGTATAAATGTTAGTTTTAAATTTTATGTATATGAAAAAAAGTCTCTTCAGATTTTCATCGAGAAGGATTCTATTCTCCACGGTGATAGCCTCTGCTCTTATAGCAGGTGGCTCGCAGGCTGTCTTTGCAGATGCCGGGGAAGTGCAAGTCGTATTGCAGACTGGTACAATTAAAGGTAAAATCGTGGATTCCAATGGCGAGCCCGTTATCGGTGCTAATGTTATGGTAAAAGGCACCACCAATGGCTGTATGACTGACATTGACGGAAACTTCTCATTGAAAGATGCCAAAGGAACTTTGGTTATCTCATATATCGGTTACAAAACGGAAGAAGTTCAAGTGAAAGGCCATGAAACCAGTTTGAAGATTGTATTGAAAGAAGACTCTGAACTACTCCAGGAAGTTGTAGTGGTGGGATACGGCAGTATGAAGAAAGAGTCGTTGACAGGCTCGGTAACAGTGGTCGACCAAAAACTTTTTAAAGACAAAGGTACGGTATCCAATCCGCTTTCGGCCATGCAAGGTCAGGTGCCGGGTTTACGCATCACCCGCTCGTCGGCTGCTCCCGGCGAAGAGGGATGGGGTGTCTCAATCCGTGGCTCTGTATCGAAGAACAAGGTAGAACCTCTCTTGATTATTGACGGTGTACCTGCCAGTGGTGTGAGTGAGATGGCTCAACTCAATGCCGATGACATCGAAACCATTAACTTCCTGAAAGATGCTTCGGCTGCCATTTATGGTGCAAAAGCGGCAGGTGGTGTGATTTTGGTAACTACCAAACGTCCCGATGCCGGCAGAACCAAGGTGGAATATAGTGGTTCGGTTACACGTAAAATTGTGGGTTTGCAGCCCCGCATGATGAGTATGGACGAATGGACGGATGGTGTGCTCCAAGCCCGCTTGAATGACGGCTATGGCGAAGACGACAACTGGGTGCGCTATGCCCGTTTGGCTAAAGCGATGAAGGGGAGTTGGATTAATCTGCATGGTGGAAATAATCCCGATGAAGATCCCATTCCGGGAGGATTCCGCGGTGTGGCCGACTTTGTGTTTCATGATATGAACTGGACTGATGTGCTGTGGGGGAACGCTACTTCTACCCAACATAACCTCAGCATAAGCGGAGGTTCGGAGAAATCGACCTACCGGCTCTCGCTTGGTTATTTGAATGACCAAGGGACGCTGCAATGGGGGAACAACTCGAACGAACGCTATAACGTACGTTTATTCAACAGCTTCAAGATAAACGACCGTATCAGCTTGGAAAGCAATATGTCAGCCAGTCGTCAGCATCAGGTGGCTCCTACACAGATTGGTAGTATATTAGGCAGTAGCATACCGCAGCCAGGGTTACCGGTTTCGACCATCGATGGCAAACCGTATGCGTGGGGAGGCATTCATACTCCCAACTGGTCGGCCGAGTTGGGAGGTGACAACAAACTCGTAGTGACCACTATGAATGTGAACGAGATTTTGAAAGTGAACATATTGGATGGCCTTGATTTTCAAGGTACTTTGGGGTACTCAACGAACAATGCGGCCCGTGACGAACAGTATCTTTCAATTGATTGGTATCAATACGATGGCACACCGATTCAAAACGAGAACTCTCCCTATCCTGCAAAAGAAAAATCATCGTATACTAAAAGCTCTGCACGTACCGATAATTACACGGCATCAGCTTTTCTCACTTATAAGAAATTATTTGATGAGGCTCACGACATATCGCTTATGGGAGGTGTGCAATATGACTATGCCGCTTACGATTATAGCGGTACCAAAGCAATGGACGTGGAAGCGGCAATCGAATCGCTTAACGGTAAAGGACAAATCTACATAGACAAGGTAGACCGTTGGGAGGAAGCTATTCTCTCTTATTTCGGTCGCTTGAATTACAACTATAAGTCAAGATATATGGTAGAAGTGAATGCTCGCTACGACGGCTCTTCGAAATTCTTGCCCAAGAATCGCTGGAACTTCTTCTGGGGCGCATCAGCCGGATGGCGTATCACTGAAGAGAAATTCATGGAGAACTTGCGTGACTATGTGAATGAACTGAAACTGCGTGCCTCATATGGTGAGGTAGGTAACCAAAATGGTATCGGACGCTATGACGGCATCCAACTTTACAACTACAAATCGAACAGCGGTGCTTTGTTGGGCAACTCGAAAGGAACCTATGTGGAATCTGCCGGACTGGTGAGCACTGTGCGTACTTGGGAACGTATTTACAACTATAACTTGGGTATTGACTTCGGATTCTTCAACAATCGCTTTACGGGTACGTTCGAGATCTTTAAAAAGAAAAACGATAATATGTTGGTTTCGCGTCTGCATCCCGGTGTTCTGGGCGGAACTGCTCCCAGTACGAATAGTGGTAAGTTTGAAGCCAATGGTTACGATGTTAGTTTGACTTGGCATGATAAGATAGGCAGTTTCAACTACCATGTTGGCGGTACGTTAACCTATATGACCAATAAACTCGTTGATGGAGGTAACATCGTGGTGAGCGCAGGTTATAACGAAGCTGTGAATGGCTATCCGCTCAATTCGGTATTTGGCTACCGCTATGTGGGCAAGGTACAAAACCAAGACCAACTGGACTATTACGTGGACAAATATGTGGGCAGCAACTCTATCGCCCTGCCTGCCAACTTGCGTTTGGGCGACCACATGTATGAAGATGTGAACAAAGACGGTAAACTGACACAAGATGACCTTGTATTTCTCGGTTCCGACGACCCCAAATATTCGTTCTCGTTTAATTTCGGATGCGAGTGGAAAGGATTCGATTTCAATACCGTATTCCAAGGTGTGGGCAAGCGTACCATCTATCGTGAAATCGACTCTTGGAAAGTGCCTTTCAAGGCTATTTGGCTGAACACTACCAACCAGTCGGTGGGTAATGTATGGAGTCCTGAAACTCCCAATAACCATTTTCCTACTTATTCAAACAGTAATGACATCAATAATTATAACTACATTCCCTCTACCTGGTCGGCCGATAACGGAGCTTACCTGCGTCTCAAAGAGATTGTACTTGGTTACACATTGCCAAAGGCATGGATGAATAAGAGCGGTTTCATCAGCAACTTGCGTATTTATGTATCGGGCGCCGATTTATGGGAAAAATCGTATATCACCGATGGTTGGGATCCCGAAGCCACCCGTAAGGTGGAAAACAAGCAACGCTATCCGTTTAACCGCACCGTGACTTTCGGTGTGAATGCCACATTCTAATTTTTATTCTTAATATTGAAGATAACAATGAAAAAAATAGTATATATTTTAGGAATTATTTGCGCCATGACCATGCAGTCGTGTTTAGACCTTGAGCCCAAGACGCAATTGGCGGATACCAACTATTGGAAGTCGCCCGAACACTTCAAACTTTTTGCCACCCAGTTCTATGGCTGGTCGGCCGACTTTCGATGGCTCGACGACAGTCAGCACGCCGATATTCGCTCGGATTTGTTTGCCGGCAGCACGGTGAACATCTATAGTAACGGAACGAACAGCATTCCGTCATCCGACAAGCATTATACCGACAATTACAATCGTATTCGCCAAGTCAACACCTTGTTGCAACAGGCTGATGCGTATGAACAACAAGCCGACATTGCCATTTCAGTGGGGGAAGCCCGTTTCTTCCGTGCTTATTGTTACTTCGAGTTATTGCAGGCTTACGGTGACCTTATCATAGCCCGCACGCCGCTCGACATCGACTCGCCTGAGATGCAGAAGGCTCGCAATCCGCGTACCGAGGTGGCTGACTTCATCATTGACGACTTGAAAGAAGCCGCTAAACTATTGCCCGTTGATAAGGCTATCAGCAGCAGCGATGAAGGTCGCCTTTCCAGCGAAGCCGCTTTGGCGTTTCTTTCGCGTGTAGCCCTTTACGAAGGTACATGGGAGAAATTTCATAATGGCGGTCAAAATACCGAACGTACAAAAGATTTGCTCAATACCGCAGCACAGGCGGCTCATGATGTAATGGCGGGCGGAGCATTCGAGCTTTTTGCTCCTCAAGAATTGGGAACGGAAGCCTACAAGTATCTCTTTATCTTGGAGAATGAAAAGTCAAACCCTGCCAATATCAATAAAACAGGTAATAAAGAGTATATCTTTCCCCGCCGCCACGACCCTGTTATCAATTCTATTGGTTTCAACATTACACAAGGGCGTTTGGGCAATGCCTTGTACGTTACTCGCAAAATGGCTAATATGTATCTGCAAAGCAATGGGTTACCCATCAATCCCCAAACGTGGAATTACACGAAAGTGGATGATGAATATAAAAATCGCGACAACCGCATGAACAATCAGCTTATGGTGCCCGGACAGACTTATTGGGGTACAAATGGCGGACGCATTGATTGGAGCGGCGATGCTGCCGAAATAGCCAATGCCTCGCATAGGAACTTCATGCCTCAAACCGGTACGGGCTACTTTCCCCACAAGTGGTGCAGCGAACGTGACGGAGTGCCCACCGGTATGGAAGCTTACGACTTCCCCGTCATCCGCTATGCCGAGGTGCTGCTGAACTATGCCGAAGCTGTGTTTGAACGCGATGGACAAATATCAGATGAAGACTTGGCTATCAGCTTGAACTTGACACGTAAACGCATTAACCCCGAAATGCCTGACTTGACTAACGACTTTGTCACGGCAAATAATTTGGATATGCGCACAGAGATTCGTCGTGAGCGTACCATCGAGTTTTTCGATGAGAATTTCCGCATTGATGATCTGAAGCGTTGGAAGACGGCCGAAGACGAAATGCCGATGAATCTCACCGGTGTGAAGTGGAAAGATACTGATTTTGAAAGCAGATGGCCCGATGCTTCTTTTAAAGACAAAGATGGTGAAGGCTGCATTATTCACGAAAAAGGACGCAACTGGCACGAAAAGCATTACTTGTTGCCGCTGCCCACTGACCAACTCAAGCTGAACTCCAACTTGAAACAAAATCCGGGTTGGAACCAATAATCCATTCATTATTCATTTATAAAGTAATCGAATTATGACATACAAAAACATACTTCAAAAGGGTGCATTTGCAACACTGTTGGCGGGTGCCTTGGTGGTGACCGTTTCGTGCAACGATGACGATGTATCCCCCGTTTTAGAAGAGAGAGTGCTCGTTAAGGAAATCAACCTTGAGGTGACTCCCGAACTGCCTCTGCTGATAGGCACTGATACTTTGATAAAATATACCGTAGGCCCGGATGAGGCTTTCAACAAAGAGGTGGTATGGAAATCGACTGTGCCCGATGTGGCTACCGTAGATGCCGAAGGACGCATCACTGCAGTGAAGGCCGGTAATACGGTCATTTCGGCCAAACCGGTTGTAGGCTATTCTGCCACTTCGACCATCAATGTGAAGGTGGTAAACGAAATCATTCACATCACTGATATCAGTCTTACTAATGAAGAGCTTGAAGTGTTTGTTACCTCGACTCTGCCGCTCATTTGGCAGACTACTCCGGTCGATCCCACTTACCCCGGAGTGATTTGGAAAAGCCTTACTCCCGATAAAGCCACCGTCAATGAAAAAGGCGAGGTGAAAGGTGTGGCCGAAGGAACGGCACGCATACAAGTCACCGCTACTGACGACAAACATTTCACAAAAGTGTTTGAGATTAAGGTGAAGCCTATTATTTATATCGAAAGTATGGAATTCGTGAAGGAAACCGATAAGCTGGCTTTAGGCGAAACCTATACTCCGCAGATGAATGTAACGCCGGCAGACGCTACGCTGTCGTACATCGCATGGGAAAGCAGCAAGCCCGATGTTGTAGAGATTGACGAAAAAGGCCGGTTTGTGGCGAAGGCTTACGGCAATGCCGTGATTACTGCTTTGGCAGACTATGGCGACGGTAAACCTATCAAAGCTACGATGAGTATCAATGTGAGTGAGGGATTGATGAACGACCAATTTACCATTGAGAACATCTGGCAACCATTCGGCAATTTCAATCATCGAGAATTTGAATGGATGGAGAACGACGGAGTACTTCGCATATTACCCGGTGACGATAAGGCTTACAAGGCTGTGCGCATTTGTCGTACCGGAGGATTTGGGTTCAACGTAACCAACTATCCCATCTTGGCCTTTAAAGTGAAATTCCCCGAAAATGTGTTCGAAGCATCAACAAGCATAGAGTGGTATCTCGACATTTGGGGTGGAAGCGGCATTACCGTAGCCGGTAAATATGGCGAAGATACCGATAAAGGAAAAAACGCCATGACTGTGGCAGATTGTGGCGAATACAAAGTATTCTACGCCGACTTTACGAAGAAATTCCTCGGCAAGAATCAACAGTATATGCCTACTGCATTGACGAAGTACGACACGGTGGAACTTCAATTTTGGAAAATATGGTATGAAGCCAGCGAAACTGGCAGTATCTATGTGGATTGGGTGAAGACCTTCGAATCGGAACAGGAACTGAAAGATTTGATTAAAGCTGAAAAAGCCGAATAATGGTAGCCGACTTCTCAGAAACTGATTGAATAACAAAATGAATATTGAATATATGAAAAATTTGATTTATACCTTCGTGGGCAGCATGGCACTTGTGTTGCTGACCGGCTGTAGTGCTGAGTTCGAGAACGGAACTCCCGAACCATGGCAACGCGAAATCAACCCCAATGAAAATTATGAGTACACCATCAAGCACCCTTGTCTGGTGAACACCGAAGCCGATTTTGAACGTGCACGCCGTAAAGTGAATGAAGGCGCCGAACCTTGGATTAGTGGTTGGCAAAAATTGTGCGACAGCCGATTTGCCCAACTGAATTATAACTCAAATCCGCAAGAAGAAATTGTGCGCCACTCAAAAGGCGGAAACTTCAATACGGCTGCTTTTGATGCCGGTGCCGCTTATCAGTTGGCTTTACGCTGGAAAATTTCGGGAGATGAAGATTATGCGAAAGCGGCTATTAAAATTCTGAACGGATGGGCTAAGACTTGTAAGGGGGTGAAT
>OGEQ01001009.1_pt1 | contig 25698 bp, 22 predicted proteins | sample 1570731 | NCBI WGS metagenome assembly OGEQ01 (sample SAMEA2582132, study PRJEB24529) | metagenome | biome: Human gut stool | place: China | collected 2011
AGCGCAACCACGGCCGCGCGGCCGCCCCTGGGCAGCCGGCGCCAGCGGCTCTGCTTCGGCCGGGCATCCCCGCCCTGTGTATCGCTTTTCGTTTTCAATTCGTTCATTTTTACTTTCCCCTATCCTCTGCGGATGTTACCTTTTTATGCGCCGCCCCACGGCGCGGATGTCACAGCTGTAATACAAAAATGCCATACCGGAAAACAGCGTCAGCCCCAGCGCGCGCCATGTGAACCAGCCGTGCTGGATGCTGTGGGTGCGCAGCACGATGAACCACGCGGGAGTCATCAGGGTGCAGAGCAGCAGCGGCAGCGCGCGGATAAGCGGCTGCCTGCCGCGGATGCTCCGCACAAACAGCGCAGCCAGCAGCACAAGGGCGGCAGCAAGCGGCCAGAGCAGCCGCCGCTCGTTCAACGCATTGTATACAAACGCAAAAATATTACTCCATGTCAATTCCATGCCGTGCCATGTATCGGCGGCGGTGCGCACCCCCACCTGATGCAGCGCATCGGCAATAACATTCTGCCCGGTGACAAGCCCCGCCAGCACCCACTTGGACGCCCAGCAGAGCAGATACCCCACGCCCCAACAAAGGCTGCCGCCCACCACAACGCCGCACTGCGGCAGACCGGCGCGCAGGCGTTGCTGCGGCTCCAACAGCCAGCAGACCAGCGGCAGCCCCAGCGTAAGGATCGGCGTGACCAGCAGATCACAGAAGGCCGTTGCCACCCCCAGCACCAGCAGCGCAAGGCAGAGGGCATCGCTGCGGCGGGGCTTTGCCAGCACCCAGACACAGCCCACGTAGCCAAGAGCAAAGCAGGTAAAATACTGCACCTGATGCGGCACCCAGAACACCGTGACTAAAAGCTGGCTGACGGCAAACCAGAGGCAGGCCCGCAGCCCGCAGCGGCGGCGCAGCAGCCACAGCACGGCGGCCAGCAGCGCCAGCAGCACGGCATACTGCACGATGCGCACGCCGGTGATCGTTGTGACCAGCAGCAGCGGCCGCAGCCAGATCAGATAGCCGTGCCAGTACCGCGCGTAGGAGAAGGGCACCAGCGCGGGCGCATCGGTGCGCTGCGCGCCTGTGCTCAAGTCCTTTTCTATGTACCATTGCAGGTCCTCGGCCAGTGTTTCAAAGTTATCGACATTGTAGGCCGTGTTCGTCATCATGGCCGTCAGCGGAGGGGCCTCATCGGCGGAGGCCGCCTCAAACAGCATGACGGTGTCGGTGTAGTTGTCCATCTGGAACAGCTTAAAGCCGAAGTATTCCGGGTACAGCCCTTCCTCGGCGATCGTCTGCGCGGAAGTATACACATGGTCGCGCACCGGCCCGCCGGGCAGGGCATACGCCGCCAGCAGCAGCACGAACAGCACCGCCAATGTGGCTGCAAAGGCCCCCAGCGCCCGCAGGGCAAAGGGCGGCTTTTGGTTTTGCGGGTTCGCCATACGGCACCTCTTTCACACAAAAATGCAGTATAATTATAAAACAAAACCCCCACAGTTTCAACCGTGGGAGTGTGAAATGTTTATGGCGGGAAAAACTGGAAATCCACCCGGCACCCTTACACCATGTCGGTCTGCCGCGACACCGAAAGGACGATGCCCATCTCGCCAAGCAGCATGAGCAGGCTTGTGCCGCCGGACGAGAAAAACGGCAGACTGATGCCGGTGTTGGGGATCGTGTTCGTCACAACCGCGATGTTGAGGATTGCCTGCAGGATCACCTGCACCACAAATCCTACCGTCAGCAGCGCGCCGAATTTATCCCGCGCCCGCACGGCGATGGACATGCCGCGCAGAAGCAGCAGCAAAAACAGCGCCACGACCAGCGCCGCGCCGATAAAGCCCAACTCCTCGCACAGGATCGAGAAGATAAAGTCATTCTGCGGCTCCGGCACATACAGGTATTTCTGGCGGCTGTTGCCCAGTCCCAGCCCGGCCAGCCCGCCGGACGCGATGGCATACAGGCTCTGGATGGTTTGGTGCCCCTCCCCCAGCGGGTCGGCAAAGGGGTCCCGCCACGATGCCAGCCGGTCAGTGGCATAGGGCACCAGCTGCGGCAGCAGCACCACCGCTGCCGCGATGGCCGCCGCCCCCAAGCCCCCCGCCAGCGCAAACCAGCGCAGCCCCGTACCGCCCACAAACATAAGCACCGCCCCGATTGCGAGGATGAGCAGCGTACCGGAGAGGTGCGGCTCAAGCAGCATCAGCACCGTGACAACGCCCAGAATCAGCGCAAACGGCAGCACACCGGTGGAAAACGACCGCATTCGATCATGATTCAGCGATATAATGTGGGAAAACACCAGCACCACCGCAAATTTTGCGATCTCGCTGGGCTGCAGCGTGCCCAACCCGGGCAGCACGATCCACCGCTTGCAGCCGTTGTATTCCGGCATAAAAAGAACGACCGTCAGCAGCGCCAGCGACAGGGCCAGCACCGGCCAGGCCAGCCGGTGCCAGATATGGTAGTCCACCAGACTGGCCGCGTACATGGCCGCCACCCCCAGCGCCGCAAACAGCAGCTGCGGGCGGATGTAGGTGTAGGCATCGCCGCGGCGGTAGAGCGCAACTGCATACCCGGCTGAGAACAGCATGATAAGCCCATAGCTGAGCAGCAGCAGCAAAAGGATAAGAAACGGTACATCAAAGGTGGGCAGCGCGCCGAATTTCTCCCGCGCCCGCACCCTGCGCACAAGTTCAGACATACAAAAGCCCCCTGCGCAGATTGTACGCAGAGGGGGCGGTTTTTATTCCGTTGCGTTCAGGCCGTGCAGTGTGTAGCCGTTGTCGCCGTTTTGCACGCTCTGGGCGCTGGCCTCATAGCAGGCCCGCAGCATCTCCATGTTGGGCTGCGGGGCGTCCGGGTCAGTGATAGTGCCGGTGGCCAGAGCCTCGTTGTAGTTGTCGATAATCTGGCCGCAGATGCGTTTGCGGTCGCGCAGCGGCGTCATCAGGTTTGCCATCCACTGCTGGTACATGCCGTCGCAGCAGCTGCCGTGGTTGGCAAACAGAAAGTAGTATTCCTGCTCGACCTCAAGCGGCGAGGCCTGATGCTTGTAGTAGTCTGCCAGTGCACTGCGCTTCTTGTCAGTGGAAAAGCCGCAAATATCATCGAGGCCCCGGGGGAACAGCTCCGGGTGGCGGACCCACTTGGAGTAAGCCTCAACCGGGATCTTCAGCGCATCGAAAATATCCAGAAAATCCTCGAGCGTGATCTTCATTTCGCCCTTTTCCCATTTCTGGATCGTGCGCCTGTCCCGACCGAGGCGTTCCGCCAATTCACGCTGCGAAACCCCTGCGTCCTGACGCGCTGCAGCGATTGCCTCTGCCACGCGTATTCGATGTTCGACCATACCTTCCAACTCCCCTTCTTTTGAACGCAAATCGCCGCCGGGGAGCCCTATGACAGGCGGCGCATAATGTACCGCCAAACTTCCCGGTCACTGGCTGTGTACTTTGTACACCGGAATGTGGTATAGTGAAAAAAGTTGATATTCCAGTATCTTCCGGTGATGTAACCATTTTACATTCTTTTCCATTTATTGTCAATCTTTTCCTATATTTATTGTATAATAATTCAGAGAAAGCAGGTGAAAATCGTGTACGTCTACCGCGCTGTCCGCCAAAAGTTGTCCACCACCGAAACAGGCCCCTATACCACCTTCGGCATTCTGGCCCTGCGTCTTGAGGCCGGACAATGCCAGAAGGTCTGCCTTGCCGCGGATGTGTCCACCTCCCGCCGCTTTGCCGCCGACCTGGCCGACCGCTGTACTGCGGGCCAGCTTGACCCGCGCCAGCTTAACGATGTGATCGAGGACGCACTGGCTTTTTAGGAGCATGGCAAAAGCTTCGGGGACAAATGCGCCCAAAAATTCCCGGCCGCCTTTTCAGTTGGGAAGGGGTCTCTCCGGGTGAGCATCCCCCCTTGTCCGGCACCTGCCGTTGCTCCCGAAGGCTTGACGGCAGGGCCTTCTCCTGATTGATTTTTCTCAGCACCTGTCTGCGGGTTTGCGCGCCGGCACTCATAACATATGCTGCCGGGTGTCTTGAATTGCCGATGCATTCCTGCTCTGCGGCCGCAGGACAGGCTGCAGGCCCATTTATCTCCCTGCGCTGTTCCTGCATTCCCGTATGTCTGCGCTGCCGGTCCTTGTTTTCGTGGTCCGCAGTTTACTCTGCGCCTTCTGCATTTTTCCCACAGTTCTTCCGATACAATGTGTGGGAAATTTCCCTTGACATACTTCCGTTCCTCTTCCGGGATACTGACTGATTTGTGGGTAAGATTGTCCGTGCAGCAGACTACCCTGCGGTACATATAGCCCTTGTAAATCGGATTTTTTACAATTCCGAAAACTTGTATATTCGTCCAGCTAGCGGAGTCACCTTTATTCCGGATGAGAAATCCTCTGTACGCGCCAAGGTTGAACATATTTTTGCTGTAGTTAAGCTGCAGCTTCGTTTCCGAAAGGCGCGATACCGAGGGTTACCTTGCAAGCAGATTTTGGAATGCCTCTGACCTTTTGTGGCTGGACGTTTTCCTGTTTTGGGAAAAACTCAATTGTACGGTGGTACTTTTGACCCACTGTGCGTTGGGCTTGCCTGAAAACACGAGAGAGAACCTCCTTGGCTCTTCCCTATCGCAAATTCACAAGCAAGTATGCCCCACGATCCACAATCGAGCCAGCTTGAGGATACCCTGGCAGAGCATGTTCTTCTGCGTAGGCTTGTGCCTGTTTGTGCAGAATTTCACTGTGCTGCATGGTAAAGTTAAACCCATAGTATTGGAACAGGTTTTCTGCCGCCGAACCATATACACCATCAAGCTCACCAAAAGCAACAGACGCCCAGGTCAACACGGAATTGCAGTTTGTATCCACATACTTTACAATATCGCCCGTTTCCCAATCTGGCTTATGTTCCCGAAACTGTTTGTATATAACGCTCTGATTCGGATTTGCAGTTGTATATCGAGTAATATTGCCTGCCAGTGTGTATTGACCTACCAAAACTACCGGCTTTGATATGTCATAGCTCTGCTCTAACTCCGTGCCGATAGATCTCACTACCGCCGCTTCTTCATTTGATCGTTCATAATTCAATGCAAGCATATGGTTTAGATACATTGCCTGATGGACACATAGTACTGCTAGACCTAATTGTACCGCCGCCACAATCAAATTTCGCTTATGAAACAGTTTACAAAGAATTTCATATACTGCAAGTACAACCAAAGCAAAAAACAGGGCAAATGTCTGACATGTACGGTAAGCAGAATATATGCCTTGCAAGAGCGAGAGTAATATCAATGACAGCAACATGCCTGCACCTGTAAATAGCAGATACTTTTTTCGGCACCGCATTGCTACAATCACAATCATCGGCACAAAGATCACTACTGCAATCGTCAATTCACGGATTGGCAAATAAAAGCAACCACGCAGCCAATACTGGATAATCAAATTTTTTATCAGCAGCTTTGCCAGGTATTCAAATGGATAGAACACCCACGCAATTGCCGTTGCGCCATTTGCGCTGGCCTGCGCAGGCAGTACCATGTTGATAAGCATTTGCAGAAACACGCGCAAACACACCCCGACTATCAATGCCGCTGCATACCATAGTCCTTCCTTTACTAAGGCCAAAAACCGTGTCTTTTCTTTGCTCTCATACTCTTGCAGCGAGAGCATCGCAAAAACTGCCAACACATATACAACCGCTAAGGATTCATAAGACGAGCAAACGATTAACATACAGACAGAAGCCGCTGTAAACCGCAGCAGCTTCTGCACCCCTGACTGATGCCAACTATCCCAAAGTAAATTTAGTGCTATCGCATCCAACAAATATCCACCGCAAACGCAAACATTTGCTCCGCTGTATTCCCATATTTCGTTTATCAGCGGATAAGAGATAAATATACAGGAGAATACTCCGTAGCCAAACATACTGATTTGACCATTGGACACCTTGTGCAGCAACATGCAAAAATGCACAGCGGCTGCCCCAAGAAGTATGGCAGCTAACAGGTCGATGCCGGGCTGATAGCTAGGGTCTGCCGTTCCGTATCCCAAAAGCCCTGCCCAAAAATTCATGCCGAATCGCCCAGTTGAAAGCATTACACCGCCGGATCCAACATAGCGGTCTCCCTCTAAGGTGTCAATTCCGACCGAAACCGTTGCAATGGAATAGCCATAGCTGAGCAGCAATGTAAGCATCAACGCGGCCATGTAGCACTTATTATGTAAAAAGTGAAAAAGATTGGTTTTGTATTGTCTCATTTACTTGGATTCCTGCTGAAAATTCAGCCTTTCTTCCTCAACGACCAGCGGGCGATTCATGATGCGTGTGTTCATAGCCATAACATATTCACCAAGAAATCCAAGAAAAGCCAACTGAATACCGCCCATAAAGAAAATCGCAATCATCATAGGAGCATAACCAGCCGTAAAGTTATACCAGAACAACAACTTCGCAATCAAATAAAAAAGTCCAAACAAAAAGCTAATTCCCGCAAAAATAAATCCCACAAATGTGGCCAGTCGCATCCCTACCTTTGTGTAGCTAGTAAAGCTAAGCATTGCAGCATCGTATAAGCTATACCAGTTGTTATGGGTTTTGCCTGCGCGGCGCTGTGGCTGTGTATACTCGATTTCTTTGCGCTCAGGGCCAAGCTCCGCCACAATTCCGCGGATAAAAGGTGTCGGATCCTTCAGTTCTCGCAATGTTTGAATAAAGCTTTTGTCGTACAAACCGAATCCGGTAAACTGTTCAATCTGTTCACAGCTGCTCATTTTCTTGATCGTCTTGTAATAGCAACCACGCAGCCAATACATAAAGCCATTTTCCTTGCTCTGAGTCTTACGACCGATTACGATTTTATAACCTTTTTCCCATTCAGCCACAAATTTGGGAATCATCTCCACAGGATCCTGAAAATCTGCGCACATCGTAATCGTGCAGTCACCGGTGGTATGAATCATTCCGTAGTACGGGCTATTAAACTGGCCAAAGTTCTTGACATTGAAAATTGCCTTGACATGCTTGTCCTCTGCACAGATCTGCCGGATAATGGCACGGGTGCCATCTTCGCTCTTGTTGTCGATAAACAGGATCTCATAGTCATAATCTGGACAGCTTTTGATCAACTCGTCACGCACTGCCTCATAGATAGGGCGGGCGTTCTGCTCCTCGTTGTAGCAGGGAATCATTACTGAAATCGTCTTTTTTTCACTCATTTTGTTTCTTTCCTTGCCCATTCAATGGTTTTACGGATTCCTTCTTCAAATGTGGTTGCAGCATACCAACCGGTGTCTGCCTGCAAGGCTGATGTGTCCGCCTGCAGGTGCATGACCTGCAGCGGGCTGTAGGGAATCTCACCAAGCCCCAGCGGCAGTGCGGGGTCAATGGTGTTGCGCAACGTTTCGATGTAGTCCCTCAGCGGGCGGGCCGTGCCGCTGCCCAGCGGATAGACTTTACCATCTTGCCCGTTGACCGCCAGCGCATAGAAAGCATCTGCTGCATCGCCTGCATACAGATAATCCCACTGCTGAATGCCTGCGGTCAGAGCGGGCTTTTCACCGTGCAGCAATTTGAGAATCGTACCGCTGATCATCGTGGAGGGGCCGTCATGCGGTCCATACACACTCAAAATACGAGTCCAGATGTGGGCCATGCCCAGCGCCTGGCACTCGACGCGGCTCATCTGGCCGGCGCACAGCTTGGCCATGCCGTAGCCGTTCTCCGGGAAGCAGGGGGTATGCGCGGTCAGAACGCCCTCCACGCGGCCATACTCGGCCTGACTGCCGGCCCCGATAAAGACCTGGCAACCCAGCTGCGCCGCGGCGCGGCAGGCCGCAATGGTGTAGCGGATGTTCTCGATCTGCGCCGGCATGTCGTTGCGGCCCGGGCCGATCGTATGCGCCCACGCAAAGTGGAAGAACGCATCGGCCTTTTCCGGGATCAGCTCCGGCAGCGCGGCCAGTTCCGCCGCGTCGCAGGGCACCACATGCAGCCGCGCGTCCTGCGGCAGCAGCGCCGCCCGCGCGCTGCCCGGGTGGGTAACCGCGTAGACCGTCACACCCTCCGCCAGCAGCTTTGCACACAGCGCCATCCCGATTGCCCCCGTAGGGCCGGTGATGATGGCGGTGCGGATTTCTCTTTGTATCTTCTTCATTTTGAAAAATGCACCCTTTACACTTCTGGTATCAGCGGAATAAACATCTGCTTTTCCAGTTCCTCACGCGGCAGGAAAGGAGCCAAATCTTCCAGAGGGGGGCTGACCAAAGTGCCGTCAGGTAAGCGCTTAGTGCTGCTCTTAGGCTCCCATACCTGTTTGGTATCTGTAAAAATCTCACAGAAAACCGGACCATCCAACTCCAGAACTTCATCAACAACATTTTTCATTTCAGCGTTGCTGTGAGCACTAAAATATGGGTAACCGAAAGCCTTGGCAATTTTTTCAAATTTCGGGAAGGACAAATCACCGCTTTCAGGGCCAATACCGACCTTGCAATGTTCCTTGAAAAGGTTGTTCTGCGTCAGGCGGATAGAGTGGTAACCGTTGTTGTTGATGAGGAAGACTTTGATCGGCAGCTTGTTCGTCAGGATGGTCTGCAGTTCCTGAAGATTCATCATGATGGAGCCATCACCTTCAAGGCAAATCGTCTGGCGGCGGCCGCCGCTGATGCATGTACCAATGGCTGCAGGAAGACCGTAGCCCATGCTGGCAACAGCGCTATTATTTGCCATCCGGCTGCCCTTCTGAATAACATACGCCTGATTTCCGACTACACAGCAGGCACCATTGGAAACTGCAGTCAGACTGTTTTCCGGCAGACGGCTACTTAGATAGCGAACAAAAGCATAAACATTGGCTGTTTCGCCATTTTCCTCCCACTGGTGGGGCAACACTGCAGGATAGTTTTTCTTCCAGCGCTGGCAAGTTGCAAGCCATTCGCCACCAGCATTCACTGGGCCAATGGCAGCCTTGTCCAGTTTTGTCAAGAAGTCCTTTGCATCAGCCCAAACAGGCATCTCCACATGCAATGTCGGCTTTTTCAACTCTGCCGGATCGATATCCACCATAATAACTTCTGCTGCCCGCGCCCATGTCTTCCAGTTGTAGCCGACTTGTCGAATGGATATGCGTGTGCCTACGGCCAGAATCAGGTCAGCGTTCTGGATAGCCCAGTTGCCAGGGCGGTCACCCATGTTCCCGGCGCGCCCGCAGTACAGCGGATTGTCATCCTCGATGAGGTCCACGGCGTTCCAGTAGGTGACGATGGGGATGTTGAGCTTTTCCGCCACGGAGCGGAATGCCGCGTAACCGCCGGACAGGCGGATGCCGTAGCCCGCGTGGAACACAGGCCGTTTGGCGTTCTTGATTTTTTCCAGAATCGTCTGGATTGTGGCGTCATCCACCGGCGGGGGCAGCTGGGCGTCATCCTCGGCAGGGTCGTAGCCGCGCAGATCGTCGGTCTCAATGTAGCCGCCCTGGAAGTTGACCGGGATGTCCAACCAGACCGGGCCGGGGCGACCCGTCGTGGCTAGGTGCCACGCCTTTTCCAGCAGGTAGCGAATGTCCTTGGGGTCCTCCAGCATGGCGGCGAACTTCGCCATGTACTGGACAGACTTAGTAATATCGTACTCTTGGTCACCCATGGCGCGTAGCGGCGTACCGGTGTACTGCAAAGCGTACCTGGCCGTGGTGTCATAGCGCACCTGGCCAGAGACAATGAACATGGGGATAGAGTCCAGCCAGCCGCCTACTACACCGGTCAACGCATTGGTACCGCCAGGCCCAGTAGTTACACAAACGGCAGCAATTTTATTTTCTAGGCGTGCGTAAGCCTCAGCCGCAATGGCACAGGCCTGCTCATGGTGGTTGTAAGTCACATGCAGCCGGGGGTTATGGCCCAGCGCATCGTTGAGGTGCATAGCGCCGCCGCCTACAACGGAGAAAACATCCGTCACGCCGCGTGCCGCCAGAAAATCCGCCACATAATCCGCTAAACGCTGTTTCATTTGATTGTCTGCCTTTCTTATTTTTCTGCTTCAATTACGATGGCACATCGAAAACCGGATGTCCATCCGTTCCCTGTTTCCACCGTACCAACTCAATTGTTGTTTCTTGGTCATTATCTTCAATACCATCGCTCTTTTGTAGTTCTGTACCTATCGAATAAATAGAATCATTCAATCGTTGTACCAAGATTCCATTTTTCATTGTTTCTTCCGTACAATATGTAATTCTGACATCATCTGTACTTTGTGTATCGAAGTCCTGACTATTTTTTTCCTTAACGGAATAAACGCTTTGTACCTCTTTATATTGGCTAAAGCTCAATACATCTGCACTATCCGTACCATGTATCAACCCTACGCTAAAGCAATTTCCGACAGTTCCTACAAAATTATCGGCGATACCGCCTGCACGTATTCCATCCATAGAAATATCTGTATAGCAGTTAATTATTGCTGCTGTATCTTTAACGGCATGGCTTGCAATTCCACCGATATAAGCGCCTGTGATATTTCCACCTTCTATTCCCAGATTATATACTTTACCGCCAAGTCGTCCAAATAAGGCTGCATTATCATTCGTTTCAATCTTTAGATTGCGAATCACATGGCCGGCAGCATTGTATGTGCCACAGAAATAATTGTTACCGGAATATTCACCGATTGGCGTAAAATCTTGATTGGAGAGGTCTATGTCCGCTGTTTGTTCGATATATTGACCGCCAAAAGTTCGCCCCTCATTTACCATCTTACTAAACAAGCGCAATTGTTCAGCAGTATGTAATTTATAGGGGTTATCAATTGTGCCATCACCGCCATCAAACGCATCAATCAGATTCACATTACGATTGCCTTTCTGAATCCAAAGTGTAAGTTCATTATCCCCTGTAGTGTAATTGCTGATAAATTCATACCCATTAGCATACACAAAATCATACAAAAAGTCTCTCATCTTTCTGGTCCCGGATGCTTGCCCCTTGCGAAATGCGCTTTCATGGGCCTCATAGACATCATCACCCACATTGTACATAAGGATTGCCTTGGGTGGTGATTCTTTTAGAATATCGATGTCTGCTTCTACTGCTTCATCCGTAGACACATCAAACCATTCTACTTTAGAGCGTACCCCCGGATCCCAGCGGTTGCATAAACTATAAAATATGGGGATTTGCGGGAAGCAGTAGATAGTTTCATCTTCCTGCACTCCCTCTGTTATTTCCTTGCAGATTTCCTCATACACAGCCTTTGTATCTGTAGATACCCGAATTTTACTCAGCAGCGGAACATCTCCTATATTGTTCTCACTTGCCCAAAAATCTGCTTCATCTGCTCCCCACCAATAATAGGTATTCACCATCTTTTTGGTGCAAGATTGAATCGTTAAGCCGATGCAAGCGACTACCGCTACCACCTGTAATATCTGAAGCCACTGATAGCTTAGTCCATACAGAATAAATGCGACAACAAATGCCACTCCTGTTGTTGCCTGTCCCTCTGCTAATCCACCGGAATTTCCACAGCCCCAAGATATTGCCACATAAGAGCCTGCCAGTGTAAACCACAGCAAAAATGTCTCTGCGTTTTGCTGTTTTTTAATGATATTATAGAGAAACCAAAAACCAAACAACAAAAAAGCTGGAAATACAATCTCAAAAAAGAAATACGGTGTTACTGACTTCCAATCCGAAATTGCCACTGCCATGTCTTTGTGGCGAACAGCCATAACCAATAGCAATCCTATCGCCAGCAGGTACCCCCCCGTGTATATCCGCAATCTTACTCCATGCGCCATTTGCATCATGTCGTGCCATCTTGTTTTTATGTTCTGCTATGGCAAGGGCCACCATCAAAGCCACTACAACAAGTAAAACAACACTGGCCTCCGGCATCGCATTTTGGAATAAGTTCCAGTTATTGGGCACCCAGTTAAAGAGAATCGCAATCATACCGCCTTTTGCGCTAATTGCGCCTCCGCCCGTCATGGACAAATATCCTTTCAATCCCCCAGTTACGGCCAGCAACAAATAAATTGCACCTGTTACTGCTACAATAGGCAATAAAAATTGCATTAAATTCTTTACAATTGCTTTTATGGACTGTTGAAAATACACGCCTAAGTAAATAATTAGAACTATTGTATATGCCCAAAAAATCAATCCAACATTTTGTTTTACATTTATGAAGAGGGAATTGAAAAGACCACAAAGAAAAAGATTTACTTTTACGCCTTGATTTTCGCTGTGCTCCATTGCTTTGACAGCGCGAATTAAGAATAAAACAGTAAAAACAGCAAAAATGTCCATAAGTCGGATGTAGTCATAAAAAATCTGAACTACTTCTGACTGTAGATACATAACCGCTGTAACGGAAGTAATTGCAGCAATCCACGCCTTTTTTCTTCCAACAATTTCTGTAATAAACAAATATACCCCTAAAGCGATTATTACAAACATTAGGATGCCAACACACCGCAGTGTCAAAATATCATATCCGAAAAAGCGCGTGATAAACGCAATAAAATAAATGTAGAGCGGCGAAAAAAGATATTCAAAATCTCTGTAAGGCAGCAAACCTTTTTCGTTTATAAGTTGCGCATAATATGTATACCATCCCTCCGCGAAAGGCATTGTTTTGTTACACATCAGCGCAGCATAAAATGCTGCAACTGCAATAGTCAGAATCATAAATATATAATATCTTTTATCCGTACTATTCAAGCGTTTTATCATTTTTTTACCTTTCCAAACTGAAAGTCGCATCTTTCTTACTTTCCTTAAATGTCCACAGCTTATTGATGATAAAATTCAATGGAATTGTCACCAACAGGTTTACAATCGGTGCAATAGATTTGCTGACTGCAAAGAAAGTTACTTCAATCCAGAGCAGAACATTGGACAAAATCGACGTTCCGCCGTAACTCACATAAGTTTTTCCCAGACGCTTGAGCTTGCTGCGCCAGTCGTTTGCATTGCCGGCAAAAACAAACTTGTCATTCCAGAAGAAGGCGTTTGCAATACTTAAAATTGTGCCCAGAATGCTGCCCAGCATATACAAATCCGGGCTGATCCATAAAAAGATATAGTAGACCGCCATAGACACAGCTGTGTTGCTCACGCCTACCAGCCCGAACTTGATAAACTGCATCAGCAGCGCCATAAACTCCTCTTTATTTTTTGCGCCCAGCAAGGCAAGCAGTTTCTGCATATATTTTTCCTTTCCTTACGCTGTCTCTTCCGGTTTACCCGCACTGGTGACTGTCAGATTTTTAACGGAAAATGTCCCGTTTTTGCGCGTGTTCTCATCGTAGACAGCCATGGGGCCGTCATAGCTCAGCTCAACCTTGGTTTGTCCGGGGTCCACGCTTACGGTATAGGTCACTTTCTGTCCTTCGCGTTCAATTTTTACGCTTTTCGGTTCTGGTTTTTCCTCACGCAGCATACTCTCTTGCGTATTTTCTTCCACCGTGAATGTCATGGTATGTGCTTGCTGCAAATCCATTCCGTATCCCGTTTCAAACTCGATTGTAATCTCCTGTGCAAACGGTGCATGATTATAAATTATGACATAAGCCCCGCGCCCGCTCCACTGAACCGTTACGGTATTGCCGCTGCTGTCCTGTACGTCTTGCATCAGGACGCCTTCGTCTCCAATCCGTCCATTATAGCTGTAGTCAAAGCCCCAGTTATGCGTATTTTCCCAAAGTGCTTGACCACCAAATCCACAAGCTACCATACAAACCGCCAATATAGCCGTTGCGCATAGCTGTCTGCGATTGTTTCCAACTGCTTTCGGAGCAGGACTTTTCTTTCCTCTACGGGCTGTTTCAGCTATGCACCATACAAGGAGCATAATCAACATAATATGCCCCAAAGTGTTGCGTATGGTAAATGTCGGCGTCAATTCATCCGCACGGAAAAGCGGCAGTGGTATAACCAGCAAGACCATCAGCAAATAGGGAACGATATTTTCCTTATTCAGTTCGTTCTCCTGTGCAAAAAAGACACACAGCGGCAGTAAAAACAAGCACCACACATAATCATACTGGGATTGGAACATCACCATGGCCAGCACAATCGCCAGAACGCGCTTCCACTCACGGTCCATACGCAATGCACATACCAGCAGCACCGCCGCCAGCAGAATTCCCAGCAAAGCATAGCTGCCATCTGCCAGACTTGTGCCCAGCAGCATATCGATTCCATGTGCAAATTCCGCCACAATGTTGGCAAAGCCATTGCCTATCCACGGGTGTCCACTGTCACCGGTGAATCCAAACAGCACCCGGAACCACAGCGTCAGACCAAACATACCCTCGTTGAAGAAAAACAGCGGGAAGCAAAGGCAGACAATCCCGTATATTACCGTGCGAACGGCCGCCATATAGTTTTTATCGCGCAAAAGCAATATGCCCAGAAACGCCGGATACAGCTTGAACCCGGCCGCAATGGCAAGCGCTATGTAGGACAGTTCCCGTATAACGGGATTTTTGGATTTGCGGTTCACAATAAAGAACGCCATCAACGGCCAGCAAAGCAGCAGAAGGTTGCCGCGCTCCAGCCCATACAACACACCGTAGCTGAACACAGCGCAAAGGGACAGCAATTTACGCTCGCCGCCGCAGTTCCGGGTCAAGCGCTCTGTCATAGCGGCAATCCCCAGCACGGCCAGCACCACAAAAAGGATGAAAAGCATCATCGTTCCCTGATGCAGCCGCAAATCCTGCTGGCTGCCGCGCTGGCTGACAGAATCCAAAAACGATTGCTGCCATTCTTCAGAAAGGGATTTTGGCACCAGCTGATACAATCCGTAAAAGAACAGATTTGCAAGCGGCGGATACAGTGTACTGAACTGCCCATACGGCATACGGCCTTTCACATATTCAATACTGTGAAAGAAATCCATGCCCGTGTCGAGCGTATCATAGAAGAAGTACTGGTTTACAAGATCACCATGACTTACCAAAACAGCAAAAAGCAAGGCCGCTAAGCAAAGAATCGTTGCCGCGCAGTATACCTGCATGGGCGTTGGTTTGCTTGCTTTTTGCAAATTTTTGCAGAAAGTCGGTCTTGCTTTTTGCTGTTTCATGGATGATTCCTCTTCGATGTGTTTTTACTGATTAACTGCCTCAATAATTGTTTTTGCCATATAATCAATCATCTCATCGGTCATACCTGGGTAAACGCCTACCCAGAATGTATTGTTCATGATAAAGTCGGTGTTCGTCAATTCACCAACAATGCGATAAGCATCGGTGCCACGCATCTGGTCAAAGCAGGGGTGCTTGATGAGGTTGCCGCTGAACAGCAGACGGGTCTGCACATTGTGGCTCTCCACATAGCGGGTCACAGCGTTGCGGTCCAGACCGCTCTCCGGCTTAACGGAGATCAGGAAGCCGAACCAAGACGGGCGGCTGTTGGCAGCGGGCTCCGGCAGGATCAGCTTATCTGCAGCAGGCTTCAGTGCCGCACGCAGGCGATCCCAGTTATGACGGCGACGCTCAATAAAAGATGGGAACTTCTTCAACTGCTCACAGCCGATAGCGGCCTGCATGTCGGTGACCTTGAGGTTATAGCCAAAGTGGCTGTAGACGTACTTGTGGTCGTAACCCTTGGGCAATTCGCCGAACTGACCGTCAAAGCGGTGGCCACAGAAGTTATCCTGGCCGGAGGGGCAGATGCAGTCACGGCCCCAGTCGCGGAAGGAGAGAATCAGGCGGTTCAGCAGCGGGTTGTTCGTGTAGACACAGCCGCCCTCGCCCATGGTCATGTGGTGCGGCGGGTAGAAGCTGGATGTGCCAATGTCGCCCCAAGTTCCTGTGAATCGGGTCTCGCCATTGATGGTGTACTGAGTACCCAGCGCATCACAGTTGTCTTCAACCAGCCACAGGTTATGTGCATCGCAGAACGCCTTGACAGCGGACAGGTCAAACGGGTTACCCAATGTATGGGCAATCATGACAGCTTTCGTCTTGGGAGAAAGAGCAGCCTCCAGCTTAGTGACATCAATATTATACTGCGGCACGGTCACATCCACAAATACCGGAATCGCGCCATACTGAATGGCCGGAGTTACCGTGGTGGGGAAGCCACATGCCACAGTGATAATCTCATCACCTTTTTTGATCTGGCGGTCACCTAACTCAGGAGCAGTCAATGTCATGAAAGCAATCAGGTTGGCGGAGGACCCACTGTTGACCAGATGGGCAAACTTAACGCCAATCCACTTAGCGAACTCCTTCTCAAACTGGTCTGCAAAGCGGCCTGTTGTCAGCCAGAAATCCAGTGTGGCATCGGTCAAGGCGCACATTTCCTTCTCGTCAAAGACGCGGGCGGCGTAGGTGATGCGATCACCCTCCTGATAGGGTTCTTTCTTTTCTTTGAAGTCGTGATAGTATTCGGCAACCATTGCTTTAATCTGCTCGCGGGCTTCTGCCTCATTCTTCCATGCCATACGCTTTGCTCTCCTTTTATTGTTTTACATAGTAATAGTACGATATATTTTGCCACTTTCCTGCATAGAAAATGGTTTCCGCTGACGAAAAAGTGGATTGCAGTTCGTAACCGGGCAGTTCAAAATTTCCAGTTTCGCTGTTCAGGAGATATTCCTGCACAGTTTCATCCAGCAGGAAGCCCGGCTGCTCCTGCAGGTCTTTCAATATCTGTGCCTTCAGTTTATCCGGGTCTGCCACGCCGTAATCCGCCACATCCACATAATGTCCGTAATTGTTCCAGCCGGCCGCATGATAAATTGTTCCGATGCCCTGCCCCACTGCAAACGTATTGTCCGGCACATGAGTTGAGAAGTTTTCCAGCTCTGCTGTGATTCCCTGTGTGCTGAAAGCTCCCAGCTTCCAAAGCTCCGCTGTATTCACAACGCCGCCAGGCAGCTGAGCCGCAAAGACACACAGTATCAGGACTGCGATTGCCCCGGCTGTGTCCACGATGGTGCTCTTTAGTCCACGGACTTTCGCACCGAACGTGGTTTCTGCCAATGCCTGTACCGGCAGACAAAGGCAAAGCAGGAATTCCGGCACGCTGACTTCCATATTCAGCCACGCTGCCCGGTTTGCATAGTAACTGAACGACACAAGCCCCAGCGTTGACAGGCATCCCACATAGGGAAGCAGTGTTTTTTTCTCACTGTCCGGCCCGCTTATTGCAGCCGTATGGCTCAGTGCCCATGCAAGCAGCGCTAAGAACAGTAGCAGGATAAACAACCATGGCCGCACTGCCAGACGAATGGGATAACCGATATCATCGTTCATATAGCGGCTGCTGTACAGCGGATAGAAAAACACCTTGAAAATAGGGGCACCGCCGCACGCCAGATTATACAAATTGGTCAGCCCGATAGCGCCCAGCACCGCCAGTGCAGCCCCCAGCAGCATAGCCGCATAGCGCTTCCACTGGCACACCGCGTACCACTTGCTGTTCTGCCACCACTCCACAACACAGCCTGCACACAGACCCGCAATGCAGAAGAGGCCGCTCTCGGTATTCCACAAGACAGCCAGCATACAGATAAGCCAGCCGCCCCAAAAGGCAGCGCTGCCCGGCTCCAGTTTTTTCTGTCTGCGAACGACCGCAAGCACATAGGCTGCCAGCAAAGCCGGAAATACCAGTCTATGCGGCTGCAACTGCCAGTAATTTGTCTGGCGATAGGCAAACGGAATCGCCGGAATTGCAAGGGCAAATAACAGCCGCGCCCAGTTTTTGCTTACCAAGTGGTGAACACCGTACAGCAAAGCTGCATCTGTTGCAACGCCAACCAGTGCAATCAACACCTGTACCACAAGCGGCTTTGCCCCAAACAATTTCATGGGCAGCAAAAAGAACAGGCCATAATGCCCATAAATTCCGGTCGTAAGTTCTTCAAACGGAACGCCGTCTGCCACATTGAAGATTGTTTCCACATAGGCTTCGCCATGGTGGAAGTCTGCCACGAAGTAATCCACAAGAAACAATCCGCAGAAATACAAGATTGCCGATACGCCATACCCGGCATAGACTGCCCGGACAGAGCAATCCTTTCCTTTCAGGACACAATACATGCTCATCCCAAAAAGGAGAATCGTCAGCAGATAAAACAACGGAATGACTCTGGAATCCGTCAGGGACGTCCGTATCTCCCTAGCCGATGCCATCTCTGTGTTGACCGCATAGAGCACATAATACAACAAATACGCGATCGCCGCTCCGATGCCGACAGCCACAACTTTCCGGGAAGCCCCCGCCTGCAGCCTTTTGTCCAGCACATCCAGCGCAGATGCCTGCACCGGCCATCTGCGGAAAAGCCCCCCTCTTGCAAGGGCAAACGTTCCGGCAAAAAGCAGCAGCACAACGCCGTAGTTTATCATGTTGCTTTGGATCGGCCAAGGGCGGTACGTCCAAACGCGGGAAAGCCAAAGGACCATGTAGGCCCCACTCAGCAAAATCGCCGCCCCAAAAGAACAGGTTGTATTTTTCTGATTTTGGTTCATTCGGCATCCTCTAAGAACGCACGGATTTCTTTTTCCATTTCGGCGGGAATGTCCCCGCCTTCCAGCCAGATTTTGCTGAAAGCCACGGTCTTTTCCATGCACTCGGTCATGTGCCAGCGCGGTGTCCAACCAAAAGTTGTCTTTAGCTTGCTGCAATCCAGCTTCAGGAAGTTAGCCTCGTGTGGGGCGTTGGCCTCAGCTTGGTTTTCCCACGCAGCATCGTCGCCCCAAGCCTGACAGAAAAGCTCTACCAGCGTACCGGTAGTCACGCAATCGCAGTCATCCGGACCCACATTATAATAGCCCGCAAAGCTACCGTCCTCGTACTGGCGCTGGGCGATCAGCAGGTAGGCCGCCAGCGGTTCCAGCACATGCTGGTATGGGCGGGTCGAGTAGGGGTTGCGCACACCGATCTTACGGCCTGCGGCCATAGCGCGGACGCAGTCGGGGATGATGCGGTCATTGGCAAAGTCGCCGCCGCCGATGACATTGCCTGCGCGAGCTGTAGAAATAGCTACAGCCTTGTCGGCAAAGAAACTGTTAATATAAGAATGCGTTGCCAACTCTGAGCAACTTTTGCTGTTGGAATAGGGGTCGAAACCGTCCAAGGGCTCGTTTTCTCGATAACCCCAAGCCCATTCGTTATTATGATAAACCTTATCTGTTGTAACATTCAACACAGAGCGAGGGGCATTACCCTGCTGCTGAGCCAGACGAACACATTCCAACAGATTGACCGTTCCCATCACATTTGTCTCATAAGTATAACGAGGATCTTTATAGCTGTCGCGCACAATAGGTTGCGCAGCCAAGTGTAGCACAATATCAGGCTGTGCTTCGTCAAAGGCCGCTTTCAAGCTATCAAAATTGCGAATATCCCCGATGACACTGTGCATCTGGTCTTCTACCCCCGCAAGGGAAAAGAGGTTGGGTTGTGTAGGTGGCTCCAGACTATAGCCCGTAACCTCAGCTCCTGCCATAAGTAGCATTTTGCACAGCCAACTTCCCTTGAAGCCGGTATGACCTGTCACAAAAACACGCTTGCCGCAGTAAAATTTCGGGTCGTAATGTACCATATTATCAATCCTCCCACTTTTTCCAGGGAGCGTTGCCTGTTGCCAGCAATTTTTCCAGAAGCTGTTTTTCTCTGGCCGTGTCCATGCACTGCCAGAACCCCTTATGGGTGTAACTCATCAATTGTCCTTCTTCTGCCAATTTCTGCAGAGGCATTTGCTCAAACACACAGGTATCTCCATCCAGGTAATCAAAAATCTGCGGTTCCAGCACCATGTAGCCAGCGTTGATCAAAGATCCGTCACTTGCCTTCTTTTCACGGAAGGAGCGTACGCTGTTATCCTCTGCGATATCCAGCACACCCTTCTGTTGCTCCTGCATAACAGCAGTCAGCGTTGCAATTTTACCACTTTCTTTATGGAATTCTACCAATTTAGAAATATCAACATCGCAGACGCCATCGCCATAGGTCATCATGAAGGCTTCGTTGCCAATGTACGGCTGGATACGCTTGATGCGGCCGCCCGTCATTGTATTGAGTCCGGTATCCACAACCGTCACTTTCCACGGCTCAGCGTGATGATTGTGAACAATCATCTCGTTTCTGCCATGGGTGAAATCAAATGTAATATCGCTGGTATGCAGGAAGTAGTCTGCAAACCATTCCTTTATCATATGCTGCTTGTAGCCAGCGCAAATCACAAAATCATGAAAGCCATAATAGGAATATTCCTTCATTATATGCCACAAAATCGGCATGCTTCCAATCTCAATCATCGGTTTTGGCTTGTAGACGCTTTCTTCGCTGATTCGCGTTCCAAGACCACCGGCCAGAATTACAACTTTCATGTTTATAACCACGCCTTTCCGCTGCGCTACAAAACGCAAACAAATAATGGGAGACATTTTTACTATACGCAGCATAGTTGAATTTTATATAATTACTCGAGAGATCAGACGCACCACCTGGCACATAGAGATGCGTAGATAATCTTCCAGTAACTTTTCCACAATTGATTACTATTATTAACCTTATAAGTGAACTGAATCTACTAAAACAATATATCACACATACTGTTATTTTGCAAGTAACAGTCGCGACCTTTCAAGGCTTCCATGTCGACTGGCTGATTGCCAAGGTTGTAGATATCGACCTTGGCCTGCACAATAAGCACATCCTTCTTTACGAGCATAACGCTTTCACATCCCGCCTGATGCTGGACAGTGATGAGGTCTATCAAATGACAAAGCGCAGACTGGATGCTGCGCAGATTTCTGCAGCCAAGCGAATTCACATCAATCTGGTGCTGGTCAAACTTCTTGAACTACATCATCTGGGATATGATCTACGGCACTATCACGCCCAGCACCATGCGTTTATCAAACAGTTCAACCTTCCGGCACATTTTCAGTTTGATTCAATAGCAGCTATATAGCACTTTTTTCCTCTGCAGATTTTATGCAGAGGATTTTATTATACTTGTACATAAGTTTTCATTATCATTTGCAATCGCTTCTGGTCAAGTTTTACTGCTCGTTCGCATTCATCAATGCAATCTCTATTTGTTGCAAATAGCACATAGCATCTATCCCTTACTACCGCCTTATTGTTATCAGTTGCATCTGATTTGCTACTACGATATTCTATCCCATAATACTTCGTGTATCTTTGGATAAATTTTGTAAACACCTGTGTTGGTTTATACTCTTTTTCAGATTGGGAACTTTGTATATCCTTGGAAATCATTCGGATAAAAGAATCCAAAAAGAACCAGCTATCTCTTGTTTCCTTATTTTCCAAATCAAATATGCTTGGTTTTTTCCATAACTGTATACCCGAAAAGTTAAGCACATTGATTCGTTTATTCGTATGAAATGTTCCGATTGTGTAAGGATTTTTTGTTTTGGTGACTTCTCTTTTTAGAATAGTTTGGTTACATGCACCATAAAACATCATATCGCCTTCCTCGCTAAAGCGGTTATTTTTTACGAATTTTGCTGGCGGAGTTCCAATTGTTCCTGCAACAATTCTATCAAAACCCGGTGTAACTGTCCCCATTTTTAGATAATTGACTGCTCTGTAAATCGAATTAGTCGGCCGAATCGTATTTTCCTGACTATTCAACGCAAAATACAGTGCAACCAATGGTGATTCAGACCAGTCTAGTAACCTTGTCGGCAAACCATAGTGTTGCATCAATGTCAACCATGCAGCTCGGTTATATCTCTGCGGAACATTTGGATTTAACCGCATTGTTTGAATCATAAAGTTTGTTGTAATATACTGCTCATAATGTTCGCCCATATTCTTTTTTCGTTGAACTGATGGAACAAGCCCCCACGAATAGTTCGATTGCCCCCGACACCACATACGGTATCCTTGTTCATTGTCAATTCGAGTAATTACATCCACAAAAGAACCAATATACTCTGGTATATTAAGCATCGGCCTCTCCCGTTAGCATTTTAAATTCACTTAAAACCGTTTTTAGAAATGCTTCATTGTCTTTATGGTATTCCACTTCCGGCTCATTACGAATGGATGCAATTTCAGCAAAGAGTGCTTCCCTTGCAACCTGCTTTTCTGCAACTTGCAATGCGAAATCGGCGGTCACTGTTTTGGGCTTATTCTTGCTACCTTTGGGACGAGACATAATTCAATCCACCTCACAAAAATGAAACATTAATATACATTTGTATTATATCAATATCTTCCTTAAAACGCAACCTTTTTGTTATGCCGTTGTTGTCTTTGTCTCTATCTTCGTACTGAAATCCATAAAGTTTGAATCTTCAATTTTCCGAATAGCCTCTAGCAGCTCCCTTGCAGCTTTATTCTGTGTTTCTGTCGGGTAGCATGTATTGGGATCATTGTACAGATTCAAGTACAATTTTATAAATCTAATTGTCCGCTTATTTAAATCTGCTCGCAGTTCCATTGTATCTTTTTCATGTCGTTTGAGTAAATAACGTCTATACCTTTCAATATAACCAATATGAGAGAATATCAATCTCGACTCATAACTTTGTTTAAATCGAACTGTTCCATCCGATGCCTGCGCCATATAATTATACACCGTATTCTGTATATAATCACTTTTTTCAATTTCATAATGTTGACATACCTGATTTGAAAAATGCACAGAATTATAGCAACAATCATGTACATCCTCATATACCCAATTGATTTTCTTCTCAAATTTATATTTATACTGGCTACTACTCATTGTCTGTTTTTCACTATCATCCGTAAATAGTGGCTGATATCTACTATTTGTGAACAACTCAATATTGTGATCATGTCTACTCAGCATAAACTCAAAGTGCGGAACAACATATTCAACATACGCATTTCCTGATGTACACATTTCTACTTCAGAATAATCATTGGCGTCCACGCTTTTATTTCTGTAGGCATATTCTTGCATTTTTAGTTCCGCACAACTTTTAGGAAACTTTACATTAAATAGCAGTAATCGTCTCCAAATTTCTCTACAATTTTCGCTTAATGCCCATTCTCCATCACTATTTTTTGATTTTATAAAAAACAAACAAGCCCACGGCGGATCACTCAATGGCAATCCACCGTAGGCTCGATTCGTTCTCCTTAATTTTTTACTTGCTGCTCATTTTGTGGGTCAAAACAGAGCTGCACCAAAGCCTCCCACCTATAACCTCTGGATTTCAGCTTCTCCGCAGCCTGTCAGCAAATAAACACTTTTGTTGAACGAGTCGAGCCGTCAAACCCCTTTAGTTATCGTGGTTTTTCTTGGTTGACCCTATGCGGTTGTCAAGTAAGGAACAAAAATTTTCGCAAAAAAACAAGCCTTTCTGAGTCGAAACCGACATGGTTTCAAACTCAGAAAGGCTTGTTTCGTAATTATGCCTAAATTTTCATCCTATTTTTGTGTAAAGAGCGATTTCAAAAAATCGAACATTCAATAGACCGTTCTGCCACCAGTGCAGAACAGCCCACTCTTTTTCACATTACTTTTATTGGAAACACAACTGCATTAAGCTCAGATAGATACTTACCCTCTACCCTATGAAATTCTAACGGAGAAAAATTGTTTGCCTCAACCAAGCGATTGATGAACTGCTGGCTGCAAATTCGCATATTGCACCTGTTATCCATCAGAAGATTTTCCGGCACCTTAAACGACATCGGATGAGATGCTTCGCAACACGCCACTGCAACAGATTGTTTATCCTTTCCCTGCAGCACACAAACATAGCTTGGACTCCCCAAAATACGAATCACATCTTTGCTAATCGTCAACTGGCTCTGTTTTGCAGAAATTGTTAATCCAAGGCGCATCACTCTCTCATTGCTCATGTAGTCGCCCCTCTCTTCTCATACAGATATTGATTTTGACCTTCTTCCGTATTTATCGTTTGTGTTGATGATGGGTCTGATGAATTGATTCCGTGACCTATCCGTTCTGTTTCAATCGCTGCAGAAGCAGTTGGTTCCACGTCTTCGGCTTCCTTTTTTCCCTCTACTTCTTCATTTTTTGCTGCCATGATCGTCGCTTGTGCTTGCTCATCGCCTTGATAGCTGACGATATTTTCAAACATACTCATCTGGTGTGTTGCAACGTAGTCATTGTAAGACCGTCCAATTCTGCCTTTATAAATATCCGGGAAGAATTTGACCTGCTTTTTCTTCACTTCTCCCGTCATTGGGTCTGTAAACTCCTGCGGCTGCGGAGTAAACATAATAGCTTCTTCCAAATCAAACAGCATTACCAGTCCCTGATCTGAATTAGCTACACGGCCAAGCACTTTATAGCGGCACTCCCGATTCCAGTTCATCATGCGGAACATCTTTTCCAGAAACTCCAGTGACGAAATAGACTTGTTTACCCATACACCATTCTTTTGCCTTGCCCATTCTACAGACGCACTATCTTCTTCGGGGCACATAATCAAGGCCATCCGCTTCTTTGCTGTATTGACAATGGGTAAAATGTACCTTATGCCCTCAAACAGCCGGATGCAGGCCATATTGAATGTCATTTCGCCGTATTTGATACTGACAGCAGGCTTTTTAACCATAGAAAACTGTGTCCGAGGCGGCAGTTCGTACCCATCGAACTTTTCAAATTCCAATTCTTCGCTCTTTTCCTTACGAATCTGCGCCAGTTCACGAATCAACTCTACTTCGCGCAGGGATAACTCCTGCCGCTTATCTACTTCAGTCATTTTCTGAGACCTCCATCACATTGACATCAAAAGTTCGTTCAATTCACGCTGAACTTCATTTCTGCTTGGAATTGCACCAATCATGGGATTTTCTACGACTTGACCAGATTCCATCACATCACTAACTGTAATGCTCTGAACCCATTTACTCCGATATAACCGGCATTTCAGATTCATCGAACAATTTTCTTGTTCATACTGATTTTTCCCAGTCAAAATCTGGGATTCATCTAATTCAAAAATCAGAAATTTTGCATTTCCCTGACCCCGGCAGATACCACGGCACTGGTAACGGCAATTCATTTTCCAGTTCAACGTTTGAAGAATCAGGCCAGAAAACGCTCTGGCTGAAAAGGCACTATGGACGTCATTGTTGTCTCGCCAGTGCATCGCCGTTGAAGAGCCATGATCGCTCTTTCGCAAAATCACGACCTGCAGAATCGGATGATAGAGCAGTTCCACATATTCGCAGTTGTCCAACCGGGTGTGGCAAGCCTTGCTGAAACGGATTCCATTTTTAGAAATCGTCATAACCGAACTGCTCTGGTTGATAAAGCAAGTACCTGAAACCGTCAGATAATCAGATAACAATGCCATATCCAACTTCTTTCCAGACCGCATTTCTGCCATCTTGTTCAGTTTCGCCACCTCTTCCGGCAGATAGGTGCTCAGGCAAAGGCTGCGGATGCTTTCGGCATTGATACCGTTCCAGTTCGGATGGATACCCACAAAGCCTTTCAATGCTCCCTGCCGGATTACCACAATATCCTGCACGCCGCACTTTTTGCTGCTGGATGCCACAAGATGTGCAGCCCGTGCAATCTCCGGCGAAACAATTGCTTCGTGATGTTCCGGGACATAGGCAGAGCAGCGATTCCCATTATTCTTTGTGACCTTGCCCAGCTTGTAGTCCACCACGATGCTCTTCCGGGCTTCCAGATCACCCCAGCGGCGTTCATTTTTCATGATGTTTG